>ULWD01046272.1_pt1 | contig 159669 bp, 267 predicted proteins | sample 1960011 | NCBI WGS metagenome assembly ULWD01 (sample SAMEA4835803, study PRJEB28245) | human gut metagenome | biome: gut microbiome; material: fecal sample | place: Denmark | collected 2008 | reverse complement strand
AAGAAGATATAAAAAGATAGTCAAAAAGACATATATAATTTATATAGAAATCCATAATTGATATAATAGGTGCATTGACTTTATATATATCATCAATATTGGTTGGTTTTTCTTCGGATGTAAAAACTTTTCTTAAAAGAAAAACATCTGCTATAGCCCTTCCTGGAGCTGCCAACATTTGCTCTGTTAATTCTATTTTAAGTTTTCCATCGGAAGTAACTTCAACTTCATTAAAAACACCATTGTCATCGGGTTTTTTAAAACGAATAAATGCACTCATTGTTAATTTATCAACTTGAAATATAATACCATTTTCTACACAGGTAATTTCAACAAAACGTGTTTTGTTATCATATTGTTTTGCATTTACAGCGACCACATTTTTTGCATATAAATCAAGCGTTATTTTGGAAGTAATTGTTTGATTTGAAGCCATATTTTAATTAACTCCTTTCATAATATTTTTAAAGGATAAGCAATAAATTACTCATCCTTTAAAGTTTCTATTTGTTTATTGAGGCTTTTAATTTCCTTAATACAGTATTGTAATGTTCTAAAAGCAATAGGAATAAATTCAGTATATCTAAGAGAATATACATATTCATCTGGTATTTCTTCACACACTTCTATACCATTTTCATCTTGAACGGTTTTAACTTTAGGTGATTTTATTAAAGCTGCAAATTCTTTAGAATCTATTCCTAACTCAGAAATCATATCTTCGATGTCTTGAGCTATAAAACCATAGTGAGTTCTACCAGAAGTGTTATTATTCATTATATAAGACGAAGGTTTTAACTTTTCAGTTATCTGAACACATATGTCTTCATCTAAAATTCGTATGTTATGCTTTTGGGTTCTATCAGATGTGTTTATTTCTCCTGTTTGTGCCCAAATTTGTCCCCATTTCCAAGAAGAAGTTCCAAGATCCATTGCATTCATCTTAGGAGAAAAGTGCCATCCATATATAACATCATGGTTAACATCATAAGATACACCATAAGAAATACCATAATGATCTTCACCAGAAGCAAAGAATCTTAAATCCTGTTCAAAAGGATTTTCGATTCTCGCACCATTTGAAAAATTAATTGTTTCGTGAATAGGACTTATAAACTCTATAGAACCGTCCATATAATTGTTGATACGAAGTGCCGCATTATAAGTTTCATCTGAATAATAGCACAAAGTTAACACATCACCTGTATCGCAATATAAATCTACAGATCTTCTTTTTTCATTATTATAAGTATATATACTTGTAGTTAATCCTCCGACAAAGTTTTCCTCAGAATCAGACCAAGAATATAACCTAATATAATTTTGATCCATTAATATACCTTTATTATTGTTAGCTTGATAAGTAACTAATGCACCATTCGAAATATGCCAATTACCAATAGAACCTTCAGAAGCACTAACAGTTCCAGCAATATATGCATTACTTGCATACATAAAGCCATTAGCACAAACATACCATTTTTCTTTCCAATTTTCCGATGTAGAAGTTCCTTCATTTGTAAGAGTAGCATATACCCAATCTGAACCTTTTGATGGAGTTGTCATTCCTACCCAATATTTGTCATCCGATGTGATAGAATTAATAGAATTATTAACTATATTCCATTGTGCAATGCTTGCATTTAAAGCCGATAAATCATCTATACTTATTTTACTTGCAGTAATACTACCAGTAAAAATTTTATCGCCATTAATCAAGGTTGTACCTGGCTTATAAATATTATCCTTGATACCATTAGCAGTTTTATTTGCCGATGTTGCATTGCTGTTAGCATTATTTAATGCATCAGCTAACACAGGATCTGTTGTTGTTTCTGAATCGTCTTCCCAATAAATATGACTTCTCGTCCATATATAAGTTCCTTCCTTCCATTTAGGAGAAGTTGTTGTCCATGAACCACCTGTTAAAGATGTAGATGAAGTAGATAAGTAATATTCTTCTATTAATTTAGTGATTCCAAGACCATCTTCACCATCAGCACCTTTAATCAAACTCCATGTATATTTACTTGGGTCGCTACTATCAGCAAGTGTTGTGTCCGTATACTGTCCTATATATTTTTTATTAGTTCCATTTACCGTATCAAATCCACTTTTCCCGTCAGCACTATCTGCGTATGCAATATGAATATATGTAGTTTTTCCGTCAGCACCAGGAGTTCCAGGAATACCATTTTCACCAACATAACGAGTCCAAACATAACTTAAAGCATTAGTTGGTGCAGTAGAAGAAGTAGTAGTGGCTATTCCAATGTAAATAGTTGATGCAGATGGTGTTGAAGTCATATTTGAACCTTTTGAATCGGTTGCATATCTTATCCATATGTAGTTAGAAACACCATCAAAATAATCCACACCTTTAACAGGCGTATATCCACTTATACAAGCAGGATTACTATAAGATATTTGATTATTTTCATTTAAAGTTTTGGTTCTTGACCATATGTAAGTATTATTCGACCATTTTGGTGCATTAGTTTGCCAGTTTCCACCAATTAATTGAGTAGGAGAAGTTGATATATAATATTCAATATCTACACTTTTAATTGCATTATTCGCTGCTATTAGTGCTTTGTCAGCAGCATTTTTCGCAGCCGATGAATCTTGAGAAATAGTGTTAAATTGATTTTTTGTTGAATCATCAAAAGAGTTAAATGTAACTTTCCCCGTAAGATTTATATTATTGGCTATTAAATCGTAAGCAGTTGAAGTTAAGGACATACTTGATTCACTTGTTCCATCTTTGATAAGCCAATTAATTTTACCAGCAGTTTCAGAAATTCGTGTTTCAACTGTTGTTGCTCTTTCTTTTTCATCAGTAACCATTTTGGTAAAGTTTCTACTAAATTCTTCATTGCTTAATTTTACTTCGGCTTTATAATCAGTTAAAGCTTTCTCATTATTTCTAATAGCATTTGTGTTTTCATTAAGTCTATTATCTAAATCTTCGATATCACTAATTGCTGGACTAGAGGAACTCGACCAGTCAATATTAACATCTTTTATAGATAATTTATTTTTCTTGGAATTATAGACAAGCTTATCACCACCGATAGCACAGTCGCCACTATCAAGATTAAAATGTGTACCAGATGTACATATACCATTTGTATTAGTAGTATAATTACTTGAATAAATATCACCAGCAATTATTTTACCAGATATGACAAACTTAGAATTAACACCATACTCTTCATAAGTAACTCCATTAAGAATGTATTTTTGTTTTCCTATAGCAGTTTCGGCAGTACGCCACCTGTCAGTTGTATAAACAAACTCATTAGAAGATATTCTAGCTTGTTCGTCTTTGTAATCATCCAACACATCATCATAACTTCTGATAAGAATACCATGTTCATCAAATATTGCAGTCGAATTAGTATTATGGACATTATATAAAGCAGAGTCTAATCCATTTTTTTGTAACTTTTCAAATGTTAGATTAGCTTTCTCCCCCTGAGAAGCTTGTTTGATAGTAGAAGAGTAGCTTGTTGCCATAGATTGAGATTTCGTAAGAATGTCTTTAACTATATTAACATCTGAATTTCCGTATCTATATGCATCCGAAAACGTAACTGATAATTTGCTTAAATCACCATAAGATATAGAAATATCTGCCAATCTCATTACATAAATTTTCCCATCAATTTTGGTTCTTATAAAATTTCCAAGTGTAAAATCATCAAGTATTGATTCGAAAACTCTATTTCCGTCTTTATTTGTTAACAGAAGGAAGTTTTGTAATGTTCCCGAAATAGTAAATTGCTTCTCGCCAGATTTAACTAATTCCTTCTTGGCAACCACCAATAATTCATTTGCCTTGTCAATTAATTCGGTATTAGTTAGTCCATCAGATATGTAATTGTCATTACTATAATCATCTTCACGTCTATAATAAGTAAATAACTTCCAATATTTTTCACCTATATACGATTCAAAATCAAGCTCATTATGAGTTTTTGAAATCAAATCTTCAATGTATTTCTCAAGACCTGTAAGCGTATCTAATTGGGAATTCCTGTAAGATAATTCGCTCTCTAAAGTGATAAAACGTTCATAATATGGAAGATAAATAGAATTATGTAAGCTAGAAGATTCAGATGCAACACCTTGTTCGGTTAGGACATTAATAGCAGTCTGATATGCTGATTGATAAGAAGTTAATCTTTGTGCAGAATATTTATGCAATTCTATTTTAAATGTATCTAAAGATTCGATTTTATATATTTCTTGTAACCCTTGATCGTTTACTTTCCCCATTGCTTTATCGACTTGCTGATTAACATAGGCAATATAATCATCGTTAATTGTAATGCTTATTGCCGTTTTCATTTCAGCCGTATCTTCTTTATCTGAATAACTTGTTAATTTGAATCGACCTGTCCAAGTTTGTGATTTGAGAGTTGAACCATCGAGAATTTCAACTTTATAAACAGATGTATCAATGATAGCTTTCGCCATTGCAAGAACTGCGTTGTTAGCAGTATAAACAGATATTTTACTTACATCGGTTACAGCCACAGGAGATAAATTAGAAGGAGTGAGTAAAGCTAATTGAGATACTGCCGTTTTATCTTGCTGTTTCCAAGTTGGCATCATAGAACTATTAAGATACGAGTATAAATCTATAATATTATAATACACAGATGTTATGTTGCTCCAACCCTTATACTGTGCATGAATAGAAGAGTACGTAGTTTCGGGATAATATGTCTTAATGTATTCAATGATGTTATTATATTGACTTACAAGAGAAGATTCTAAAGAAAATGATTTATTGTTAGTATATTCATTGACAAGTTCATCATAAGATTTTATTTTATCTTGCAACTCACATGGCATATCCAATAAAGTATCTTGATTGAAATAATAAATATAATCGCTGCCGTTAGGATTGATATTCTTTAAAGTTGCATTAATTAAATCGTCTCCACCGATAACCCTAAAGCAATTCTTAATGTTATCTGTTTCAGAAGTCAACTGAATATCTGAACCAAGATTATTTTTATCAATAAATATTGATGTATCTTTGCCATATGGTTCATGTAAAATTGTTCCTCCACATTTAGGACAAACTGTAAACGAATCTTCACTTCTATAGTCACAACTTAAACAACAAGTTTCCATATCATATACATAGATGCTTCTTGTATTTGAATCAAATAAAAATATACAGCCAATTTCCTGAGAAAGAGTACTTGTTAAAAAATCATAAACACTTGTGTTATCTATACTGAATGAACGCTGAATATTTAAAAGAGTTTCATCCACGTGGGCAATAGTATAACCAGGGATTTTTTCAAGAATTCTATTTAGCAATGAACAATTTTTCTTACTAGGATTATAGAATATAGTTGGTTCTGTATATTCTTCACGAGCAATATCATCTTCTGTATTAATCTCTATATCATGTAAAATTACTTGTCCGAGTTCAGCCTCGCATAATGATTTGGCTGTTACAACCTTCTTTGTATTTATTTCTGATTCATCTGTACTAACTGAAATTTCAAACCATTCATTATATTCTTTAACATATACTGTCTTAAAATCAATAATCTTATTCCAAAGATTTTCAATTTCTCCATTTCGTTCTCTATATATGTTAAAAGATAACTCATCCACAGCGTTGAATTGCGGATGATATGTTATAGAATCGGCAGGAATATTAACTATTTCACCGAATTTTTCAAGATTTCTATTACCTAGAATAATATGTAATGGTCTAATTGTCTGTCCAGTTTTTTGCATTCTAAGTAAATTTCTTACATTGATTTTCTGCATTAAATTCCTACCTTTCTAACAGGGGAGTATGTCATAATTACATTTATATTAAGTGTAGAAGAGTAGTAGTTATCCCTGTTTTTATATGTATTTATTAATTTTATAAAATTATAATTAAAATCATTTGCAATTTTATGATTTAGGTTGTTGGAAGTTATTATTCTATGTTTGTTATCTATAGTAATAATTTCGCCTTTAGTGCAGTTATTTATTTGGCATAATTCATTATCTGCTGAATTAGTAAGTGTAAGAGTTCCAGCTTCATTACAAGTTATAACTGTATAAGGATATATTTCTCCAACCTCGTCCGAATCATCATATATATAAAAAGATTTTACATTAGAAAAAGTATGAGTTCTTTCTTTAGCAAAACCATATGGTGCATTAGAAGTGAACGTACATTCAATTCCATATATATCTTCATTAATTTTCACAGCTTGAACATTGAATGTGCCGTAAAATCTTATATTTTCATAACCTTCTTTGTTTATTTTAAACTGATCAAAAGTTTTTCTGTTTAACCATCTATTTATTGCTCCATACTCCTCTGGCATCAGTGGAAGAGGATTACAGTGATTATCTAATCTGCATAATTGAATAGTGAAAGAGTAATCTTCATCATATGTACTTCCATATAATTCGGAAACATCTTGTCCGACTGATTTAACACTGTTAAATGTTAGAGTAGAGCCAGAGGAAACGGTTTCACTACCACCAGAAGAATCAAATTTAACTACATATAAGCCATAATCACTAGCCAGCTCATCACCATATTGGAAATCAGTAAACATATTTTCACCATCCTTTTAATATTTTTATTTGCTTAATAAGTTATCAAGCATTTTTTGATATTGCTTTTCAAAATCTTGCATTTTTTTTGTATATTCTTTTTTAACTTTATCCACTTCAGTTATTTGTTCATCTAAAACCTTAATTCGGTCATTATATTTCACACATAACATTTCATATATATTCTTAGACATTCTTGCCTTTTTAATTAATAAGGAAAGATTATCATAAACTTCTGAGGGGTTTTTCATAGCAAAGGAAATACTCATTTCATCATTTCTATTTTTTAAATCAATGTTTTCTTTTTCAAGTAGAGCAGAGTGTTTTTTATAATATTCTAATTCCTTATCACGTTTACTTTTACTCTTAACTAACTTATTTGACATCTTACATTCTCCAATCTATCCTTAATCTTAATATCTTTAATAATTCTTAATAATTTCTAACATAATAAAAGACACACTAGCCTAAACTAATGTGTCTTTTTGTGATTTTGTATTTAGTTGTAATTGAAAAGAGCAGGGGAGGTTATTTATGCTTTATTTTCTAAATATATAATTTATTTACAATGTTTTCAGAATATATTTTTATATTAAAATTAATTTTTCTAATAATTATTAATATATCTTTAAAAACAGGATATTTTTTAATGAATAAATCATATCGCATACGTTCTAAATTATATGTATTTGTTTTACACCCCATCCAATAATCATTTGAAAATAATATCATCATTTTTATTTAATTTCCTAATGGTTTCAAAATTTAATTTATTATCTATTGTATAATCAAATTTCGAACCATCATCCACCACTTCTTGCATTATATTTTTAAATTGTCTAATTGAAAAATTTTCAGATAAATATTTTTCATGTAATTCATTTGTTAAAATCTCGAATTTATTAATATGTTTTGATAATCCTATCATTGCACATTTATATGGAAAATCATCTGCTTTATGTATTATATTTATTCCATTGGGAACTCCAAATTTAGAACCAATAGAAAAACTTGTTATTTCAAATCGTTTACCATTATATCCACATATTATAACACCCAATTCATATTTGCTAATTCCTTCTATATGTTCTTTAAGCATTTTATAAAATTTGGATGTAATAATACCTATAAATTCTATATAGGATAGATCATCAAACTCTTTATCTGAATTTACAAATCCCTTTTTTGTATCATAAAAACAATAGCCATCAAATAATTTAAAACAATGTATTGGATTTCCCGTAACCCCGAATAATATTTGATTATTTAATTTAATCACCTTATTAAAACCACTTTTACACGTATTATTGTTACTATATGTTGCACGACTATCGCCTGACATCAAACAAAAATTATCTGTTATTACAGCTTGTATTATACTCATAATATATCCCCCAATTATCAATATACAATACAATATTATATACCAATAATCGACAGAATACTACAAGAACATATATTTGTAAATCTGATTTATTAATCAATATAAGGGCATACCAACATAAAGCTAGTACGCCCATAAACCTTATCTAAATGTCAACATATTAAGTGAATTACGTCCTAACACTTGACCCAATGTACCTTCCTGTACTGCTTTTAAAAACCTCTTATCACTTACCATCTGTTTCATAAAATCTTCATAATTTTTAACATTAGGTAATGATAATGTGACATCTCCAAATTCTACATCAACCTTATTGGCTAAACTATTCGATATATTAGGAATATCAGGTAACTTAGCACCTAAGTTATCCATATACATATTCGGAGTAGTAATACCTTTAGAAAGATTCCAAAGCTTTTCTACTTGGTCTGCATTAAATACCATATCACCAGCATCTAACTTACGAAGAGTACCATATTTCTTAGAGAAGATAACTTCTGAACCAAGACCATCTTCATCTGTGCGGTGTATACCTGCTGTTGCTGATTTAGTACCATTTTTATAACCATGAGATTTGAGCTGGTCTAACATCCAAATATTCTGATCTGAACTACCATAATATTCTCCGTCACCACCCATAGCAGAGTAGTAATCAGCTCTTGCACCAAATGAACTGTCTATGTCGTTATATTTTAATCTCAATTATACCCTCGGTATTCCCGATATTTATTAGGGTTTAGACTATACAATAATATATATATTAAGCGTATTTCCATATATAATTTTTATAAGGAGTAATTGTTTCTGATTTTAAATGACTTATCATAGAATTATCACATCCATTTACTGAACGAGAAGCTTCTTTTACACTAGAAAATGTTTGAATAAAATTATAAGAAAGATCATATTGATTAACTTTTTTAGTTTTTTTTGTTTTATATGGAATAGAATCTTCACCTTTATATGCCCATAAATAACCTATTGCAGATGGTTTTTTATGGTTAACACAATGCCAAATTAAGGTTTTTCCTGTTTTCTTTCCAAAATAATTTTCTGCTTCCTTTATTGAAGAAAATTCTTTAATAAAATTACCTTCTAAATCATACTGACATACAGGACGCATGTGGGTATTTTTATTATTCTCCATATCTTTATATGGCAATGATTGATAAGGAATATAAGTATCAGACTCGTATCGAAAAATATAACCCTTTGTAGCTTTTGCATTTTTATTACAAATATTATATATTTCATGTTTAGGAACTTTCGTTTTGCTTTCAGTCTCTGTAGCGTTATTATAAACTCCAATGAACTCTCCTGTATAACGATTATATTGAATAATTCGTGGTGTTTTAAGATTAGCTTCGCCTATTTTTCTTTTAGTTTCATCTGTGTGATGCTTTCCTTTAATCCATGATGTCTTACCTTTGTTGCTTTTAGATATTTTTTCTTTAGCGAGTTCAGACATATAAAATCCATTTCCACCTTTAGCAATGTTATATCCAATAGATCTATTATTCAATTCATATTTTTTGATTAATGCTTTTTCAATTTCATTAGCCATCTCTTTTGAAAGATTTGTCATTAAGATAATATGATCAAAATTGTCCCATCCATATTTTTGAATAGCATTATAAAAATATGTTGATTTTTTATATTTGTAACCATTGTGTCCCCATCTATTCTTAGGATCTCTACCAGTTATACCAACATATATCTTCCCGTTAATTTTATTTATATGAGCATATACAGTCCATGTATTTTTACTCTCTGTCATTTCCTCCTTTTCCTCCTTTCGTTTATTCTCCATTTTTAGAAATGGGCAATAAAAAAGAACAGTAAAAATACTGTTCTAAAAAATCATTATTTGCTTAATATATAATTTCACATATTATAGTCGTTGAGCGTCCTCCTCTGTATTACTACAGTGTAATGTCACCATTACAATATCTTTCGACTTAGGAATTTCGTTGCGTCTGAGTGACTTGCACACTCGGTAGTCCCTAACCTATTTACTTTTTATGGTTTCTATCTTATTTGTTGAATACAAATAAAACTGTTGTGTTATTAACACTTACCGCATTCACATTTACCGTTTCCAGTTCCGTTGTAGCGAAATAGGGTTATGGGGAGTTCCCCGCAATTTAATGTGTTTAACGTGGACTAGATTGTGTAATCCACAATTGACGTATCAATTTCAAGTAAGTCCTTCGGATAATCATCTTCCAAATGATAGAACCAATCACCCCAAGAACCACCACTATCATCAGATGAGCCACTATCAGAGTTATCCCAATTATCAGACCAATCATCACCACCACCAGATGAACCACCGCCATCAGAATAACCACCATTGGTATTAGCATTCTGTTCTGCCTGCTGTCTTGCAATCTCATCGGCAACTCTTTGTGCTTCATCATTACTATTCTTCAATAAACCTTGTACAGCAGCATTAATATCACCACAAACCTTATTAATAGCGTTGTTGCCTTCTACAAACTTGTTGCTAAAGTCACCTAATACACTATTAATACTATTTGTTATGTTGTTGGCATTTGTACTCCATATAGAAGACATAGATTCACTGAGTTTAATGCCATAATCATTGGCAGTAGATGTAATAGTATCCGCAATATTACTTGCATTAGCATTAGACTGCTCAATAATTTCCTGCATAGTTATATCAAATGAATCAAGTCGCTCATCGAGCCACGTTTTTGTAGTATCTGCAAGATTATCTAAAATAGCTTGAGTATCACTTATAAGCTTTTCATACTCAGTATCTTTCAAATCATCTTTAGCAGTATTGATTTGGTCTTTAAGCTGCTGAATATTCTTCTTACCTTCCTCAGAATTATCTCCTTGAACGGCAGAATATTGTTTCTCTAAAGCATTAAGAGCCTTTGTTTTTTCAGCGATAGATTTTTCATAATCATAAGCATCCTTTTGCTGACTCATAAGGTCTTTATATTTCTGGATAACTTCATCAAGTTTATCAAGAAATGTATCATAACCCTCTTGAACCAAGTCCTTAAGAGCATCCTTTTCAGATATGCTTGAATTAATAGCTTCCTGTTGAGCCTTAATAAGTTCCTGCTTTCTATCAAGCAATTCCTTATCATAAGGATCTTTAGACAACTCTTCATCAATCTTAAGTATCTCGTCCTTATAAGCTTTTGCCTGATTAAGATATAATTGATATTTCTGTGCGATTAATGCCTGTGCAGCTTTGCCGTTGTCATTCATATTACCATTATCATCAGTAATACCTTTATCCTTCAACAATCCAACAAGGAATTCTGTTTCGTCTATAAGATTAGATACATCATCACGAGTCCTATCGAAAGCATCCCAATTAATCTGTCTGATAGCATTATCATACTCAACTAATGCCTTTTTAGCATCAAATATACTTGAAGTACAATCATCAATAGAAGCTTGCATAGAATACCAATCCTCTGATTCAGGTGCTATCTTGCCAGAACTTACAGCAGAATTAAGTGCCTTTGTAAGTGCATCTCTTTCCTGTTCGAGCTTTTTGAGGTTTTTCTGTTCTTGTTCCATCATAGAATTATTAAGCAGAGTAGAAGCGAACCAACCTTGCGATTGCATAAGGTCATCTTCCTTGCCATAAAGGTCACGAATAGCAGTTATTTTACCTATAACACCTTCAAACTGTGATTGGATGTTATCAAATCTACTCTTAGCAAGCTGTCTAATCTCAATGTTTAATGATTGTACAGCATCGGCAGCGTCTTGTGCCTTATCATATAAATCCTGACAATCTGAAATAGCGTCTTTAAGGTCATCGTCATAGACAGTTTCTATATTAAATGAACCATTTGCAATCTGATCTTTGTAATAATCGCTTAAGTCATATGAATTGAATTTATCCATATAGAAGTCATAAGCATCTGACTGTGCGTTAATCTCTGATAACAATGTTTCCATAGAATCGGAGAGGGCATTATTACGATTAAGCCATGTACGTGTTGTATCAGATACTTTATTCTTTAAGCGGTCATATGCTTTGGAAATTTTTGATAAGAGACGTTCTACCCAGTTGAAGTCCTGTGGCGATGGTTCAGAGGATGAATCACTTCCACTTCCTGATGAGCCACTGGAATCATTCATGGTTTCAATAGTAGAAGGTCTTGCAACAGAAGGTCTAGTAAATGACGAATTACCTTCGCTTCTATATGAATTAATATTCATTGCTCTTGCTTTAAGTTGTTCTTTTCCAGAATTGCTAAAATAAGAGCCAGCAGAAGAGAGACTGGCAGATAAATTACTTATACTACTTCCACCTTCACCATGAATATTAAATCCAAAACTAGGTAAATTTATTCCGTTAGGAAGTCCATGTTCATCATATGTTAACCCCATATTACTTGTATTTATATAAGGTTCTGCTTTAATACTATAATCAAACGATGATAAAGCGTCACCTAATGCACTTAACACATTACCAATAGAAGTGGAAGCATTTTGAATACTACTTCCGACTTCACCCATAGAGAATGCTGTTAAACCTTCAACAGCATCTAATGAACCACCAATGTTTTCAGCAATTGCGTCAGAACCTTGACTAACCAAATCGGCAGCCTGTGCTGCACTAACATAGGCGTTTTGAACTAAAGCATCTTGAACCGCATATAAATTTTCAGTAGAACTATTCGCAAAATCAACAAGTGCTTGAGATAATGAAGACACATAATTTGTAAATTGTGCATCATCCATTATGCTATCCATTAAAGTACCATAAGAATCCACATAGTTAGCAAGAAAATCTGCATTATCACTAAGAGACGTAATTAATGGACTAACTGCATCAAGATCTTGTTCTGCTTTATTCAACTGGTTATAACTATCTATAGCTTTTTGAGTAGCATCGTTTGTTGCACCCATAGCTTGAGTTGCTAATTCACCACGTTCATCTTCGGTTTCTTCCAGATTATAAGTTGCTGCGATAAGTTTCTTCTCTGCTGATACACCAGATTTAAGTTCCCCAACATAGTCCGACATCGTAGTTTGACCCAATACAAACTGTTTGTTAGATTGTAAAAGAGCATCTGATAATTCACCAGATATAGCTGCCGTAGCTTCTTCTATATAATCAGTAGTTTCATCAAACTGTAAATTAACATTTTTTAAAGCTTGCTCTAACCCACTAGAAGTTATTGATTCGGATATTCCATCAAAATATTCTTTTGCATTTATAACACCTTCTGCGAGAGAATTATTTAATTCATTGGAAATATCTAATAAACCATCTAAATCAGATGATTCAAGCTTAGTAACCTTGGTGTCACCCAAACCACTTCTTATATTTCCCTTTTCGTCAATACCATGTGAACTAGGTGCCTTTATATTATTAAGAAGAGTAGAATAATTTTTCATAGATTCATATGAACCTAGCATGTTTTGAACAGATTTATTCTGATCTTCATTAGCTTTTGTCCATTGTTCCATTGCATGTTCATTAAGTTTATAGGTATCACCAACTTTTGTAAGATATTCTATATACTCAGGATGCTCTTTGAGCATAGATGCAACTTCATCATCAGTTAGCTCAAGATTTAATTCATCTCCATTTTTCTTTTCATATTTTGAATAAATTGAATCAAGACTATTCTTATTTTCAATAGAAGTTTTTAATTGCTCGGTTGGAGTAACAGTGGTTACTTTTATAGGCTTTTTATCAGCTTCTTCTTGTGCCTTTGCGATTGCTTTTCTAACAGTTTCAGCAGTTGCGTTTTCATCAATATAAGGAGAAATGTCTAATGTTGACGCTTTTTCAATTTCATTATCAGTTAACTGACTCTTAATTTCATTTGCAACATTCTCAGATATACCCTTTTCTTGTAAATGCTTTATAAAAGTATCAGAATACGTTTCACCTTGATTATATTCGTCATAATTACCATATAATGCTTTAAGGCGATTAACTAAATCTTCTTGACCAGCAATAACATTACCATTAGAATCATATAAAGCATCATCTTCGTCCATAAGAGCTTTGATATATGTGGCAGCTTGTTCCTCAACCGTCTTAATGTAAGCCTTTTTACTTTCTATGTTCTTTTCATTTTGTTTCCATTCTTTATCGTCTTTAAATTGAGAAGCATCATTGTTAAATTTATCCTCAATTTCCTTACGCTTGGAATATAAATCTTCCAATTCCTTATTATTTTGGATTGCTTGCTCTATATTCCATTGTGTAGCATCAATTCTATCACCAGTATCAAAAGAAGTTCCGTTATCACTATAACTAAGATTATACTTTTCAGATTTCTTAGTAATTGCGGCATTGGCATCATTGGCAGATTTTTGACCTTGAGTTTGTGCAATTGCTTCTTTTATTCTCAATTCACGTTCTAATTCATCATTAGTTTTCTTTAGTTTTTCAAGTTCATCTTTCTCTGTAAATGTAAGTGAATCCTTTGCTTGTAATTCCTTTATTCTATCTTGTGTAGTTTTTAATTCTTCGTTAAGAGATTTAATTTCAGAAATAGTACTATCATAAGCAGATTTAGAATCTTGTGCAGTTTCTTGTAAATCTTTTAATGACTTGGTATGTTTTGCGATTGCTACAGTTGTACCAACTATTGCAATAGTAGCCAATGTAGCCCAACCAGCAGGAGTAGTTGCAAGCCATGTTAATGTTGCTGTAATATTCTCCCAAATTGCTTTTGCACTTAATTTTAATGTTGCTATCCATTTAGGAAGAGTAGAAGAAGTTTGTTTCTTAATAGCCATATCCGCACCAAGCATACTAGCAAGTTGTAATGCCTGTTCTTGTGTTAATTTGCCACTAGCAACAGCAGCTTCAATATTTCTCTTCGTAAGTTTAGCAACTGAATTACCTTGTGCATCGGTAGCAACTTTTAATTCCATTGCACTCATTGTTGCTTGTACATCGGCATCAGAACCTAATACAGTTTGAAGAGTTTCTTCAATTTGTGCGGTAGTAAGTTTTTGCTTAGAACTTAACAAACCAGCTTCAAGCATTGCCTGATACTGCAATTCAGGTGTTAATTTCTGTGCAGATAATACCTGTTCAATCTGAGCATTTGACAATCCCTGTGTGCTTAATAAAAGTGCTGCTTGTTTTGGTTCGAGGTCAGAAAGAGCATTAGCATATTCCTGAATCTTAAGCGCATCAAATGCACCATAATCAGCATTAGATATTGATTGAATTTCTTCTGTAAGAGATTTTAATTCATCTGGTTTAAAATCCTTTAACGGTATTAATTGACCAATAGATAATTTTGAGCCATCTATTCCAAGATCCGTAAGTTTTTCTATAACTTTTTCAGCTTCTTGTATTTGTTTTATGAAATCTTTGATTTTCTATTTATGAATATTGAATATAATTAATTAATTTGATATAATTTTTATAAATTATATAAGGAGTGGGATTATGAATAAAAATTATGTCGTTGAAGGTAAATATAAAAATAGGAAAATTTTAGGTGGTTTATCATTAGATATAGATGTTGAACTTCAACCATTAAACAAACGCTATATTTCTTCCTATACTGTAATTGACGAATCCAACAAAGACCAGTATTCATTCTGGAAAGGTGCTTTAGGCGTAGCATTATTTGGTGGATTAGGTGCAATCGCAGGAGTCAATGGTAAAAAGAAGAAAGAGTATCTTATTGCTGTAGAGTGGAAAGACGGTGAGAAGAGTCTTATTAGCTTAGATGATGAGTATTATAAGGTTTTTGTTAAGAGTAATTTTTAAGAATGGGAACTAATGTTCCGAATGGTAAAATATTCCTCAAAGTAGTATGATAGTGTTATCAAATTATAGAGGAGGATATTTACTATGGATAATACAGAATTTGATTCAAAATTAGCCGCACACAACGTTGCAACAATACTCACTCAGGCAAGTATTGGAGAGATTCAGAGAGAACAAATTCCAATAAATGTAAATTCAGCCAATATCACAACATCATTCAGAGATTATGGCAAACAATATGCTTATTATTATAAAAGTTTCTATAATGAGGCATTACATCATTTTGAAAATGAATTAAGTGATTACTAAATAAAAGAGGGCGATTAGCCCTCTTTGTTATATTTTTCCACAGTTTTTAATGGCTCTCTCAATATTAACTTTTTATCATTTTCAATTAAATCGGACAGAGACTTTGCAATCTCGTCAGATTCAATAATTGAAAAATCTCGTTCTTTCATTAATGAATAGATTTCGTAAACAAATTTATCAACTTTAATAGGATTATTTACTCCATTACGTTTCATGTTGTTATATCTAATGTTTTCCCATATTTTATTGTTTTCCATGATTGATTCACCTCATATATAATTTGATAAAATAAAATAATAAATGTATAATTAAAATATATTTTTAAGCAAAGGATGGTGAGTTTATGAACGATGATGTATTTCCAACAGAACTATGTTGGCAAACAGGTAATTATACAGATGAATGCTGTTGTGAATTTTGCGAACATAGTGACGAATGCAGTGGAAGTGAAGATAAAGACTAATAGGATAGGAGAGTAGTGAAAAGAGCAAGTGTGAATACATTTGCTCTTTTATTTATTAACCAAAAAAGCATTCACAATTAAGTGAATGCTTTTAAGCTCTTTACATCAAAGGTAAAGAATAAGGTTTCTTACATCGTCATACGCCAGTAACCCAACGCAGACCGTTTGCATTTGCTTATATATTATTATATGCATTTATTCTTGTTTGTCAATACCTTTTTCAAAATTAATTACTAATTTATCTAATATTTTGTCATTAATCCTTTTTAATATATTTTCATCAGTAATACTAACTTTACCTGCTCTTACATTATTGAGTTTTCTTATTCTTCTTATACTTACAGATCTTATCATATCTACTTTCAAATAAGAGTCTTCATCTCCTGGCAAATGCTGAACCTTTCCTATATTTACTGCACAATCATTAAATTTTTTATCTTCTGATGAAGCCAATGGGAATACGGTAAATACAAAACCTTGTTGTGCCCATATCATAGCATAATGACCATCTTTATATTGGTCGCTTAACTCATCACCAATATTCATACCAAATTCAACCCAAACTATATCACCTCTTTGCATGTTTTGTGGTAAAGAAGGAAACCTCTCATGTAATTCGTGACGTTTAGCATAATTTGACTTCTTTAATAACCATTTACAAAATTCAACAGCAAAATCAGATTCTACATCATATAAAGTTGAAACTATACTAGAAAGCATTCCCTTTATTCTACCTTGTGCAGATATATCTTCCTTTAATTTCATATTTAACATTCTCCAATCATCAGTATTTAATATTACCATTATATACCAATAATTGACATAATTCTATCAGAACATATGTTTATAAACGTATATAAATGAAGAGTAGCCATTAATGACTACTCTTCAAAATCTTACTGTAATGTCTTAACAATTGCTCTCCAATATTCAAATCTTCCTCGAACATTTTCCTTTGAACCTGTTCCATTCTGAACAAACTGCTTATACTCACTATTAGAATCGTAATTAACACAGAAGTCGGCAACCTTATCAACAAGCTTTGTAAACGACTTCTTATCTTTAATAATCCTATAGCCGCTATATAAAATTTGTGGAATAGAAGTAACAGGAATTTTGATTTCATCAAAAGACTCATCAAATTTATTCATTGCTTCTTTTAATATATCAGCTCTATTAATATACTGATCTGCATACTGAGATACAAACATATCAATATCTTTGGCTCTGAATGAAGTGAAATCATTTTCTTGATTTGTTGCAACTAACATAAAAGTCTGAACAATTGTATCTTTATCAGTACCATTTTTTCTCTGTGCAGGTGACATAAGCTTATTCATAAATGGATGATTAGCAAGAGAGTAGACTACATCGCTAAATTCATCAGATTCTTTTACTACACGCAATAGCTTAGAATTCAAAGGCTTTCCTGCATTCTGCCTACGGAACATTTCACGAATATCTGCTTCTGTACATTGAGTCATTCTATAAATCTGCAATTCTGCATTAAGAATTTCAGATTTAACATCTTCATCAAGTTTATCAAACTTTAATCCTGATAAATTCTTTTCTTCACCATTAATAATAACACTATTCATATCCTTTGATAAAGCAAATATATTCTCAATATAATCTCTTATAGTAGATAAACGCTGAACACCGTCAATAACCGATAAAGTTCCATCTTCTTCTACAATTGCATATGTTGGATTAATTGGATAATGACGAAGTAGTGAATCAATCAAATCTGATTTTTGTTTACGATTCCACTGTCCCTCTGGACGTTGTAATTTATGAGAAAGATTTATTGTACCCTTATCCATATCCTTAACGAGCGATTGTAAGGAGCGAGTTTTAGATGTATAATCCATACTTTATTATACCTCCCATATATGTTAATATTTTCATATAACATATCACATATAAAATATTTTTGCAATTATATCAATGAGAAACAGAGGTTACATATGCTAAAAATTCATTACTGTCCCAATTGTCATAGAGTCACATACACACATTACATTAAATATATATGCAGAACATGCAACATTGAATGCAAAAATCTTGATATAGAATTTGAAAAATTCTTCTCAATGACGAAATCCGAAAGAGAAGAGTATATTAATTCACAATTACATAATTAGAACTTATGTTCTGAATTGTATAAAATTAATAAGATGGTATAATATATTTGGGTGGAACATTTATCCAAAAGATAAATGTTGGAGAGCCAGATAATATATAATTAAAAACATAGTCGGTCGCCTAACGGGTGTTACTTGGGCAATAAACCCCTTCAGTGTTTCTGTTGTATGCAAGGCAGAGGAAACTAATAAAAAGGAGGAACGACATTATGAATTGCCATATTAGAATGAGCACATCTTTTGTTATTGCGCTTATAGCGTTGTTTATTGTCATTAAGTTATGTTTTTAATTATTGAATCTGGTGGGAATATTATTATCATTTTTATATAGGAGAGTAGATTTTTCTACTCTCTATTTTATTATTCTCTGTTTTATAAGTTATTTTTTGGAATTTTCTAGTTGAGTTAAACACACACTCAAGTACATTGCTGAATTCCGAAATCGCAGTGTACATCAAATCAATTAATTATATTCAATATTCATTCTATACTACTTCTTTAGCTGGTCTGATTACCAACGAGCATAGACTATTATGTTTATATAATAGAAACCAGACTGTACTTCCATATCTCATAGAGATATCGTGCCTTCCAGTCGTTGAACCTTCGTCCTCTCAAAGAGTAGGAGGGGAATTTTCCATATTCCTTTCGCTTGGCTGCGAACATGTAATCTCGTATAATAATGCCTATTTTATCATACTGTCCACTTAGCATTATTGGTTAGCATATGAACAAACATCAACTTTTCCTGTTTTTCAACTCTATCATATATAATATTCTCTATCATATACTTTTGCATGATGTTAATTATACAATCCTCGACAATATATTTTGACACCCATCTTTATTTTACTTGGCGATTGCAATATGGTATCACTACCATATAGGGCAAAATCGTTGTGTTGATTTACCTTTACCAAAAATTGCTGCAATTGGGGCAAGAATAGTTGGTAACAATCCAACTGTATCTACAAAATCAGTGGCACCTTTAAACAGAGTGGACAATAAACCAATACCATTCTTAATAGTTTCGGAGTCGATTACCTTAAACCAGAACTCCTGGGCACGATTCTCCAACTGTGCCATTTTACCATCAATACTATCAAGATAAGAGTTTAATTCTTTTTGCGCTGATCCCATAGCCTCTTCTGAAGACTTTTTAACAGCTTCAAGTTGTGTCGGATCTTGCAGTATCGCTGAAGCAATATTCGATCGGTTTTTCCCCGCTAATTCTTCAATTAAAGCTGTGGCATGATTTGTTCCCAACTTTTTATCTTGTTCCTGAATTTCTTTGTAAACCTTGGCAATTCCAAGAAGAATTTCGTAAGTATTTTTATAATTTCCATTACTATCAAGAATATCAAAACCTTGATAATTATTAGAATCCACGGCAGTATAATCTTTGATTATCTGTTGTTTTTTTGAATTTGTTGCTTTTACGAAAGCATCTACTTCCTCATTCATTGCAGAAAGTTCTTTTTCGGCTTCTTCCGTTCCAACCAATCTAAGAGAAATTGTACGTAAACCTGCTGAAACACTATCTGCATCCTGAATCGTTGCATTCGCTGTAGTGACTAAACTAGCAGCCTCATCAATTGTATTCCCCATAAGAGAGAGAGTAGCTGCTGATTTTTGAAGAGCAGTGGCTAATTCATCTGTTGAAATTGCATAGTTATTACCAACCTCATTAAGCTTATCAACGATAATCATTTTATCTAAGTCTTTATAAGCTTGTCCCATAGCAACAATCGACTTAGTTGCATCTTCTATATTATCAAATTCTGATACATTTAAAAGCACGTTTGCGGTTTTTGCACTCTCAGCAGCTTCATCAAGAGTTTCACCTAATCGCATATAATCGGCAGTACTTGCCTGAATCTGTTTAGCTGTTGTACCTACCGCATCTGCTGTATCAAATGTTGTGTTCTGATAATTTTTTAAACTTTGCAAAGATTCATCAGATACTTTTCGCATTTCTGTGAGGGCAGTATTAAGTTCTCTTACAACATTAAAACCTTCTTTACCAAGATTAATAACATCGTAAATACCAACCATACCTGCCATCTGTGCAGCAATCTGATGGAATCCGCTATTCTTCATGGTATCCCACAAAGTTCTGCCAGCACGACCAGCTTCGACTTCGGCATTATAAATCTTTAAGATTTCACCATGAATTTTGTCAAGACTCATACTAGGATTACCACTTTCAATTTCTGCATAGTAAGCTTTAATTTTAGCTTTCGCTTCGGAAGACATCTTACTATTCTCTGCTAAAAGCTTATGAATCTTATCTAATTCTTTCTGACCAGATACAAAGTTATATCCCTTTTCAGAAGCCGACATATTAGTAACAGTAGCGATAGTATCTTTTATTTTCTTTTCATAGTTATCTAATTTGTTGATATCTTCACTTGTCACCAAACTAGTATCTTTGCCTTTTAATTCATTGAGCAGAGTTTCATACTCTTTAACAGCATTCTTAACTGCTTGCACATTTTCCAAATATGTACTACTTGTCCAACCACCATCATTAAATCTATCAATAGTTGTCTTGTATTTATCAATCTTACCATTATAAGAATCTAACCGCTTATCATACTTGTTAAGGTTTACATTGACATTTTGTTCTTTAGCCTGTGTATTTTCCTTAACTTTCTGAGTATTCTGCTCTAATACATTATTCTCTTCTTTAATTGAATTAGTAGCAGCCTCAACAGAAGCAGAAACATCTTTATCAGGAAATGCGTCTTTCCTGTGCTCGGTAGAATCAGTAGCAGTAGATTCCTTAACAGCTTGAGCAGTTTTCTCTGCTTGTTTCTGAGTTTCCTTTAATTCAGATTGAAGCTTTTCTTGAGATTGAACTGTATTATCAACTGAAGAATTGTTGGAATCTAAATTCATTTTTTCATCCAACTTATCTAAATCTGTATAGAGATCATTTATCTCGTTTTGGATTTTTTCTTTTTCCTCAACAAATTTTGACGCTATAGAAAAATTATTATCTTCATATCCAAAAAATGATTCAGCCCCACCGATACGAGATAAACCTCTTGTTGTATATTCATCAAGTGCTTTTTGATCATTTGCCTTAATTAAATTATCATACTCTTCAAGACTATATTTTACTTCAGATAACCATTCGTTTCTATCTTGTATAAGTTTGTCAACATTAAAGATATTATTAGTACCAGTTAATTGTTTAATTCTCTTATCTGCTTCACGAATTTCTTCCTCTGTAGGTAATTGGTCTGCAAAATACCTGTCATTACCATGAAAATCTTCATGAACAGTTAATTTCTCTTGTAACTGTTGAAGCTCTCTGATAATATTCTCTCTTTTTTCAATTTCAGCATTCAACTCTGATTCAGATTTGATTTGCTGTTCAACAGTAGAATCAGAAGACAAAGAAATATTCGATTCTTGTGGAGTAGAAGAGAGTGCCTTCTGTGCATTTGATAACTTTGCAAACTCCTCTACTAAATCAGAAACTTTAACAGTTGTAGTTTCTACCTGAGACTGCAATTCAAAAAATCTATCGGTAGGAACAGTATAATCGTCAAGCAACTGCATATGAGTCTTTAAATCATCAAACTGATTTTTTAACTCAGATACTTCTTGAGATAATTTTTTAAACTCTTCATTATCGACAAGATTTACATTTTTACCAGAAATATTATCTGAACCGATAGAGGATAATTTTTTTTGAACTTCTTCGTACTTCTTGTTTAGTTCATTTATTTTATTCTCTATCTTGCCTATATCAGCAACAGTAGAAGAGGAGTCAATAAATGATTTCCCTTTTCCAATACTGAAAATCTCAGTAAGTCTTTTATCAATTTGACCAAGCATATCAAGTGTATTACCACTAATGCTTAAATCAATAGGATTCTGACCTGCCTTCTTCTGCATTTCCTTAAATTTAGCTTCAATCTGTTTATCATCGAAGTTTACATTTTTGAAATCGAGAACAACCTTGTCAGCCATTTTTTGTGCATTGGCAAACTGTTTCAATAGTGATTGCTCAACAGTCGCATCATCAATTTTTATGGCAAGTTTTAATTCTTCAACCATTTAATTTCTCCTTCCTATATTTCATATTTCTTCCTAAAATCTTTTACTATATTGTGATAAAATCTATACATTTCTTCAGCGGCACTAAACTTAGCCATAGTACCTCTACCACCATGCCAATCACCACCATGCCAAGTTACAGAAGGCATACCTGGTACAAAGAAAAAACCACGCAATAAATCTTCACCAGAAAAATCAGGTTTATAATCATCCATACTTTCACCAGATATTTCAATTCCACTAATAACACTTGAATTAGTAGATTTGAAATATGGGACATATGAATTATTTTTGAGATTATACGTTCTTTTATAATGTGGAGGATTCGTCTGATATGGCTCTCCATAATACCAATCAAGAACACTTTTATAATGTTCAGTCATTTTATCTTCAAATTCCTTTGCTATCTTTTCAGCCTGTTTTTGTGCAATAGCATGTAACTGTTTTTTTAACTCTGGGCTTATATTTGCCATTTCATCACCTCCAAAATTTTCACTATAATTTCACTATTTTTACACTAAAATAGGAGAGCAGTATAACCACTCTCCATAAGAAAAGCCCTATACGCTGTGACACGTATAGAGCCTAAAATTACACTTCCTAAATAAAGGAATATATGCTATTATATTAATATCTGTGGTAAATATAGGTAGATAAGGAGAAACTAAAAATGGAAACATTTTGCTCAATAGTTTCTGCCTGTGTTACAGTCTTAGGATTTGTATATACAGTCTACAGAGATAAAGATAATAACAAAAAATAATATGATTTTATAATCATATTGTAATAAATATGAGTATCTACTTGGATTATGAATTAAATAGAACGGGAAGAAGACCAGCCACCTTTTTCTACACAAAATTATAATTACAAAATCCTATATTTACATAAGTTCTTGAGGTATAATAAAACAAGTAGAGAAAGTATTTATCTTGACAAATACTATATATAGTGTATATAATTAACAATGAGCAAAATAAGAATTCCATAAACCTTATCTAATGGACACAATTTGGCTAATTGTGCTTCTCAAAAATAAAATTGTTTTTTACAGGAGAAGATGGAGTATTGATAGGAAAATAGCATCGTAGAAATACGGTGCTATTTTTCTTTTATTAATTATGTATTATTCCATATATCATACCAACCAGTCCAAACACAAAATAATAGTGCGCAGTAGTTAATTCAAATGAGATAAATGGTTGTAAGACTTTAATGCAAATATCATCAACGTTGAACCATGAGAGAAAGCGTCCGCATAAAAGTCCGTATAATATTCCACATATCATTATTCCACTTCCTTAAAGCTGTCAGCTTTAGCAAATTCAACGACCTTCTGTACATCTTCTTGTGGAATATCTGCAATTTTCTTCTGCACAGCTTCCATAAAAGGTTCAACGAGGGTATTAATTAAATTTCCAAATCTTTCGACCTGACGACTAACATATGCGTGTGGTTCATACATATTCTGCATAATATCAGACTTGTGCATATCAATAAGAGTTCTTATTTCAGATATCTCGCTTATAGGAATAAGTGGTGGAATTTCTTTCTTGTCTACAATTTCACCAATCATTAATTTATCTAACAACCCAGAAGACTTTAATAAGTCATAATCTGTCATAAAATTAGCATCATCACTGCGAATAAGATTTGTATATTTCTCAATAATTTCTCTAACAAAAAGCATATACTGAACAAATGAATTAACATGTATATTATCTGTCTTACGGAACTTAGTTTCGCCATTTTCATCAGTATATTTTTCCTGTTCAAACATAGTTCTATCTGTAATAACTATTGCAATGGCATCTTTGATGTTTACAGGTAAATAAGATATAATTTCTAGCTTCTCCTGTATATATCTTTTTTTTAATGAATCTACACACTTATTGTATCCTTCAACAAATTCTTTAACTGTTATCTTATTCATATTCCTTTTTCTCCTTTATAAATTATTCTTCTACGATAGGCACAAATATAGTATATAATTCTGCACTAAGTCCTAAACTAAACAATTCATCAACAGTCATTGAAGTAAATTCAACATCAATATTCTGATTTCTGAGTACGTTCATCTCTTCAACAAACTTATCCATATTTTCGGAATCTTTCTTGATTTCTATATTTCCTGTCTTATTGCCTTCCTTATCAAGAACTGGTTCACCATATTTCTTAACAAGATCCTGTCTTGTCTGCTCATAGTCTGTATAGATGCCAGAGAAACTTCTTATTATACCAAGAAGCTTAAATTTAGAAAGAGATGTAATGTTAGAGTCTTTATTCTCTATAATACCCTTTGTTATCTCATATATATTTGTTGCTTCGTAAAGCTTCATTGTTTTCTTCATATTATATTATTCTCCTTTATAATCTTGTATCGTTAAGAAAAGTATTAATATCATAACGATAATTCACTTTTAATTTTTTCTTATTAATCAATATTGGGTTACAATATTTCAATAAATCATCTTCATTGAAACTTTTCTTAGATATAGAATTTATTAAATTATCCCATTCGTCTATCATAAGAAAATATGTATTGCCTGTTTTTCTAAAATCTAAAACAAATCCACTACAAACATTTTTATAAGTAGAAAACTTCATTAATGATTCCACCTGATAGTAGTGTATAATTCCTTTGTCTTCTTTAGTTCGTTCAAACGAGCAAGAACCTTCAAAACTCTTTAATTCCAATGTCCAAAATGTATTTCTATCACCACTAAAAATCATAAAATCACATGGACTGTGTTGGCTAAATCTTAACTTAGAACTCATATCAAATGACTGAGCTGCATCAGGTGGTCTATAAATTAATACATCTTCTGGACACGAATTTTTAAAATTCTGTTCAAAAACTTTACCTATATTTTTTGCTATAAGTATTCATTCCTTTCTATTTAAGGGTAGGAGAGTGGTCTAGCCACACACTCTCCTTTTAAATAAAAAATGCCCTTACTACATGGCTAGATAGTAGTAAAGACACTTTAAATGTGTTATAATCATCATTACGAAACTCACCAGTTCATATCGGTATCACCGAGAAAGGTCAGGTGAAGTCTATGTTGTTTCCAACTGAGAAATATTGTGTTTATGTGCATAAGTACAAACGCTTTCGTCTTGGTCGATGGGAGTCTGTTTGTCAGCACTATCGCAGTCTACCTAATAGGTAGCCATTTGTTCATTTTGTAGTTAGGATTGAACTCTCATAAAGTTTCTTTTCTTACAAAATCTACTATGAACTGTGTGAGTTTCTTCCTTATAATAAAAGAGTGATCCCGTAATGAAATCACTCTTTTTTACTAATAATATTTAATTGTTATTTACACTGCTAATTGCATAGGATATAATTCCCATTTGCCATTTGGATATTTTTCAGCATTATCAGTTACTATCTTATGTACTTCTTCAAGAGTTCTAACATTTGTATCAATATATATAACCTTTCCTCCCGTTATACATAATTCTTCGCAAATTAAATTAAAATATGTCATAAACATTCCTCCATTATTTCTGTATACAGAATAATTCATATAGATTTACTTTAAGTACACGAGATAAGGTGATTGCATGACTTAATAAAATATCATTTGTTTGATTATTTACAATTTTTGAAAGAGTGGTTCTTGAAATACCTGTTCTTTCTGATAATTGCTGTAATGTCATATTTTGTTTACAACGATATTCATCAACTTTGTTCTTCATATACATAAAGTATTTCCAATAATTTATTTTATATTAGTATTATACATAAATATATGTTAAGCAAAGTTTACCAAATATGTGATATTATAAAAATTAATCTTCTTTAATTGGCAAAGCCATAACTTCAGGATATAATTTGTCGTGATAAATATCATCGCCTCCAGCGGCTTCATAGATCTTTCCAAGTTCAATAAATGTTTTTAACCCTGATTTATCAATATACCCTTTGGTTACAAATTTTTCATGTAGTCCATATAATTGTCCTCTAAGAGTAGCAACTGTTTTTTCTTTATCTTTTAGTTCTCTTTTTACAAGATTGTCTTTAATATCATCAATACCATTAGATATTTTCAAAATTTCCTGATACTGCCAATTATCGTGTTTTTCAAGTGTTTTTATTCGGTTTTCTAATGTTTCTTTGTCTTGTTCAATCCCAGTCTTAATACGCCATTTCTTCTTAAAATAACTAAATATTTCTATAATTTCCTTTGCCGCAAAAAGCACAGCAAAGAATGCAAGTATTACTAATACATAATCTATATCAGCTAATCTTTCTATTGCTCCCATTCATAAGCACCCGACCTTTCTCTAATTCTTCTTAGAGATAAGGTTCTTAAATGCTTCGTAAAGACCAGTTGATGCAAGACCACTTACCATACCGCCAAGTAATATTTCAGGTGTAAATGCCATATTAAGCCATATATTAAGCACTATACCTAATACTGCCATTATTAATGGTATATACTTGTTAATTACATCTGTTGTTATTAAATTCTTAATTACATAACCCACACAAAGGCATATACCTACTATAATAGGTATTGCATAATTTGATAAAAATGATAAATCCATAATTTTTCCTCCTTATTTATTCAAATCTCTTAATAACTTCACATTACTACTAAGTTTCATACATACATAATCCAGTTCATCTTTTGTTTCATTTCCACTGAAAGTTATTCTAATACAACTATTAATATCTTCTTTATTTATATCAATTGCTTGCAAAGTAGTAGAAGGGGCTAAGTCACCACTTGTACATGCTGATCCAGTTGATACCTGTATCTTGTTGATATCAAGTAATGTCATAAGAGACTCTCCTTGAATACCCTTAAAACACATATATAAATTATGTGGCAATCTATGTTTTAAATCAGCGCCAACTAAATATGCATCGGATATGTTATTCGTAACATAATTGTAAATATAATTTCTACCTTCAGATGTAATAGTAGAGTAATCATAGTTCTCTAATGCCTTACCAAGTGCAGCTATACCAAGGACATTTTCTGTACCGCCAAACAAACCTTGTTCCTGTGAACCATAAATAAGTGGCTTAAGATGTATACCTGATTTCCTATATAATACACCTGTTCCCTTTAATGCTCCTAACTTATGTGCGGAAAATCCAATCATGTCTACATCAAGAGCTTTAACATCTATAGGTATCTGACTTATTGAACCAGTGCAATCAAGATACACGTAACCTTTATACTTGTGTACAATTTCTACAATCCTCTTTACATTCTGAATAGTTCCTATTTCAGAATTGGCATAATCAATAGCCACTAATAACTTAGTATATTCTCTATGACTAGCCCAGTCATTCAAATAATCAAGATCTATAAATCCATTGTTATCTACTTTTAATTTTTCACACTGATGGGGATGCAAAGATTCTACGCATTTAAGCATAGATTTGTGAGAAATAGGAGAGTATAAAACACTATAATTAATAGTATTTCCTATAAATCCTTTAATAGCAAGAGTATTACTGGCTGAACCGCCTGATGTAAAAATAATATTCTCAGGATTAGCGTTAATAAATTTTGCTACATTATTTCTTGCAGTGGATATAATCTGTTTTACATTTACCCCTGACTGATACATAGAAGATGGATTCTGATATGTATTTAAAAGAGATATGACGTATTCCTTCACTTCTGGTTTTAATGGAGTGGTCGAAGCATTGTCTAAGTACATTCAATCACCACCTAATTCAAATTAAATTTAGAATACATTTCTGATAATGCATCCCATAATCTTTTTTCTTTTTTATATTTCCATACAGAGATTTTATCTTCATTAACATATACCCATGTATATCTGATACCTTTATCTCTTAGAAATTTCATTTCTTCTACATAGGAAGTAGAATATTCCTTATCAAATTTCATAATTTCCTTTCATTCCACAAGCGTAAAAAATAGGGAACACAAAATTCATAACATATGAAAATGTATTCCCTAAAATTCACACTCTCATATATCAATCATTTATTGTAGAAATAGGTTTCTTTTTATTTCCACTTTTTATTTTAAACTCGTTATCTTTGGTATCTGTGTTTTTAATATCTTCTTTATTAATATCTTCAATAAGTTTTTTTATATTGTCCTTAAAAACACCAGAAACATCACATTTTGATAATCTTACTTTTGCTGATTCTTTAGTAATTGCATTTTGAGCATAATCACTAACTGTCTCAAATACAGTTTTACAATTTTCTGTATCAAAAATATTTTTCCATACAGGGAGATTCAAACTGTTTGGACAAGAACCGCAATACTCATAATGTTTACCACAAGTAAGACAAATTCTATTATTTGCCATTTTAGTTCTCACTCCTTTACATAAATAAAGAGAGTGGCAATAAACCACCCTCTGAAAATTATTCTGCGTCAACTTCATCGGCATCGTAAATGTTATAAAGTACCTTATCAGTTCCACAGTAATCAATTTCAAGATCACCCTTGAAATCCATTTCCGCAGAATCTGCATTAATTGGAACTGTTGTTTCAGGAGATACCTGGAATGATGGAAACTCAATATAATCTGCCTTTAATTCATTCTTCTTACATGGATTATAATATGTAGCCTTGATAATGAATTTTACAGAATTTGGGAATTCATCAGCCTTATTCTGAATCATAACACCTGTTTCAGACTCTCTAAGATACTTAATGAAGAACATATCAGCTTCTGTATCTGTAGGAAGTGAGAGCTTTCCAGAAGTAGATTCTATTGCAAATTTTTCTGCATCTGCAGTTTCTCCTAATGTATATGTTTTTCCAATAGAACCATCACCGAAATACTGAGCAACTTTTACACTACCTGCTACATAATCTTTGATTGTAACATCATCACCTTTCTTAACATGGAACATTTTTGGCATTGTTACCTTATTGCCATTAGAAGCAAAAATAGGTGTTGTTCCTGCTGAAGCAGTTATAATGTTTGTGTTAACGAATGCATTTTTAGCAGAAAATGTACCAGCTTTTGATTTCCAAATTTTCTTAACTAAATTACCATTCTTATCCTTTACTTCTGTAGATTCAGCAGTTGTTTCAACACTACCATCTGATAACTGAGTAAGTACATACAAAGGATTTGTTGTAGTTAAATCTTCTGCATAGCCATAAAGAATTTCTTTATAAAGTTTATCGCCTAATCTAAAAGCCATATTTTTATTCCTCCTTAATATTGTTTTTATAAAATAAAAAATCATGCTGTGATTTTTACATCACGCATGAAATTAAATTCGTTTTTATCCACTTTACTTAAATCACACATACCACTATACATTCCACCAAATAGGGCACGAGTTGATTCATAAATTTGAATTCGCTGAATGTTATACATAAATTCAAAATATCCGACTTCACGTAATTCATTTTTTTTGTAATGACAACCAGGATGATTAAGATAAAAAGCAATCATTGATAGAAGACTTTGCTGATTTTTATTTTCAGAGACCTCTTTTTTCTTTTGAATTAATTTCTGTCTATCTTTATTTATCAAATCCTGTTTAAGTGTCTTATTAGATGTGAATTCTTCTTCTGGTGGGAAAGAGTTAAACATAAACTGTATATATTTACACATCTTATTTCTTGTATCTTCGTCTATCTCCAAATCTAATTCTTGACTATATAGAGTTGATACAGTATCCCTATTAACCTGTTTTTGATATAAATTAAATGTGGAAAAATCAATATCTCCAAATATTAATTTTGAATAATTGAAATCTATTGATTTTATGAGAATTGAGAACAATTCAAGATTACTGATTTTATTCCAATCAATGCCCATATCCCAAAGTTGAAGTCTATAAGCCGTTGTATTCGATACAAATGGTGTAATTACTCCATAAATATCAGTTTCACTATTTGAATCAATGAAGTCTTGAATAGATGGTTGATGAATTATAATTTTTTCATTTATTACATAATCTTCACCAAAATACATTTTTAAAGGATTGAATCCTAATTCTTCAACTTCTTGAATCTGTTCATCTGAAAGTTGTTGTTCTATAGTTTGCTGAATAAAAGAATTATTAGAAAACATTTTATCCATTATTACCACCTCTTATTCTTATAAGAAGTAGTACCATTTGAAGAAATAACAAGATCGTTTGGAAGTACACATTGATATTGTAATGTACGAACAAGATAATTATTATCTGTTGTAGATTCTTTATTTCCAATTGGGGTAGGTTTTTCAATTTCAAAACCAGTCCAGGCAAAATTTTCTCTAATAAGAGCCGCCAACAAATCATGTCTTGGAATACCTGTTAATTTGTCAACTCTATCATTTCCATGTACAAAAATGGTAAATGTGATATTAAGAAGTTTTTCAGTAGGATTATATCTGACATTTTCATCAGTTCCTACTTGATAACAAATATAATGTTTAACTTCTGTCTGAGTATCAGGAATGAATAAGAATGGACGTATATTTGCTGTACTACCAATATAATTATCCCATTCTCCAAGTGGTTCATATTCACCTAATTCTTCATTCCATTCCCAATTAATATTTCCGTCATCATCAAAAAGTTCTGATTCAAGTTTTTTTTCATTAAGTGCATATAATATTTCAGGACACTGTAGAAAAATCTTTTCAATTTTCTTTTTGATACGAATTACATCATCATCAGGAGATTCTTTATATGCACGAAGCTTATTCAATAAGTCATTCTTTGTAACTAATTTTTCTGCCATAAACACCTCCTATTCAGTTAATTCCAACGGCAAAATTTCAGATTCAATCAGCAAGTTATCCTTAACAATTTCACACTTAACAGACAATATTTTGCCGATAACAGAAGTGCCATTAGGAAACTTTACTTTCTTTTGGTTGTACTCTGTACCAGTTCGCCATGTTACTTTATCTGTCCAATCTTCATTATCAATAAAGCAAGTCCATGTAAAAGTTGCATCAGCATATTCAGTTGTAATATCTTCATTGGAATCATTAAATAGATTTACTGTGAGATTTTTATAGCTGCCACCAACTTTTATTGTTGAAGTGGATGCTGAAATTCTTGCTGTAATGGAAGATGGGGGAGCGGTTGGAGTAAATGGATCTGTTGGGGCGATTTCTGAATCGAAATAGTTCGCATACATTTCGCCTGTTTCAAGATTGACATAATCAGTATGCTCATTCCAAAATGCCGTATATATAGTAAGTTTTTGAATACCAAATGGCATTGAATTTTCAACCTTGGTCACTGTCCATACGGTAGGGTGTTCTGTTAAAGCACTTACTACAACTCGCATATTTTTAGAATCTTCAGAAGTGTACCAAAACTTCTCTGTAATAGAATTCATTGGCAACCATATCTTATCCTGATTATCTGTGTGTGTAAAATATCGGTCTGTGTAAGTTCCAATCGTGTAAGAATTCTGTTGTCTTAAACAACACCACATACGTCTCTTGATGTGCTTGCCATTAGATTTTTCAATCCATGTAAGTTCGTAATTTACTGGTAAAATCAGATACTTTGGAAACTGATTTGCAGGTTCATCACGGCAGACAATCCACTTATGATAAACTCCTCTATCATCTGGAACGTCCACGAAAAGCCCTATCGGGAATGTCGCTCCATAGCGTTTTCTAAAATCAGTCTCATAATAATAAAGGTCATCACCTTCATTAAATCTTACAGACTGACTTGGACGAAACATAAGATAGTATTCCACTTGATCTTTGTCCATTGACTGATAAGATTTGATAATAAATTTTGCATCTATCTTCGTCTTATTGGTATTTTCATAAGTCATACCTTCAGCAAAAGAACGTGTAATTCCATGTTCATCTGTAAAGAAGTCGTCATGAAAATAGTCATAGATGTAACAAGTCTTTGCTGCAAGATCGTTATCCCATGTGAGTTCCATCAATTGATCTGCTTCAGATTTTAACTTTTCACCAAGAGTAGGATAGCTCTTTCCAGTTGAATGAGTATCTACTTGCATTTTTCTTTTATAAAAATCATATACAGACATTACTCATCACCAACTTTCATTCTTTGAAGCAAAGCACCTGCATCAAATACAAGCTTCTTATATTTATTAAAATCAAATTCTTCTGACTGTAATACTGTCAATGCACATTCAAGACTGTTAATAATCTCTACAAAATCCTTTGGATAAAGTAATAGCTTATTACAGTTAGAAATTTCAAATAATAGATTCTTATGATATTTTACAACATCTATATTTTCAAAATCTTCTTTCGTGTTTTTATCTGTATACAAAACAAGCCAAAATAATTTTTTTCGTAATTTCTGCTTATAGTAATTAATTTGAGAAATTTTAAATTCTCCATATTTATGTGGAACTAAATTATCCATTAGATCCACCATACTCACCAAAATAATAAGTGTGACGAGACAATTCGAGTTCCCATTCACGCTTTAATTGTGTGAGCCTTTCCATATTTTTTGAATAATTATCTATAAGCTTTTTCTCTTCCTTGCCACCAATCATAGTTGCCAAATTCTTTGTATTTTCTAATTTTGATGGGAAATAATTTATGATTATTCCTTTTGCCAAAATAGTTTTAACAAATTCGGAATCATAGAAATCATCTACACTGTTTGCTAATGTAAAATTAATATTCATTATTTCATCATCAAAAGAATAAGTACTGAATTTTTTTCTAAGAAGTGGAAAAGAAGCAGTTGTATGCAGCCATTCACGGAGAACACTATAAAAATCTTCTTCTGTATAAGTTGCAAGTTCAAGATCATTAATCATTGTTAATGCTCTTTTGTATATATCTTCGTATTTAAGAGAAGGCATAAGTTACCTCCTTTTTAATCAGCCGTATTAATCATTTTTCCGAAATCTGTACCACAGACTTCATCAAGAACTTTGATTTTTCTAATAGAATCAAAAGTACCATCTTCAATACGCTTTGCAACCTCTACAGTAATTGCTTTTAATAAGCCTTTTGGAAGTGTTGTAAGTGTATTTTTAAAAGCATTATTAGGTTTATTTAATACATTATTAATATCATCCATTCCATAAACTTTATCTGAATAAAATTCAGATATATCTTTCCAACGAGGATTTTCTAAAAGTTCCTCATCTTCAATGACAAATAAAGGATCATAAATATATCTTGAATGACTATTTTTTAATGCAAAAAGATCTCCATATTCTATTTCTGTTTCATCTCCATAGTTGGCAAAAACATAATACATTCCTGATTTTCCTGGAACTCCCAGCCAACCTGGGGTTACAGACCTACATAAAATTGTATCTGTCTGAGAAAATGTTTTTGGTTTAGTTGTTTTTACTTCAGTTTCTGCAACAGTAGAAGTAGTTGCCTTTGTAGTTGCTTTCTTAGTTACTGCCATATATAAATTCCTTTCTTTCCAATCTAAATAAAACGAGAGTCTATAAAATATAAACTCTCGTTTTAAAAGCCAATATTAGGCTACAATATTCCATGTACCAAAGTATCTATTTACTATAGTACCTACTCCAAGTTTTGTCATATACTTAAACTCATATGTCATATCATTCTTTTCAGTAGAATCAGTTACCTCTTTTATCTGAGAATCACCCTCGTATACAAGCTTAATAAACTTATTATCTGCTATAGGCATGATTAAAAGTACATTAGAATCTACCATCTTTGTAGAAGTATCATTCTTTGCGAATACCTGTGGAATTTCTACTACACGAGTTCCTTCCCAGATACCAAGGCGACCAAGATTTCTACGATCCTTCTTGTCATCCTCACTAATCCAAGATACATCTGCAAGGTCAAAAAGTCTTGAGAGAGCTGTCTTTGTACCCATGATAACAACTTCTGCACCACGGTTAGCTGCCTGAACATCCTCAATCATTGTTACGAAAGTTGTCTTAGCTGCTTTATCAAGAGCTGCTGTCTTATAAAACTGCTCTGAACCAGGGAGAACCTGTGTACCAGCAGAGATCACTGCCTTATAAACAAGACTCTGAACATACTGATCCATAGCCTCATAAATCTTATTTACAAGTTTTGACCAATCTGAACGACCCGTCATAACACGCTCAAACTCCTCGTATACAGAAAGTCCAACCCAGTATGTAGGGACACGGAATGTCTCATTAATACCAAGTCTCTGACGATCAAGATCCCAATGATTACCAGAAAGCTTACCAACTGTTAATACAGTTTTGTCCTCTGATTCAAATTCATTTGTATCATCCATTGCAAGATTTTTTGTTTCAACAAAATCATTAAAGAATTCGTTATCCTGCCAACCAGAAGTTAAAAGATCTTCAATTGTATCTTCAATAACCTCAAAAATCTCATTTTTATTACGTCTAATCGCGTTTCGTATTTCTTTTGCAGAAGCCTTTTCATCAAGACCCATGATAAGTCTAAAAGTTTCCTTGATTTCCTTGTCTGCGTCAGCCTTCGAAATACCTGACTCAAATTCACCTTTAGCATAATCTTTTAAAAGCTGTGAAAATCCCATATATTTTGTTTCATCATTTTCAAATGCACTCTTAATATCAGCACTGAAATTTAAGAAATTCTTCTTCATTATGTATGTCCTCCTTATTTAATTAGCCATTCTTACGAACAATAACTTTGTAAAACGTTCCACCTGTGCGCTTAATTTCTTCAATGATTTCAGCATTAAATGTTGCAGTAGACTCTCCTTCAACAACCTTTAAGTTGTAACCCTCTGCCTCAATTACAGAACCTACCTTTGGAGTTCCAGAGATACCATTTGCGGAAATAGTAAATCTATCACCTGCTGCAAGTTCATATACCCTCATAATTTCATCCTTGCCGTTATAGAAGTTGTATTCATAAGTAGCAGCTAAAGGCTTTTCATCTGCACCAACTGCAACTGAAAGAATTAAACCTACACGAGAAGTAGCAGTAGGCTCAACCATTGTGTAATATTCATTTTTCTCATACTTCATCTTGTCGATATCTACGACTTTTCCATTGTCGATATCTTCAGAAGCTTTTACATTAAAAATATGTCTGCCATAATTTGTTGCACTAAGATTTGTTGATTCTGCAACAATGTGCTTTTCTACGGCTTTTAAATATGCGTTTACCATTAATAAATCCTCCTTATTTTTTGCAATAAAAAAAAGACCGACATAAAGCCGATCTAATCAATTATTTTTTAATTTTTTAGTTATTATATTTCTCAAAAATTCCACCATAAGGTGCTTTCTTTTTGGATTCCTTTTCTGAATTAGAATTGGACATAAATAGAACTGGACTTTTTGAAACTTCAGGTTTCGCAGAAAATGCTCCAATAGATGATACATAATCAGCAAAAATAACTTTTGCCTTTGTCTCTAAATCATCAAGAGAATAATTATCCATGTTTTTCTTTAATTCTATAAATGCTTCATTTTCTGATAAAACAGAATATTTTTCATCTGCGAGCAAAGACTCTTTCTTAGAATGAAGTTCATTCTTTTCTACATTTTCCTTGAATTCTTTAAGCGCTGTATAATTTGAACGCATAGACTCAAGTTCTGCATATTCGGAATCTGTAAGATATGTTTTATGTAATGTGTATCTCTCTCCATCATATGAAACTGTATTATTATCTTTTGTATATTTTTGACCGTAGATTTTTCCACCATCCCAACTTTCATATACAAAATATGAATCAAATACCCCAGTAATGTAATACCATTCATTATCTGCCTCTTCATATGAAGATAAAAGATTATAAAGAGCATAACGAATATCTTCATGACTTATTTCAAAAGTTCTTGTTAACGCATTATTAACTTTCTTCTTTGATTCGTCTTCTGTAGTTTCACCGCCAGAAGGAGTATCAACACCCTCACTTCCATCATCAGTAGAATCGGTTTCATCGAATGCCTTTGCAAACGCTTCGACTAATTCATCATCGGACATATTATCATAATCAAATGTTATATCATCAACTGTCTTTTCATACTTCTGACATAATTCTTCAAATTTATTCAAGTTTTCGTTTCCTCCTTCCTTAGAATTATTTTCTTTATTGTCAAAACAAGCAGTCTCAAGTTTTTCAAGTCTTGCTTGTAGTTCAACCATTTTTTTATTAAATTTAATTAAACTGTTATTTTCTTCACTGAAATCTTCAAGAGTTATCTTACTCCCAAGCATTCCCTCACCAATAGGCGTCCCATCTTTTTCAGAACCAAGGCAAGTGCAGCCTGCAAATTCAAAATCTTCTAACTGAAGATATTTTTCTTTTGCATTATAAGAACACTCATAGACAATAAGTTCACAACTTACCTTCGTACCATTTTTCTCACGAATAATATCAGCACAACGAGTGTACGATTCAGGAATAGCTACACGAGCAACAACATATGTTTTATCCATATCTTTGTCGTATTCGAGATAGGGTTCATCTGCTGTAAAAGTTCCTACCTGTTTTTCATCATATACAATCGTCTCATTACCATTTTCATCTTTTTCAATGTGATAATCATGTGAATGGAAATCCCATGTTCCATCATCTAACTGATGTATGTTTGCAAGCAATGGAGAATATTTAAGACTAGGCATAGCTGCTTTCATAGAATCTTCTGATATATAACTTCCGTTACGATTAAGTAATGTGTGACACACACGTACTTTTGCATATAACTTATTATCTGACGTTTCTTCAACATCGGCAGAAGAGAAGTCTTGAATTGCCTGTATAACAATAGGTTTACCAGATTCTTTTGAAGAAAAATTATACATTTTCTTTTGTTCACAGAATCTAATTAAATCTTCTACTGTAAAATATTTATGTTGCATTTCTTCCTCCTTTCTTGGTATAATAAATGCCACTCCCAATAAGAGAGTGGCTAAATACTCAGCATATTACTGTACTGAATTTTCTTTTTATCTATATCATCATTTGAAAACTGAATTGTTCCAGTATTCAAAAAAGTATAAATACCATTTTGTTCATCAATTTTCTGAAAACCAAGATTTATCATCTTAGAAACTGTTTCAGAATCCGATGTCTTTATAAAATTCTGTTTCATCCTTTTTCTCCTTAATTATTCATTTGCTTTAGTTCCTTCATTTTTTTCACCTTCACGACTAGCAATACCCTCTGAACTTAATTCGTCATCACTTTTAGTAGGTGAACCACCAGTATTACCAGAATCGGTATAGGTTGTTTTTAACGGCACTAACATATCTCTTATGCCACTTTGTATAGACATTCTGAGTCCACACTCAACTTCATAAGGAGTTTGACCAAGGGCGGTAAGATAAAGTAAAGGATTATTACCTAATGTTGCAGACTCTTTTAATTCATTAATATAATCATCTCTGTTATACCAAGTCTGCCTATGAAAGAAGAACATATATCCATCATATCCATTTTGTGTTAACCAATAATTGAAATTATTTTCAAGACGTGAAACCCATGTAAATGTAAGAGAAGCATCGTTTGCAATTGCCTGTTTAAGTCCAATAGAGTTGGAGCTTGATCCACCTGCAACAACTAATTGTGAAGCACCTGCATTGTTAAAGACATTTTCAATAGATTTTGACAACATATCAGTATCAGAAGTAGTATTTGACTTCTCAAAATCAATAACTTCCAAATCCATAGGAGATCTTACTGAACCAATATTTGATGGTAAAATTGCATCAATCATATCTTGAAAAACTTCACTTAATTCGAGAGAAAGTTTAAAATCATCAATTGCAGCATCTTTTCCGTCCATAAATGGAATTTTACTGACTAACAATTTATAATTTTCAAGAGCCGTTTTATCAGCCATAATATCTGCATAATCTTCACAATCCATAAGAAGTAGAAAAATACCTAAGAAAAACGGCAAGCATAAATCAAATTCGTCATCAAGACTCGCCAATAAACACATAGTTCTTTCAGTCGGAAGAATTGCATAACGTTTATTTTGCTTGTCAGATTGGTACTCTTGCCAAGCTTGTTGAAAAATTTCATCCCAACAACCTGTAGTATCACCATTGACACCTTCTACAAATTCTGAATTTGAACCCTGTGAAAAAAATGACATATCAAATGCTATAATCCAGTTTCCATTACCATCTTTACCTTTTATTTTGCAACATTGAGGATCTAACGAATGAAAGAATAGACCATCTCCTGTATCATATACAAAACCATAATAAGCACCATTTAATATCGCTAATGCAATCATCTGAGCAAATTCGTTCTTAAAATTTATCTGTTGTAATTTTTGTATGATGTTGTTGTAATTTTTCATAGATTTATTGGCATTGTATGTTTTAGTTAAATCTATTTTTTCTATTACATAATAGTTATACAAAGGCATACACGCATAATAGAGAATAATTTTACGATACAGAGTACTTGCTCTAAAAAGATACTGTGATAATCCACGAATACGATCTTTATTAGTCTGTGGATTTTGCATATACTGTTTTACAAGGGATTTTGTATACTGAGTAAATGAGCGAGATGTTGATTTTTTCACATCCTGAAGAAGTAACTGTTTTGCTTCTTCGTAATTAATCATTCGAGGACGAGATGAGAAATTTTCTTTTTTTTTATCATTATTTTTTACCAATATTTCTGTTGGCTTAGATTCTATTTCATATGATTTTTTCTGAGAAGAATTAGAAGTAGAATTTACATTTTTATTTTTAGGTGGTCTTCCACGTTTTCTCTTGGGTGGAGAAACAGTAGAAGAGGAGTTTTCTATTTTTTGTTCGTCCATGTTTCTCCTTTCTATGAGTATCTAGTAGATTTCTTTGGTGCTCTGACATGAAAATATTTTGTTATGTCGGATGGGGATTGGGTGCGCTTTTTCTGTGTAATAGATTTTCTACGCTCACACATTAAAGCATAAGAAGCAAGGCAGGCTGTATATGCTCTATCATCGTGCATCTTATTAGCTTTTTCAGGCGTTAATTCAAATGAGTCTTTCCCTGATTCACGTTTCTTACGAACCATGTTTACCAACTCTTCCTTTAGAGCATCCATATTTGCCAAAGCCAATTTATCCATCCAGTCTAATTTAATCGTTTTTGTATTGACTGATTCAATTTTTTCAAGTTCTTCATTAAGTTTTATCTCGAATTCTTTTTCATTAAGATTTTTGGATTTTAATTCATTCGATATACGCTCTTTTTCCTTTGATATTTTCTTTTCATCAACGTCAAAAACTGTTAAATAATCCTTTCCATCGTAAGGTGCGGTAAAACTGATTTTATCTTGATTCATTAGTTCTATCATTGCTTCATACATTTCAGATTTATAACCAGCAGGAGACATAAGATGTATTTTGTCCACTGCATTTGGGAATTTTTTTACATATTCAGCAGAGTATTCTTTATCTATCAAACCTCTATGAACAATGCCAGCGGCATCAGTCCAATCAGACATTAAATAATCTGCTATATTAACGCCCGAACCACCACTACCTGCATCAATATATATACCAACAATATTTTCATATGCATCAGCCCCACCATTATAGTCAAGAATAACTTTTTTTAAATATTCAACTTGGTCTGGTGTCTGCATAGGAGATTTGATTTTTTTACCAACATCAATAAGATTAATACAGTTTACTAATCGCATTCTTTTATCAATACTACCATCTACTTGTTCATAATCATAAATTTCTCCAACAAGAATTACTGAATTATCTCGACTTCTAGCTGGATCATATGTGATAACGAATTTCTTATCACTTGTATCATTATAGAGAAGAGGTTTCCTAGTTTCTTCATTTCGTGTAATAACACCTCTACGAATAATTGCATCCGTGCCAGCATCAGTAGTAAAAATACAATAATACTCACGTCTTGCTTTTTCTGGATTTGTCCTCATTTCGGACTCGACAGTATTTCGAGATAGAAGAGGAGTAACTAATTCGCCTCTAAGAGTTGGTTTAAATGCTTGCTCACAATCTATATGTAAAACACAATAATCTGGATTTCCCATAATTTGTTGCTTAGAAAAATCACGATACAATCTCCAAAACTGAGTATCAGTTGAAGAAGCTGAACTGATATAATATTTTTGATACGATAAATCTCTTGGCAAACATCTTTGACGAATAGGATCAATTGAATTACCATCTATATCTTTACCTGTTTTTAAACTTTTATTTACAACAGCGAATGCACCATATACATTCATCATTTCATCAGACAAGAAACCACTTTCGTCAAAAATTACGGTGCCTCGCATACCTCTTTTTGCATCTATATTTCCGTTCAATGTCCTAGTCATAGATCCGTTATAACATGAATAGGAAAAACCATTGGACGAGTGTGAAAATCCATCACCTGCTGCATTTTTAATTTCAATCTCGTTCTTAAATAAAGAACCAGTTGAACCGTAAAATGTATCAATGTTATCATTGGCAAGTCGTTCCAAAGTAGTAAAAGTTTGTTCAGCCTGACCGCCTGTACCACTTGCAATGTATGTCCATACATTACAAAAACACATATCTTTTGACATTATCTCAAGGTCAATAACTGTACTTTTACCATATCCACGAGTACATACAGCAAGTACATTTGGACAAACCCAACTTCTTTGTACAAGAAGTGCCTGCCCATCTAAAAGCTCTATGTTGAAAAAAAGATCTATAGCTTTTACTGGGTTGCATTGCAAATATTTTTGAATTTCAGCAATTTGAATATAAGACTCAATTTTACGAGATGAGATAGAATAACCATGTGGTTTTACATATATTCCATATTGATTATAAAAATCTTTGTCATAATCAAAAATTTCATTCTGATAATAATTCATAATCATTTGCTTATTCTGATTCATTTTCAGTAACCTCCTTTGTTTCATCGTCAGGAGACTCTTCAACTTCATCAAACTCTGCAAAGACAGAATATATATCTTTTAAATCTTTTAACTGTTCTTCATTTAATAGATTGTTTTCTTTTAATGTATCTCTTAAATCAAGATTTTCTCTTAATAATATTCTGTTAATTTCTTGGTAAGCATCCTTTTCTTTTCTAAGACCAGTGTTAACGACACGCATTTCAGAAACCATATCTGACCACTCAGATTCATCAAGTGCCAATTGTTTCATAATAGAAGCATCGCTGATTTCCTGAACCTGTTGCATACCTCTGCATGTATCAATATCAAAACCATTAACCTCACCACTTCGTAAGTTAAGACTCTTAATTTTTTTTATTTTACCAGTCCAAGTGTTTTCACCTTTCTTGGCGTTTTTGTTATGCTTTAATGAAATACAACTATCTTGAGCAAGACTTGTAATAACCGAAGTTATTTTACCTTTACTTTCTTGCAAAGATTTAATTGTTGCAGAATTTCGTTCAATATTAGAAATGTCACACATCAACTTTGATATAGTGTCATCAATTTTAGACTGCTGTAAAAATCCACGAACAATAGAAATAGCAGAAGAAGTACGCATCATATCTTCATTAGCGTCTTCGCTAGAATCTAATAGTCCTAATAATTGCGAATATAAGAAAGGTTGATCAGCTATGTCCTCTTTTTCAAAAGGATCATAACTAAGCAATCTAATAACATCATTTTTGTTCTTTAAGAAACTATCATATGTATCTAGTCCTGCATGAGATTCAATTAATTCTTCCTCAGTCGTAAGTTCTTTTACTGATTCATTTTCGGTTTTATCCTTAACAAAATGGTCTGAATCAAAGTATGTTAGTCCTATATAATTTGGCATAGCAATTTGACGTGCATACGCTGTCCATACATTAGATTTAACTTTTCCAGAAGCAAGATTCTCAACTTCCTGAATGCTTGAGTCCCATACCTTTTCGAGAAAAGGTTTCCCCAAATATCTAAGGGCAAGTTGCACTGATTCCCTTGTAGGTTCTTGATCAACACCATTTGTAGTTCTTAACGCTATCTTTTTTGCACAGTCTTTACAAATTGGAGTAAGACCACTTTTATTCATTGGATCAGTACTCACATAAAATTTATCCCTTGCTTTATGTGTATCACACATATAGCACCAAGCCCCCTCTTTAAGTGACTTGATTTTCTCTTCCTGTGTTTCAACTTTCTTCTTTAATTGTGCAGCCGTTAATTTTGTAGGCTGTGTCTCTTTTGTCGTAGCCAAACTAACGACCACCTCCTTTTATTTCAATATAAAAAAGAAGCCTTTTCATACGAAATGACTTCTCAAACTTTCCAATATTAAATTTTCAATGAAAGTGCAATTCACTTCACTTAGCACACCCACTGCGCATCGAACACAGGTTAGAAGTTTTGGAGACTTCATTCTTGCCAAAAGATAGGTGCATACGCCGTGTTAGGGATTCGAACCCCAAAGACTTTTACATCCAGACTGTTTTCAAGACAGCACCCTCGACCAATCGGACACACGGCATGAGCGTAGTATATAGGACTTGAACCTATGCACCGAATAAACGATGACCTCTGATTAGCAATCAGGTGCAATACCAACTCTGCCAATACTACAGATAAAGAGAGTCGCCTCATGAAGCAACTCTCTGTTACTATATAAATACCATATAGCCTCGCTGTCCATTTAAGTATCAGCTATTTATTGAAAATTTATTGTCTTTCTCATTGAGTTCTCAAACTCCGAACTTTCATTTAAGCTGTATATAACATATCCTATTGTTGCAACAGTACCTGTTTGAAAACCGCAATAGACATAAGGGCGGTAGTAAGTGTTGAGCTTACACACCTAAGTTTCGTATGCATCCAAAAAATAGGTTTGGCATCAGGTTTACCGCATAATACTCGGTATGGGATTCGAACCCATGTTATCCGATAGAAAGTCGGAGGTCTTTGACCACTTGACTAACCGAGCATATTTAGGGTGGAAGAGTACCACCCATTATTTTTACAGAATAACTTCTGTTTCACCTTCAAACTTAGTATTTAAAGCACGAATCTCAGCAAGTTTTTTACCAATTTCTTCTTGAATCTTAGTAGCGAAAAGTTCAACCTTTGCTTTACCAATCTTTTCAGCACTATCAAAAGGTGCTTTAACTTCTGATTCTGGAATCTTTGTAACATCTACAGAGAATGTAATATGAAGATTTTCATCCACAACAAATGACTGGTTAATAATATCTTTTAACTCAACAGAAATAATAGTTGAATCATCAACTTCACTATCAGTTGTAACTGGATCTCCATTAGAGTCAGCTTTCATATTAGATTTAAAGGATATCTTAGAATATTCGATTGTTCTAACAAAATTATGTAACATATCTTTTTCAGTAGCAGCATCGGTATCTGATGTACCTAATTCTGCGACAGAAATATCTACACTAATAACGTTTTCATCAATAGTTTTACTAATATTTAATTTCATGAATTTGTACCCTCGCTTTCGTTTGTAATTACTTGTTTATATCCGTCTCTAATAGCCATAAATAAATCACGCAATACTTCTTTATCAATAGAGCAATCTAAATTTGACGTATCAAACTGTGGATCACTTACTGAAAAATCTAATGTTCCGTCATTCCGTGGCACGAACAAAATTTCCACGTTGTTGTTCAAGAGTAAAGTAATAGAATCTATTTTTTCACCATTATTGGATGTAACTTTACGAACCTGTCCAACTTTTAATGGCTCTTGCTCAATAATCAATCTGCTTGCCATAATACATACTCCTTTCTTTTATTTTTTCGTTTTCCTTTTAATCATTGAATTGCGGAAGCAGGACTCGAACCTGCATACTCTTGGTTATGAGCCAAGTGAGCTTCCATTGCTCGTCATTCCGCTATGATAATCAGCATAAAGCACTAACTAGCTGATATTGGACTGTACACATCCAGTTTATAAATTAGACACACTAGGTATCCATGCTTTTCAAAATCACTTTAATCAGATTTACTCGCTAACCAACGCACGAGAAGGAGATTACTACCTGTGTCACCCCAAATATATTGCGCTTATATAGTGACACTCCATTATTTTTTCCAGTTGCAACGCCACATCGGAATCAAACCGAAATCTTCTCTGATATGAGACGCATGTTTCAATCATGCTGATGACCTGGATAATATTTTTATTCTCCACATATTTTCAGTCTTCGGAGCAAAGATCTGTCGATAAGGTTTAATGACTCTTATCCGTCAATTTTCTTGCAAGTGCTTTTCTTTCACGTTTTTCGTTACACTGCTTTAGGGTTAAGCATACCTTTGAATACTCGAATAAACACTGATAGCAGTACAGCATTTATTGTCATCATATACTTACAACTCATTGATATAAGGGCGTATCACGTATCTTGCGTTGGTAATACTATTAAGGCTCTCATTAACGTAGAGAAGCACGATAGATATACTGCATTAAGGTTTCGTGCGCACTAGAGTCGTTATATAGTCGGCTCTACCAAAATGCAGTAGTAGGTCTTACAATGCTATGTGAATAGCAAATGCCAAGAATATTCTCACTTTAGTTTTTGGTATGAGAAAAGAATAGCTTTGCCTTCTATAACCAGTCGAAACCTTGTCTTTATATAACGTAAGACGACATCAACGCTGTTTATAAAAATCTATCAACAAATTAATAGACCGCCCTTACTCTAATATAAGTGTAAGCAGCTTATGTTATATTGCTCTCTGTGGTAGGTTTTGCTGGTAGAGAAATACCAATGGATTATAAAGCACCACTTAACTCTTGCTTGTGCACTAAGCTATAACAGGATACCTCACCTGCAATGTTTTACATTGATTCAATACATATTCTAATCGTGTATTTCGGTATAATTCAAACCGTCATAGAGTAGTAGTGATAGTATTCTTTTTTATTTTACCCTTGTCATTACCATAGACAAATCTACTAAAATGCAATTTATTAATTGGATAGCCTAGTAACTGATACCCATTGTTGATTTTAATTTTTATTTTCTATTTTGGAATATTTTGACAGAAAATGTCAGATATGATATAGTGTAAACAACAAACAGATTTTTAACATTTTAAGTTATGAAAAACAAAGATAACCAAATACCAGTTGCTTTGTATTAAATATTCATTTATTTAGCCAAATACAACCACACATTTGACTCTAAACCGTCTAAAGAAATCTGTTTATTTTATTAAGACTATTATACAATAGTTTTTTTAAACGTCAAGAATGTATTTGGAGATGTGTATCATGAATATGAAAAATTTTATTGAAATATTAAAAATAATTCTTCCAGCAATAATAACTGGATTTTTTACATTTTTTATTACTAAATACAATTATAGTAAAAATGTACCGTTAGATAAAATGGAAATATCTTATAATAAAGTTTATTATCCTTTATATAAAATTATATATAGTAATAAAGAATATAAACAAATTAAAAATATCAAGAAAATTATAAAACAAATATCATTTTATATAAACAAACATAATATGAAATATATTGACAGATCCACATATAATTCTTTTATACTTTTAAAGGATAAGCCAAACAAAGATAATTATAACAATTTTAAAAATAATATATATGACAGAAATTCATATCTTCGTAGAAGATTAGGATATCTTGAACCTAATTTTATACAAAGTGTTAAATATTTATCTAAAGATGATAAGTTTATATTTTATTGTGCAGTAGATGGACTAATTATTTATATATTGTTTGTTGTTTCTACTATACCATTTTTTAATGAAAATATTCGTTACTTTTTTATTTTGTTTGGTATGGTATTTATTGTAATTTTATTTTTAAAAATTATATTTAAAGTTATATTTGTTGGAATCAGTAAAATGATTAAGTTTGTGAGAAAAATGATAAAATGTATAAAGAATAAATGTGATTAAAGATCAGAAAGTGATTTTTGTTCAACCTTTTTAATTTCTCCGTCTGCAAAATATTTTGCAAATTGCTCATCTGCATCAATATCTTTGTACACTGATACCATATCTAGTGAACTCCAACCAACTAGCATTTGAATTACATCATCAGGAAGACCACTTCGAGAACAAGAAGTTGTAAAGAAGTGACGAAGACTGTGGAAATAAAAGTCTTCTCCTAAATGCTTACTAAATGTATCAGCCCAACTGTCAAGAGTGCTTGAATCCATAGGCTCATCTATATATTCTCCATTTACTTTCTTTGGAAATAGCCATTCTGATTCAATTCCGTGTTCTTTTCTATAATTCATCCACAAATCAAAATATTGCTTAAACGGTTTTGCAAGTGTATATACCGTCAACATTTTGCCCCTAGAGCCTCTTCCTTTTGTTTGGATCTTTTCAGGCGTTTTATATAAAGAACCATATATGATATTTTCATCATCGAAATAAGACACTTTGAAGCGTGGCAACTCACTCTTACGTCTACCGCTAAATGCAGCTAATGCTAAAATACAAGCCTTGTCATACTTGCCTTTTTCAACCCAATAATCAAGCATTCCCTGTACTTGTTCATCAGATAACACAGTTTTAGTGAATACTTTCTCATTTGCAGGATTTTCAATTTTGCGTATAATTGGTTTGAAATTTTCATACTCATCGTCCAATATGGCTTCTACATAATTTGAAAGCGATGAGAGAGTAGATTTTACTCTACGCATTCTAGCTGGCGACCATTTATATTCAGTAAGGCAAAAACTCTGATAACGAGCAATATCCCTCTTAGATAAATCAATAAAAAATTTGTTGTCACAATGCTGAAGTAGATAAACCCAGAAAATGTAAAGGTCACGTCTATATGCATTGATTGTATTTGGAGATCTATCAACTGAACGAAGATAATCCAAAAAGTCATTTCCTAACTCTATATTCTCTTTATTACACTGAGTCAATAACTCATCAGTAACAATATTATTGTGTTGTATTTTTCTACTCATTTAATCTCACTTCCTTTCAAACAACAAAAAAGCAGTAGTATCATTAACTAACCGCTTCTTGTCGCATTTTTATATATTCATCATAAATCCCATAATCAGCTATGCCACTAATCATGAGCATATATATTTATTCTCTGTTTCCATTCACAGAAAACATTAAATTAGTGGGTAGGGTTGGACTCGAACCAACGAAGCCGAAGCGCCTGATTTACAGTCAGGTGTAATTGCCGCTATACGACCTACCCATACAAAAAGAGTGTGCAACATACGCCACACACTCTAAACTGTACAATTACTTATCTTAGATATATTCCCAAATCTTATTTACAAAACCGAGAAAATCGGAAATACCATCAAGAGCTTTCTTATAGTCTTCCTCAGTAATCTCTTTACCGTTTATAGAATATTTTTCATAATCAAAATCGTCATCATTATTATCATTGCAATAACAATTAGCATAGTTTCCATCACATTCGCAAGAATATTCTTCATTGTCTTCACAATCGTCATTAATTTCAACTTCAAAACTAATTCTACTTTCAATATTAGGTATTACTTTAGAACAACAATTATCTAATATATACACAACATCTGCTTTAACATATAAATATTTGTCTTCGTACTTAGCTGGCGTACACCACAAACCATCTCGATCTAAAGCAATAACATATTCATCATTATATCCATTGATATCAGCTTCGCTTAACTCAGATATACTAACAATGTCAAATCCAAGTCTAATAAACCTTTCAACAAACTTTTTAGCTTCATTATATTTAGCAATTATATTAATGTTTGCTAAATCGTCATATATTGTAAGCTCATTGTATATATGAAAAATATTATCAGCACATTCATTTATACAATCATAATGTAAAGTATCCATTATTTTATTCATAAATTCACCTCAAAAAATTAAGCATTCTTTACAGCATCCTTTAATGCCTTGCCTGCTTTAAACTTAGGTGCTTTTGAAGCTTCTATGTGAAGAGACTCACCTGTAAGTGGGTTTCTACCTTCTCTAGCAGCTCTTTCAACTACTTCAAATGTACCAAAACCAACTAACTGAACTTTACCGCCTGCTATAAGTTCATCGGTTATTGACTTTATTACACCATCAACAATAGTAATTAAATCCTTCTTTGATACATTTATATCAATATTTTCCTGTGTTTTTGTAACTAATTCTGTCTTATTCATAAATAAAAAAATCTCCTTTTAATCATTATTAATATTTCTAACACTTTTCAATAATAGTGTCGATTTAATCTAAAAGAGGGTAGTAGCCAATTCGGTCTACTCCCTCAAAAAATCTTATTCAACCCAAAGCTGAACCTTATCAATATATCTACCAAAGCAACCAGCATATCCGTCCTGTCCATTTACAGTCTGATCATCTATTTGAACAGGGTAATATTCGTCCATACCCTGTGGTGATACTTGCATATATAAGCACTGGTATTCATAATCACCAGGCGTATAGAATACTGCTTTTAACGCATCAATAGGTGTTCTACCGTTTCCTGCGTAACCATTTTCATCATCATTGATGTCATAACCATCAACTTCAGGAAGCCAACCGCCATTAAGTAAGTGAACCTGATACCTTACATAACCTTCACTAACACCAATGGCAATACCTGTAATTGCCTGATCATCACTAGCACCAGCCCAGTCGTCAGTGTCATGAACTTCGTCCCACCAACGGTCTGTCTTAGCCCTATAGTAAACATCAACATGACCTAAATCATTAGTTCTACCACCTGTAGTTTCATTATTATCCGAACTATCATTGTCAGAACAATCTTCACTTGAATCTTCTGATACTACTTCGCCTGTTAAAGCTTCGACTATAGCATCCGCACAGGCTTCAGCATCCCATCTGTTTGCATCATCTCTGTCATCCACGAAACAACATTCGATCAAAATAGCAGGGGCATTTGTGTTTCTAAGAACATAAAGTCCTGGATTGGTTTTAAAACCTCTATTTCTTATATCAAGCTTCTCGGATATTGCCTGACATATCTTTGAACCTATTTCTTCTGTTCCGTTATCATATCCATACACTTCTGTACCGCCAGTAGAATCATCACCTTCGTAATCATCTCTACCAGAGTTAAGGTGTATAGATATATCTAAATCAACATTATGTGAATTACACTTGCCAACAATTGTTGCCAAACAACCATTCTGTGATGTATTTTCATCACAAGTGCAATCGTAAACAGTATGTCCAAGGTTTTCTAATTTGGCAATTACGGCATTCTTAACAATTCTATCTTCAACAGACTCCTGTAAAATACCAACTGCACCATAAGCACCCTCATCCTGTGGGCAGTGACCCGCATGTACATTATATGTAGACATTATATATTCCTCCTATATAAAATAAATAAAAATAAAAGAGGGTAGTACAAACTATCCTCATAAGAACAAAATATAATTAACTAAGCTGAATATCTTTTATCATTTCAACTTCGTTATCTTTTAAAATTACTATTGTTTGAGATGCTACACTACTACAATAAAAATTTTTGGAAAAATCATTGAATCCGCTTAAGCAGCCTGTAGATATAGCATATCTACCATGATTTTCTGACTGAATGGAAAAATTGTGGAGATGTCCACTAAAGATTAAATCATAGAACTGATTATCACTAGAAATAATTTTTGCAAGATTATATCTATCATTTTTATATTTATCACCATGAATAAATTTACAAGATAAACCACAAACAGTAATATTTATTTCAGAATCATTATAGTTTGTATTTAATATAGAAATACGTTCACATCCACTTACATCAACCAAGTCTTTAATATGTTCAGTAATAAGCACATTTGCGTTGTCACCCTCATAATTCTTTTTCTTGTCACCTGACATACGATCATGATTTCCAGCAATACCACCAAATACAACATTGCAATCTTCAGCTAAAGCAACTAATAGTCTATATATCAATTTAGTAGCCTTATGTATCTGCATAGATTGTAAAAATTCACAATCATGTGCTTGTGTTTCTCTCATATATGAATTCTCGATCATATCACCTGTTGATATAACTAAAACCTGACGGATATTATACAATTCAATATATTTTTTACATTCAGAAATATATTGATTTATTCTTTTATTAGCAATTTCCCAATTAAAATTATTACCATTACAATTATTGATTATATAACCAATATGCCAATCGGTAATATGACATATCATAGTATAATCAGATTCTTCTTCAATAGAAGAGTACATGTATTTAGGAATTTCCATTGAGAAATTATTATCTTTCATATACTGCTTCAATTCATCTGCAACTGTAATACAAGGAACTAAATCTCTTTTTAATTTATTGAGTTTCAATCTATCATTATGTATTTGCTGTTTAACAATATATTGTTCACCTAATACTTCTTTAGCATCATCAAGAGTAGTACTTTTTTCTGTTATGTTTTTAGCTTTTAAATATTCTCTAACAAAATAATTGCCAAATATGGTCTGACTAGCCTTTCTGACGCTATCATAATGACATTTTATATCATATTTATCTACAATTTCTTTCCAATCTATATCTGATATTCCAGACATTTTATTAGAAATTTCTTGTAAAACCTGTTCATAAGTTGATGGGGTTAGCCCATATTTTTTTAATTCTTCTTCGAAATTATAAATATAGTTCACCTACTCTCTATTCTTCATTAGATTCAGTAGGCTCATCGAGTTCATTTTCCTCTTTTACCTTCACATTTATTTCAACACCACCACCGTTAAATACCGATAGAAGAGTAGCAAGTTTCTTCTCTTCGCCATCTACGTCAATGGTCATATTATCTGTGTCAATGATACCTGCAATCTTCATAGAAGTCTGCTTGGTTTCCTTAAAAACAAAATTTGCCATTTTTAAAATCTCCTTTTCTTCCAATAAAATAGGAGAGCAGTACGCCCTCCATTGTTAAAATAATTCCTCAATATCTGTAATAATGTGGTCAGCCACACCTTTTTCAATAATTTCGTTAGCGTCTAACCACCAATTTTTACGATAATTCTTATCATATTCGCTCTCAGTAATTTTTGTATGACTAAGAATAAACTGTTTTGTATCTTCCTCAATCTTCTTAGTTCTTTCTAAGTCATCAAGCACCTTACCAGTATCTCCATAACTACCTGTAGAACCATCATGAATGAGTGCTTCAGTGGATGACAGAATATATCTGTTACCCTTTGGAATACCCATAAGTAAAAGTCCCCCTGCGGAGTAACACTTTGCCATACCAATAGCATATACCGGTGTTTTAGAAAGATTACAAATATTAATAAGTTCATTTATTGCATTGAGAGAGCCACCATTTGAATTAATCCAAATCTTAATTGGTTTTCTTTCGACAGTTTCTATATCCTTGTCTTCACGATTCCATTCAACGATTTCCTGAGTCCATTCTACAATTCCATCATCAATATCCTGATTGATGAGTATTTCTCGATTATTTAATCGTTTATAATAGTCAACAAGAGTAGGATCTGCAAGTTTGTAATTCGCTTCACTTCCTAAATTATCAAACTCTAACTGTAAATAATCTTTATTCATAGGCATTTTGCCTCCAATTTCGTAATATTTCTCTATAATGAGATTTTTGTCCCTTTGTTCACTGCAACAACTTTTGTAGATTTTAAACAATCAGAGATAGCATCTTCCAAATCATGTTTAAATTCAATTTTATTGGAATCACCATGAACAAGAAATATTTTTTCACAATTTATACTTTTATAATAATTAATCAAATCATTTCGTTGCATGTGAGAACTAAAAGAACATAAATCATATACCTGACATTTATTTTTATAAGGTTTTCCATTAATATTAATAGTTTTGTGTTCTTTTTCATGCTTGATTTTCCATGCCAAAGTATTTTCACCTGCATATCCCATAAATAGAATACAATCTGATTCTTTTGGTAAAACACTCTGAACCCATTTTACACTGCGTCCTGCGGTCAACATTCCTGAACTACTTAAAATAACTTTAGCTCCATTAGATGAAATTGCAGCTTTACTGTCTTCAGGTGTAATAATTCTTTTGATATTTTTCCAAAACATCATTTTGTCAAATAATTCTTTTTTATTGTCTTTAAGAATAGAAGAATAACAATCAAGAAGTCGATTTGCTAAAGGGCTATCGACTAAAATAGGGATCTTAAAATTTTCATCTTTTCCAAATAGGGAATATAAAATCCATAAGATATATGGAGTTCTGTCAAGAGAAAATGACGGAATAAGAACTCTTGCATTGTTATCAATACAATATTGTTCTATAACAGATTTGATTTTTTCTATATCTTTTTTATAAGTTTCTTTGGTGCATTGTCTACCTTTGGCTGCATAAGTACATTCTCCAATTACAATATTACTTGATGTGACTGGCTGAAAATCTTCAACAAATATTCTTGAATCTTGAGTAGCAATATTTCCTAAATCACTTGTAAATAAAATTTTTCGTGTATGAGAATGCCCATTAATATATATCTCACATTGTTTTGATAAAAGTATATGTCCTGCATTTGTATATCTAATTGCTAATTCATTAGAAAGATTGGTAATTTTATCTGAATCAATTTCTATAACATAATTTAATGCTTTATATACAATATCCTCTGTATAAAATGGTTCATAACATCTGTCATTCTTTAAGTTCAACACTTCTATGTCTCTGCAATTTATATAAGAACTATCTAGCCACATTTCTTTTAAGATAGAAGTAGAACCTTTTGGGACAACAATTTTTGCATTGCATTTTCCACGAGCGTACAGTGTTGGAATCATACCAATATGATCAGCATGAAGATGTCCAATTATAATATAATCAAGTTCTTGTGGTTTAATTCTTTGAATATATTTCATATTTGCTTTATAATTTTCCAATATAGTGTGTTCACCTTGAATCATACCACATTCAAATAAATAACTATGTTCGGGTGTTTTAATAAGAGTAGAACTACCTGTTACATCTTCCGCATTTCCACCAACAATTTCTATAGTTATTTCATGTTTTTTCTTTCCGATGGCTTAGACACCACCTTCCTCATATATTTCGCCTATTTAACGATTGAATTTTTTCTTAACTTGTATAAATCTTTTAGAGCTTTCTTATCTTCAGTGAGGTAATATTTTGGATGAGAACTTTTGCTTTTATGTAAAACTTCTTCATTACCAAACTTATAACCTAATTCCTGTAACTCTACAGATTCTCTCTGAGTAATAAGTATTATATTATTCACGACCTTTACTTTATATTTTCTGCAATAGCAGAATAGTTCTGATTGAGAGATTCGAACTCCCGACATCTTGCTTACAAAGCAAGTGTTCTACCAACTGAACCAAACCAGAATAATATTCTCATACGGAGGTATAAGAATATTAATTAATTGAGCTGAGATATTGACTCAATACACTACCATCTATTGCGGTTGGACACAATTTATCACACTGTCGATTAGACAGTAGGTAGCAACAACACCGATTTTGACATAATCAGCAAACTCTTACCACAAAGTATTATAGATTTTCTTTCTGCACATTCTTCCTTGCGAGATTCATAGGTTGCAGCCTATTAGAGTTGCACATACTTGTACTTTCTCATATAACACCTTGCGAGTGTTACATGTCACCATATTGCAGGTGAATAAGTTGTTTTTCTCTTTGTGGTCGCACACACTTTTGCTGTTTTGTAATCTTCTTTTAAATATTATTTACCTAAAATAATTTAATTTCTTCCAAAAGTATGCACTTATTTTGGACGATGAGGTGTACATTTGACCATCCGTACCTTTTGAGTACAGCCCAATCATCACCATCCTGCTCGAATTGCGATCTCCTTACTTTTTGATTCTATCCCTGTTTTTCAACTTAAGAGATATTATCAAAATCTGACCAGCAGTTATACTTGCGGTATTCCCACCAACCATACACGGATTATCCCCACATTTCTGTGTTAATTAACAGTGCCTTTCTCATGACACCTACCGAACCATATCATTAGCAGTAGCCCTCTGATTTTAGGTTAGGTATAAATCCTATGTGTTTTCCGTCAAACTATATCACTACAGTCGCAGCCTTATAATGCGATAAGAACCACTTTATACATGTTACCATGCTTATTTTAGAATTTAATATTCTCTGATCCGAAACCGACCAGTCCTATAAAAATAGGATAACTCCCACAACAGGATTCGAACCTGTAACTTACGGATTAACAGTCCGTTGCTCTACCATTGAACTATATGGAAAGAATATTAGTGGCTATGTTATTATTGTAATAATGCAACCACCAATATAAGAAAGAGAGGTTATATGAAAATAAAAATTTGAAAGAAGCCTATATTATTATCATGCCCTATAAGATGGGACTATAAAGAAAAGCTGATTTCATTCTAAATCTGCAATGCCACTCAAAAGAGTAGCAGAGCAGACATACAAAGATTGTCGGTTTGTTTCTTCCATGACAATCGTTTTTGTATCGTATTTTTGTGAATATTTCACTATATCTACATTTAAGAAAATCGAATTTTTTGTGGAAATGTGCCAAAAACCCTTATAAATCAAGGGTTCACGAGATTGAGTTTTTCAAACATTTAAGCGTTTCTCAATTCTTTCATACGATCTTTTGTTTGAATTTTATTTATCTCTTTCGCACATTTTTCACAATACAACTTTGGTCTACCAGTTTTTGTTATTTTTATTTTTCTTCCACAACCAGGATTGGAACACTGCTTATAACCTTTTTTAAAATTCCCTATGTACTGATTGCCAATATTCTCAAATTGAGTTACCTTATAAGCAATATCATCATCAGTGTCTCCTAAATCTATTTTGATATTAAGATTATTCACTTTTTTCCCAAAATGAATATAACCATTACTATATAATTCATGTAACAATTCATTCTTTTTATCAGATGAGAGAGTAACATTGGCAAGTTTAAATACTTCTGAAATACCTTTTGAATCTTTTTTATTTATCCATCCATCACAGTCCATATATCTTGCTATGGCAAATAATGTAAACATAAATTTCTTTTGGCGATCATTTGGAAGAGACTCCACGATTTTTAATTCTTTTTCATAGATAGGAACATACTCAAGTTCCCTAAAGAGATTTTTTAATTCTGAATCATATAAATCAATACATGTTTTTTTGATTTTATTGGCATATCTATATTCTTGATATCCTTCAATATTGAATTCAAGCATCTTTACTTTGACTGTATCAATTAGAATATTTGGATCTTTACCTCTGTCAAAATAATATTTAGCAATCAATGTTATTAGATATCCATTCGAGATATTGTCTGGTTTATTGCCAGACGCTAATATCTCTCTAATATATTCTTTTTCATTCAGTATATACAACTTCTTCCTCCATTTCTTCTAAACGTTTAATAATTAGTTCTCCAATACAATCCCAACAAAACTGTCTATTACCTTTATATCCATAAGTCATATCAAGAATGATGTTCATACGTTCATCATCATTTGGGCATATTTCTTCAGCTTTCTTCTTAAACATTTCAACCATACTTGCACGTTGATAATATTTGTCGAATTCATCCTGTTTATCAAAGATATCAGTTCTATTTAGCTGTATTCCTTTTTCTTTTCCCTGTTTCTTTTTATATTCTTTAATGCATTCACAATAATATTGTTCAAGTTCTCGCAGAGCTTGTCTGTGATCTTCAGTACAACGCCTTTTAACCTTCAATGTATTATAATCAAATGAAGAATCCTTATGTAATTGAGATTTATAACCATCTAACTGACTTTCAACATATTTACAAATCTGATTCATAGAACAATTTCCTGTGCCCACTGGCATTTTTCTTTCATACCAAAATAAGAAATCTTCTTGCTCTTGTGTAAGGTCATCTTTATTATACAAATCCTCGATAGAACATTTATAGATGGCATAGCATTTAGCATTACTTTCTTTAATGTATTGCTTGTACTGTCTTTTTGTTTCATCGTAAACATAAATCATAAAGTATGGTTTTCTATATGCACAAAGAGATTGCAAATATTTATTCTCTCCGCAAGCCCCTAAATTATACCAACTGCTTTCCATTGGTTTTGCAATAATTCCCTTAATTTTGTCCAACTCATTTTGCTGATAGAGCTGACCACATTCTATTCTATATTCTAATTCTTTATATTCAGGTGAATCTTTCTCGAAATGAGATTGAACTTCCATCATAGATGTGACATAATTAGTGATTGTTCCAACTTGATTTCCCATACCTGCTTTATTTGTCTTTTTAACGGCAGCTTCAGTGACAACAATTTTTTCTGCATTTCGCTGAACACATTCGATAGCAGGTAAGTATCTATAACGTCTTTTCATAACTGGATTATTAGTAGAAAGGTTCAGATCCGAGTCCCAATCTTCCCCATTCTCAGCCATACAAAATGAATCCCAACCGTTTATAATCATAATAGTATTCATATATTGATACCAATACTGACACTCATCCGAATTATTAATATTACACATTCGAATATTATTATGACTTGTCATTGGGCTTCTAAAGAGTACAATTTCATCTTCATTTTTATCAATCCAAAATTTTGAATAACATTCATTTGCTTTTAATAAGCCTGTAACTTCCAAACCACAAAGAGATTGCATAAGAGCAAATGGATCGCCACTTGCAATCTGATAATTACCATTTACAAACAATTTGCCAATCTTCGCATCATTCATTTTTTTCTTGATATATCTATGTATAGAGTCGATTATATATGGATCTCCCAACATATATTCGCTTGTATATAAAGCACGTTGCCATGAATTTACATCAGTATTTTCGTTAATACCAAGAAATTTAATAGTAGAAGAGTAGTCACCACACATAGCATCTTTTAAATAGTTAATTGTTGGCGCACACAATTCTTCAACATCTTCGTCTGTAAATTCATAAGACTGAAGATATTGGTAATTCAATTCTCTCTGTTCTTCAAGAACATGTGGTGAAATTTTTGTTACAGAAAATCCGTATCCACATTCCTTATATGCATTCACATATTGTTCAATATTATCATATGCTCCCCATAATTTAAGAGAAGACTCTGTGACAATCATTTCACATTGACGAATATCTTGGATATTTCCCCAAATATCTTCAATCATATAATTACCATTATTATATTTTTCAATAAATTCATAAACAGGGAACGGATAGAGCATTCCTTTGAACCATGCGTTTCTCAAGCACACACCGCTAGGAATATAATCAAGATCTAAAGATTCAGCTACTCGTTGCATATATTGTATAGTACAAAGATTAAAACCGTCAGATACATTGTTTTCAAGAGCTTTATCTTTAATAATTTCTCTTGTCGGTTCTTTTGAATCATCACCATCATCGAGTGATATAACATCTGCAAAATATTGTGTAATACAATCTTTTACGACCAAAATTCCATGTGGATCACAAATCGGTTGCGATGCAGAGCATGTTAATGCTTTGTAAGCTTCGTATTTTGCAGGAACTAATTTAGTATCTGGATTTCTCTTGCATTCACATAATTCATTTAATTTGTCAATGTATTGTGAATTGCAGAAGAAAAGAGTATTGTTTTTTAATCCACCAGTAGTTCCAACGAAGCGTTTATAATTAACACCATTTATGGTAACACCTTTTTTACCAGTCACTCTTGCAAAATCAGATTTTTTATCAACAACTACCTGCATAAATATCTTTGAAAAATCAATACTCCAAATAGGTTTTTCTAAAATCTTATTTGCCATTATACGGAACTCTTGAGCTTCAAACAGTGATATGAGTTCCTGATATTTGAAAGCCTCTTCTTTGGTAATCTGTAAATCCCAATTAGAATACTTTAGTTTATTTGTTCCAATTTTAAAAATCTCATATTGAGGTACGCTAATACCAGCCATAAATCCTCCTTTTGTTTATTATTAATATTTTCTAAGTTCATTTAGCATAAATTCCACATTATCTCCATGTAATTCAAGTGAAATTTCTTGATAACCGCTATACCACGGATTTGTATAACAATCAAATTCAGCACATATGCCAATGATTTTAGATTGAATTGTATTTCGTTTGGGTTCTAAAAATCTTTTCCTTTTAGTTGTATAGCATTCATATATTTTTCCAACTTCATCAGATCTTCCAACCATTATTTCATGTTTTTGAACTGTTGCAGTTAAAATGTAGTCGATGGCTTCTTTGTAATATTTCTTTACTGTTCCATCTTTCTTCTGAAAACAATACACTTTAAATCCTCCTTTTTTATTTACACTTATATATTCTCCAAATGAAATTTCTATTTACTTACACATTATTGAAAATAAACAGGTACTTTTCCAACACTAAATCTTTTCATAATTAGATAACTTATATACCCATCAACTAATTCAAAATTCCTGTCAATGATAATAGGACTAAGCTCACCATACTTAATAAAATTATTAAGTTTTCTTCTATACTTAAAATAACTAGGTGGAGTAGCAAGAAACATATTCTTAATCTTTATTTCACCAATAGGAATCCAATATTCAACATTTGTTTTATAATCAATATCAAAAAATATTCTTAATTTATTAACTATCATAATATCCTTCCTTTCCCATTTCTTTAAAATCATAACCTAACCAATTAACTAAAAAATCATAGCTAAATATACAATCTCGATGAAGATATTCGCCTTCAGAATTAACTATAAATTCATCTCCATTAAATATTCCCTCTTTGCAGTAACAACATATGTAATTACTCTTCCTATCTTCGTGTAATGGACATCTTTCAGCATGTCCAAAATCTCTTCCGCAATATTCACAAGCCATTTTCATACCTCACATTTTATTTTCTCATAGCAAAATCCATAATCTGTAGTGTAATAAATATGCTTAATTCCTAAATCTTTAATAGCTGCCATACAACTAGAGCAAGGACGACACATACCAAACTCTTTATCAAATCTTGTTCTGAAAATATACAATTTTACTTTGGAAAAATTTATATTCAGATGACGAATAGAATTAAGACAATTAATTTCAGCATGTAATGTTGGTTTAATACCGTTCTTATTCCAAGACTTTCTATATCTGTTATAATATTTCTGTATAGGATGCGTTTTAATTGTATTACAACCAATCCCTATTACATTTCCTTGATAAACGGCTATACAACCTATATGTGTTTTTCTATAATCTGATAAATCCGCAGCCGTTTTTGCTTTCTCGTAATATTTATAATCACTTTTACTTAACATTTAACTTTTCTTTCTCATATAATGCATTTCCACGTTCAAAACAATCAAGTTCATACTTAGTACGATTAACATAATAAGTAAAATCAGTATTTTCAACATATTTAAGAACTTTCATACATAATTCTTTTTTATTATCTGTTTCAACACTAAGAGCAAAATCTATGAGATCAAATCTATCTATGTCATTCTTCTTAATGTATAAAGTAGTGTTATACAATCTTTCTGCTTTATTCCATCTACTCATTGCAAGGATTGAACATCCATTATGTAAATCTATTATTATTGATGTATCTCCAATTATTTCGTATTTCATTAAGCTGTTTCCTCCATTTTCTTAGTATCTCTAACGTCACATTCCTTCTGTCTGTCCCGATCAAATTTAATATCTGTAAAAATTCTTGCAACAATATCTAAATCAGTTCCACCAAAATCTGCTCCCGATTTTAATAACAATGGTGAGCAGATTAACTTGTTACGAGCCTTAAGTTCCATAGTTCTTGTCATTACATGATTCTGTGTTTCCTTTGTCATAAATGTTTGTTCTCCTTATTAAATAAAAATTTTTATTCATATCATCGCTCCTTTATAGTGTGATACGTGTTTATTTGTTACATTTATATATTCCCTTATTACAAAAGGGTTTTATTAAAATTATTCTTAATTGCCGTTTCTAATTTTTCCAAATGAATCTACATTATAAATTTCCAACATCTTAGCAATAGCCCATTCAATTTCTTGTTCATATCCTTGTTTGTTTAATACATATATATTTGGAACATTTTTGGGTGGTTTTTTTGGATCTGGTTGAACACTGCCAACTTCTTTTTTTATTAAGAGAGGTTCTTTATTTCCAATAGAAGAAGTGAGATATTGGATACATTGATTAATTGTATCCTTTGACATACAAAGTTCTTTTGACATAGATTCTATACTTCGCCAAAAAGCTTCTGGTTTGGATTCAGGATTATACATGGAATCTTCATCATCTTTATTTTTAGGACGAATAAAGATATATGAGTTAATATATAAGAAAGCCATTAGTATATTCTCTTTATTGATGCTAGATTCATTCATCATAATAAAATCAAGCTGAGAAGATGTGATTTTTGAGAATTTGTCAGCAGCATCAAAATTTTCAGGAATGATCTTAATTTCAATACCAGTATCATATCCAAGCGTGTCAAGATCCTGTTGAACTTCAATCATTTTGTTGTTAATCATATATTCCAGTACATCAAGAATTTCTTGAACTGCTTTTGGTCTACGTTTATGTGTCTTATATCCGTAGAAATTTAAAACCTTTCTAAGTGTAATCCAACTATAGTCTTCGTAAGACCTATATTTATCAATAAGGATATAGGTAATATAGAATTTACGACTAACTCCATATTTGGTTCTTATATTCCCTTGAATATAATCATTTGGAAAACGTGTAAAATATTCTGTTTTCTGTTGCAATAAAAAAATTCCTCCTTTTATGTGATATTTAATTGTTCTCTTTTTTGAAAATAAATAAAGATGAGTTTACGAGCGTTCAGTAAAGTAGGTCTGAACCCCCACTTGTTTGTTTTATTTTTGAAATTGGTAGGGGATGAAACCTACTTTGCCGAACTGAAAGAAGATATATAACATTATTAATAAGACAAACTATTACGCTTGTATTTCGCTTACGCTTCATACAAGCTCTTTATTTTTTGTTTGATTGTTATTGATTGATTTAGGTAAATGGTGTTTTTGATTGATACTTTCATTTAGATACATATGAGATGTACCTATATTATTTCTGATCTTGAAACATATTATTTATTTCCTTTAAGTGAAATAGCATATAACATATTTCTAATATTGAAAATATGCATCCAAAATATTCAAGATTTTCTCTTATATAAGGATTTGATAATTTTCTTATAACAGATTTTCTTGTTCTTTTAAATAAAATTGGTTTTTTCATAATATCATTTTCCTTCTAAATTATTTTTCTCTTTCTAAAACAACATAATCAGCAAATTGATCATCAATATAAAATACAGGTAACTTATTGTGGTATCTTTCATATATTTCTTCATCTGATATAAATACATAAAATTTACTATCACCTTGTCTTTCTTTTCTTAATTGTTCTAGTTCAGTTTCATATTTTCCATTTTTAACTGAACCCATTTTTCCACAAATAGTACAATATCCAGTTAATCCTGTATGTCTATTTATTTTTCCAACAAATGTCGAATCATATTGAATCAAGCATTCTTCATATTGATGTTTGTGTTTGGACTTATGATTGCTTTTTGAGATATTGCTTTTCTTAGATTTTTTGTATTTGGGTATTTCATGTTCTTGTATCATAGATTACTCCTTTAATATATTATTCTCTTTTCAATTGTCTACCCAGAGATGTTCTTTTCTTGCTAACGCTGCGAAAAGACCGCCCTTATCAAAGGGCTACATCTTGTGCTTACGCACATACTATCTTTTTGAGCTTGTATATAGTTTTATCATACCCCTATCTGTGGGTTAAAAATGAGTTTTTGAGAGTGATTTTAAATTTTTATGTCTTAGGTGATAACTTATAAGGGTATGAGAAAAAAGTGCTAATTTTTTCTGTGAGATGTGATTTTCGCCCTAAATAGATTAAGAAGCAATTTAATTTATATTTTTATGATCTTGTTTATATCTAGCAACATCCATAATGCTTGTAAAATTATAACCGAAATAATTATCATTCAGATAAGAATACATATTACTGAAATTGCTTTCTATCTCTGTTTTAAATTCTAAATTGTATAAAAAAGTATCAACAAATGAATAATCATCTTGAAGCCAGATATTAAGATAAAGATCATTTATCACATAAATTCTGATGTCTTTATCTTCGTATTCATATGTCCAACACATAAATGTATATTTACCTTCTATGTATTTCTTTAACTCCAACAGATAAAAACATCTGTATACCCAAAAAGAATAATCTTCATCTAAAGTAGTATCTGAATGTAATTCAAATTTACATACATCTATCTTTTTATTTATATCACTTAGTATCTTACTCTTTAACTTATTAACTTTCTCTTGTCTTTTTGATTCATCTGAAATCTTCTCATACATATTTCATATCTCCTTTATTTATTTATTTATGATTGGTTGGTGGTGTATTTATTTATTCTCTGTTTAAAAAATAACTCAATATTTTCATATAGGATATAAGGAATAAAATTAATGATTCGGAGTCTATTTTGGATTTTTATATGTCAGGTGGCTAGTTGTTAGGGTAGAGGGTAAAAATTGAAATTTGAGCTATGAGAATTGATTTTTATATAGGTGTGAGAATTGATAATATTATTTATAGTAAATATGATGAATGTATATAAATAGTTAATGCAATTTTGGGTGTTGTAAAAAATTGACCTTGTATTTTGAGTATTTAGGTGGGTAAAAATGATTTTAGGTGTTATTGGTAGGGTGAAAAAGTCGGTTTGTATATGAAGATTATGAATGGTATATGAGAGATTTTTGGATTTTGTGTTTTGTAATAATGGACATTATATTTGAATAGATGGATAAAATGGATGAGAAATGTATTGTAGAAGTATAAATGATTGGACTGAAAGTATTATTTTTAGTGCTTTTACAGGTGTATTTTGTATTATTTGTTGAAATTATGTTGCGGTTTTATATAACCCTTCCTATTGGTTGAAATATTGTTTTTTTATGTTGGAAAACTGGCATCGTGAAAAAGGTTTATTTATAAGAAAAAAATCTTGTTTACAATTTGATCTTAGGTAAAGTGGAAATTCAATTTTTGGGTTGTAAAGTGGCTGAAATGCTTGATTTTAGTGGGGTTGAGCGATATGGGGTACGATAAGTGGTTTGAGATGGGAAAATTGGGATTTTGCTTGATTTTATTGGAGATTTTGAAGTTGGGAAAGGATGGATTTTTGAGTTAGTGTGCAGATGAACCAGCTACATGCTCTGCTGCATTTCCAGTCCATTTAGTTAGTTTTAACTACCCCCAGTTAGTCAAAAACAATGGCTAATAGATATATATTAACCATTGTTTTTTTAATAGAATAAATGTTCGATAAAATTATACTGGACTATCTGAGCAGAACACACTCGAACATATGTTTGCATTATAGCTTTATCGTAATTTTTAAAATTTATTATTGACAACTCAATAACTATATGATAATATAGCTACATCAACAAAAACAACTACACTTTTTTCAATCGAAAAAAGATTTTTCAAAAATATTTCAAAAAGTAGTTGACAACTAAACTATATTATGATATAGTTTAGACAATCCAACAGGGAGTTAAAAAAATCCCCGTGTCGGATAAACAACAGGGATTGAAAAGAAAAATCTTTTCCACACAATTAGATTTTATAACTTTTCTTTCAAGTTGTCAATCGACAACTTAATCCCTAAAAAATAAATCCCATTAAAGCCGTGGGTTGAAAAAGCCGTGATGGTTAGTCTGCCATGACGTTATTCTGAAAAAAACTTGTAGTATTGGCAAGTTGCAATAAATAGGAACAGTTGAGCGGAGGCAAGCGGTTAGGCGGTTAATAGAATAAGTGTAACAACCATACACAACAGGTACTGTTATAATTTAAGTCTTTTGGGGTATGCCCATCGGCAGACTGAAAAAACAGGATGGTAAAAAATCTATTAGTAGCAATAAACAATGATACCAACACTAAGAATAATTAGAAAAAACCTGTATGAGATAGGTTGACAGGCTATCCCTGTCGTATCTCTGTTAATGGCAAGTCGGTAACGATACTACTATTAATAAATACAAGATTTTAGACTGAAGGGGTACAGGTTAGTTGATGGCATACTTGAAAAAGTAAAGCGTATAAAACACTTTGTAAACAGGCATAAAAAACTTGTTATTTTTGCCGACAGGGTAAAACCTGTTAGCAATGATTTTTATTTATAGGGTAACGCCTATAACCTGTTTTCCTGTTTAAAAAGTGTATAAATAACTGATAGATATAGGCTATGAAAAAACTAGCTTGTCTAACTTGTAATACTTGAGATAGTTTACAAGTCTTTTATTTTATGTGTGTTGACTTGTCCGCACTTAATAAATGTCAGGCGGTACACGTTGTAATATTGTGTATTGCAAAAGAATATTATTCTCTACTCACTGGCAGGCAGTTTCACGCTCAAGCGGTAGGATTAAACCTTTTGGAAGTGGGTTCAATTCCCACGGGTAGATTCTGGCATTATGCCACTATAACTATAAAAATATTATTGTGGATGTCCCCACGTTAAAACTTGGATGGATGGAGTTATTATGTTAAAAATCAATTTCTTAAACAATGACGCAACTATTAATCAGATTACAGAACTTGCACAGGCTGTACGGTTCGAACTTTGCGATATGACAAAAAAAATGAACCTTGATGCAATCGCTAAACAGGCTAAAATTGTAGCTAATGAAAAGGGTACACATGATGAGGATGAGATTGCAACGGCTCAGGCTAAAATTGACAAATTAGAAGCTGAGAATGTCAAGTTGTCTACAACTATGGAAGAGTTACGGACAGTTTATAATTCTATCATTGAGGCTATGACTGTACCTAATGACAAGGGTTATTCTAATAATTCTGATACTGTACGCACTGTATTGCGTGTAGTGGCTTGTGCTGAAAATAGCAAACTTTACAAGTATGCAATCATTCCAGTATTTGAGAATGAGTCACTTTATAACTGTTTACAGGCTATTCATGTAAATAATGATGTAGTAGAAGAGGGATACTCTACAAATACAAAAGAAAGAGTTGCACTCTATAAGTCTGCACAGGAAGAATTAGATAATATTATGCGTGATACATTTTCTTTGCCAATCGCTACACCTTACACAACTGCTTTACGTGTAAAACTCAATGCACAGGATAGAAAAGTATTACATGACTGCTACATTAAAGGTTTTTCTAATAAATTTGATACAGACGATACAGGCACAATTACATTCAAGTCACGCAAGTATAATACTGCCATAAAGAAAAATCGCAAGGGTGAGATTGACTATTCAGGACTTGCAACTGATATTGCAAAAATAGTTATCTCAAAGTATGCAGAAAAGTAAAATCTTATAAAGTGTATAGTACGAAGGGCAGAGTTGAAAAATTCTGCCCTTTAATAGTGTACATTTTACACAATAATTTTAAGGAGACTATAACTATGAACGCAATTCAAACTAAAAAGATGTTACATAACATAGAAGCAGATTATATTGGAATGGGTAGAAAATCTGTTAAACAAGATAATATAATTATAGACACTATTATGCATTTATATTATGTTACTGATTGGTTAGACTAGAAAGAGTGCAAATATTTATTCATGCATTATATAGAAACTGGGATTTTGGATTTCCCAGAGGCTCAAAAAATGGCACGTAGAAGATTGACAGCATAATGATAGCTATGCTAAAATGTAGTCACTATAAACGGAGGTGAAATGTGTGATAGTATATAATAAGCTAGGTGACTACTTAAAGTCAAAAAATATGAAATATATAGATTTGCAAAGAGAACTTTCATTAAGTCCTTCTATGACTGCAAAATTTACAAAAAACAGAACTATATCAACAGATACTCTAAATAAAGTCTGCGAATATCTCCATGTCCAACCAAGCGAAATTATGGAATGGATTCCAGATGCAGACTACAACAAGGCAAACGAACAAATTGCCTCAATAGACGCACAAATTGCGGAGCTAATGGCAAAGAAAAAAGAATTGCAAAAATAGGAGGACAACTATGACAGTCGAAGATATGCGTCAATCAATGACAAAGGCAAATGTATACACAAAAGCAGATATAGATAAAATCTGTGAACTTGAAAAGGCATATCAAGAAGAATGCCAGGAGATAGCTGAACAATGCGAAGCTGAAGGCTATCCATCCAACGGAAGTAACTACGAACTCCGTTGCGAAAATGCAAGAGCTTATTACGATGAGCAGATTGCATATATAGATGCAAATTATAGTTTTGAAGACTAACTGCGTCAAATATAATAATCAAACCACTAAGCACCCAAACGCAAACCACATAGGGTGCTATTTTTATACCCAAAATCAACCAAAGTCAAGGAGGAAAATGCAAAATGTATATCTTTGAAGCACATTACACAAACATGGATACCGAAGAAGAAATCACAAGAAAAATCGAAGTTGATAGTCAAGTCGTAGGTATAGAAAAAGAATGCTATATCTATGCAATGACAAAGGCATATGAAAATAAAAAAGCAAATGAATGCCTTGCTTCAATAAAATTTATAGCATGTTAGGAGGCAGTCACAAAATGAAAGCAAAAATTATATATATCATTATCACATCAGCACTCATATTGAGTGCTTTTTTAATAGGCAAAAATATGCCTAGTAAATACAGTTACTTAAATTTAAACAAAATAACATCAGTAACGCAAAACGGAAACAACATAACAATCTATACAGATACAGATTGCTATGATTTCACAATAACAAAATAAGAAGGGAGAATATTAATATGTCAAGAGAAATGTATAACTACAACGGAAAATGAAATATCACGCATAATGCGTGATGCAAGACTATCACAGGAGGTATAAGGCAAAATGGAAGCATTTAATTTTAGAATTATTAAGACAGCAAACGGAGCTGAAATAATAGACAATACTTTGTCAACTCCGTACAACTCATTAACACCTATTCAGATGATGGATTATATCAATGTAGAAAACAGTCTGTATTTTGCAGAAAGACAAAAGAGATGGAAGAAGGCAGCTGAGCCAACAATCATTGGCAAGGTAAAGAATTTTGTAAGGAGGATAATACATGAAGGGATATTATAACGGATTTGCTTATATGGGATTTGTGCCAAGTAAGTATAGGCAAATATCAGCAGTTTGAAAGTGAAAATGCTTATAGAAATTATTTAAGGGAAAGAGGTGAAATGTAATGAAGTATATAACATATGAAGAACCGCTAAAAGGTAAAATAATCACAGAAAAGCAGATGTATAAAGTCTACAGAGACTTAGCAAACAAAACAGAATATCCAGACTTTGAGTGTTGGAAATCAGATATGATCAAGTCAGGAGTGTTTGAAAAGTTTAGTAACTAAACGGCGAACCGAAAGGCAAGCCGTTATTTTTATACACAAAATACATATTAAAAATATTAAAAGGAAAGAGGTAGTTAATTATGTGCAAAATTAATGGGAAGAAGTTAAGCGAAATTAGAATGAAAAAAGGATTATCACGAGAAGAACTGGCTACAAAAATTGGAATGTCTAAGTCATCTATAGAGAAATATGAAATAGGCACAGCCAATCCAAGTGACAAAGTAGTAGATAAAATATGTCTGCTTTTAAAGATAAACAAAAATGATATTGAGGTTTCTGATGTAGGATACAGCTTTACACAAGGCATAAGCAGAACAGTAGATTATGCAAGACGTAAAAAAGACTTTGTTCGTTATTCGACACCACACCAGACAGAGGAATTTGTACAAGCACATTCAAACGCAGAAGAATCAATGGAGGTTAAAGAAGTAGATTGTGCATTAAAGAACTCTTTCAGTATTGCTTCAAAACGATATATTCTTATTAACCCAACATTTATACATATTCCAGATTGGCAGAGAGATACAGATATGGCAAAGGTGCAGGAAATAGCACAGAACTTTAATGAAGATAAATTTGATCCAGTTAAGGTATACAACAAAAACGGAAAACTGTATGTAGCCGATGGCGCACATAGAATAGTTGCATTTGTAATAAATGAAGAAATAAAAATGCTTGTAGAAGTACTTAATTGTTCAGAGTATGAGGCAGTTCTTACATTTTTAGGACAGCAATCAGCAAGAAAGGCAATGACTGTTGCTGATACATATAGGGCAGGTGTAAGGGCAAACATAAGAGAATATATAGATTTTAAAAATTTATTTGAATCTTATAATATTCAGATTGTGACAGATGATGACAAGCTAGAAAACCCAATAGGTAAAGTCACACCATCAAGAACATTGTTGAGGATGGTAAGAAATAATACAGATATATTAGAACTTACAATTAAGACAATTAAAGCCCTTAATTGGACGGGAAGTGAAAAGAATGCATTTACACTTAGAACATTCCATATATTCAAGAAACTGTTTGCAAATTACGAAAATAATACAGTTATTGAGGGACTTCTTATGAATTGTAAGGGAGCTTCATATTTTGAAAATAAGATTGCACCTGTTAAGAGTAATGCTGAAATGTATGATATTTTAGCGAAAGCAATTTGCGAATAAGAGAACATATACATATAAAGCTGCACTATCAGGCTATACGGGTAAAAGAAAGGAAGTGAGATTTATGCACAATTTTAGAAAGTTAAAGCGAATGCGTGAATTTGATGTGATATTACGGAAGAACGGATATACACCTACAAGATGTAAGGGAAGTCATTTCGTATATATCAACAGAAATACGCATAGGATAATGCCTGTTAATAAGGATTTAAACGACATGGTAAGGCAGAGGTTGATTAAAGAATATAAGTTGGAGGTGTGATAATATGAAAGAAAATCATAGAGAAATATTAGTGGTATCAAACGCAAAAGGTAAAAAGTTCTCTCTTATTGAAACAGATAATAATTACATTGTAGCTTGCGGATACTCCGCTTTGGAAAGATGGGGACAGCAGTGGGAACATGGAATATATTATATGTTCTCAAGTGACAAAGAGAAATTAGTTGCACTTAATAAAGCAACTGAAAAGCTGTTTGAAAAAGTAAATAAGAATTATATCCCACGTTGCAGACTTGAAGAACTTGCAACGCAATTTAAAGACGGACTTATTGAAGACGATAGAGAGTCCGCAATGGAATTTTTTAATGAAGTCTGTGAGATGGATGAAAGCGAAAAGGAATTTTTTGGCATTGAAGAAGATAGTCCGATAGTAAACACAAAGTTTGAGAATTCTATGTACAATAAGGGCTATGATGATGGATTTGCAGATGGCACAAATAGTAAGGAGTGATGAAAATGAAAACAATTAAAGTAAATGGTTGCAAAGTATCTTTTGTAGTAACAACATATGCAGATATGTTTCATAGGAAAGCAGTTATTGCCTATACATCAGACGGAGAATGTTATGGAGATGTAACAATCAATATTCCACAGTATTCGCTTGATGAGGGAGAATCATTTTTAAGCGCAGATTGTCCTGATCTTATTGATGCAATGGTTGAAAACGAATACTTGGAAATTACGGATGAGGTAAAGGTAAACTACGGAACTTACAAAGTAGGTAGGTTTACACAAAAGTTTATTGACGAGTTTGAAAAGGCGCAGTAAATGGATAATTCATAAGGAAAGGTAAAGGTAAAATAATGAGTTTTCAGGAATTTGAACGTAAATACTCTTATCTTTTATCTTGGGAAGATGCAGAGGAAAAGGTAGGACGCAGGTTAGATTGGAATAACAATTTTGATTGTTGTTTATATCATGATTTGTTAGTAGAAGCTGTAAATGAAAAGTAAACAATGAGTGTTTCTTATGGATTTTAAGAAAGGTAAATGGTGATTAAAAATGGATGAAAACATTGTATTAGACAGAGTTACAAATGAAAATAAAAGTAAATGTTGCGATTTTGTGAAATGTAATAACTGTGGAAGAGTAATGTTGATAAATCATGGATATGATACTTGTCCCGAATGTGATTGTAAGGGAACTTTATCATGGGTGGAAGAAGATTTTGAGGAAATCAATTATGATAATGCGCCAGATGTATTGGCAGGAATGGGATATACATTATGCGACACAGAATAAAGAAATTTTGTGTATTTCTTTTGGAGGTATAAATGGAAGTTGGAACTAAGGTAACAATGAATAGTGATGGGCAGAAAGGAATTGTCTTTGATTTATGGAATCCTCATTTGATAAACTCCAATGTTTTCAATGCCAATGCACCTACAGGATATAAAATATTACTTGAAGGTGGAAGCACGAGAATATGTACAGAAGATGACTTTAAAACAAGTGAGTAGATACGTTTTTCATTAGAAAGGAGAAATAAAAATGGCAAGAACAAATTTTGATATTATTAGAGGTTTAATGATTGCAGATAATACTCTTGACTCTTGGATTTGTGAAACAGAAGCAGAAGAGAAAAGAGATTTGACAGCAGAAGAAGAGAATGCATATATTCAGAATACTGTGGATATATGTAAAGAGATAATGCAAGATTTGTCTTGTAGTTTAGTGGAAGCATATAAAGAGATTTCGGAGTAAATAAATGCGTGTTTCATTAAAAGAAAGGATGGTCAATTTTATGACAAGAGATATATCAAGTAAGGCAAAACCATGTCCGATGTGTGGCTCAAAAAGGATTTATATGGATGAACCGAATTATGATTTGATGTTTTCTGTAAAGATACAATGTGCCGATTGTGGGCTAAGTGGATATAAGAATTTTACTAATAAAGCTAAAAATCCGATAGAAAAAACTATTGATTATTGGAATACAAGAGCTTATGAAAAGTAAACAATGCATGTTTCGTTAGAAGAATGGAGTGGTGAATTATGCTAAACGCAACGAATTGGAAAGAATTAAAGAAGCAGTTACGACAGATACAAGGTAAAGCAGTATTCAAATTAGAGCGTGTTAATAGTTTGAACGATGGAACATTTTATAGAGTGTTGCACCAGGTAAAACCACATGAGCTAGTTTTCTTTGATGGAAAACAGCCAGTGTATTTACAAGTAGACGCAAGAACGGAAAGTGAAATTGAATACTTTAAGAATGGGTTCAAAATTGCAAATTGTACCTATACATTGAATAGAATTATGGAGGTGTAACCATGAACGATGTACAGGAAGAATGGGAGAAAATGAGAATTGCATATCAGATTAGATATGCAAAAATGTATAAAAAGGTAACAGACAATGAATTTAATACTGATAATCACGGAGCATTACTTGAAATGAGTTACGTGTTGATTGAAGTGTTTGGGTTAACTGATAAACAGGTTCAGGAAATTGAAAGAAATGATGGATTAATGAATGCAGATTTAGAATCAGACTAAATTCGCATTTACTTTGGAAAGGATAGTAGATAAATATGTATAGTGGTATAGTTGTAAAACCTTATTGGGGTTTTAAAGTTGGAGATAGGATATACTTGAGAGAAACAAATATTACATTCAAATGGAGTGCTGATTTATATAGGTCAGAGGACTTATCATCATTTGTTGTTACGGTATGGGACATTGATGAATTTAGAGAGTGTGTAAAATTAGATTGACTGATGAAAATAGTCATTTGCTTAGAAAGGATGGTGGATAAATATGTATAGAGTTGAATGGTTAGATATTGATGGAGAACAAAAAGTAATGAGGGGCTTTAAAACAAGTGAGGAAGCTCATGAGTGGATTAGAACGCATCATTTTGATATGGATTTTGAAATGCCGATGGTGTTTTATGACGGAGAATAAGCAAACTAAACTAAGATTTTTTAGGAAGGAGTGAAGGGAAATGGCAAAATATACATGTAGCAAGACAAAGGATGAAATTCTTGAAATTATTTCAGATGAATTTAGAAAAGTAAATAAAGATTATGATGATGCAATGCAGAACGACAATGATAAACTAAAAGAACGGAATCAAGGTAGATATGTAGCAATGTTTGATTTGTTGCATAAGTTAGAGATTTATGAAAAGGAGTGAAGCGAAATGACAACTATTGAAAAATCAAAAGAGGACGCACAGAACTTAAATGAACTCACGGATCATCTGATTAAATTACTTGAATCGGATGATAAGCGGTTCTCATTTGAATTTTGTGCAGGTGGTACAATGGAGATTTACGATAAAGAAAAAGAAATCGGTTATGCGGTTCACATTGCACCGATTGAATATGACGAAAACGGAAAAGCAATAAATTTATAGTAACCGCAAAGGCAGTTAGGAGAATAAATACCTAGCTGCCTATTTTATTACAAGAAAGCGAGGAATGAACATGAAACAATTTGATTTACCTGTAGTAAATGATATACGAAAATCATTTTACGGAAAAGCGAAAGTAACAGAGTTAGACAATGGAGACATTGAACTGACAAGCTACAATACAGTCGTTTGCAGAATACATAATGGAGTTTTTCAGAGATTGTGGAATGGGTATTCAGCAACGACAATGAGACATATCAATGCTTTTATTGGCTTCTATGGAATTGAAGGTGGAGGCAAAGCATGGTGGAACAGTTTAGAGATTGCATAAATTAAGGAGGAAACGAATTATGAGTAAATGGTTATATGATCCTGAAACGGATTCACGGAATGGGAAAGAGTTTACTTACAATTTTCCTATACATGAAAATGAGGACTTACTTTTAGGTTTTACATATAGGCAAATTATGGATGAAGTGATTGCAAATTATGGTCACAATGTAACAGAAAAAGAAATCAGAAAACAGGTAAACGAACATCTGGAAATGGTTAAAGAAAATATGGAAGAAAATTTAATATTGTGTATCGACAGTATGTTGAAAGAAATTAAGGAGGCGTAATTATGTATAAAATCATTAACCCATGTAAATGTAAGGTTTACACAAGAACAGGAAACGAAGTAGATAGAAATGCATTTGTGAGAATTGAATATAAAGATTCAAAATTAAGTATGTGTGGTGTAGTTGCGCCATTATCAAACGGAGATTGCCTTGGCTCTGCTGGTCAGTGTGTAGATGAAATTAGAAAAGGTTCACCAACAGATGAGTGGACAACGGAAATGCTTAACAAATTATGTGATATTTGGGATAGATGGCATTTGAATGATATGCGTCCTTATTGTGAACACATGAGAGAACTTGGATGGACAGAACACACTCAGGATAAAGTTAAAATTGAGAAATGGACTTTAACAAAAGAAGCTTGTCAGAAAAAAGATAACGCAAAGAAAAGAGCACTGGAATGTTTGAAAAATGGAGAACCATTTTATCCAACTAAAGAGGAAACAACATATGCAAATATGGAATATTCTATTGATGTTTACAATGATGAAGATATCTTTGAAAAATATGGAAATTTATATAAAAATGCATATGAATTAAAAGAGAAAGATTGTTTAGGACATTCAAATACAGAATATAAGACAAGAGGTTGGATTTCTTATAAAGATCACAAACTCGGTTTTATTGGTAGGGAATGTCCAGTGTGCGGTTATAAATATGGAACTGCTTGGAAAATGGAAGAAGTACCACAGGATATAATTGAGTGGTTGGAAAGTTTACCAGAAACTAAAGTAAAGCCAGCATGGGTATAGGAGGTAAAGAATTATGTTGAAAATTGAAATTAAAACAGGTAATGCAGCGTTTGGTGATCCTTATGACGGAAATGAAAGCAAATATTGGGAAGCTGTTGAGTTAAAACGTATACTTGAAGGCATTTGTGCTAAGTTAGAAGACGGAGTAACAAGTGGTAGTTGCATTGATATAAACGGAAATAAAGTTGGTCAATGGAGCAGATAGGAGTGTAGTTATATGGCAAAACATATTATCGATAAAGATAATACATTAAAAGCATTAGGAAGCATTAACACGTTATTATCTCAGTCGTTACAGATAATAAAAAAGGTAAATGAAGATGAGCAATGGGATTTTTGTACAGATGATGTTTTAGCAAGGCGAGTTAATGATGCTGAAAGATTAATAAAAGAAATATCAGACATTGTATTTCAGAACTAAAATGGCAAAGGAAATTGTAATTTAAAGAGGTAAAAACATATGAATGGATATGAATTTAAAAGAGAAATCGAAAGAATTTTTAAGGTTGCACGAAACATGTACCCTAATGTAACAGATGAGATGCTTGATACAAACGGAGCTATTTATTATATGAATGGCAACGACAGTACACCGTTTGATTGGAATTGCAATAACAGGTTATGTGAATTTTTCATTTTCCATAAAAATGAGACGGGCTTTATCAAGGCATTCGTAAATAGTGACAACACAATTGATATGTACATCTATGAAACAGACGATGCTATGCAGCCGACTTATAAATTTACAGAGGAAATGGAAAAGGTAAAAGCAAGTAGTTTTGCAAAGATTATGAACTATATTGCGGATGATAATGGATTGTGGGATAAGCCGATTGATGAACTTGATTGGGATGTTGATAGTTTAGAGTGTGATGAGATTGATTAGAAATAGAGAATATATTAAGGCAGATGCAAATTATTGTGTCTGCCTTTTGTAATGGAAGGAGTGAATGAAATGATTATATTGCAAAGAGATTCACGGTATGAGGTGGGCGATCCTGATTGTGTGTTCAAAGTAAAATCAGGTGACTTAATTACGCCCATAAAGCGAATTGGATATAAAACTACATTTGATGATTGGAAAGATTACGGAGAAATTACGGATGAAGATATAGAAGATTTATATATTTTCTGTTGTCCTAATAACAATGAAACTCAAACAGAAGTTTATATTTCAATTTGTTCAAATTGGGATTTGATTTTTGTTGGTAGGTATAAAGGTGTTTTCTTTGATAATACGGAGGCTATTACAGCAAAGATTAATGCATGGATTAACAATAATATGGAGGTGTGATTATGAACACATTAGAAGATATTCTAAATACATTAGGAAGTAAAAAACCATTCTTAGACAAGATAATAATTGATGAAGATGGTGGAAGGCAACCATTCACTAAAGGCGGTGCTAAAGCATATGAAAAATTGACAGAAATCTTATATTCGGTTGGAGAACTTACTAACACAGATATGAATGATATTGTTGAAGAATTAGATAGTATAGCAAATCAAGATATGTAAGAGGTAAGCGAAAATGAAAATTAAAGGAAATGAAGTATTATGGTTATCTGAAAAAAGAAAATGTAGCTGTAACATATGCACAATTTGATTTAGGTGAAAAATATAAAATATTCCATAAGGTAAAATACGGAGACAATTCTATATGGGAATACAATATTGACTTTGGAACACAAAGCGAAGCAATTGGATATGCAAAACAGATTTTAGATACAGAGATTGAGAGGTGAACGAAATGAAAATGCATAAAATTTATGGCGTAGATAAAAATATCTGCACAGCAGAACAGAAAATTGCATACAATTATGCTTTCAGTCATCGTAACTGGTTGGAAAAGATTTATAAGTCAGATAGCACAGAAGTCGTTAAAAGCGAAGCATATCAAGACGTAATTAGTTTAGTAGTGAAATGTCTCAAAGATAATGAAACTGATAAAAGATACAACATTGATGCAGTTATTCATTGCTTTAGAAATGGAATTGAAAATTATATGAAGCAGCACTCAATTATTAATTCTTATGAGCAAATAGGGAAAACATTTGTGTGTTTATATGATATTGAATAGAGGTGATGAAAATGAGAATTATTAAATATACAACACATCTTGATGAAGATAGAAAACCTAAACTTGTAAAAGAAAAAGCAAGTAATTATCCAAAAATATGTAGTTTAAATAGTCCACAAAAAATTGTAGATATGATAGATGCAATATATAATGCAACTGTTCTTACAGAAGAGTATATGTGGTTAATTGCATTAGATACAAAATATGCTCCAATAGGTATTTTTGAAATATCACATGGATTATTAAACACTTCATTAGTTTCACCAAGGGAAGTATTTATGAAATTATGTTTATGTGGTGCTTATGGATTTGTACTTGTACACAATCATCCATCGGGGAATAGTTATCCTTCTAAAGAAGATAGAAAAGTAACAGAGAGAATGAAACAGTGTAGTGAACTAATGAATATTAATTTAGTTGACCATATTATTGTAGGTAATGGATATTATTCATTCAAAGAAAATAACTAAAAGAAAGGTTGGTAGATAACTATGATGAAATTTACAATGAATGCAAAGGATTTAAAGACAATGATGGAGAAGGGAATGGCTGCAATTAATAAGAAGGCAACTCTCTCAACACTGACAAGATTATATTATCAGATAGACGAAAATGGAATCCTCAAAGTTTGGGGAACTGATATGGAACATTGGGTAGAAGTCAGAACAGATAATGCTTATGATACTCAGCCAGGAGTTCTTGGAATTGATGTAGATGATATTAAAATTATTTCAAAAATGAGCGGTGAAATTACATTAGAGGATGTAACTACAGAGGATATGGAAATAGGCAAAATCAATATTAAGTGTGGAAAGAAAATTGTTACAATTCCACGTTATCAGAATACAGACATATTCCTTCCGTCAATGGATGAAAGCGAAAAGAAAATTATGTCTGTAAAAGAGAATTGGTTACTTGAAACACTTGTTAATCTTAATACATATACAGCAGATGATGACAACCGAAAGATAATGCAGGTGTTCAATTTTAATACAAAGTTAAAGAGAATTGAAGCCCTTGACGGTCATAGGATTGGAATGAGAACGCTTGAAAATCAGACTATTTATGAGACAACGGAAAGTCCATTTGATACGGTAAAAATTCATAACAAGTGTGTTCCTGTATTTAAAAAGCTGATGGATAAGAAATCTGAAAAGGAAATTGAAATCTATCAGGATAAGAAATATATCAAGGTTGAAGGAAATGATTTTACATACATTATCTGTAGAATTGACGGAGAGTATTTCAAAGTAGATTCAATGCTTAATATGTCTGATGATTATAGATTTGTACCTGATAGAGAACAGATTCTTGAAGCAATGAAGTATGATGCAGAATTAAGAAAAACATCTGGTGCAGATAAGAAACCAGTCGTATTACATAGTGAGAATGGAAATTTATATTCATACATTGCAGCAGGTAAATATGAGGCGTTTGATGAATTTGAGACAAGCGAAAATAATATGAAAGACAACTTCTATATTGGTTTTGATCCGCAGTTCCTTACAGATGCATTTAACATTGTTGATTCTGATAAGCCTTTATGTTTTGGTACAGGTAACAAAGCACCATTACTTATCAATGGAGATGAATACAAGATTTTAGTATTGCCTGTAAACATTGGAAATGATGATTATAGTGCAGAATTTACAAAGAGAATTAGAGGTGAGGTGGCATAAGCCACCTTACCTTGAAAAAGTGAGGTTGATTGATATGGTAGAAATCAAAATAGATAACACAGGCGATGGAACATGGTGGCTGTACAATAGTAATCAGGGCTGGAAAGATTATTGTGGTTGTGAAAACTTCGATGAACAGGTTGTTCTTACAGGTAATAGAGATTTTACAGGATGTACTGAGGCAGAATGGTATCAGAATGCAAAAAAGATTTTGGACGATATTGATTGTTATGACGAATATCCAACGGATGTATCTGATGAAGTGAATGAAAAATTAAAAGAAATGTATGATAAATGCAGATGTACAGAAGATATTCTGGTTGATGTAATTAGACTTCTTTATCCAGAAGACACCTTTAAAACTGGAACAATCAGAGGGTATAGCCAAGGAGATTGGCAAGATTACATTGTCATGGGAGATGTGGATACAGATTTACTTGAAGCAATGTATTTTGGAAAGATTTCTGATATTACAGTAACAACGGACGAAGAAGAATTTGGAGATGTAATCACTCATGATGAACTATGGAGAGCAGAAAGAGAAGAGGGGTTAAAAGAATTTTTCAGAAATCATTACGAACTTGATAAGGATGAAGAAATTCATGTCTTATAGGCAGACGGATATAAGCAGGTAGTTGATTGGAAAGCAGTTGGATAAAACCAAAAGAAAGAACTGTTTACAATGAATAGGAGACAATAATTATGGAAGAAAAAGATATTAGAATTTGTCCAGTATGTAATAAGGAAGTAGAAAGAAATGATATGAATTTCACAAGAGACTGTCATGGAATCACTTTTAGATTAGTGTGTAATGATTGTTGGGAAAAATTAATGGAAAAGGGATATGACGGTCAATATTATAGTGAAGCTGATGAATGTATTGATGAAGATTATTAGGAGGTAGCGTAATATGACATACTATGAAACAAAAATAGGAAAGATTATTGAGGAAGAGTTCGATTCACGAATGGGAAATGCAGTTGTTTCTTATATCATGGACAAAGGTATGAGCAACGTAAAGGAGATTACTGACGAGCAGATTGAAAAACTCGAAGGCAACGGATTAATGACTCAAGATTTTATCCAATCATTAGTAAGATGTGCAAGACGTATATGTAATGAATGCAAATGGATTGAACTGATAGAGTTCATTAGATTGCATTTATTGTGTACTCCAACAGTACATAATGTGTATTTATATAAGGAAGATTTTACTGATGAATCGTTTGCAGAGTTACTTAAAGATTTGGATCTTGATGAAAGCGAAGTGGAAAATGAAATTAAGTTATTTGCTGTTGTTGATAAGGATTGTTTAAAGGAGTGATTGAATATGTTAAATCAGAATTGGTTTCAGGATAAAAGATTTGTAATGTTTGAGGGCTTTGCGGAAAGTCAGAGTTTCTTTGACACAGAGACTAAGAATATTTATGTTGTATCAGAAGAATATGGACAGAAGGGAAGTAATATTATTCAAGAAATTACACCTGAGTCATTTGAATACATTCCTAACTATAATAGATATAAAAAGTTTATAGGAATTAAGAAAAAATATACACTAACTTATACAGCACAAGTTGATCAAACAATCGAAGCGAGTTCTTTAGAGGAAGCGAAAGAAATAGCAAAGAATGGATTGGGCGAATATGAAAATCAAGCTTTTGAAAGCATTTATTTATCAGAAATCGCTATTATAACAGATAAAGACGGAAACGAAGTATAAAGGAGGTTTAAACCATGGATGTATTAAGAGTTGAATTAGTAAGAGAAATTGGAAATGTAAAAACATATAAAATTACATATGAGGAAAGCGAAAGCATTGAAACAAGACTTGTAGGTAGAACATTTAATTATGATGAAGATGCAGAAAAATTTCCAGAATCTGTATTAGATTTTGTAGAGAATTGGATTTTAGGAGATTTATAAAGGAGCGTGATTAATATGATGACAAAAGAAAGATTTAAAGAGACAAATTGGAAAATGAGTTATGAGGAATATCAGAAATGCGATTGTACTGAATGTAAAAGAGAAGAATGTCCACACAGAGGAGCATATAGAAGAGTACCTGAAATTGATGGTGGTCTTGGTTTGTGTCCTAATTTGAAGGGAGATTGATTAGCATGTATAGAGTATATCAATTAACGGATGAAGAGAAAGATAAAATTGTGCGATGTCGTTGGGATGGAGATACACATTACTATGATGTATTTGAATCACAAAAAGAGTGCGATGAAGAACAGAAAAGACTAGATAAAATTGAAGTAGAATATAAAAAACAGAAAGCTGATTATTTGAAAAATTATAAGGGAGAGTGATTGAAATGGTACAACCTACAAGCGGATTTCATGTCTATTCAGATTTGAATACATGGATTGATTTTATGATTGTAATTGATATAGACGAAAGTTTTTCAAAGGTAGAAAAAATTATAAGTGAAGCAGAAGAAACTTATTGGACAGACAAGGATGCTTATAGTGAAACAATGGCAGATTGGATTGGCAGCAAATTAGAAGAGAACAATATTTCGTTTGAGATTTTCTTTAAAAATGAAGAAGAGGAGGATGAGTGATATGACATTGGAAAATGTAAAAGAAGTACAAAGTGCATTAGATGTGATGTGTAAATATTGTGAGCAGGGACTATGTGATATGTGTCCTGATAGAGAAACGTTACGGAAGGTTAAAGAAGCATATGAAAATAGAAAATTGAAAGAGCGTCCCAATTATTGTGGAATTGAAGATATTAGATATATTTCACACGGAGAATGGGCAGATGCAGAACTTGAATACAAGGGGAAATTATTCAATGAAAATGTGGTGTCCGATGTAATGTGGGAAAGATTTATTGAAGAATTTCCTGATAAAGATGGAGATTATGAAGCGTTTAATCAGTACATGTATGATAATAAGGATGAAGTGTATGAATTATTAGAAGATTGGAGTGATTAAAATGTGTAAACATAAATCGAAGAGACTATGAGAGTTTGAACCGACTCTCAAGGCAAATGGCTATCACGAAATTAGAAGTCGTGGTAGTCATTTTATTTATGGGAATGGAAAGAATCAGATTACAGTGAATAAGGATCTGAATAAGATGGTACAGTTACGGTTGATTAAAGAGAATAACTTAGTGGAGGTGAGATAGTATGTGGCAGCATATAGAATTTATTGATGGTAGCAATCCATATATCAGTAAAACAGAAAAGGATTTTAAACGTATGAGTGAACAGTATTTGCTTATACCTATTAGCGAAAACTTTTGGAAGGCAACTGATAGAGTATTCTATAAAGTTGTTGGGTTTCCCGATAAAGACAAGAGAGCAACATTTGATAGAGATTACAAGTCAAAAGCAGGTGCAATGAATGTTATCCGAAAGATGATTAAGGAAAAGAAATTTGAATGCATTGTACTTAGAAAAGAAATTGAGGATTTGCGGAATGATGAACATTTTGATATTTCAGTGAGTACACCTATTAAAACATGGAATTTAGTATAGATTGGAGTGATGGAAAATGAGAAGAACAACTAAAAAAGAACGAAAAGAAAATGCAAATAGATTTTATAATATGTTTATGAATAGTAATTGCAATCAGGCAGCTATTGTTGTTGAAAGAACAGAAAGTAGTAACCCGAATATCAATAGGTGTAGATTCATAGCAGTTCCATCAACACTTGCATTTATGGAAAATCCAATAGTAATTGCAGAGTCTGTATCTGGGATTACAGGTTGTTTTATGGAATTATTAGATAATATTAAGCCAAGAAGAGGAACAGAAAAAACATATTTTGATGATGGTTTTAATGATTGGCTTGAAGAAATGTATAAGTTCAGAATTACATATAATGATGGACTTGTATTTATGTTGGAAAAGAATATTGAAGAAGCACAGTAAATAGCAATTTCATTTTAAGATTGGAGAGTGATTATATGTTAAAGAAGAAACTAAAAACTGGTTCTGTAATTGAGGCATGGAACTATGATACTGGTATTTATACAGGAATGTCAATTAGGGCTTATGACAGAATGACATGTAATTCAAAGTCAATAGTTTCTGTAGAAAGTGTAGATTTTGCTGATGGAATTGTAAACAGAATTATTGTCAATAAAAAGAAAGCTGAAAAATATGGATTTAGAATTGTAATTGACGAAGAAAATTAAATAGAAAGGATGGTTTATTTTATGAGATTACATCTATTTTATCTCGACAACAATTGGAAGAAACGTGGTGATTGTGCCAACAATTATAACCTCATCGTTGATATGGAAAATAAAACATATAAGGTATATACGAATGCTTTTTATGGATATTATCATCCAGAAGATATTGAGATTAAAAAGAGATCAGATATTGAAGATTACATAGAGTATTTAAAGAGAAATGGATTTGCAGAAATGGAGTAATAAATTATGATTAACAGAGAAGATTATGATTTTGCAAAAGGAAACGAATTGTACAATAAAATTGTTAGAGTGCTTACAGATTTTGAAAGTAAAGAAGACAATGAGGAATTAAACGCAAATGAAGCGGATATGTACGAAACATTGTGCGAAGCTCAAAACTTCATGGAAGAAAATTTTGAGTGGATTTCAAAGTAAAGAATGTTTGCAGAGAAACCACAGAACATTAATAGTTTTGAAAGCTATCTTGAAAATTGTTTTATAAGTTGGAAAGATAAATTTGCAAATACACCCGAAAAGATGATTGAAGATATGAAATATTTTGCAGAAATGGAGGTATAAGATATGCACATTCACACAATAGAAGAAAATTATGAATACAGAATGGAAAATATAATGCAAAAATTTGTCAAGGATTATGAGCTTGAAGAATTAAGTGCGGAAGAATTGCAAGATAAAATATGGTCAGAATATGCAGAAGAATTTGCTCATGCAGTGTTACAAGATATGAACGATTTTTCAGGTGATGAATTATTTGAGATTGGAGAGTGATTTATATGGACAAGAAAAGTGAAGAATATTTAAGTCAGTATATAAAACTTACCGATAAAATCAAACAGAAAATAGAATCCCATGCAAATAGATACAATTTCAGAGCAGAAATATGTGCATGGTATTCAGGTTGGGAAGATTTTTGTTCAGATTGGTGTGATGGATGTGGTTATACAAGAACAGAAGCACGGAAATTATATCATGGTGGTATAGGTGAATTTATGAATTTACCTAATGGAAACGGAATTATTAGATTTGTTATTTAGAAAGGAAGGTTGATGATTATGTTAAAAGCAATAAATATTAAATGGGATACAGACGGAGACGAAGAAGTATTACAGGATTTGCCAACAGAAATGATTGTTCCTGATGATACAGAGTTAGTAGATTTATACAATAAAGATCGTGAATATGCGATAGAAGAGATTTCTGATTGGTTGTCTGATGAAGTTGGTTTTTGTAATAATGGTTTTGAATTAGTAAAAGAGAATACACCTGAATCGGTAGAATCTGAATTGTTTGATTTCTTTATAAATGAAATAAATGAAGATTCTGATATTGAACGAGTTAGAGTATTCAAAGATTATTTAGCGACAGCAGACAATGGAGTTATTATTGATTGTAGTAATGGACAGCAGATTAGATTAACTATTCAAGTAGATTAAAGGAGTGATGATATATGGCAGAGAATTTAGAAATAAGTTATGGTATCCCTAGTATAGAACACATTAAGGCATTATACGATGAGGTTATAACATTATTAAAGCAGTTAAAAACAAAAGCAGATGTAATTGAGTTTGGTGAAAAACATAAAGTTACAATGGAAATCAATTATGACTTGGCTAAGTTGTATGATGAGAAAGAGCCTATTGAAGTTATCCGTTGTGAAGCATGGGGTGATTTAGATTATATCTATTTCTATACAAACGGAGTTAGTCCTATGTTTGATGTCTGGTGTGATTTTGGTGACTTTGATTTTATTGACGGAATAAATATTGAAGATTTAGAAAAGTCGTACATAGAAGGAGTTAAGATGCTATGGTACATGAACGAGACAAGAGGGGATGATTTAAAAGCAATAGTTGAGATATTACATAATCACGGAATCAGTTATGATGAAATGGAGACTAATTATGAACTGAATAAAAATGTAATTGATAAGTGCAGAAATTAAATAGAAATGGAGTGACAAACATGAATTATACTTATTTTGAAAACAGAATTGAAAGAAGCCCATTAGGGAATATGGGGTTACAGTTATTAGAAGCTCAAGAGAAATTAGTTTCTCAGGAATATGAAGTTGAGAATCTTAGAATTAAAGCAGCTATGTATAAAGCATATTTCTTTCGTAATTCCATATTAGCAGAAAAATTACAAAAACAAAGTGAAGAAAACAGATATGCACTTATTGGAGAGTTTGATGGTTTTTCATGTGCAAGTTGGAGAGCTAATGCTGTATATAGAACGCTTGAAGATATGTGCGATGAAGGATTATTAACTGAAAAAGAATATAGAGAATGCAAAGTATGAAATGGAGTGATGAATTATGGCAAAAACATTAAGAGATTTTTGGAATAAGGCAGATGGAGTTTATGATTTTGTAGATAAGAATGGAGTTTCTATTGATGATATGAATTATCCATTAGAAACAGAAGTGTTAAATGAACGGTTGATTGAAGGTGAACAGTATGAGATTACATTAAATGTAAAAGTAAAGGAGTGATGAAGTATGCAGATTGTAAAAGAAAGTATTATCAAGAAACATTCATATGAAAATGGAGAGCATACCTCTTATACAGAAAAAATAGAACAATACCATTATGACTCAAGAGAGGAACGAAGTGAACATGCAAAGCAAATGACTGAAAAAGGATTTAAAGATAGTGGTCAGGTTAAAGAAAATGTTGGTACGATTATGAATCCAGAGTTGGTCTGGTTTGGAAGTTACTATAAATATGAAAGAAATTAGCCAAGCAAACAAGAGTTTCTTTGGAAGAATGGAGGAAAAATAATGGAAAAAGCATTTAATGAATTATATAAAAAATACGGATTTAACAATCCGAATAAATCAAGGGATGATTTATCAGAAGATGAAGAACGCAATTTTATCAAGGATTGCTTTGATACATATGAACATATCGGATTTGCAGATACATTTGGAACTCCATATACAGGAGAAAAGAAGTACGTAGGTATGAAATTCACGGTACTTGGTAGAGTAAAAGAGATTACGGAAGACAAAGAAAATGGTGCTGATTTGGAGTGTTTACCTATGTGGAATATCCAACTTGAAAACGGAAATATAATGGCTGCATATCCAGAAGAAATATGTTTAGCTGAAAGAAAATGAAATGAGGAATTACTAGGAAGGTGAAATTATGAGTCAAAGCAATTACGAAAAATATGCAGTGGTTAAGCAACAGGAATTATTACACAAGGAGAGAAATTTGCAGCAAGCTATTAGTTGTCTTAGAGACAGAAGAAAATTTGCTTCGTTGCAATCTATTGATAGTGCAATAGATTTTGTTGCTGATTTATATGATTTGTCTATTGATGAAATTAAAAGAGCAATGGATGGAGAAGAATATTGGTGTGTATAACTATTAAATAATTGTATACCTGGAGGTTATTATGACACAGAAAGCACAAGAATTATTTGAACAATTTCTTAAAGAGTATTGTGATACAGGATATATGTATTCTGGTATGATGCTTTATGAACCAGGACATATAAGAGAATATAGAGAACTTGAAGAATTAGGATTAATTCAAAAGAGAAATTGTGAAGGTTTCGCTTATGAACTAACAGAAAGAGAAAGACATAAGCTTATAACAGACAATAATCTTGAACAATTATGGGAAAAGAAAGCCAGTTGTTTTATGGTAAATGGTAAATTTGAGGAAATAGAAAAAGTAATGAAACGATGATTTACTGATAAGATTGGAGGAAATATTATGGTACGAACTTATAAAGAAGCTCCAACATTAAAGGAGTTATTAAATAGCCGAAAAGAAAATCATGCAAATTCAATTATTGTTGCTACTAAAAATAAAGACTTATTCAAAGGTGATATATCTGAATTACCGGAAACGTTATTAAATACTCAAATTTTCGCATGGGATAAAAGAGACGGAATATATATCACAATTGAGTAAAGTTTGGAAGAATGGAGGAAAACAAATTATGATTAATATAGTTGTTATCAATTGTGATGGAAAATATGTGGAATATGAATGGGATTCAAAGAAAGCATTTGTACGGGATATGCAAAGTAATAATGAAAATATTCCAATGCTCGATGATCCTTTAGCAGAAGTCAACACACAAGACGATAATTTACAGTTATGGTGGAGAAATACAGATGGAATGACTGTAGACGATTTGTTAGAAGAATGTAAACAGGAATTAAATTAGATTGGAGTGATTAGAATGGATTATAAAATAGGTGATGCAGTAAAAATATCTGTTTATGTAACAGAAAAATGGGACAGATTAGTTACTTGTAAAATCACCAATAAGTATATAAGAAATAATACTACTTATTATTCTTTGCAAGAGATAAATGGAATTTATAGAGTAAGTAACGTAAAAGAAAACCGATTCATACTTGATTAATATGAAACGGAAATCTAACGAATCGGCTATTTAGTTAGGAGTGATAATATGAACGAAACGCAAGAAAAGATATGTGGTTTATTGGAAAGTTATTTAGAATACTGTAGGACAAACGGATATACAGAGTTTGAGGTATGGTGTGAAGATAATATTGATACTATTAATGAGAATGCATTAGTACAAGATATATGTCAGGAAGTAAACCATATAGCTGATAAATTATTTGAATAGAAAGTGAGGAAATAATATGGTAAGAAAAATTAACAATAGATTGTATAAAGTTAATACATATGCTTCTGCACATATTATTGAAGTAGATGATAATTATGATGAAGAAGTACAGAAACTAAGAAAAGAAATCAAGTTTGACAGTATTGGATACAAATTGAACTTACTTGTATATCTTGCCACATTAACGGTACAAGGATATGCAATTTTAAGCGTAACAGAATTTAACATTGATGGAAGTAAGCCTAGAGTTGCTTATGCAAGTAATAAAGATTTCAAGAAAATTGTTAAGTATTATTCTAAGAAGAAAGCATAGAAACGATTATTTAAATGGATGGTGATTATTATGACAGTAGAAGAATTTTGCTTAAAACATACGCAGGTTGGAGAGCTAATTGTATTTAGAAAGGATGGATGGATCAGCGGTTCAACATGGATTGATCATGAAGATTTATTTGCAATTCCAGAATCTTTTATAAACAAAATTGTAAAAGATAATAGCTGGCAGGAATTAACCGTCACAACAGAACACGGAGATAAAGTTAGTGTTCCTTGTCATGTTGTAGATTTCTAAAATATAATGAAACGGAAATTTCAAAAAGGGGGGGAAGATGAAATGACAATCAAGGATGTAAAAGAAGAATATAAAAATAAATATATAGAATTAGAAGTATATGAAGCAGTGAGTAATGGAAAATATTATCCTAGTAATTTTCATACGGATAATTGCAGATCATTAGGAGAAGATTCACCATATGGAAACTATACTGAGGATATGGAAGTAGGTCTATATGAGCTGATGGATGAAGAAGAATACAATAATACTATAATGGCAAATTGTGATATTTATGCAGATTTTGAAGATTGGTATGGTGATAAATATGCAAAAGTATTATGTGTTATGATTAAGTAAACAATTAGATACTATTAGAAATGGTGGTAAAATTTATGGATAGGAAAGAATATTTATTAAGACAGGTACTAAAGTTATTTAAGCAACAAAAAGAAAGTCGTTATGTTTTAAATATTGAAGAGATGACTGTTATATACGATGGAACTGAATGTAATGGAAGTTGTCTTTGTGATGATATTATGGAAGAATTAGGAATTGACAGCTTAGAAGATATTGAGGATGAGAAATAAAGTGTGATATAATATGTAAGAAAGAAGGTTGATGAATATGGCAGGATATAGCGGATGGTCAATGAGTAACAATGCGGTTGATGCTTATTCAAATGGGGAGAAACCATTAAGTAAATGGACAAAGGCAGATATTTTTGATACAATAGAAGAACAGGAAATTGAGTTAAAATGCTCAATGGAAAAATTTAAGAAGCTACCTGTGAAAGTTTTAAAAGAAGTTTGTTTGAGGTATTCTTCGTGGCATCATACAAGCAATCATTATAATCAGACAGATTTTTATTCTTTGGATATAAGCAGAATAGAAAATTTAACAGATGAAAAAATTGATAGATTACTTGCAGATTACAAGGCAGAGAAAAAGAATGAAGAAAAGCCTACTGAAGAGAAATGGAGATGTGTTTTTTTAGAATGGTCTGGAACTAGAAAACATCCAGTTGCAAAAGAAATAGTTGAAGAGGGTATTGTAAAAGGCGATTGGTTTTATCGTAAAAATGGAACTAAAAAGAAAACAACAGCAAATGGGTTTGAATTTATTAAGAAATTGGAGGAATGATAATAATGGCATTTATAAATGAACAAGGAATAAAAATTAGCTTTGAGTGTTCAGATTTAATCAAAGAACTTAAAGAAGATATTACTGAATTTGGTGGCGACACAGTTGTTGCTGTTTGGTGTAAGGATAATTCAGGAGTTACATTATATGTAAATTATGATTTTATTAATAAAGATCAGCCAATAACTGAAAAAGAATTAGATAAAGATGAATACATACAGAAAATGACAATGAGTGCATTATTAATATTACTAGAAAAACAAAACGAAATTTTGTAATGAAAAATAAAATACAATATTAATTAAATTGAGACGGATAATTATATATTATCTGTCTTTTTTATTGGATTGGAGTGATATTATGAGAAGAGAATTTAAAGTAAATAGAACAAAATGTACGATAGTAAATCGCAATACTGGCAATATGGAAATTAACAAACATAATCAAAAATATGAAGTTAGGTGTTTTTCACAAAAATATAATGGTTGGATTAGGTTGTGTAGCTGTGCAACTATTTCTGAAGGAAGAGAAAAGGCTGTACAAATATTATCATTAGCGATATAATATGTATATAATTATTTTTGGAGGTACAATATGACAAAATTGGGGTTATTAGAAGCGTTTCAATATGCTGTCGAAACAGTAAATGTTACAAAATTTGAAGAAGCTTTAATAATATTTTCTGTAGAGTATGGTGTTCAGATATCAAGGGAAGCGGCAGAGTTAATTAAAGCTTAAGATGATAATTTGTCAAAAGAAAAATTAAAGGAAATTATGCTAAAGATACAAATGCCAATCTATAATTATGTTAAGACAAATGGCAATGTTAATGAGTTAAAGTGACAAATAGAATAATAGAGAATATAGTAAGAGACTTGTTTTTACAAGTCTCTTATTTTTATGGAAAGAACGGTGATTACTATGTTTGATTACAAAGAATTTAAGAAGGAAATGTCTAAAAGAGGACATGAAGTACATAAACATGGAGATTATATAACTATTGAACCCAATAATAATTATGAAGGATATAATAAAGGATTTTTATATGCATCAGATATCATTAAAGGATTTGAGCATGAATTAAGACTCATTTATATGCATCATTTTAACACTTGGATATATAGTGCAAGATTTAAAATTGTATGATAGAATTAGAATAGTAACAATGAGACGTGAATAGTTAAATAGGAGGATTTAATTTATGGGTACAGTTATAAGTATAATATTTTTAGTATTAATGTTTGCATCGTGGAGAAGTGGTAAGGAAGAAGAGGCAAGAAAAAGAAGAGATATGTATAACAATCTCAATAAAAAGTCTGTAGATGAAATGGAAAAATGGAGAAGATAATATAAGAAAGGTGGTTGATGAATATGTTCGGAGGACTATTAGCATTCTTAGGAATCTACGCAGGAAGTGCTGCAAAGGCAGCGTATGACAATTATGATATGAAGAAGACAACTCGTACAGTTGATAAAGATGGAAATGTACATTATATGGATAGACTTTGCAATGATTACATCAATGGAGAACGAGTAAAAAGAGTTGAGACAACTGATAAAAACGGAGTCAAGTTATATTCTACAGTTGGTGTAAATAGCAGTAAGGTGTACGACACTTCTTATGGAAGAGGTACACAACAGTTATTTGCGATGAGTGAACATGAAAAACAAGATGCAATTGAGCGTGGTAAATTGGCTTATATGCAGTACAATCCCTATTTTGGCAGACAAGTTACAACGGAAATTGCTACTGGTAGAACAATTACTTGTCTTTTTAAAGGTAAAGATCCAGAAACAGGGAAAATGGTTTATAAGAAATGGTATTTCCGTCCAGAATGCCAGGACAAATATGATTGGAGAAATACTGTCAAGGGAGATTATGGCATTGATATCACAGAAGATGAATATAATAAACTTAAAACAGTATTGAGCAGTTATACCACCATACCTAGTGACGGACAAGTGTTAAATAAATTATGGGGATATACTTGTTTTCATTAGTTAGGAGGTCATAAAATGAATAAGCAGAGAAGAGAAAAGATAAGGCAACTCAAAGCAAAATTTCAAGATATACAAACTGAACTAAAGCAGGCAACAAGTGAGTTGTCTTCTATATTAAACGAAGAACAGGACGCATTTGATAATATGCCAGAAGGATTACAAAGCAGTTATAGAGGAATGTGTTCTGAAGATGCAATTGATAGTATGGAAGAAGCGAGTGAGAAACTTGATGAAGTGATTGAGTTGTTAAGTGATATTGTGTAGAATAAATCAATTTGATATAATAAATAATTGTTTTGAAATGTAATTATTTATTTTGGAGGAATCTACAATGAACACAAAATTTGCTATAAAAATTCTATCAATCAAAGATGAATATAATAAACATAAAGAAGAAGACTATTATTATGAAGTTTATCAAAGTAATAAGCAAAAGCGTGTTTCGATATATAATATTGAAAGAGCAAAGAAATTCCAAAGCTCAAGAAATGCAAAGGTACACTTAAAAAAACTTATAGAGGAATGTGTAAATATTGATAAAAATTCAGGGTATATAATAGTGGAAGTTGATGAACAATATAACATTATTTCAAGAGAAAATGTTAATGTACAAAAACTATTTGAAGAAATCGTTGCTAAAAATCCACAATATAAGGGAATTGAATATTATGTTGATAAGCTTAATAAGGTTATGCTAAGACTTCATGTTACTGATTATGATTATAACTGGGATAAAGATTCAGCATATATAAAATTTACTTACAAGGGAGAATTTTATAAATTTGATCACAAGGCAACACCAGAAAATAAATTGACATATGGAACGGATTGCTTAGCACAGCTTGTATTAACATTAGAAGATTTAGCACGAATGTCAGAGAGAAATATTTATGATTTTTCTGTTTGGATATCAGGAATGAAATATTTACCTGAAAAGAAGTTGCTCTCAAAATGTTTTCAAAATCTTGGATTTAAGTATGATTATCCAACAAAAGAGGAATTAGATAAGGCATATAAAGAGTTGTTAAAAATAGTCCATCCCGACAATGGTGGAAGCAGTGAAAGCTTTATTAGCTTAAAAAAGTCATATGAAGAATGCTTGAGACAGATATAAGTAAATAATATTTTTGCATAATAATATAAAAATATTAGGAAATATGGAGAATTTAAATATGAAAATTGTTTTAAATCAAGATCTGTCAGGAAAATTAAAAAATAAATTATATAAAGAAAATAATTGTTTTATAGCAAGCGACAAAAAATGGTATCTTATCCCCAATGAAAGAGAGGTTGTAGGAAAATATGTTGATGAACAAAGTAGTTATGATATAAAAGATTGGCTATCAGATGTGTGCGAAGGCATGGACGTTACAGTTCTAAATAAAACTATATATTTTAGTGAAATGATTGATCCTGTGATGGAAATGATAGATAAAAATTTAGAAGAGGATTTATATTGTGAAAATTGGGATATCAAGCTTTTAGATTATGTAAAAATATACATAATTACAAGTTTTGCGTGTGATTTAGAAGATGATTTAATGGAATTAAAGAATAAAGGATACGATATTAATATTATAAAACAAGCTGTTGATAATGTTCTAAATTAATGAATAAATAATAGTTTCGTGTGCAATGTTATAACAATGTATTGACAGTGATGCAAATGTAGAATATAATAATATTAAAGAAAGGAGTGATATATATGGCAAATACAAATGTAACAATGAGAATTGATGAAACACTGAAAGCTCAATTACAGGAGCTTATGTCAAATCTTGGAATGGACATGACTACTTTCTTTACAATGGCAGCTAAGCAGGCTGTGAGAGAGCAGGCATTACCATTTAAGCCTGATATGAATACGGGAATATATGGCTTGAAATCATATCAGTTAGCAATGAAAAATACAAATTACAATAAAGAAGGGAAAGCGACAATATCTTCTGTTGACGATTGGGCAACTGAATCAGAATGGGATGATATGTTTGAGCAAATGAAAAAAGAAAGAGGTATCGAATAATGAACAAAGGAGAAGTATGGTTTGTTGAATTTCCATTAGAAGAAGATCCAAGTAGAATACTGAATAGACCTGTTGTGGTGCTTGATGAAAATTTACTTGGTGTATTATCTGTCAAAATAACAAAGCATAAGGTAAGAAAAGAAGATCCTTATGATACTCCTATTATCTATTGGGAAGAAGCGAGTTTAAGATTGGCTTCAACTGCGAGAGTATCAAAAGTAACGCTACTTACAAAAGATAGCTTTATATTCAAAATCGGTGATTTGCACAAAGATGATTTGAATAGAATTGAAAACATGTATAGAAAATTTTTAGAAGATAATGGTGCTGTATAAATTATAGCACCATTACTTATTAAAACAGAGAATATTAAAGTAACAAGAAACCAAGTTTTCTTTTGGAAGGAGAATATAATAAATGAAAGAAACAAAATATAAAACAATAAAAGATTTACCTTCTACTATTGAATGTTGGGATGAACACGAAACAATTCCAGTTAATACTGTTTGTAATGTTAAATATTGGGAAGGTTCAGACACTATATGTTATAAAGATAAATTTATATGCGATGTCGATTCAGAGATGGCAAAAGAATATTTTGAAGAAATCGCATAAGTAAAGAAATCTAAGCTTACTTTGAAAGGAGAATATAATAATGACAAAAATTAGGGATATTTTTGGAATGGAACATGAGGCAAAGTTAATAAGCAATCCAAATTCTCCATATTTAGAGTATGAATATAAGGTTATTCAAAGGATGTATAATCCAAATTATGGAGATAACAGAAAATGTATTTGTGGACATTCTTATTATAGACATTTTGATTCATATGAGAATATGGAAGCTTGTGGCTGTAAATATTGTGGCTGTTCAGAATTTGTGGAAGATACTACAGAAATTAAAAACAAAAATCTTCCGTATCATTGTAAATTATGTGGGGCTTATATTGAAGAAGATAATCTTAGTGTATGCGACAAGTGTGCATCAGAATATCAGATATAAAAGCCAAGAAAAATCAAGTTTCAAAGAAAAGGAGAGCAATATGAATATAGAGGATAGATTAAGACAAGAGCATGATCAATGGTATATTGATATTACAGACATTGCGATTGAAATGTTCGGTGATATTGTTGATAAGGTAGAAATTACTGATTTTTATGATTATACAAAAGAAGAAGCAATTAAAGGCGCAAAAGCTCTTATTGAAAAATGGGAAATAAATTCAAAAGATTCTGGGATTACCTTTGATGGAGAAAACATGCTTGTTTCTTTTAAAAATGGAAAGAAAATTGAAATTTGGAACTCTGAATGGGGTGGAATTAAATTTCCAGAAGACAATGAATTTTAATTTTACTATGAAAGGAAAACCTATGGGATATTCGGGAACAATTAAAAATGTTATTACTAATATAACTACTCAAAATGATATATATGTAAATATAACCAGTACAACTAGAATGCATATATATAAAGAAGATCTTGATAAAACATGGTATATAGTTGCTTGCGAAGTTTTAAAAAATAAAAAATATATAGAAGAATCAAATATGTCGGCTTGCAACATAGAAGATTTAAAAAGAATTGTTGGAATTAGCTATGTGCATTGTAATGAAATTTAACTTTCAAAATAAAAAGAGAGAATCATATATAATAATATGGTTCTCTTTTACTTTACATGTTGTATTGTGTGTGATAACATAACGTTTAGAAAGGATGTGGTCACATGAAGGATACATATTTACGATTTAGATGTTCTAATAGAATTAAAAATCTTGTTGAGAAAAAAGCAAGAGAAAAGAATATTAGTGTAACAGCTTATTTAGAGAATTTAATTATAGGAGATGTAAATGATATGATGATAGTTATAAATTTTGAAATTTCAGATGAATTATATAATAGAATGGAAAATGAACCGACATGTTATAAATCAACTATTATAACAGAAAATGTAAGTGATTTTGTTTTATTCACAGATATGAGAGTATATGATAAAATAAGAGAAGAATTTAAGTTTGAGGAAAATAATATTAATTCATATACAATAGAAGAGTGGTTAGAAATAGCTTGTGAAGAAGAGTCTATTAAATTTATGGGAAAAACATATAATTATAGCGATTATATTGAAAGAGCAATGGAAATTGTAGATGATCAAAGAATTGATGAGGAAAGTTATGAAAGATGGGATGAATTGTTAATGAATTATATTAAGATTTCAGTTTGTACTTCAATAGCGGCAGATCTTGAAGATAACTTAAACGAATTAAGCAATATGGGATTTAATATGGGAATTATTAAACAAGGAATTGACAGAGTATTTGGATGATTGTAAATATAGCTTAATTGGAAATGAAAGGAGACAGATTTTTTATGATTAAATGGATTAGTGCAGAAACACCACCAAAAGAATGTAGTACGCTTAAAGAATATTTGGTTACTGTTGAATATGATTCAAACGGGAATATAAAAGGTAGAAGAACAGTCATTATGACATATCAAGAGAGAGGCATAAAGAACACTCCAACATGGTGTTGGCATGATAGAATCGTTTTTTGGAAAGTATTATATTGGGCTGAGTTACCAGAACCATATCAAGACGAGATTTAATCTTAAGTATATGATATTAAATTTTATTGATATTATTTATAAAAAATTATGAGATTTTTCTTAAAATGAACGATTTTAAGTATAAACGGAGAATAATAAAGTGAAACTAAGTAAAATTTATATTTAAGGAGAATTTTAAACTATGTTATTAAACAAAGATAATGCAAGGGATTACTTAGAATGGCAACAGAAGATAGCGATTCAGTATTTAAACAATCCAAACATGTTCTATTATGGACGAAAAGGACATTTGAGAATGGGAAGAGAGATGGGACATGCACTTGAGGGGTATGATGAGGAGGGAAGAAATATTATTATTTCTGAAAGTTACAAAATAATATACATAGTTGCATGTGAAGAAAATAATATAGAGCCGATGGTTACTGAACAAGAATGGCTGGCTCAAATAAATTATATAATAGAAACAAGAAGTCATATATATTATATGAATCTCAATGATGATAAGTAAATATAAATGTAAATTCGACTTTCATGTCTTTTGAAATGAGGTAAAAATAAAAATGATTAAGATTACAGGAAAATCTGGTAAATCAGAGATTGCAAATGCAATTCAGAAATACAATGGAGCTGAAATTTATTCATATTATAATACGATGTTGCCATTTGAGAATTGTTATCATATTAATGATGATGAATGTAGTGTTATAGAATTCTGCGATTTTGTAGTAGATGATGTAAAAGAAAAGGTAAATAAAAATGATAGTCTGCCATTGAATATGATTGTAATTTATACAAACTTATCAGATATGTTTGATGTTAAATGTTTATATGCTTATGCATCAAAACTTGAAGAAGTAGAGGAATTAGTTGGAACAGTTGTTGTAATAAGTCAATGAAAGAATGATTTATTGGGAAGATTGGAAGAGGTGATATAAATGGTAAGATATATGGAATGTTCTACATGTGGCAAGTCATTACTTGAAAATTCAATTATTGTTGTAAGAACTGGGTTTACAGATAAATATTGTTCATATGGTTGTGCAGCAATTGGTAGTGGATTTTTTGAAAATATAAAATTAACTGATGAAATTGTCCAAGAACACAAATCTTGTGATGGAAAAGATTGGCTAATAGGAGATTGAGGTGATATAAATGTATGAAGAAGAAATAAATGTGGCATTGATCTCCATACAACAATTTAAAATTGCATATAGTAATGAAAATGGAGTTATAACTGTTGGTGATATTAAAGATTTAATGGCTAATATAGATACTATAGAAGAATGTGTAAGAAAGCAAAAGAGAATCCCAACAACTAACGAAAGAGAATTTGGCTTATTGGGAAAATCAAAAATTGTACATCGGTGTAGTATTTGTGGTAGTAATGTATATTCTACAAATACATATTGTCCTCAATGTGGGCAGAAATTTTGTATATGAAGTATAAGATTTAATTGAAGAATTGATGAAATGAGGTAATGTAGATGGAAAATAAAAAAACATTAAAATATTTAAATGATATGAAGAATAGTAAAATGCCACCATTTGATAGTCAATATGAATTTTTCTTTGCTACACTGGAAGATTATTATATTGCAAAATCAAATGGTGCAAAGATAATAAAAGAGGAGCTTATGGAATGGGATTCTGAAGCACAAAAAGAAATTGTTAATATATTGGCTGATATTATAGAATCTGATGAATTGATTGGCTTTGATAGAAATGATATTTTATCGTTAGCTGATTAATTGACGATTTACTTGGCTTTTAAACAGAGAATAATACTATATAAAATTGAAATGGAGTGTGATGCATATGTCAAAGCTTATATTACAAAGAAAAGACAGAAAACTCATAGATAATATTTTCGAGCATCCTGGAAATATTTTCAGTGTACACTTTGCAGGATATGAAGATACAGTTTGGTGTAAATCTATTTCAGAAATTTATATGGCATTAGAGCAATTTAAGAAAAATGGATTTGTGAAGACAGATGAAAATGCAGAGTTATTAGTATAGAAAGTGAGAATTATGAGAGAAGAATGTAAGGCATTAAAGCAATTACTATCTGAACTATATCCATCATCAAAATTCAGTATTCGATTCAAACGGGCGAGAAATTATATAGATACATCGGATATGATAATTGTAAGATGTCTATCAAGCATAGATACAGATGAACTTATAAAGCAAATCAAACATTATTCTTCTGGAATAGCAGTATTTAAAGATGGTTCTTGTGAATCTATATGGAATCGAAAAATTGAACCTAAAATTCTCATACCATCTACAAAAACTGTAATAGATTTAGATACAACAGAATTTATAAAAATAATATAGAAAAGAGGGGAAATATAATGACAAAAAATCAGATAGAAAAATTCGCAGTAGGTTATCCTTATTATCCCACAGATTATGTTGAAGCAGTATTAAAAGTTTCAAATTTTGATACGGAGATAGCTGAAGAAATTTTAGATGATAAAGAGAAAACATTGGCAATTTGGCAAAATGGAACAATTATGATTGATGGAATTACATCTTGTTGTGGTTATGATTTTGGAGAAGATGCATTCAGCAAAAAGATAAATATTGGTTATTGTCCGATTTGTGGAAGAAAAATTGTAATTAAAAAGTAATGAAAGAATTGTTTTAACGGAGGTGAATTTGATGACTAAACAATATTGTGATATATGCGGAAAAGAAGTAATGCATACAAATGTAAGAAGATTATGTATTAGTGCAAATAGTTATTGGAAAAATCAAAAGGATTTTGATATTTGTGATGATTGTGAAGAAGAATTAGTAAAATTACAAAATGATACAGAGATTAATTTTGTTAAAAAATCAAAATGGTGGGAAGAGAATTCTAACGAGACTGGTGAAATCAATTATGGTTCGTTTAAATTAAGTGGAACATTTGAACAAGGAGGATATATTTGCCCTAAATGTGGTTATTGTAATAATGCTTATTCATTTGAACATATATGTCAAAAATGTGGTTATACAACTAAATAATAAATATTTGACTGCTAGTAGAAGAAATACTGGCAGTTATTTCATTATAAGAGAGAATATTATAATGTAAAATAATAGAAAGGTTGTGATATGAATGATAACAACAGGAATCGTAAGACGCTTTGACGATTTAGGGAGAATACATATTCCAAAAGAAATTAGAAAAAAGGTGTTTGGGAAATATAATGTAGAAGGTACACCTATGGAAATTTTTTATGATAAGGATGGAAATATTATTATAAAACTATACAAGGAGAGCAATGTCAATGAGTAAATTAGTACAGAAAGTTAAATGGAATTTAGATGGTTCAAATACAGAAATGTATATGTATGGCGAAGCTGATTTTGAAGCAAATAAAGCCATGCAAGAATCATTGGAAAAGCTGTACCAGTATGAGAATCAGCCTAATATAAGAGAAAAGGTTGTTGAATATATTGGTGAGCTTGAAACGGAGATTAAGAGATGTGAAAATGAATTACAAAAGTATTATAAAAATGGATATATTGGAGTGATAAATATGCAGAGTAGAATATCAACTTTACAGGAAGTTATCAATGATTTAAAAGACAGATTGGAGGAAAGAGTATGAAATACATAAAAGAAAACGTAACTAAGGATGATTTAACAAAAATAAATAATGCTTTGATAAAATTTGATAAATTTATTCAATGTGAAACTAAGACTCCCACTGATGAACATATTGGAATATACGAACATTGGATTGATTGTATGTATGATATACAGAAGGTCATTATAAAAGAAGAGTAGAAGAAAGAGTTATTTCAAAAGAAAGGATACAATATTATGGTTAAATTAAAAGTTGGAAGAAAAATATTAGATATAAGTGAAAATGATTTGATACTTGATAATGGAGCTTGTTATCAGATCGTAACACAAAGAATAGGAAGTGGATTTAATAAAGAATGTCCTAGAATGAGCAAAAAATTATTCAATGATTTGAAAAATACAGAATTGATTTTTACAAGTGAAGAATTAAGACAGGCTGCTATAAAGAAATATGGTACATTGGTAATAACTTATTGGAAGTTTAACATTGAAAGAATGCAAAAACTTGGATATTAAATCCAAAGAAAAATTGCTTTCAATAGCAGAACGGAGGATGATAAAAATGGAAAGACAGTACACTGTATAAATGACAATAACGGTTGATGACGAAGATTTGCTTCATGGACAAACAGTTGATGAATTAGTTTTTGGATAGCTTAGAAGAAGCTCCTTTCCAAGTTGATACTATAGTGGTAAAATAAAGACAGTTGAAGATTGTTTTCAAGAGGAAAGTAATTATATGGAAATAAATATAGGTGATAAATTTGGTGATTGGACTGTGCTTGCTTTGTCAGATAAAACAGATTCGTCACATAATAAGTATTACACATGTCAATGTGTTTGTGGAACAATTAGAACAATCAACAGAGGAAAATTAATTTCAGGAAAGTCAAAATCTTGTGGTTGTAAAAGAAAAGTAAATATGACTGGAAAAATCGTAAAAGATTTATTATTTTTAGAGCCATCTGGTTATAAAAACGGAAAAGTTATATGGAAATGTAAATGCTTAAAATGCGGAAGAATATGTAACAGAACTGTATCTAAAGCAAAAGAAGTTGGTACTTGTGGAAATCATAGAGATGGAAAAACATTAAATGAAAATAGAAAAAAGCGTACACAGGTCGATGGAACCATTGTACAAAGTTTAACTCAAAAAATGTCAAAAAATAATACTTCGGGTATAAAAGGAGTTTCTTTTAACAAAACTAAAGGTTTATGGGTTGCTCAAATTGGATTCCAAGGAAAAAATTACAGTCTTGGCGCATTTAAAAAAATTGAAGACGCAGAAAAAGCTAGAAAAGATGCGGAAGAAAGATTTTTTAAACCGATTATAGATAAGTATAAAAAAGACTGATTTGAAAGGAAGGAGAAAAATGCCAAGAATTAGAAATTGTGTTATTTGTGGTAAGGAGTTTACAAGCTATCGTGGAACAAATGTATGTAGTGAACAATGTAAAATAGAGAAGAAAAAAAGACAAGACGAAAATTCGAATAAAAGAAGATATAGTAAAGAATCGAATACACCAATAATTAAAATCTGTCCTATTTGTGGTAAGAAATTTGAAACACTTAGAAGAACATATTGTTCAGAAGAATGTTCTAAGAAAGCACATAAAATATATGTAAAGGAAAATTCAGATAGATACTATAAAGATCATAGAGAAGAAATAATTGATAAAGTAAAAGAAAGAAAAAGTAATAAATATTAATTATAAGGAAGCAGAATCGTCTGCTTCTTTTTTGTTGAAAAAAATGAGGTGAAGAAAAAGTGAAACATAAAGGTGGGAAATATAAAAATGGAAACCCAAAACATGCAAGCAGATTTATATGTATGAAATGTATGCAAGAAAATATGTTGGCAAGAGGAATTCAGCGTAAGCAGCAACGTGAGAAATTTCATATTAAAGATCTTACTTGTATATTATGTGGTGGAATCGAAACTAAAAATATGGAAATAAGGTATTGTGATGATTATAAAGAGATTTATGCAAAAGCATTAGAGAAAAGAGAGAATTATTACACAGAAGATGTTAGAAAGGTAGGTTGATGATAATGTGTTACAAGATAGAAGTACAGAATAAAAATGCAGAGAAACTTAATAAAAAGTTGGAAGAATTGAATGCACCACTATTTTTAAGAGATTACTTAAATGAGCTGGAAAGCAAAAACGGAGCGTTAAATTATCTGGTGGCAATTAAAGATTTTTTACAGTGGTTAATTGAAAATAATATCATTAATAAGAAACTAATTTCTGAAATAGAAGTTTCTGATTTTAATGACCTGAGACCACAAAATATTAGTTCATATCTTAGATATAAGGAAACAAATGGAATGTCACCAACCACGACAGAAACAAGAAAAAATATCATTAAAAGTTTTATACAGGATATTTATTCATACAGAGAGTGTTTGTTGAGAGAAGTTTATAGTAATATAGAAGATTTTTACAAAATGATTAAATATAAGGGAATCCCATCTGGAAATAATTTAATAAAAAAACTTCCAACAGAAAGGCAACTTAATGACATGGAAGAGAAGATAATGTGGAAAAAGGATATTCCAGTAAGAAATAGGAATATTGCTATTTTTCGTGTATTAAGGGGTACTGGTATAAGAGAGTCAGAACTTGCTGGCTTAGATTTATCTGATTTACATTTGAAGGAAGAAATGCCATATATTACTATTCTTGGCAAAGGTGTGTACAGAGAAATGCAAAATAGATCCGTATATCTTAGCGGATCAGCCTTAAAAGCATTGAAAGAGTGGTTAGAGTATAGGTTGACATTGGATAATATTATTGATACAGAAGCAGTTTTTATTAATAAAAACGGAACACGTACAACGGAGAAAAATATTAAGCAGATATTTGAAAATTACGGGAATGGTATTACTGCACATATGATGAGACATTATTATGCTACTGTAATGAATCAAAATGGAAACCTTGCATTCGTACAACAGCAACTTGGGCATAGTAGTGTAAAAACAACTGTCAAAAATTATGCAAATGGAGCTGTAGGTATGAAAGATGTATTAAACAATATGTAACATGCTATATGTAAAGAACGATGCAAAGTTATTTTGTATCGTCCTTATTTTCAAAAACAAGTATATCATTAGGGGTACAATTTAAAACATGACATAAATTCTCTAAGGTATCAAAATATATTCGTTCAACATTTCCTGAATATAAATTACAAGCTGCTTGATAACCAATTTTTAATTCTTTTGACAATTGATTTCGATTCATACCCTTTGCATCCACTAAAGGCTTAATGTTTAATTTCATATACTTACCTCCTTAACAATATGTAGTTTAACATATAATCTTAACAAAATAAATATAATTTTAACATTATATGCTTGACAATATATTGTTGATGGTGTATAGTATGAAATATCAAAGGTAAACAAAAAGGAAGGAGGGCTAACATAATGGAAATTAAGCGTGGTGAAATATATTTCGCTGATATAACTAAATATGATTCTAAAGGCTCTGAGCAGAGTGGTAGAAGACCAGTAGTTATTATTCAGAATAACATTGGAAATAAATTTAGCCCTACCACAATTATTGCAATTATAACTACGAAGTCTAAAAGAGAATTGCCAACGCATGTCGAGTTACATAAAGATGAAGTTAATAAATTAAAACATGATTCTGTTGTAGCTCTTGAGCAAATTACTACAATTGATAAAGATAGGTTGAAATTTAAAATTGGTGAATTATCTGAAAAAGATAGTATTCGTGTTATGGAAGCAATGAAAATAAGTTTGGCTATGATGTAAGAGAGGAGAAAAATTGTATGAAAACGGAAACTTATGATTATACCTCAATTGACGAAGCAATTGAAAGATTACAAAAGCTGAAAGCTGAAGGAAAAAATCCTAAGAATGTAGTAATACTTACAATGGATTTTGATAATAATACTTCTTCAAAGAAAATTGCAACACCTGATGATGGGTGTTTACTAGTAAGAAAATCAAAAACAATAATTATGAATGAAGATGCTTATCTTCCTCATATGCAGTTATTTAATACGGAACAGGATATAGAGAATATTATTAAGAGAGGAATTATGCATGATATTTTATTAAGGTAATTCACAATAAGTTTTAGAAAATATAAATTGGCTTTTTGATATAAGTGTTCGATTAATTGAATAAAAACACACGAAAAATCGAACATCCGTTTGCAAAAGCATTGACACGAACAAACGTTCGGAGTATAATCCTAAATATGGAAATAAAAAAGAAATAAAAAAGGATTGTAACTTTGATGATATAAAAGTGTTGGGAGCACTTATTATATCAGTTACAATCCCATTATTACAAAGGAGAGTTAGCACCCAATGGGGCTACTCACATACATATTATATGTTATTATGTTTCTTTTAGTCAATATGCACTTCGCATATTTTTCCAAAAATTACCAAATTTAATAGTATTTTAATTTTTCTTTGGTATACCCAAAGCTTATTAAAGTACGCTAAAAATCAGAAAGGAGTGATTTTTTGTTTATATTAACAGATGGAAAGAATTATGTTATGGAAAATCCTATGAAGTCAGGTGAGTACATGATAACGACTTCGAGTTTTATGGCAAAGGAGTTTACTTACAAACAAGCGAGATCGTTAGTGCAGAACAGTAGAAAGAAATATTCATGGATTAAAAAATATAATCTTATTGATGTGGATACAGGACAGAAATCTGATAAATCTCTTTATTATAGAGGAAATGCAAATGTTTATACAGGAGATGAAGGTAATTTCGATTATGCTTTATTAGATAAGATTGAATCAGAAGCAAATTCCATCTTAGGGTTAGCAGGTTGGGACGACAATCAACTTATTACATATAAAAATTTATTAAATAATGAACTATCAAAGTGCGATAGCGCAGAAAGTGATATTAATCATGCATTAGAAAAATATAAGAAAATACATAATGGCAAGAAGCCACAAGCTCATAAAGTGGCAAAGATAGGATATTTGCTTGATGATATTCGTGATAAACATAAACGAATAAAGCAGTGTATAAGATATGTTCAGGTTATGCAAGAAGCAATAGCCAAAGGATATAACATTGAGAAGATAAAATTAGAACTTAGTAAAGTCACTAGCGATGATTACAAGGGAAGAACGGAATATTGGAAAATGGCTAATGATATTTTGGAGGATTAATTATGGTGATATGTAGAAACTGTTTAATTCCTATGGTAGAGACTATGAGTTTTCAACCAAGAGAAAGAAATCGACATGATAGATATTGTAAGTGTCCAAAATGTAAAAGAGAAACTAAACATATTAAAGTTATGAATTCTGAATTGTCTTTCGGGGAATATATGAATAAAGAATTGCGAAAGGCAGGTAGATGAAATGATCAATAAAGAGATGATGAGGATTATTAATAGTAATCCTGAGATGATGAAAATCATTAATGATTATTCAGATGATGAAAACAAAAAATTAAAAAAAATATGTCACAAGATTTGGCGTGGGAAGATTGATATGTATGAATATGATGATTTGTATGATGTCGCTACACAATGCTTACTGGAATCTGTGTATAGTTTTAATTCAGAAAAAGCAAATTTTGACACATATTTAACAGGAAACATTAAAAGAAAATTTGATACATGGATGCGAGATAATAAATATAGATTAAAGCGCCAGAATCTCTTAAAAGACGAAAATGGGAAATTAATTCTTGATGAAAAGGGTAATCCTCAAATTGTTATGAATGTCTCATTAGATATGAATACAGATGAAGTGATAAATATTAAAGACAATTTACTTTCAAGAGAGAATGTAGAGAAAGAGATATTTTCAGAAGAATATACTGACAAAGTTGAATTATATTTACAGAAATTACCACGAAAACAGGAAAGGGTAGCGAGGTTATTATCTCAACAATATACAAAAGATGAGATATTAAAAATATTACATATAACTGCAAGTGAATATAATGATTGTTTAGTAGGATTAAGAAAGTATGAATACATATCAATTTTATTTTAATTAGGAGGAAGCAAGTTATGACGATGGTAGGAAGAGATAAAGTAAAAAGAGATCAGATGATGTTAGGAACATTACTTAACCAGTTTAAAAGAGGTCAGATTAATAAGAATCATCCTTTACAGAGAAAGCCTGATCAATGGACAGATGAGGCAAAGTCAGGACTTGTTGCCACTATTATCAAAGGCGAGGATATTGATTCTATTAAAATATGTGAACAGATTGTAAGTTCGACAGAATTTATTCTTTGGCTCATTGATGGATTGCAGAGATTAACCGTTCTTGAATCGTTTAAGAATAACGCTTTTGAAATAAAGAAAGGTCTTGAAATGCCAATAATGTATTATCAAGGAGTTGATAAAAATGGAAAGGTTGGTGTAATTGAATATGACCTTAGAGAAAAAAGATATAAAGATTTACCAGACGAATTAAAGGAAGCTTTTGACAGTTATGCAGTCGATATAGTCAAACATCTTGATTGTACGGATGAAGAAATTGCTTATCACATTGCAAGATATAATAGACAAACAAGTATGAATGTCAATCAGAAAAATATTCTTTCAGCTTGGAAGATAGCACCTGAGATTAAAAAACTTGTCAGCAATCGTTTCTTTAAGGATTGTGGAAATTACAATCCGAAAGAAGACACAAAGGAAGTTTTCAATAGAATTGTATGTGAGTCTATTATGACAATGTTTCATCTTGATAATTGGAAAAAGGCAGCAAAACAGATAAGTTTGTACCTTAATGACAATGCTACAAATGATGAGTTTGAAATATTTGAAAGCGAACTAAATAGATTATATAAAATAATAAACCAGGATACAGTAGGGCAGTTATTTAATGCAAAAAATTCGTTTATATGGTTTACAGCTTTTCATAAATTCACTGAGTTTGGAATTGAAGATATAAGATTTGCTAATTTTCTCGAAGAATTTCAGAGGACATTACATAGTAAGATATTTACAGAATATGAAAACGAAAGTTTTGATACTTATGATGCTAACAAAGGGACTAAGGATAAAAAGGTTGTTAATGCTAAGTTAGATATGATCGAACAGCTTATGAAGGGATATTTACATATAACAGAAGATAAGAATGAAGCTACATATAATAAGAAAGAAACGTATTCAGAACTTAGCGAAAATACAACTGAAACAGAGAATAATATAGAGTCTTCTGATAATAAGGTAATAAATGTTAATGAATCTGAACAGAATACGGGTTGTGATGATGAAATATTATCATTTGTTAAAGAAAATGTTGCCGATGATATAGAGGATATTGATATAAAGGAATACCAGGATTTCGTGGATGTGTATTTAGATATAAATAACCCATTATATTTACAATGTAAGGCAGCATTAATGGCATTAACAGCATATGCTTATAGAACTGAAAAGGATGTTGAACTGGCAACTTGGTTGGAAAATTATCAGAAGAATGCTGTTGATAAGAATTATAGTCCGTCACAAGATGTTAATTATAAGTATATTAAGATGGATTTTGATAATTACATAAATTTCTTAAAAAATTCAAAGAAAGGAGAAATTATAAATGCCTGATATTACAATGTGTACAAGTAAAACTTGCGAAAGAAGAGGACTATGTTATAGAGCAACAGCAAAGCCAGATAAAATGCAAAGTTATGCTGATTTTACTTCATTATGTGCAGATAGAGATTTTAGATGTCAATGGACTATTACAGAAAAAGAAGTTTTAGACGATAAAGCAGTCAGTCAGCTAATGAGGTGTTAAATGAACGAATTGTTAAAATTAAGAGAATATATAACAGGATGTATCAAAGTTCTTCATATTTCACTTGTAGGTACAAAAATAAAAGGGAATATTATAGAGCAGCAAACAATTATAGGACAGATAATGTCTTATGAAAATATTATTAAGTATATTGATGAAATAATTGGCAACTAAATCCGTGTTTCAATAGGAAAAGAGGAGAGAATAATAAAATGGATAAAGACGTTAATAAGCGAAATGAACTAAGAAAGCAATTACAGGTATTATCAAAAGAGAGAATTATTGAATTATATATTCACTTGTTCATGAATTCTACTAATGATAAGGATGAAGCTGATTGGGAAGATATTAAGTAGAGAACAGATTGCACAAGTTTGGCGACCTAACAATCTGCTCTACAGAGAATAAAATATAGGATAAACTATATTTGTTCTATTGTAACAAATCTATTTGGTTAATTCAAGCCAGTTTATCCTATAACAATTAGTCTTTTGACTACGGGCTATTTTGAGTCCGAATAGTGAGGATTATATCACTCATTGAAAAGTATGTGATTTATATGTGATTTAAGGTTTTTTAAGTATATGGAATTACATACTAACAAAATATCTGGCAACAGAGAGGAGATGTTTCAGTTGTTTTGGAAGTATAGTTACATACTAGCAAAATTACATAATATATATCGACATAAGTTATAAAATTTTAGAAGTATATAAAATTACATCTCATTAAAAGAATATATAAATGAAATTAAAATCAATTCTATTGCGGTAGATTTTACTGCCGAATCGTGAGTGTAATGCAACTCATGAAAATCTGTGTAATAACTTTGAGGTTTTAGAGATATTTAAAATTACATAGGTATAAAACGAATATGAAAGAGATATCAGAGCTGGAATAGTTTTAGAGATATTTAAAATTACATAGGTATAAAACCAATCAATTCCAATTTTATCATTGTTATCTGTTTTAGAGATATTTAAAATTACAAAAAAATATAAAAGGAGATTTACAAATTATGGGAAACGATAGAATGACAATTTGTAGAAAAATCAAATTATTTCCAGTAGGAGATAAGGAGGAAATCAATAGAGTATATGACTTCATTAGAAATGGTCAGTATGCTCAGTATCAAGCTTGTAACTTGCTTATGGGACAGCTTATGAGTGAGTATTATAAATACAATCGTGATATTAAGAATGAAGAATTTAAGGCAAGACAAAAAGAAATAATGACAAACTCTAATATCATATTAAAAGATATTGATTTTGCAACAGGCGTAGACACTCCATCAGCCGTTACGCAAAAGGTCAAACAGGATTTCAGCACAGCTTTGAAAAACGGATTAGCAAAGGGTGAGAGAACAGCAACTAATTACAAGAGAAATAATCCACTTATTACAAGAGCTAGAAACTTAACTTTTTATCATAAGTATGAAACATATCAAGATTTTTTAGATAAAATTAACGATTCTGATTTAGCTGTATATATTAAGTGGGTTAATAAAATTGTATTTAAGGTTGTATTTGGTAATCCGCATAGGTCATCAGAATTAAGATCCGTCATACAGAATATCTTAGAAGAGAACTATAAAGTACAAGGAAGCAGCATTGAGATTGATGGCAAGTCAATCATTTTAAATCTCTCAATATCTATTCCAAAACAACTTAGAGAGTTAGACGAAAATACAGTGGTAGGTGTTGACTTAGGTATTGCAGTTCCTGCCATGTGTGCTTTGAATAATAATCTTTACGAGAGATTAGCGATTGGAAATGCGGACGACTTCCTAAGAATAAGAACTAAAATGCAAGCTCAAAGAAGAAGATTACAGAAGTCATTACGAAATACTTCTGGCGGTCATGGTAGAGCAAAGAAACTAAAAGCATTAGAAAGATTACAGAAAGCAGAGGCACATTTTGTTGAAACATATTGTCATATGATAAGTAAAAGAGTTGTTGATTTTGCTTTAAAACATAATGCTAAATACATAAATATTGAAAATTTAACAGGATATGATACAAGCGATTTTATCCTGAGAAATTGGAGTTATTATAAACTTCAAGATTATATTACATATAAAGCAGCTAAGTACGGAATTGAAGTAAGAAAAATCAATCCTTGTTATACATCGCAGATTTGCAGTGTATGTGGTAATTGGGAGTTTGATCAGAGAAAGTCACAGTCAGTATTTGAATGTGCAAATGAGAATTGTGATAGTCATAAGAAATATGAGAAAATTGGATTCAATGCTGACTTTAATGCTGCCAGAAATATTGCAATGTCAACTCTTTGGATGGAAAGTGGACAAGTTACCGAAAAGAGTAAACAGGAAGCAAGAGAATATTATGATATCTCTGAAAAGTATGAACAGAGTAAGAGCGATTCAGAGAATAATAAAGTAGCTTAAATGCTACTTAATCAATCGAAAGATTGCAGGTGATTTTGCACCTGAATGGCGAGGTTGTTAATTAATGGCACTCGTTAGAATCTATGTTAATAGTATCTGTGTGATTTGAGGTTTTAGATATGTTTAATTTAACATAGATACAAAACACGGTTAAGACAACATTTTACTCAGTAAAATGATTATTCAATATAAATGTTACAGAAATGTTGAGATTATCAGGCTAATGGAAGAAAAATATAATACGGAAAGGAGAATATATAAATGCCAGTATTTTTTATATTAGTTCTAATAGGATTAATAATTTTATGGTTTCTACTGTCGCCTTTATTTGTAAAAATTGGTGAGTTTGTTATCAACATTATAAATAAGGTGTTTTCGACAGATGAAATAAATAATAATGAAGAAAAGGAGACAAAAAGATGAAGAAAGCAATTGGAGGAGTAGTAACAGTGGTAGTAATTATTGTGGCAGCAATATTATTATTAATATCAACGGTGCGTGTACCAGCAGGGTATATTGCTGTACAGTACAGTATGTCGGGTGGAGTAAAAGGTGATATTCTTACACAAGGATGGCATTTAAAGTCACCAACTGTAAAAACGACACTTTACTCAGTGAGTCTTGAACAGAGTTATTTAACATCTGGTAAGGACGGAGACTCTAAAGATGATGACAGCTTTTCAGCAAGTTCATCTGAAGGTAAGGCTATGCAGATAGATCTTACATTTACATATCAGTATAGCCCTGATAAGGTGGCTGATTTATTTACAAGATTCAGAGGTCAGTCTGGTAAGGAAGTAAGAGATAGTTTCATCAAACCAAACATTATTAGCTGGACTAAGGAAGTTGTTGCAAATTATAAGGTATCAGACATTCTTGGTTCTGAGAGAGCAAACGTAAATACGGCATTAACAAACTATCTTAATAAGAAGTTTGAACCTTATGGAATTGCAATTAGCAATGTATCATTGATTAATATTTCTGTAGATGAAAAGACACAGGAAGCTATTAATGCAAAGATAACCGCACAGCAGGCGGCTGAAACTCAGGAAATCAATAATCAGACAGCTATTAATAAGGCAAAGGCAGATGCAGAAGTAACTAAGGCAGAAGCACAAGCTAAAGCTGATGCACAGCTCATAGAAGCTCAGGCACAGGCAGAGGCTAACAGTAAATTAAGTTCTTCAATCACTGATGAACTTATAAGAATGAAGGAAGCAGAAGCAAGACTGGAACATGGCTGGGTTGAAATTCAGGGTGTCAATACTGTAGTTAAGTAATTAAAAAAGATAAGGGTGTGGTAAATTTCACACCCGACTGATGGGCTGTGGTGAAGTGGTCAACACAACAGATTTTGATTCTGTCATTCGTGGGTTCAAGTCCCACCAGCCTAGTTTTGTATCATTAGCTCAGTAGATAGAGCACCTGACTCTTAATCAGGGTGTCCATGGTTTGAGTCTCACATGATACATTTTGTCACGATAATTATATAGAAATCGAGACAAATACAGTCAAAGAAAGGATATTGATTATTATGAAAACAATAGACAGTAAATCTGAGATTTATGTAGATGTCATATTTTAGGAGAATAAAATAAAATGACTAAACAAGAAATAATAGATGCTTTAGAAAAAGATATTAAATGCCAAGAACAGAAGGTTTGTGTAACAGATTGTGAAGATTGTCAAAATTATATTATACGCCCTAAAATGGCAGAAGTTCATAAAGAAATATTAAAAATGTTATCAGATTAAATAAAATTCTCTTTTAGATTACGAGGTGAAAAAGATGCAAATAAATATTAGTTATACATTATATACGGATGATGATTACAGTTTAAAAAACTCGAAAGATTTTGGTTGTACGAATCGAAATGTAGTAGTTGATGACTTTGAATATTATGATTATATGGGATTTATGGAATTCAAGGGTGAAGAAGAATGGAAGTGTAAAAACGAAGCAAAAAATTTTCTTTGGAAATTTTTGTGTGATGGAATTCATATATCTTATACGCATCCTTGGTTACTAAAGGAATTTTACGACATTATAGAATCTTTGGAAGAGGTCATTGATAAATATCAGAATGGAGTGCTTGTAACAAAAAGGCGCATCACGGGTAATTACGAAGGTACTGAAATTGAAGTAAGAATATCAAAGTAAAATTCTATATATGGAAGAGAGGTGAAAGAGTGAAGGTTATATTTTTGGATGTTGATGGCGTGCTTAATTCTGAAGATGACTTGCTGATTTATAGAGCAAAGAATAATATTACAGGATGTATATTATATACAGAAGTAGAAGATAGACCTTTAAAATTATTGAAAGAAATAATTGACAAAACAAACGCAAAAATTGTTGTATCATCCTCTTGGCGAACTGGTTGTGATAGAAGTGGTAAAGAAAGTATTTTTGGAAATGAATTATACACAAAGCTAGTTAATAGATTAGCTGATTATGATATAGAAGTGTATGATATTACCCCATCTTTGAAAAGCGATACTCAACGTGGGGATGAGATTAGAGAATGGTTATTAGAGAATCCAATTGATGATTTTATCATATTAGATGATGATTCAGACATGTGTGAGTTTTTAAATACTGATCACTTTATTAAAACAACATATAAGCATGGGTTGACAGAAGAATTAAAAGAGTTAGCTATAAAAATTTTAAATAAAAAATCAAAGTAAAACTTCGTTTCATGCGAAATTAAGAAAGGAGACAATATGCTAAACGTTGGAGATTATGTAGGACAGATCATTAAAGATTCATCTGGTGTATGGAAGTTATATAAGGATAAGATAAATAAAATCACGACAACAAAGAAATATGGTAGAAGATATTTTACCAAGACAGTGTTTCGACCATTAGACGCAGATAACGTAGATAACAACACAAAAGAAATGGAAGAGTCGATTGGTAAGGGATATATACTTACAAGAGAAGTGTTTGGATTAAATAGTAAAACTGAATCTTATGCTGAAAGATGGGTAAAATGGGCTAATGAGAATCCAGATAAGGCAACTGGTTTGATATAAACGGAGAATATAACAGTAGAAACAATTAAAAAAAATAAATATAAGAAAGAAGAGGTAACAATATGGATGGATTTATGATGTTTAAGAAGGCATTACAGAAGCATTTTGATGAAATGCAGAAAGAGGCAACACATTTATTTGAGGTAAATGTAGATAAGGATGAATTATGGAATACATATCTTGATAGCTTCCCTGCTGGTACAAATGAGATTTTCAGAGAGCGTAGAGAGCATGATTGCAGTTGTTGTAGACAGTTTATTAAGAATATTGGTTCTGCTGTCACTATCAAGGATAATCAGATTCACACAATTTGGGAACTGAATCTTGGTGATACAACATATCAGCCAGTATGTGATGCACTTGACGCATTTGTAAAGGCTCATACAGTAACAGATATTTACACAACTAAGTTTCCTAAAATTGGTACAGATTTTAATTTCGAGGAAATCAATGGCAAGTCTCATCAGTGGGATCATTTCTTCTTAGAGTTACCAAGTAAGTTTGTAAACAGAACAAGTCGTTCTAATGAGGAAGTTAAGGGACAGTTCAGAGATACAAGAAACGTATTTAAGCGTTCTCTTGATGAAATTACTATGGATGCACTTGATACAATTCTTGAACTTATCAATTCCAATACTCTTTATAAGGGCGAAGAATGGAAGGGTGTTCTTACAGAGTTCAAGAGATATAAGAAGGAATACGATAAGCTCACTTCTGATTCAGAGAAGGAATTATATGTTTGGGAGAAGTCAGTAACAGCAGGTATGGCTATTGGTAGAATTAGAAATCATTCTATTGGTACACTTCTTATCAATGTAAGCGAGGATATGGACTTAGATACTGCCGTTAAGAAGTATGAACAGATTACTGCTCCGAGCAATTATAAAAGACCAAAGGCTATTTTCACAAAGAAGATGCTCGAAGATGCAAAGAAGACAATCACAGAACTTGGATATATGGATTCATTACAGAGAAGATTTGCTAATCTGAATGATATTACTGTCAACAATGTACTGTTTTCAAATAAGAGTGCTGCAAGAAGAATGGTTGGAGCAGATGATATTTTTGGTCAGATGGAAAAGGATGTTGCTGTAAGTCCTAAGAAGTTTTCTAAGGTTGAAGAGATTTCAGCACAGGATTTTATTGATAAGGTGCTTCCAACCGCAAAAGAAATTGAAGCTTTTGTAGAGAATAAGCATGAGAAGAATTTTGTATCTATGATTGCACCAATTAATCCAGATGCTAAGACAATGTTTAAGTGGAATAATGGATTATCTTGGGCTTATTCAGGAAACATTACAGACTCAGATATGAAGCAGAATGTTAAAGCTGCTGGCGGTAATGTTGATGGTGTACTCAGATTTTCAATTCAGTGGAACGAAGATGGACATGACAATTATGATCTTGATGCTCATTGTGTTGAACCAAACGGAACAGAAATCTATTATGGTAGTTACAAAGCACCAAGAATTACTTCTATGGGTGGTCAGTTAGATGTTGATGTAATTGATCCATGTGGAAAAGTTGCAGTAGAGAATATTACTTGGCAGGATTTATCAAGAATGAGACCAGGAACATATAGATTTTTTGTACATCAGTATTCAGGTGCAGTAAGACATGGATTCAGAGCAGAAGTTGAGTTCAATGGAGAGATTTATTCATTTGATTATAGCAATCCTATGAGAACTGGTGAGAAAGTTCAGGTGGCAGAGGTAACACTTGACGAGAATGGCAACTTCTCAATTAAGGAAAAGCTGTCTGGAAGTTCATCTATCTCAAGTCGTGAGATTTGGGGTGTAAATACAAATCAGTTTGTTCCTGTATCAGTAATTAGTTATAGTCCAAACTATTTTGATGAACAGGATGGAATTGGTCATAGACATTTGTTCTTCTTCCTGAAGGATTGTGTGAATAACGAAGAGCCTAATGGATTCTATCTTGAGTTCCTTGACAATGATTTAATGAAGCACAAGAGAGTATTTGAAGCATTAGGTGCTAAGTGTCATGTAGAAGATACAGATGATCAGCTTTCAGGAATTGGTTTTTCTATGACAAAGAGAGCAGATTTGGTAGTTAAGGTTAAGGGTGCAACAGAGCGTGTAATGAAGATTAAGTTTTAATTAGAAAAGGAGATTATTATTATGACAAACAATGAATTATTTATTAATGCAACAAGAGCAAACTATCAGTTCCCATTCAGAGGAATGATTAACGTAATTGATTTGTGGGATTTATCTCTCACAAATTTGGATTCTGTATTTAAGACACTCAATGCAGAAGCAAAGAAGTCTGAAGAAGAAAGTCTTCTGAACGCCAAGTCAAAGGAAGATGAAGAGATTTCTAATAAGATTGAAATTGTTAAGTACATTGTTGGGGTAAAGCTGGATGAAAAGAAGAAGAGAGAAGATGCTAAGAAGAATGCTGAGATGAGACAGAGATTGCTCGAAATCAAGGCTAAGAGGCAGGATGCTGCACTTGAGAATATGTCTGATGAGGATCTTGATAAGGCACTTGCAGAATTAAGTGAGTAATTGTTATGGATATACCATATATAGTATTGAAAATGAGCAATATATACTATATATGGTATATATTTTACATTAGAAAGAAACGCACATTTCTTCAGGAATTTTGGAGGTGAAATATGAATATTTTAAACATTATTTTATTAATTATGGGAATTTTTTAACCTTATTGTTGGGATAACATGGACGAAAAAGAATGTTGTCAACTTTGTGTTCAAATTATTATTCTTGGCAGGTGGTGGGTATTTAGTCTTCTATGCTTTATATCTAAGTAACATTCTGATTGTTTTGAATAAGTAAGAGGAGAATAGCATGTATAAATCTACAATAAGATTTTTAATATGGCTTATGACATTAAATTTATTAATGAATTTTATTTTTCCTGAACCAGTTGAATTATGGAAAATTTTATTAATAGAGCCATGTTTGGGATTTTTATCATTTATTATGGTTGATTGGAAAGAAGATAAGTGAGGTAAAGAGGTAAACATGAAATATGTTGTTATTTTAATTGTAATAGTTTTATTAATTTTGTTATTTGTAACATACATGTTAGCAGATTATATTAAACCATTACAAAAGTTCTTTTGCAAAATAGGATGGCATTGTCATCAAAAAGATTATATTTTAGAAAGTTTCGATGGTGCTTCCATGCATTGTAAATGTAAATGGTGTGGTTGCAAAGGTATGGTAGATAGTCAAGGAAATTTATTTTAGGAGAATAATACAATGTCAAACTTATATGTATATTTAATTCGTTCTCGAAATAAAGACAATAAGGATATTCCAAGTTTTAAGGGGCGAGCCGAAACAATCCTTGAATATAAAGAGAACGAAGATAAAGTAATTGAAGCTTTTAAGAATTTTGCAGCTAAAGGAGTTCCTGGTGAACAGACAAGATTATATAGATCAGTTAATTCTAGGAATGAAGAGAAAATCAGAGAAGAATTTATTATCCGTCTGTTGAGAGATAAGCCAAGTGTGACACAGCTTAATCGCACATTGGCATCCGTTGCACTACAGGTACAAAATCGTGATGAGAGTAAGTGGCTGTTTGATTTTGATGTGGATAATAGAGAATTAGCAGCAGATTTTTTATCAGACATTAATCATTTTTCTGGTATAAAACTTATTGATATGAATTGTCATAAGACACCACATGGGTTTGCGATTGTAGTTTCGCATGGATTTGATACAAGGGGGCTTATGGAAAAGTGGAAAGATTATGATATCACATTGAAGAAAGATGCGTTGTTGTTTTTGGATATGATAACGAATAAGTGATATTTTATAAATATATCAAAATTGAGGTGAGTTTGGATGAAAAGATTAAAAATTAAAATCCCATCTGGTGCAAATGAGATTATTCATACACTCCAAGATAAAGGATACGAAGCATATTTAGTTGGTGGCTGTATTCGTGATAGCATTCTGAAAAGAACAATTCACGATTATGATATTACAACATCTGCCACACCTGATGAGATACTTGAAATATTCAGGGGCAAAAGAATTATTGAAACTGGCTTACAGCATGGAACAATAACAATTATCATTGATGGCGAACCATACGAGGTAACAACCTACAGAATTGACGGTAATTACTCAGATAATCGTAGACCTGATAGTGTAACATTTACACGAAGTCTTAAAGAAGATTTAAAGCGTAGAGATTTTACAATCAATGCAATGGCATACAATGATGAAGTTGGTCTTGTAGATCCGTTTAATGGCATGGAAGATATTGAGCATTATAAAATCAGATGTGTTGGTAGAGCAGAGGATAGATTTTCGGAAGATGCATTGAGGATTTTACGTGCTATTCGGTTTGCTTCACAACTGGGATTTGTGGTTGATTCTGATGTAAGTTTGAATATTCATAAAATGTATAAGAATTTAGAGAACATATCTATTGAGAGAATCAACAGTGAGTTCTGTAAGATTGCATTATCAAGCGAGTTTTATATACAGATAGGATTATTCCGTGAAGTATTCTCGTTATTCATTCCTGAAATTAAAGACATGTTTGGCTTTCAACAAAATAATCCATATCACATCTATGATGTATGGAATCATACAGTACATGCAGTACAAGCTTATGAATGTGATTGTGAACCCGACTTGAATTCAAGAGATTTGATTACGTCATTGGCTGTATTTTTTCATGATATTGGAAAGCCACATTGTTATCAAGACGGTGAGGATGGTATCAGACATTTCAAAGGACATGGAAAAGTCAGTGCTGATATGACTGATACAATTATGAAAAGACTTCGTTTTGATAATGATACAAGAGAAAAAGTAGTGCAGCTTGTTTATTATCATGATGTAACTTTTGAAGTGGGTGAAAAGTATATCAAGAGATGGCTCAATAAGATTGGAGAAGAACAATTTAGAAGATTACTGAATGTTCGTAGAGCAGATATTAAAGCGCAGGCTTATACAGAGCAAGAGAGTAGGCTTCAGAAAATTGACAATATCGAATATATCTTAGAGGAAGTTTTACAGAAAGACGAATGTTTCTCACTGAAAGATTTGGCTGTTAATGGCAATGATTTGATTGAAATTGGATATAAGCCAGGAAAAGAAATTGGTGAGGTATTAAATAATCTGTTGGATTCAGTCATTAGTGGAGAATATATAAATGAAAAAGAAAAATTATTAGAAATAGCAGAGAGGAGATTACATGATTAAATTATTCAGTCATACGGATTTAGATGGAATCGGTTGTGGTATTTTGGCAAAACTTGCATTTGGTAAAGATGTAGATATTTCATACTGCGATTATGACAACATTGATTCAAGTGTCAGGGAGTTTATTGATAGTGAAACAGAATTTGATATGTGCATTATTACAGATATTAGAGTAAATGAAGATACAGCGAAAATTATTGATGACAGATTTGATAATTTCTATTTATTAGATCACCATCCAACAGCTCTAGGACTTAATAAGTATCTTTGGTGTTCTGTGACTATTGAGTATGAAGATATGGAACTTGGAACTATTAAAACCAGTGGAACAGAGATGTTTTATTATTGGTTAATCGAGAATGGTTATTTGAAAGATTCAGATACATTAAAAAGATTTGCTAAATTAGTAAGAGACTATGACACTTGGAGATGGTCAACTCTCGGTGATGACGGAATTATCTGTAAACAAGTCAATGATTTATTATATCTTTATGGTCGTGATGATTTTATTAATTGGTGTATTTCTGAAATTTATGATGAAGTATTCCCAAGATTATATGCAAAAGATGAAGTCGTATTAAAAATTAAGCAGGATGAGATTGACAGATACATTGAAGAAAAGGATAAAACAATGTTTACGAGTGCTATGTGTGGCAAGGTTTGTGGATTTGTATTTGCTGATAGATATGTTAGCGAATTAGGAAATCGGCTTTGCAAGATGCATCCTGAAATTGATTATGTGGCAATGATTGATATTGATGGCTGTACTGTTTCTTACAGAACTGTTAAAGAAGATATTGATCTTGGAAAAGATGTAGCAAGTTTATTTGGCGGTGGTGGTCATCCGAAAGCTGCTGGATCTGAATTTAGTCAGAGCATCAAGTTAAAAGCTGTTGAAGAAATCTTCGAAAAGTAGATTGGAGAGCAATATGTACGAACAATTAAAAGAATATATAGAAGAATCAAATAATATTGTATTTTTTGGTGGTGCAGGAGTATCAACTGAAAGTGGTATTCCAGATTTTCGTTCCAAGGACGGATTATATAATCAGCATGACGTTCAGTTTGATAAATACGAGCCAGAGTATCTTTTGAGTCGAGAATGCTTATATAACAATCCGAAAGTATTCTATGAGTTCTATCGGCAGAAGATGGATACAAGAAATATTGAGCCAAATATTACTCATAAGGTACTTGCTAAGATGGAAGAAATGGGCAAGCTGAAGGCTATTGTTACACAGAACATTGATGGACTTCATCGGAAAGCTGGTAGTAAAAACGTATTTGAGATTCATGGAACTACTCAGAGAAATTATTGTAGTAAGTGCAAAATGGAATATCATTCTGATTTCTTATTTGACACTAAAGAGACAATTCCAAAATGTGAATGTGGAGGTCTGATCAGACCTGATGTAACCTTATATGGAGAGAATTTACCTAATAAGGCTGTAAATGGTGCTGTTGAAGCGATTAGTAATGCTGACATGTTAATTATTGGTGGTACTTCATTAAAAGTTTATCCAACAGCTCATTATATTTCATATTTTAGTGGCAATCATTTGGTTGTTATCAATAGGGAGAAAATTCAAGTGTTAATGAATGAAGATACGGATCTAATGATTGTTGATTCATTGGGGAATGTGTTTAGTGAGATCGAAAAATGGATGTGAGGTGAGAGAGTGAAAATAAAGGATATAATACGAGATAAATTAAGAACTTGGTTGTTTGATACTGAATTAAAGGACTTGCAAAAATCTACTATACAGATGCAAATGGCACGAAATCAATATTCAGACGCATATAGATTAGTCAATGACTGTCATCAATTAATGAATTCAATGATGGATGTCGGAACTGATATTCATTTACATAGTGACCATTCTTGGGCGGTTGTATGTATTAAAGGTCATCCAGAGTACGTATCATTTATGCCATTATCATCTGATAATGCTCGTGATGTAATCAGATTTTTACAACGATTCAAATATTCAGATAGGGTGATTGATTCACCTTTTGGATTTAAAAATATGATTAATGATCATATTATGGATAATCAATTTGTAAAGTAGAGAATAATCTAATATAGAAGTAATTCTATTCACGGCTGATCAGCCAAATTTTCCAAAAAAGTAACAAGAAATATTTTTTCATTTGATTAGGCAGACGTGTCTATTTTCGAGTGATTTTACAACAAAATAATATTAAAAAGAAAGGATTTAACAGTAATTCTAGGTAATTATGGTTACGTAACCTCTGTAAAATAATGTATTTTGACAGAGAATAATGAAAAAAATAATTCTCAAGGGCTACGAGTGTTAAGTTTATTTGATGGAATTTCTTGTGGAAGAGTTGCATTAGATAAAGCCAATATTCCAGTCAGTGAGTATAACGCATTTGAAATTGAAGAGAATGCAATTAAAATCAGTAGGTACAATTATCCTGATATTAAAAGATACGGTGACGTATTTTCTACCGACTTCAAGGATTTTAATGGAGTCGATCTATTAATGGGCGGTTCTCCTTGCCAGTTCTGGTCAAAAGCCAAGTGTAACAAAACAGCAAAATTAAAGAGAGAAATTGATACAGAAGGTGAAGGTTGGAAGTTGTTTCAAAAATTTGTGGAAGCAAAGAATAACACAAATCCAAAATATTTCCTATATGAAAATAATTATGGAATGGCTGATGAGATTCAAGATGCTATTAGTGAGGAATTGGGTGTACAACCAATTATGATTGATAGTCAGTTATTATCAGCTCAGAGAAGAAAACGTCTGTATTGGACGAACATACCAAATATCACACTTCCTGATGATAAAGGATTATTAGTGAAAGATGTTATCTGTGATGATCCAGATTTAGTCAAATACTTTGATGACAGAATCAAGAACACAATGATTAAGTGTGAGAATTACATAAAATATGATCTTGGTGGCAAAGGTCATTATTCGCAGCAGGACAGGCTGTACTTTTTGGATAAGAAAGCTCCAACAGTGCCACGTTGCAGAACAGAAACAAAATTCAATGTTTGGCTTGGTGGAGAAAAATATAAAAAGACATGTCCATTAGAAATTGAACGACTTCAGACACTTCCAGACAATTATACGGAGTTTGGGGTTGACGAGAGTGGCAATGTAAAAGTAATGCCTAAGACAAGAAGATTTGAAGCAATTGGCAACGGATGGACTGTTGATGTTATAGCTCATATTTTGAGTTTTATGAAGTTCCAATAAAAGCGAAATTTCTTTTTTTAACGAAAGGAGAGAGAATATGGAAGGAATAACTAGAGATACAAAAGACATAAAGCAGTCTATTCGTAATGAACTTATTCAGAGAATTAAATATTGTGGACAATATATAGTAGACAACGCTGAAATAATCCTTGGAGAAGATAAATATCTTGCCGATTTATATTTGACATGTAACTTTTTTGATAGAAGTGAAGCTCCATATGTAACTGTCAATAAAGATATAATCCCAGATGGTTTTATTGAGGAAAGATAGGTTGTTTAGAAGATAGGAGAATAAGTAAATGAGTAAAGCTGTTTTAGTGTTAGATATGCCTGAAACTTGTTGTGATTGTAATTTTTGTAGAGAAATACAAGAAGGTATCGAAGCATGTTGTGAATTAATGGATGAGCTAAATGATAATACTCTTTGTAGAATAATTGATAGTAAAAATGGATACTGCCAAGAAAAACCAAATTGGTGTCCATTAAAAGAATTACCAGATGAAATACATAGTAAGGAATATTTAGACGAATATTGCGATGGTTATGATGATGGTTGGAACTCATTAAGAAAGAAAATTTTAGGTGAAAATGAGGAGAACAAATAAATGGTGGACATTCAATGTAAAGATGGAAAATATATTATTGACGCAAGGATTCATAGTGAAGTTGATACAAATGATATTGCAAAAGTGCAGGAAAGATTTACTTCTGATTGTGCTTATGAGTTTGCAGAAGCTATGAGAGAAGCAGTAAACGTTAGCCATTTGGTAATGAAAGAACAAAGGAAGGTAGATTAGATGAATAATCCATTAAAAAAGATAAAATTTAAAATATTAAAAGATTATATAACTGATGATGTTTTTAGAGAAACACAAAAAAACTATGATGAAAAGATTAGAGGGCTATCAGATAGGATTGATCAATTGTCAAGAATAATTGAACATACTTCTGGAAACACCGTGAACTTTTATCTCGATTGGAGTTGGGTAAATACATTTTATATGTTCCCAGATAAAAAAGTATACACATTACATATTTACAAAGGGGCAAGTGAGTCTCCAATTATTCTTAAAGAATTATCCGATGAAGATGTTGATGAGAAATCATATGTGTTTGCATTAGAAGATAATATCGCACGTTTTGAAGTAACAGTTAAACGTGTAAGTATGGATGTAAGATATGTATTCTTAATTGATTATGAAAATAAAACATATATTGTTAAATCTAAAACTGAAATTGATCTTTCTAAGAGTAATGAAAAAGAAGAACAAGAATCATAGATTTCTTTTGGATGTGAAATGAGGTGACATTAATTGAAGATAACCAGACAGAGTAAAACAGATTATACAAAAGAAGAATTGAAATGTATACAAGCAAATAAAGGTTGTAATATATGCCCTAATTGCGGAGAAAGTAAGCCATTTTATATAACCCAAAAAGGAAAATTTAAAGGTGTTCTAAAACATCTTTTTGTCACAGAACATCATAAGTTATTTAGATATTATCGCACTGATTCATATGAATGTTGTACGTGTGGGTGTAAATGGGAATCTGATCCATATTAAGTAGAGAATAATATAACAGGAGGTGACACAATGAGCGAGATATACGATTATAACGAATACCAAGATCAGCGAGTAAAAGTTACATATACAAATAAAAAAAAATATAAAAAAGAAGATATTGTTGGTCGATATGGACAAGTTATTAAAACTACAGGTAATTCAATAGCTGTTCAGATTGACGGAATGTATAACGCAGCAAGTTCCAACGGATTATATTGGTTCAAAAGAAGTGAATTGGATATTATTAGAGATGAAAGTGAGGATAATAAAATGACAGGATTTAGTAAAGTGGCAATTGTAAATTTAGTAGATGATTACAATAAGAAGGATTATGGATTTGCTTTATATGATGAAGATATTAATGAAATTGTTAAGTATGATGCCAACCATCCGTTATATCTGATTGTAAATGCAAGAGGAAAAGACAACAGAGTTCTTGGAATTTTAAAAGAAATTAAGACAGTCGAAGAATATGGTAAAGGTGTGACAGCTCAGGTTGTTGGCGTAGTTAATATGAACGCATACAATGCAAGAATTGATGAGGAAAATCGTCAGAAAGAAATTGCAAAGCAGAAAGCTTCTATTGAGAAGGAATTAAAGTCTGAGATTGAAAAGATGAATAATATTGCTTTATATGAAAAAATGGCGAAGGAGCATCCTGAGAATCCAAGACTCGCCGAACTTGTTAATGCACTAAAAGAGTTAGGAGAATAATATGGCAGGATTTGTATCAAAGCAGCCAAATGGATTATATTGTAGATTTTCGAGTGTCACGGATTGTCCTACGGCATGGAACATGACAAGAGAAGATTATATCAATATGAAAATGCAGGAAGCAAAAGAAGACGCTGAAGATGTGTTGGATAATTATTTAAAGCCGTTTGATATGGTGGTTGACATGTACTATCCAAACAATATGACAAAAGAGGAATTTGATGAGTTCCTTGAAGAGACTGGATATGATAAAGGAGAATAAATCTTAATGAAGAAGAAAATTTTAGCAGTTGTATTAGGATTAACATTATGCTTTGGATTATCTGGATGTGCGAATAAACATGAAACAATCACTATAAGTAGTCATGATGATTTTATCTTTGATGATATTACTATCAATTTGAAAGAAGGATATTGGGTAAGAGATTATAATATTGACTATGAAAATGGGGTTGTAATCTTAAATTTGGACAAAGATTAAGAAGCACAAGAATCCGAAGTTTTCTTCGGATGATAAGAAAGTGAGGTAAGATATGGATATTTATTTAACAGTATTAATTGGATTATTAGGGATTTGTATAGGAGCACTTATTGGGCTTGGGATTTCTTTTAAGATCAATCATACTTACATACTTGAAATGATTGATTTAGAAAAAGGATATTTCAATACAATTACGACAGATTTAGCAAAAGCAGTAGATGATATAAATAAGGTTTATGAAAAGCCAATTTGGAGAAAAATTGAAGAAGAATTACCACAATGTTCAGGATTATATTATGGCAAAATTAAAGGTAATCCACATGGAGAAAATGCTATGTGGAAAGTAGTATATAACGACAATGAATGGAGTTTATCTGGCTATCCTGATAATAAAGTAGAAATTAGTGAATGGACAGAAATCTATTAAGAGAATAAGAATATTGAAAGGAGCGAGAGATTTGCTGCAGCATTAAATCTGGATTTGCTCTGAGTAAGAAATGTTAGAGATTAACAAAATATACAATGAAGATTGCCTTGAAGGTATGAAAAAGATTGATAATAATTCAGTCGATTTTATCTTCACTGATCTTCCGTATAATACGACCAATAATTCTTGGGAATGTAAGATGCCATTAAATGATTATGTTGAGTTATCGGGACAATATTTCTATGAAACAGATTTATTTAAGTTGGCTCAAGTAACAAATAGAAGTCTTGAATATACAAGAGATTGGTTTTATGAGAACAAAAAAGACGGTTTATGGACTTATTATAATCGAATTATCAAAGATAATGGTTGTATTGCATTATGGGCGCAATCACCATTTGATAAGAGGCTCGCTTGTAGTAATGAAAAATTGTATCGCTACGAATGGATTATCGAAAAGACCAAAGCAACTGGTCATCTAAATGCAAAGAAAATGCCGATGAAGGCTCATGAAAATGTCTTGATATTCTATAAGAAACTCCCTACTTACAATCCACAAATGACAGAAGGACATACACCTGTCCATTCTTATACAAAACATACAACAGATGGTAATTGTTATGGTACTACAAAGACTGGTATTTCAGGTGGTGGTAGTACACAAAGATATCCAAGAGATGTTCTGCAGTTCAAGTGGGATACTCAGAAAAGTAGCTTACACCAGTGCCAAAAGCCCGTTGAAGCGTGTGAGTATATGATTAAAACCTACACCAACCCAGGCGATTTAGTTCTTGATTCATGTGCAGGAAGTTGTACAACTGCAGTTGCAGCTTTGAATACAGGTAGAAATTACATATGTTTCGAGAAGGACAAGGATATTTTTGAGGTTGGAAGTAAGAGAGTGGCTGATTATAAAGGAGAAATAAATGACAGAGAATGAAGCTATTGAAGAGCTAAAATATGATTGTAATGAACTTGGCAAAGCAATTCCATGTGATACTTCATGGGGATGTTCTTTTGAAAATGCTTATGGAATGGCAATCCAAGCACTTGAAAAACAGATACCAAAGAAAGTGAAAAATAGCGGAGAGAGAATTCCGTTTGAATGGTATTGTCCTGTTTGTGGTGAACTATTGTGTGATGATGGATACAAAGATACCGACATCAAATATTGTGATCAATGTGGTCAGGCATTAGATTGGGAGAATACATAAATGAGCAACTGCGACAATAATACATTGAAAGAAATCTTTCATTTGAAGATTGGAGGTGTGAAATGAAAGATATTCCAGAAGACAGATATTGTTGTAAATATTGTTATTATTGCACATGTTTTGAAGAAGATTTTCATGGTAAAGCCATATGTCATAACGATATTGGGGAACTTGTTGATGTAGACAATGGTTATTGTTGTGAATTTGACTATGATCCATATTTTGAAAGGACATAAAACAATTAGATAAGAGAATATTAATACGAAAGGAGTGAGTGGCAGCCTTAAAGAAATTTCGCTCTGAGTAGATTAAAAATGGTATATCAAGGAAGTAAAAATAGGTTGATAAAATTTTTAGTGCCAATTATTCAGAAGTATATTGATGACAATAATATTAAAACTTACATAGAACCTATGTGTGGTAGTTGTTCAATAATAGAACAGATTAAATGTGATAATAAAATTGCATCAGATATAAATGATGAACTTATAGCTTTATTACAATATGCTAAGTCAGATGCAGAGTTATCTATCGCACCCGAAGATTGTTTATTTGAACATTATGCGGATGTTAGAGAGAATAGAAAACATGGTACAAATAAATATTCTAAAGAATATACGGCTCTCATTGGTTATTGCGCATCCTATGGCGGTAGATATTTTGATGGTGGATTTGGTAGAGATAAGACTGGTAAACGAAATATCTATGCTGAAAGAGTTAAAAATTTGAAAGAAGATTGTGAACTACTTCAAAATATAGATATTAGATGTTGTGATTATAAAGACTTTACAGATTATAAAAACTGTCTCTTCTACTTCGATCCCCCCATATCGTAATACAAAACAGTATTCTAAACAGTCAATCGACTATGACGAATTCTACGATTTTCTTCGTAAACTTTCAGAGAATAATATAGTGTTGATAAGTGAATATAATATGCCTGATGATTTTAAGTGTATTTGGCAGAAAGAACGTAAAGTGTTACAGAAGTCAGATAGAGTTACAGGTGAGAAAGCCGTAGAAAAGTTGTTTGAGATGAGAGAATAATATAGTGAGGTGAACGAGATATGAATATGTCTGAATTGATTGGTAGAGAAGTAAAAATTGGTGACAAGGAAGGTGAGATAACCAATGTATTGGGTATTGGTTATGAAGTGACATTCTTTAATGTTGCTGATGGTAGAGTATTTATTGATGCAAGAGATATTTATGATTATCTCGTTTAATGAAACGGAGGCGAATAAATGGTTGATAAATTAATCAATAAGCAGTTGGCAGACATTGACGAATTATTACAGTTTCTATCAGATAATGGATTTGATATTGATGATGGAGTTTGGAATAAACACGAAATGTCCTTAAGAGAAGTGTTTGATGAGTACAAGAAGAATACTATTCCAGATGTAGAAATTGGACAGACTGTATGGGTTATTAGTAGAAATTATCATGACATATATTCAATCAAAGAATGTCATGTGCATAAGAAACAGATTGGAGCAAGATATACGTTTTCTGTAAGAGGTAGATATTATTATTGCGGAACTTTCACGAAAAACAGTATTGGCAAGACTGTATTCTTTTCAAAAGAAGCTGCTATTGAGTCATTGAAGGGAAAAGAATATAAATTGGAAGGGTGGACTTGAAACTCGCATTTCACAGGAGGTAAGTATTGAAAATTAATAATAAAGAAAATATTAATGAAATCACACTTCGTCATAAAGGTAAAGATATAAAATTTAATTGTTTTGTCAAACCATTTCCTTATGCAGAAAGATTGGATTTAGGAAAGAGAAATAGTGCTGAAATTGTCTTTGATGATTTGATAGAAGTAGATGCATTGATTGACATGCTAAAAAGATTTAAACAGGAATCGCAAGAATATATAGGTGTTTGGGAAAGGTAAATCAAATGGATATTTATAATACAAAACCAAGAAAAATTAAATGTGTTAGAAACGATGATGACGTATGGGGTGGTGGCGGTGAAAATCATCACTTATTGGAAGTCGGAAAGGAATATACATTAGAAGATATTGTAGTTCATTCTTGGCACACGATTGTATATATAGAAGAGTTTCCAGATGTGGAATTTAATAGTGTTGCGTTTGAAGAAATTGATTAGGAGAATAACAGTATGAGTTTAACACATAGAGAAGAAGTAAATCTTTACGAAGCAATTCAGAAATCATTTCCTAAAATCCTCATCAAAGATTTAACAGAACACGAAAGAATTTGTCCTGTATGTAATGGTCTTGGTATGAGAATTGAAGACAATGTTTATGGTATAAAATGTGATAATTCTGAAGCTGGCAAACGAGAACACTTCCCATATAAGCATCAAGCACTTTCATTCTGTCGAAGCTGTTTCAATGGAGTACAGAGATTATGTCCTTATTGTGGACAACCATATAAGAATCAGACGTATATGCATTGTGACTGCGAAGGACAGAAGAAAGCTGATGAAGAAGAGAAAATAAAGAAATGGAACGAAAAGATTTCTAAAGCAGTTCCAGTTGATGAAAAAGATGTAGATACAATGCTTTACTGTGAGGAATTTGATGAGTATTACGATACTGTTGATGATTTCTTTGATGATTATTTTGGGCGTTATACAGATGAAAAATTTAATGAAGATGGTAGACCTAAGATGTTATGGGTGTGCAGTGTAGAAAAGATTCATATTGATGCTGATAATGTAGTCGAAAGTGCTTGTGAAGGATTACATGATGATGCTTATGAGCAGTGTAATATTGGTGGTCTGCAAAATTTGTTAGATACCTGGTGTAAAGATCAGACAGGAGTTACTACATATTATCCATGTTATAAGCAGTATGTTTTGATTAATTGGGATGAGTTTTAAGGAGAATGATTATATGAAGGTAACGATTGATTTAGAAAACTTAGAGTCTCTTGTACAGAATACAATGGAGACAAATATTGAAAATATTGTGAAAGAGCAGATTGAAGGTACTGTTAAAAAGGTTGCTGATAATCTTGCTAAGAAAACTATTGAAGAAAAGGTTTCTGAGAATTTCCAGCGTTTTGTTGATGAATACATAGCAAATACCAAAATCAAAGTTGGTGGAGATTATTGGGACGATACAGAAGAAAAAGAATATACAGTAGAACAGTATATTAAGAAGGAATTAAAGGAAAGACTTGATTCTAAGAAACTTAGAGCTAAGAAGAAAGGTCACACAAGTTCATATAATGATGATTTTGAAAATGTATCATTTGAGGAATATATCAACAGACAGTTTGATTTTGATGACATGATTAAAAAGGATCTTGATAAGTTTATGGATGATATTCGTAAACAGGTTAATAAGACAATGAAAGAGACTTTTGATAACTCAACAAAGAGTATGTTATCAAATGCAGTGCTTAGTATTCTTGGTGCAAATGAAACTTACAGACAGATAGAGAATAATATTAAGTGTATTGCAGACAAGCAGGTATAGCCTATGGAAGAAGAAATTTACGAAAACAATTATGAAAATTGTGATTACTGTGAAACGACATACTATGAAAGCGACACTGGGTATCGTGAATATGGTTGCAGTTTTATAACTGGTGATGAGAATGATTATCTATGTTTGGGTGGCGCATTAGGTTTTGGCTGCCCATTATCATTCAAATATAAAATTGAGAAGTAATAAATATACAAGGGTGAAAATATGAGTAATAAAGTGTATAACTTCCAATATAAAGGATTGGCAAGAGATGTGATTTTTGAACTTAGTAAGTCACATGACCCAGATATTATAGACAAGTTTACAAAAGAACTCAGAAGGTTAAGTAAACATAAGGATTATATGGATATTATGTGGAAACCAAATAAAGATGAAAAATGACAATAAACCTGTCTTTCATTGTGTCGTAAAAATTAAGTAGAGAATATACAAATGGAGGTGAAAAAATGGATAACTTTGCAAGATGTGAATATGATAGAGAGATTGATTACAAAGTAAAAGAAGAACTTCAAATAGCAAATATTCCTGTATTCAGATTGCCATATTACATGAATACAGAAGTCAAGACAAAATATATCGGTATTTTAAATGGATTTGTGTTTTATAGAGCATGGAGTTATTGGGTTTGTCATGGTGACATGCCTCTTGATATAGCAAATGAAATGTATAAGAAGTACAAAGAATTAAATATTAGAGCAGGTGGTCATTGTGGAAACGAACCTCCAATTACTCAATCGTACAATCCAATTTATGAAAAAGAAATGGAAGAATATCGTGATAAAGTTGGTATCAAAGAATTTATTAAAACATATGAAGATGTGGTTCACGATGATAAGACTCAGCCACGATTTGTTGACACATATCATATTGATACTCAACTTGGTTTATGTAAGTTTGCAGAAACGATAAGAAATGAAAATGTTACTTGCGAGATGAAAAATCTCGAATAAGAGAATAAAAGAGGTGAATAAATGTTAGTACCTGCAATTTTATATAAGGAGCAAATTATAAAAGAATTTCAGAAACTCTATTATACAGAAGATATGATGTTTGAGTCTGGCTGCCTAGAACAGTGGTGTCCTAATATATCAGATATTCCAAGAGAAGGAAGATTTGATTATGCGATTGTACATAATGATAAATTAATCGGTTATTTATCATATCAAGTAGATTATTACGCATCCAAAGCATATAATTTTGGTCTTATGTCATTCGACAGAGGGAATATTACCATTGGAAAAGACTTATTTGATAAATTAGAAGAACTTGTATCTCGGTTGCATAGAATTGAATGGCGAATGGTCGGTGGCAATCCTGTTGAGAGAAGTTACGACAGATTTTGTGAAAAACATGGTGGTAGGAAACATATTCTCAAAGATGCCATAAAAGATGCCAAAGGTAATTATCGTGATGATGTGATTTATGAGATTGTAACAGAGAATAAGTAAAGGAGGAAACTGATTGAGAAATAGTATTTTTATTCCAAAAACGATTAATGTTGGTTATCAGAATCGTTCGGGAACATATACAGGAAAGCTTGCTTATGTAATCTACTATGATGAGAAAGGTAAGCTGCGAAAAGAGACTTCATGGAATGGTTGGCGAGATAAGAATATTCCAAATAACGAATATGATAATATTCCAACTGAAGGATTTGTACTTAATAAAAAAGCAGGTGATTATTCTACAGGTTGGGATCACAGACATGCTTATTGTAGAGTATATGATCCACGAGGATTTGAATTTGAGATTACTATCGAGAATTTATTATACATTCTTGAAAACGCAAATTGTATCAAGGGTAAGGGGCTTGAAGGAGAATTTGTATATGGATGGGACGGCAAAGATTTAGTTCTTATGCCAGTAGAATCACCTGATTATAAAGAGATTAGTGAGTTTAATAAGATTGTCCATAATAACGAATGTATTAAAGCAAAAGACCTTATTATAGGTGCTACATATTTAACCAAAGATAATGAAAATTGGATTTATATGGGTAAATTTGATGTCTATGATAGATATGGAAATTGGGAAAATAAAGGTAAACATTTTTGGTTTTTCAAAGGTGGTTATTTTGAACATTATAGGTCGATGCCAAAGAATAAATTTATCAAATGTGTTGATGATAAATGTAACGAAAAATATGCAAACATTTTTGATAAATTGGAAGGAAATCCTGAGTATTCTCCGTATGATAGTAGCAAAAATGAATACAAATATTTTACACTTAATGAATTTAAAAATGACCACGGTGATTATTGGAGAAGAAATCAGTTTATCAGTGAATATTACATAAAAGGAAATAAATGTGTATTTGATTTTCGTAAACAGAATAATGATTTGTATATCATTCGTAAAGAACAGAGATTGAATAATTATTGGAATACATATATAGACTATGTAGAAGTAACAGACATATTTCCTATTACATCTAAAATGGTTAAGTCAAACCGATATCCATATAACGACATAGAAGAAAAACATATGATCCCTGTTACGATAGAACAAATTTTTGAAACAATGAAGCCTATGTATATACAAAAGTATTTAGCAAATGGAAGAGAATATAAAAAGGAGTATACAATTTAATGAGTAAAAATGATGATAGAATTATAGAATTAAAGAAACAGATTGAGGATAAGAAAAAAGATATCTCTGAAAAGAAGGTCAGATTTATTCCTGAGACAAATTGTGTTCTTAATATGGATGGTATGACAATTAATCTTAATGTATGTTCAGATGATGCATTAATGTTATTACTTATCAGACTTAATTCATATTTTATGTCGGCAGTTGACCTTGGAATGTCTGATTTTGAGATTTCAGGATACAGCGTAACGGCTTGGATTAAGGATATTAAAAGTAAGTTAGAAGTATCTAGTTTGAAGAAAGAGGAAGCAGATTTGAAGAAGATGGAGAGTAAGTTGGATAAGCTGCTATCTGATGATAAGAAAACTGAACTTGAGATTGATGAGATTGCAAATTTGTTGAAGTAATATTGGAGAACACTAAATGAAAGTTGCATTAACAAGTCATAGACCTCAGAGATTAGGATTGCCAGAAGATGAGACAGATGAAAAGTGGAGCAAAATTACTGATTGGCTAACTGAACAAATCATAAAAATGACAATGGTTGACCATTGTGATGTTTTACTTGCAATTTGGGACGGTAATAAATCAGGTGGTGTATGGTCAACAATTCGTAAAGCTCAGAAAGCTGGTAAGAAGATTATTTATTGTCCTAAAGAGATTTTGAGTGAAGAATAAGTAACTGAGAGGTAACGATTATGGATAACACAGATATGTACTGGGATGATATTTGTTGGAACGATGTAGTTCCTGATTGGGATGAAAATGGAGAATTGCCAGATGATGAAGATGAGAATTGAAACCGACATTTCATGGTTAGTTTAGAACTACATATAGTAGTTAGATGAATTAAAAACCACAATATATAATATAGAAAGGAAGAAATATTATGAGTAAAACACTAATTGTAATTGATATGCAGAATGACTTTATTGATGGCTCACTCGGCACAAAGGAAGCACAGAGTATTGTGCCTAATGTGGCAAAGAAAATCAAGGAGTATAGAGAAAATGGTGATAGTGTAATTTTTACAAGAGATACGCATCCAAATAATTATTTAGAAACATATGAAGGAAAGCATCTTCCTGTTGTTCATTGTGTAAAAGATACAATCGGATGGCAGATTTCAGATAAGTTGGATTTTAATATTGAAGAAGATGTAATTATCGACAAGCCAACTTTCGGATGGACACATTGGGATGATTTTGATTTTACAGAAGTAGAAGTTTGTGGTCTTTGCACAGATATTTGTGTGATTTCAAATGCGCTTATTATTAGGGCAAATTATCCTAATATTGATATTACAGTAGATGCAAATTGCTGTGCAGGTGTAACTCCTGAGACTCATAAGGCTGCATTAGAGACAATGAAGATGTGTCAGATTAATGTGATTGGAGAATAATATGGATAAATACATGAGTGTGATAACCAATTTTGGATGCCACTATTCATGTCCATATTGCATTGTAAAGAATAATAATCTTCAGATTCCAAAGAGTACGATTGAAGGATTGGACTCTTTGGACGATGAGATTAAGAAAAATCAGTGTAATTGGGTATCAATATCTGGTGGTGGAGATCCATTATGGAATTTAGAGAATAACATTGAGTGGTATAAAAAGTTTTTTGATATTACATTAGGAAAAGTCAAGATAGAATTACATACAAGTATGCCGAATGTGAAGTCTGCACCATATCCTTACTTTGACAGAGTGGTATATCATTTACACGATTTTGAGCAGTTAAAGTCTATTAAACGTACCAATCATGAAATTGTAAGAGTCGTATTCGTAGTCACGAAGAATTTCACAGAAGATTTGATAAACAGAATAGCAGTATATTGTCACAATTCAAATGAGATTGATGAACTGAGTTTCAGACAGATGGTTGATAATCATTATGAAGAAACTGATTATTGTAGAGAATATTTAAAAGAAGGGCATCAGAAATTGTGGTGGTATATCGAACAGTGTGATTACAACTTATACTACTGCGAAAATAAGGTGTACACAGAATATAGAAAGATTGGAGAACAGAATGAAGCACAGTAATTATATATCAAATATCTTTAAACATTTCAAAAAGATATGCATTCATAAGTATTGGGTATTCTATTACTGTTGTAAAGCAGGAATTCCACTTCAAGGATTAGTACATGATTTATCAAAATTTTCTCCAACAGAGTTTTGGGAAAGTGTTAAGTATTATCAAGGTACTTCAAGCCCGATTGATGCTTGTAAGAAAGCAAATGGTTGGTCTGCAGCTTGGATGCATCATAAGGGAAGAAACAAGCATCACTATGAATATTTTATAGATAATCTTGATAATGGTGGAAGCCCAATACAAATGCCATATAAATATGCAGTTGAACTAATTTGTGATTATTTAGGTGCTGGTAGAGCTTATTATGGCGAAGATTTTACTTACAAAAAAGAATGGGAATGGTGGCTTAATAAAAGAAAAAAGCCTTTAATGATGCATAAACAGACGAAAGATTTTATAGATAATGTTTTGTATCAATTAACATTGGAAAGGGAAGAAAATGTATTAAATAAAGATACATTAAAAGAAATATATAGAGGTGTATAAATAGTATATTGGAACAAGAGGAAAAATATTATGTGTATTTACATAGAAATAAAATAAATAATAAAAAATATTATGGTATTACATCTGAAAAAAGACCTGAAATTAGATGGAGAAAAGGTTATTCTCACAATGCACACTTTCAAAATGCTATTAAAAAATATGGCTGGGATAATTTTGAACATGTTATTTTATTTGACGATTTAAGTAAAAATGAAGCAGAAGAAAAAGAAAAATATTTGATTACAAGAGATAATACCACAAATTCAAATAATGGATATAATTTGACATCTGGTGGAGGGCTAGGAGTATTTAGACACTCTGAAAGATCTAAACAATTGATGAGTGAACATACAAAAGGAGAACTAAATCCTATGTATGGTAAAACACATTCCGAAACCACAAAAATGAAAATTAAATCACGATTAACAAATCACCCAAACACAAGTAAAAAAGTATTATGTGAAGAAACTGGACTTATTTATAGGTCTACAAGAGAAGCAGAGCGTTTAACAGGAATTAAACATACTTGTATAAATGAGGCTGCACTTCCTGATGGTAATCAAAATACAGCAGGTGGTTATCATTGGGTTTATATTAAGGAGGAAAATAATATGGAACAGATTATTAATAGCTTATTAGAAACCGATATGTACAAATTCAGTATGGGACAGGCTATTTATCATCAGTTTAGCGATTACAAGACTACCTGGAGTTTTAAGTGTCGTAACAAGGATGTATTCTTTACACCCGAAATGGTAGAGGAAATCAAGAGACAGATTAAATTATATTGTGGTCTTAGATTTACAGAAGATGAACTTTCTTATATTGATAATATCAAGTGGATGAAAGGTTCATATGTAGATTTCCTGAGATTGTGGCAGCCAAGATATGAAGATTTTGAAATCACAACTGATGCAGAGTGTGGATTGGCGATTGAGACAAGAGGAACATGGCTTAACACTTCTATGTATGAGATTCCAACTCTTGCTATCGTCAATGAAGTTTATTTCAGAATGGCTTACAACTATGATGAATTACTTGAAAGTTTCAAGAAGAGACTTGATGAAAAGTATGAAAATCTTAGAAGTGGTCATTGGTATGCAGGTACTTTTTCAGAATTTGGTCTGAGACGTAGACTTTCTGCTGAAGCACAGGAGTTAGCTGTTGAGAAGTTTTCACATTTAAATGATACACTTCATAGTCCTTCAAAATTTGTTGGTACAAGTAATGTGTATCTGGCGAAGAAATATAATCTTACACCTGTTGGAACAATGGCTCACGAATGGATTATGTGTACAGGACAGGGTAATCATAAACATAATCCTGCATATTCAAACTGGTATGCTCTTGATGCATGGGTTAAGGAGTATGGTGTATTAAATGGTATTGCTCTTACAGATACAATTACAACAGATTGTTTCCTTAAAGATTTTCAGTTGACTTATGCAACATTGTTTAGTGGTGTCAGACATGATAGTGGAGATCCTTATGAGTGGGGCGAAAAGATGATTGCTCATTATGAATCATTAGGCATCAATCCTAAGACGAAGACATTATTATTCAGCGATAGTCTTGATTTTGAGAGAGCAGATAAGTTATTTAGACATTTCCACGACAGAGTTAATGTTGCTTTTGGAATTGGTACTTATTTAAGTAACGATACAGATGTTCCTGCACTTAACATTGTTATGAAAACAACAAAATGTAATGGTATGGATGTTGCAAAAGTTTCAGATGTTACAGGTAAGGGTATGTGCAAGAATCCCGAATATGTAGATTATCTGAATAGATGTATTGATTGGAGAATGTCACATGAATAAGATTTTACTTATTCCAGGAAGTTTTAATCCTATTACAATTGCTCATGTTGATATGGCATTGGCTGCTAAAAATGCAGTTAATGCCGATATGATATATTTTATTCCAGCTCATGATACTTATGTAGCAAAGAAAAAGACATTGATTCCTGGTTATTGTCGAGTATCATTGATAAATTCAATGCCAAACTGTGATAAGAATAATATGAAAGCATTAGATATAGAGACAACGAGCTTCTTCCCACAGAGAACATACAATACAATAACACAGTTAAGAGATGAAGCAGAAAAAGAGTATAAATTCAACGAATATTATATCTGTTTAGGGATGGACAATATTCAAACTCTGACAAGTTGGTACAACTGGAAACCATTTGTAGAAGAATATCATTTTGTTGCTTGTGTCAGAGAAGGACAGAATCTTAATGATGCTTTAGAAGAAGCTGATTTAATAAAATATAAGGATCACTTCACAGAAATTCAGATACCAGAAAATCACACTTCTTCAAGTTTGGTTAGAGATTTATGTGAAAAAGGTGAATTTGAAAAGGTAAAAGAATTAGTTCCTAGAAATGTATATGAGTATTTAATTCGGTTCTATGATGTGATGAATCGAACGTAGGAAGGAGAATATATAATAAAAGAAACACATTTAAAAATAGATAATCCTATGTTTAAAATATCTGAATCACAAGCAAAGGAAAGACTTGGACAGGTAGTTATTAATAAACAGGGTGAAAGAATGAAAATAATTAAATATAATAATTCCAGAGATATTGATATTCAATTTTTAGATACAAATAACATTGTATACCATCAATGTTATTCAAATTTTAAAAAAGGAACTACTGTTGATTATTTTTTACCTACAGAATTTAAGCATGGAATTATAGGTAATGAAGAAATTAAAAAGAATGGACAGATTACAAAAGAGTTTTCATATTGGGCTGGTATGTTAAAACGTTGTTATAATGATGTGGATTTATCGAGATATCCTAGATATAAAAGATGCAAAGTAGAAGATGAATGGTTTTATTTGTCAAATTTCTCAAAATGGTTTAACCAAAATTATTATGAATGCGGAAATGAAAAAATGTGTTTAGATAAAGATATATTATATAAAAATAACACAATATATTCTAAGGACACATGTATATTTATTCCTGAACGTATTAATATTCTTTTTACAAAAAATAATGCAAAAAGAGGTAATTATCCAATAGGAGTATATTTCAATAAAAGCCTCGGAAAGTTTATTGCTCAAGTTTCAAAGTTAAATGAAAATAAAAAGAATACGAAAAAACCAATACATATAGGTGTATTTAATACACCAGAAGAAGCATTCCGGGCATACAAAACAGAAAAAGAAAAATACATAAAAGAAGTTGCGAATTATTATAAAGAAAAATATGATAATTTCCCTATAGTCGCATATAACGCATTATGTGATTATAAAGTGGAAATAACAGATTAAATTATAAGGAGATATCAATATGCATAATTTTGACGTTAAGAAAGTAAAAAATGAGATCACTGAATGGATCTTGAACTGGTTTGAAAAAAATGGTAAAGGTTGTAATGTTATTGTTGGTATTTCAGGAGGTGTCGATTCTTCTGTTGTTACGGCATTGTGCGTGGCAGCCTTAGGGAAGGATAGAGTTTTTGGTATTAAAATGCCTTGTGGAGAACAGTCAGATATTGAATATGCCAATATGCTTATTAGACATCTTGAAATTAAAAGTTATACTATGAATATTCGAGAGGCTGTTACTGGAATTAATAATCAGTTCCCTGATGATATCAAAATTAGTGACCAGACGACTATTAATTTACCTGCAAGAATTCGTATGGCTACATTATATGCAATCTCACAATCTTTAAATGGTCGTGTTGTTAATACATGTAATATGAGTGAGTCCTATGTTGGATTCGATACACGTTACGGAGATAGTGTAGGAGATCTGAGTCCACTTGCAAATCTTACAAAAACCGAAGTGATTGCTTTGGCAAAAGAATTAGGTCTACCAGACGAATTAGTTCATAAAACACCGCAAGACGGTTTGACTGGGTTGACGGATGAGCAAAGCTTTGGTTTCTCATATGCTGAATTAGATGCATATATCAGAGATGGAATTGAGCCAAGTGAGGATGTAAAAGCTAAGATTGATTCAATGCATGAGAAGAATTTGTTCAAGCTTCATCTTATGCCATCATTTCATCCAAATTTTTAAAAACGATAGGAGAATATATACATGGAAATTTTAAACGTGCCAAGAGGATACGGTAAATCAACAAGACTGATTATGAAAGCAGTAGAGACGGGATATCCAATTATCGTAGGAACGGAGAGTATGAAACAGTATCTTTGTGATTTAGCAGAAAGAATTACTGATAAAGAGATTAAGATTTATTCTGCATATGAATTTGCTGATATTGATGCAATGAAAAGAGATAAAAATATTCTGATCGATGAGCTTCCACTTGTGTTGTCAATTCTGTTAAATACAAACGTGGAAATGGCTACTATGACAAGTAGTTCGCTTGAAAGATATGGTATTGAGCGATATAAGAATAGACTAAAATAAAAATGAATGCGATATTTCTTTTGGTTGTAGGAGGTGAGGCAGTGAAAATTAAAGATAAAATACGAGATAAATTAAGACAGTGGTTATTTTCTGAAGAGTTATCAAAATTTGAATCGGCAGAACAGAATTATAAAGATGCAAAAGACTTATATAATAGGGCAAAAGGATATCTAAATGCAGCAAAGGATGAATATAACTGGTCGTTTAAGATGGTTGATGATTGTCATCAGCTTATGAATTCTATGATAGATGTTGGAGCAGATGTAGGATTTTGTTCTGATGATCATTCGTGGGCGGTTGTGTGTATTAAAGGTCATCCAGAATATGTGAAATTTATTCCATTATCGCATAAAGACGCACGAAATGTATTGGATTTTCTGAAACGATTTAGATATTCAAATAGAGTTGTAGATTCTCCATTTGCGTTTAGGTCAATGGTTGACCATTGTATTGTGGAAAATCCGTTCGGAAAATAAAAAAGGAGAAAGAAAGTGAAGAAAACATTAACAATTTTACTAGCAATGTTAATTGTGACATTCTCATTAGTAGGATGTGCCAAGTGTATTAGCACAGAAACTTCTACTGTGCAAGTAAAGATTACTGACGAATATCATAGAACTGCATATACAACAATGCATTATAGCCCTGCTACGAAAACTATGCTACCTCAATCACATCCAGCAGTTTATAGAATTACTGTTGAATACGATGGAGTAGAGTATGACATCTCTGGTAGTGATACATATAATAAATATTCTGACAAAATTGGAGAATATACAAATGGAACATTGCAGACCAAGAAATAGATGGCGGATCTGTGAGATACGATATTATTGAATTGGAGTAAAGATATTGAAGTGCTGATTACTAATTACTAATGGAGAATAATTATATGAGCAAGAAAGAAGAATGGATGGTTCATATTTGGGGTGGTGCATGGAATCACGATGCCAATCCATCTATCGAGAAAGATTTAGGTATCAAGGAAGGTTATTACTATTTCGATACAGAGGAAGAAAAGAACAAATTTATTCAGTTAATCAGACAGGATAAATATGAGAAACAAGGACTGGTAACTAATTGTAAACATGGAATTATGACTCATAAGAGGACAATTTTTGTTGCTACACTCCAATATAGGGGCAAAACATTTGTCATTCATTATGACTTAGGATATGAATATCCAGAAGATAGTGCAATTTTTTATTTCACAGAAGGTAATTTTAGTTGTGATTGTAATAGAAGTCTTGCTATAAGATGGGAATATGGTGAAGATGCAATTCCTGAATTACCTTGTGGAGATGAGATTGAAATGACAGATTATCATGTCGAATATCAAGATTAGTAGAGAATAATCAAAAGTAATGTATAAAAAGGAGCAAATAAGTTTAATGAATGAGTGTCAGTTTTGCAATAAGATTTACAATACACAAAAATTAAAAGGAACATATTGGGCAGACCGAGATGTTGTAAATTGTATTACATACAATGAAGATGATAACACATATAATATTTGGCATGAATGCCAAGATGATTATTATTCTGACAATATTTTAGAAATTAATTTTTGTCCTAAATGTGGAAGAAAAATTAATTCAAATTATAAAGCAGTAAGATAAGATGAAATTTTGGTTTCTTGAGGAGGCGAAATAGTGAAAGATATGACGAAAGAACAATTTGAAGAGCTTGAAAAGTGGATAAAAAAAGAAAAAGATATGAATTGTCTTATAGAATCTTTTGATGATTTTACATTACATTTTTCTTGTAGACCAAATAGAGAAATATATCCATATCCTAAAATTAATGAAGTTATTGATGAGGACAAATCGGTTAAGTGGAATAGAGAAGAAGTAAGTAGATTAAGAGAAAGATTTGAGAAACGTGTAGAAGAACTTAACAAATATGAAAATAAATTAACTGTTGAATACGAAGATAGACTTATTACTTTACTTGGAGAAGATAATAATATATCACATGATGAAAGTTCAAAAATTTGGAGTTATGCGTATTTAGAAAGTCATAGTAGTGGTATAAGAGACGTTACTTCTACGTATGAAGAAATTGCTGATTTATATAACGATTTATTAAAAATTCACAATAAATAACAGAGAATATAACAATATAAGTACAATTAAAGAAAGGAAAAACGTTCACATGTGAGTAAAGCTGCGCAGCTACATTGGTGAACAAATATTGGCATTAAATATTGGATATTTAACATCAGATAAGGAAGATAATGAGTTATATACACCCTATTATGCAGCAGTAGATCATATTATTAAATATCTTCCAAAGGATAAAATTATATGGTGTCCATTTGATGAATACTGGTCTGCTTTCTACAACAGGCTAAAAGAGGAAGGATACAATGTAGTCAGAAGTTCATTAGCTGAAGGTCAGGATTTCTTCAATTACGAACCTGAAAAATGGGATATCATAGTTAGCAATCCACCATTCTCAATCAAAGATAAGGTCTTAGAAAGACTTTATTCGTTCAATAAACCATTTGCGGTTCTTCTACCGCTTAATTCCCTTCAAGGTAAAACAAGATATAAGTATTTTAAAGATGGTATTCAGATTCTTAGTTTTGATGCAAGAATTTGTTATCACGATAAAGATCATATGGATTCAGTTGTTAAAGGTAGTCCATTTGCAACGGCATATTTCTGTAGAGATTTGTTACCAAAGGATCTAATTGTTGAAAAATTGGTTATATATGAAAGACCATTAGGAGAATAAACCAGTAAGAAAACCACGTTTCCTTCGAGGAGGTGATTGATTGGATACATCGTGTGAAACTTGTAAATGTAATACCTGTAAGATGAATGAAAATGGCGGTATTTATGGTGGGTGTTTTGATTGTGAAGATTGCAAAGAGCAAAATCTGCACTGTGAAGATTGTTCAATGTATGAATATGACAAAGATAGAATGAGTAATTAGGAGAATAACAGTATGAATAAGAGACAGAGAAAGAAATCATTTAAGCAGATACTTATCAAGGTTAGAAAATTACATCCAAAGAAGGGTGATGTGATTTGTTTTCAGCCAGATTTAGATTGGATTGATTCTGAAACCATGTGCCAGCTTATGAAAGTTTATTCGAATAATGATGTTTTCGGTGAATCGAAGTTAGCTTTTGTACCTGCTGATATTAAGCAACTTAAAAATAAAGAAGCGGCTCAGATGTATGTTGACAAGTTACAGAGTATTGTAGATCAGATGGGAGAATAAATGATTATAAAAACAATCGAAGGTTTAGGTTATAAAATCCTCATAACTGAGTATATCACTAAAGATGTTCAAAGAAGAACTCACAAGAAAAAACGTATTAACAAGAAGTGGTTGAAAAGATACGGTATGAAAATTATACCAGATAACACAAAAATACTTTTAGTGAATAATACAATTATGATGACAGGAAAATGTTATGAAGAATTAAGAAAACTCACAGATAAAGACGCTGATAGTATGGAAAAATTTTTGAAAAAAGCTACTAAGAAAGAAGCATTTCTTTAGGAAAGGAGAACAAAAAAATGGAAACATTTTCAATAGTAGATAAGATAAATGTAAATAAATTAAATACGAAAGTTGAAGATTTTATATACAGGAAAGGACATAGACCATATATTTTTGCAAACAAAGAGACGCTTGAAGCATTGGCTAAACCGATTGAACAGGAATTAAAATTCGTATCAGCAGCAACTGGTGTTACGACTTCGTTTAAAAGTTGTTTTATTGGCAAATATCAGGATAATAAATTGTTTGAGGATGATACATTAAAATTCGGTGAAATCGAGCTGAGATAAGAGAATATATAGGTGACAATAAATTATAAGGAGATATGTTTTATGAGTAAGAAACAGCAATTTAAAGGTTTGAAATTTAATTATTACATAAATGGAAAAGGATTAAAAAGTAAATATAAGACAATTGAGGATTTCTTAGATACAGAATTTCCGAAGAATAACAATCCATTGTCGCCTACTCTTGATACAGAGATTACAGGAATTAAATGGAATGGTAATACTATTTCTATTTCCAATAAAATTCACACAGTAAGAGATTTGGTTGATTTGTTAAGCAAGAAAAATGCAGAAAATGTTTTTATTTCAAATAAAGATATTAGATTGCATGAGTTTAAACCAAAACATGACAATCTCATCAGAAAATCCACGTACTCTATAGAAGAGGTACACGATAAGGTTAAAGATGTTTTATTTGAGAAAGATAAAAGACTTGCAAAAGTTGATTTCGATGGTGACTTGATTAAAGGCAATAGCCAAAGATATCAGACATTTTTTACAAAAGGCTGTAAATGTGTAGTTTGTGGAATCGAAGGCAAATATTTTGCAAAAGAAAGACATTTAAAGGATAAGAGTTATCATCTGAATTTGTATGCAGTTGATGATAATGGTGATGAAATTTTAATGACAAAAGATCATATTTTACCACGTTCAAAAGGTGGTATTGATGATATTAGTAACTATCAAACAATGTGTAAGCTTTGTAATGAAGCAAAAGGCAACAAATTAGAAAATTAAATAAGAAAGGAAAAATTAGAAAAGTTCCTTAAGGATAAAGTGCGCACTACTTACTAAGGTAAGAGGAACTTGGAACAGAAAAAGTTTATGGATATATCACGTATCAAAGAAGATACGGAATTAACAGTGGCGAACACAGGTGGTTTTCATGTAGGAGATCATATTGTAATTCAGGAAAAGGTAGATGGAAGTAATTCAGCTATTGCATATGACATAGAAACAAATAAATTAGTTGCATTTTCAAGAAGACAGACTCTTGATTACAACAATACATTAAATGGATTTTGGAATTGGGTACAGATGTTAGCAGTCAAACCATTTTCAAAATATCCAAACTATGTATTCTATGGTGAATGGTTGACTTCTCATACCATTAAGTATATTCAGGATGCATATAAGAAATTTTATTTTTATGATGTATATGACAAAAAGAATGAATGTTATTTACCTCAATCAGAAGTTAAGAGACTTGCTGACGAATTACATTTGAGATATGTACAGACATTTTATGATGGAGAATTTGTCTCATGGGAACATTGTATGTCGTTTATGCACAAGTCAGATATTGCGGTTGATATTCCTGAAGGAATTGTTGTTAAGAATCAAACAGAACTTAACAATCCAAACTCAAGAACTCCATTTGTATTAAAGATTGTAAATTCGCAGTTTAGTGAAATTAAGAAAGACAATCACAAACAGAAAATAGAAGATCCTCAGAAATTAGCAGCTAAAGCAAAGGCTTCTGAGATTGTAGAGCAGATTGTCACAAAGAATCGTGTTCAAAAAGAATTATACAAGATGATTGATGAAGGTGTTTTACCTCAAAAGATTGAGCCACAAGACATGAGAATTGTTGCACAGAATTTACCTAAGAGAATTTTTGAGGATTGTGTAAAAGAAGAGAATGAATTAGTTGTTGAGGCTGGTGAATTCTTTGGTAAGATGTGTGGTTCTGCAACTATGAATTGGGCTAAGAAGATTATTTTTGGAGAATAAATATGTGTAACCGTTGTGATTATGACTCACCTGACAATCGAATATATGTAGATCCATTAACTAATGAATATTATTTGGATATAGAAACATCTGAATGGGATGAGTATGATGATGGATTTGTTTATCAAAAAGAATATATTATGTATTGTCCTTATTGTGGCAGGAAATTAGGAGAATAAAATACAAGAGGTGATTCGATGAGATGCAGAGATTGTCCTTATGGGATTGAAGATTTTACATTAAGAACAGAAATGTATAAATCGGTATATGGTGAATATCCAGATGAAGATAGAGCCAATCAATCAGAACAGTTTGTTTGGTGTGATAAAGTTGGTGGCAAAGTTTATTCTTTTGGTCATTGCAGTGATTGGTATGAGCAAGACGAAGAAAATTATAAGAATCATTCTAAGAAAAAGAGAATAAATAAACGTGAGAGATATTTGAAATATCAGGATCACCTCAGATATTTATATGAAACTGTTGGTGGTTATGATCCAACGCCTGTTAGATATGTGGATGAAATATGGATTAAGGGTGTTGGCTATATTAAAAATCCAAAGCCATATTATCAGAGATTGTATCGTGGTAAGAAAAGTAAATATTTGAAACAGTTATCTAATAGGAAAATACGTAAATATAAAGGTGGGTTGCATAATGGTTATCAGCACATCCATAAAATTTTTGATTGGTGGAATGAATTTTGTTAGGAGAATAAAGAAATGAAGATAGAATTAATCAAATTAAAATTCAATAATACTCATTCTTATAAGCATAAGCCATTCACTCATTGCTGTGATGAAATTCAAAATGATAAAGCTATTGTATTTACAGGAGAAGATTTGGTTCATAGTGATGATTGTTGGGATGATGAAAGATACATTCCAAGATTTTGCACTTCATATACAGAAGTCATTACATCATATGAAGACGAATGGGAGCAAACAGACAATTATCCGATTCAGTTTTGTCCTCATTGTGGCGAAAAGATTGAGATTTCAGTTGTAGATGAGATTGATGTATCTGATAAGTATAATGAATTATCTAAGCAGCGTGAAGAATTGTGGGAGAAGTGTCAGAGAACAGATAGTAAGAAGAAAGAATCTGAATTAAGAGAACAGGTTGGAAAGCTTGATAAGCAGATTGATAGTTTCTATTGGTTAGATGAGTGGAAAGGAGAATATTAAAATGGCAAATAGATTATTATTTGAGAGTGAAGTGATTAAAACAGTAGATAAACATACAAATGATGAGAATCAGTTAGATAACGACATTAGCTGCATTCTTGAAGAAGCAAATCCTGTTGTATTGGTTGGTTCAAAAGAAGCAATAAACAGCTTAAAAGTAGAAACTAAATCAGTGCAGAAACAGAAACGAATTGAGTTATTCGAGAATGAGGATGTCGTATTAGAACAACGTGGTAATAGATATTATCTATCTCTGTATGATAAGGAAGGAAAATTTCAGAGAGAAGTCACTATTGATGTTAAGGATGACTACAAAGTTGGACTTTGCAATGGTAAGTAAAGGAGATTACTATGGCGGTATTTAAAAATTTTAAAGATGATGAATTAATCGTAAGTTGTGAGTGTGGGTGTGATGAAGGTATCCACTTTAAGATTTATGATTATGAAGATGGAGATTATGCCTTCTTAACATATACAAATGGTAATTTTTATACTCAGCAAAGACCATTCTTTGAAAAGCTGAAGAAAATTTGGGCAATTATTTGGAATAAGGATTTTTATTATTCCGATGTTGTGATGACAAAGGATGATTTTAAAGAATTTAAGGAATGGGTAAATAGAAAGTAGGTTTGATATATGAGAGATGAAGAAACAAGATTGTTATTTCAGACGTTGAGTCAGATTTTAGCCAATCAGGATGACATTAAGAAACACTTGGGACTTAATAGACTTGATTCAGAGTATGGTTGGAATGATGAAGATACGATGAAATTATCAAGAAAGTGTTCAGAAACAGCGGATGATTTTGAACATAATGATAATAATTCTAGTAACTATTGGTAAGTAAATTCAGGTTTCCTTTGGACGCAAAGAGAGGATAGGAGTTAGAAAAGATAAAAGAGGTGAATTAATGTCTTTAGTATATAAAAATGATACATATAGCTATAATGGCGAATATGAAATGGGTTCATTAAATAAGTTTGCACAAGCAGAAAGAAGATTGTCAGCAAAGAAACAAGCATTGGATGACATAAAAAATGAATATGATCTTATTGAACAACAGGCATTTCGCACTTATAAAGAGAACATTCAGTATATGCTGCTCGATCAGCCGTCTACGATTAAAATGTGTAGAGAATGGTTAAATATGTTATCAAAGAATCAGGACACTGATGGTAACAAACTTGATAAAAGAAAGAAGTATAAAGAAAAGGAAATGTATGATTGGTATATTGATTATATTAAAAACTTCTTGATATTGAGTATATGAATAACGTTAAATTCATTGATTATAATTTTGGTCAAGCTACTAATATCCAGTTTGAATATAAAGAGCATAATTGGTATTTAGAAATTCCTCATATTAAAGCTATCAAATTAGATGCATATAAGAATTATGGTGGCAGTGTATTTAAACTTGCGTTAGTACACAATGATACAGAATGTAGTTGGTCGCAGTTTGGCTCTACATATGAAGAAGACGAATTAAGAGATATCATGACACAAGGTATTGAAAAATATTGTAATTAGTTGTGGTAACTTCACAAGAATGCAACATATCTTTGGATTTTAGAAAAGAGGTAATTAAGTGAATAATTATAAGAGGTTTATTGATTCAACAGAATTGCAGCAAAAAGTATTGGATTATATTGCTTCAGAAGAATTTAATAAAATGGTTGATTCTACTGTATTTAGAGACGACAATCAGTGCAAATTAGCTATCATTCACGGAATGGCTATTGCGTCTATGTTGACTTGTAGATGTGAATCATTTTGTATAAATTTTAAGAAAGAAGAATTTGAAGATGACAACAGAGCACAATGTTGCATAGACCATGATAAATGCTTTTCAACATGTGACACTTGTGAGTTTGGAGAATAACAAAAAATTATAAAGGAGAATATCAAACATGGAAACAATTTTAAAATTATTAGCAGAGAACCCAGAAAGTTTAGGAGAGGTAGTAAAGACATACATTACAAAGTATAAAGAGCCTGTATATGATGTTCTGAAGGAACTTATGATCATTGCAAAGGATTATTCTGAGAATACTGAGTATCCTGCAATTCAGGCGAAAACTAAGAAGAATATGTTTGATGCATATGTAAGTGTTGGTTTTACAGAGGATCAGGCATTAGCACTTATGATTAACGATAATATTCAGCTTATGAAGAACATTCAGAAGTCGGTTAATAATACTTCTGTAAAGAAGAACAAGTAATGGTTTCGAAGTAAACCAATCTTTCTTTTGAAAATTTTTAATCATATCTAAGCCATTCGGCTATGGGAATCCCAATAAATAAGAGAATATTACAGTGTAACTAATAAAAATATTACATATAAAGGAGATTTTAAATGAAGAACACAAATTGGAAAGTGCCATTAATTATTGGCGTAGGAGTATTAGCAGTTATTTTGATGATTGTATTTGGTGTACAGAGTTCGCAGAATAAAGCTATTGCACTTGAGGAGCAGGTAAACACAGCATCATCAGATATTAAGGTACAGGAAAAGCGAAGGGTTGACCTTGTATATAACCTTGCTGATTGCGTAAAACAGTATGATAAACATGAAGCTGATACATTGACAGCAGTTGCAGATGGTCGTGGATCAACGGGAGATATCGAGAATGTAACAACAGCTATTACAGCAGTTGCAGAAGCATATCCTGAGTTGAAGTCCAATGAGAACTATAAGACTCTTATGAATGAGTTATCTATAACAGAGAATATGATTGCAGAGTATCGCAGCAATTACAATAAGCAGATTAAGGAATACAAGCGATATGTGAGAAAGTTCCCTACAAGACAGTTTCTTGGATTGCTTGGATATGAAGTACAGGAATATGAGTATTTGGATTACAATGCACCAGTTGATGCTCCACAGGATTTGTTTAAAGAGGATTAGTCTATGAGATATGGTAGAAAAGGTTTTGATTTTGGCGATTTTGAAATAACAAAACGTGAAATCTTGGCTAGTATTTCTATCATTGCAGTTATGATTCTGTTTGGTATTCTGATTTCTTCTAAGATTTCAGAGTACCAAATGGATAAAAATGAGAAATATAACAAGGCTGTTAAGATAGAAAGTCAAGAAATGTTCCAATATGGTATGGATACTAATGTTGGTAATGCGTTTGTATATGGTGATTTGAAAGCAGTTGATACAGTTACATATCCTGAAATTAGTGGAGAATATATGTATGTGGAGAAAGTTAAGGAAAGATATACAAGACATACACGAAAGGTTAGACATACGAGAACGGTAAATGGTAAATCACAAACATACTATACGACAGAAACATATTGGACTTGGGATAAAGTCGGAAGTGAAGACATTAAGTGCAAAGAAATATCGTTTTGTGGAGTAAATTTCACAAGTAATAAAATTGATTTACCTGGTACTGATTATATTGATACAATTAAAGAGTCAAGTAACGTGAGGTACAAATATTATGGTGTTGGCACTGAATATAAAGGAACAATTTTTACGGATTTGAGAGATAAAACTATTTCTGATAACACGTCATTTTATGATAATACGACTATTGATGAGACAATAAAGAGATTAGAATCTGATTCCCCAATTATTATTTTCTGGATCTTTTGGGTTATTTTAATCGGTGGAATGGTATTTGGATTCTATTATTTGGATAATAGGTGGTTAGATTAAGGATAGAAAGGAGAATAAATGAGCAGTAGTAGCATTTATGGAATAAGAAAAGACTATACAGGAGAAGAAATATTAAAGTATAAAAATTCGTTGTGTTTTTCTCCTATAATTTGGAGAGTCTTGCCAGACAAATATATTCGTGATTACATTCAAACACCGTACGAATATAAAAAGGGAATTATTGGAAAGGATGAAAATGATGTATGGACAAGAACTAATAAAGCTATCAATAAATGTGATAACACACCAGATAGAGTTTGTTGGGAGATGTCAAATCAACAGATTTTTCATACATCTGACAAACAAATTATTTCAGATTCTATTATGCAATTCTTAAAACAAAATAATACTTATGATGTATCAGAGAAAGGTAATATTCCCGTTTTAAAAAGAGAACATATCATTGAAAGATTTTCCGAAATAGCGAATGATATTTTATCAATTGATGAAAATGAATTTCCATATTTTGTTTTTAAAAGTACAACAGTTGATGATGGTGTTGAGAGATGGTTTGAAAAATATGATGAGGAATCTGATGGGTATGTTCCATGTGCAATGTCAGAAAATACAGATGATTTTTATGCAGAATTTGTATTTTTCAAAGATGGAAAAATTGACAAATTTATAAGTAATAAAGATTATCAGTTTGAATCATAGCAAGAAATTTTTCTTTCCTTTGGACAGATTGGAGGTGTGAAATGAAAAAGTATTATAGACAAGCAATCGCATTTCTTTTGGTATGGTTCTGTAGTGGTGTAACGATGTATTCATATCAAGCAGAAAATAAGATACTTGGAATCATTTTTACACTTTTAAGTTTCTTATATTGGTTCATTATAGATAAGGATGATTAGGAGAATAACATCATGAAAGGTAAATATAAGGGCTGTGACATAGAAGTAGGACTAGATAGCTCAGGTTTCTTAACCTTTGCAGTGTTCGATAATGGATACGAAGTGACAAGTGGATTTTCTGATAGTAGTGATTCTGTAAGAGATTATTTTAGTTATATGAAAAGCGTGGTAGATAACTATAAAGAACATCCAGAAGATTACGAATAGGAGAAGTAAAATGAGATTAATTGAGGCAGACAAGTTGAGTTTTCATTGCAACTATGAAGGTGATTGTTCAGGAGATATATCACACTGTCAAGAGTGTAGCAATTATGTGTTAGATTATAGAGATATAAAAGACCAACCAACAGCTTATTATATTGATGGTGTTGTAGGGCAGTTGAAAACGGACTCTTCTGTAAAACTGTATGGAAGTGGCAACAGTAATAATTATCTTATTCCTCTTGAAAAGGCGATTGAGATAGTAAAGGCAGGTGGAACATGTCAATAGGTGATGGAAGAAAAACTTATTCGGACAGCACATTAAAATCTATGACAAAAGATGAGTTGATTGAAGTTATTCGCTGCTTGGAAAATAATCTCAGAAATGCTCACGAGACAAATGATATTGAATATGAGAACTGTAAGAGGTTACTAAGTGAAGAGAAGAATAAAACTCTTGATGAAGTTCTAAAGGCTTGTGACATTGAATGTGGATTGTACAGTGGTGATGTTAAGAATTTGACAAGGCACGTTTTGATGAGAGTGTTGGATAGATTGAGAGAATAAATTAATAGAAATGATTCGTTTCTTGTGGAAATGTGGAGATAAAAAATGGAGAAATTTTATATTGTAACAAATGAGAAATTCCTAAAAGAGATTAATGATTATAGAAAACATGGAGAAGAAAGAAGAATAATAGCAAATAATTTTTTCGAGGATAAAGGTATTGCTGGAAAAGAATATTATATTAGCGGAGATGGATCTGTAAACCGCCCATTTGAAGAGTATGAGAAACATAATATCAGATTATATATTACCGATTGTGATGAAAATAATCAGAAATTTGGTAAAGAGTTATTGAAACCAACTAAGCTATTTTGCGATTCTGATGTGTTAATGAGGAAATTTAGAGCTAACAGTAAGACTTTAAAAGAGTTTCAAGACTTATGTATTGAAAAGAATATTGTTATTAACAATCATCCCATTCGAGTAGGAGACTATTTCAAGGAATTGCATTTAGGTGGGTATTCAGTTTCAAGATTTGAACATGAGAATAAATTATATTTAAATATTTCTACAACAAAATATGAAACTATTACACCAGATGATGTTACAGGTTTTACAGAAATTAAAGGTAGTGGATTTTATAAAGCACTTGAAGAATTTGAATCAAAAAATAAGTAAATATCGGTTTCTTTTGGAGAATATACATAAGGAGGATTGATACATACGAATTTAGTACAAGCATTAGAAAAGCAGATTAGGTTCTGTGAACAATATGAGAGATATAAATGTGGAGTATTCGTAAGAACACAAATTCAACGTGAGATTGCAGCGAAATGTATTTCCAATTTATTGTCATCTTCTGTACAAGTTCAGCACAGAGCTAGTAGTCATGAGACAAGATTTTGGTGGGAGAACGGAAGTTGTATTACGGTTCTTCAAGTTAGTGATTATGTGCGAGGACATAAATTTAATGGTGTAGTAATTGATGGTGAAATTGATAGAGATGTTGCTAACTATTCAATTATGCCATATTTAACAACCATTACATACAATATCGAAGATAAACGAATAGAAAATTTTGACAATGTTGAAGAAAGAGTATTTGTTGTAGATATTAAATGCAAAGATATTAAGGAGTCAGAATTAGCTCAAATTATAAAGCCACTTGTTTATTGTTCTAGTAAAATTGATTTCTCAGAAATGAGACGATATGACGAAGTATTAAGAAATGCAATAACAGTCGGTAAAGAATTGGGTTTATTTAAGAAGGAGAATAAAAGTATGTTTAATAATTATACAGCAGCTTTTAGAGTTGCACAGGTAGGAACAGATAAGATTTATATTTACAATGCGATTGGTATTCCAAAGGAGAATATTAAATATGAGACAGAGTTTGTTAATAGAACTAAGGAAACTTATTTAAATATCAAAGGCGAACATAAAGTTGAAGGTATTGGATTTGAGAATGAAATTGATATTCATTTACTAATTGATACTGATGTATATGATAAGTATGAAGTTGATTTCCATGATGGTCTTGTTTTTGTGTTTTTACATGAGATTATCAATGAGAAGCCTGTTTTAGAGGATGTTTCAGGTGAAAAATAAAACACAAGAATCTGACATTTCTTGCTGCAAGATTGGAGAATATATAGTTATGACTAGAGAAGAAAAAGCAGAATTAGTGAAGAAAATGAGAAAAATTACAATGGCTGGAACAATGGATTGTAGAAAATGTTTAGAAAAAACAGATTATGATATGGATAAAGCTATTCTATATTTAAAGACAGAATATAGATCGTATATGGAGGTTAGACACGGAATTAAATGATTTAAGACAAGAATGGGTAGAAATTGCGATATAGGAACTTTAAGTATTGCAGTTTTGGGAGAACCTGAAGAGGAGAATTATAGAATGAGCGACATTTGTAAAGATAGAGAAGCTTTAAGATCTAAATACGAACAGTTTATTCAGACTGAAAGAGGTAAAGAGTGGAAACATTTTTGGCAGAGTCAAACAGGTTCAGAGAGAAGTGGAGATTTTGGAGATTATTTGTATGACTTTTATCCAGAAATGTTGCAGTAAGGAGAAAAATAAATGGCGAAAAAGAAAGGTTTTGGTATAAGTCCAATAACAAATACAATTTACTATGGAACTCAGGATACAGAAAAACATACGTGGATTGGACAGAAAATAGATGTTACAAATGAAGTAATAGATGCTGTATATGCATGGTTTATGGGCAATATGGAAGACTCAGAAGGCAAGAAAGAAGAATATCAGATTTCATATCCTAGCACAGAGTTTGAATTAGTAATGAGAAGAAAGAAAACAGAGAATATATAGTTAGGGAAGGTGAGAAAAATTCTAAAGAATATTGAAGACATCATTATTTCAAGGGCAAGAGATAGTGAAAAATTAGAGGCTTTAAAGCAATATGAAGATGATATTAAAACAGCGAAAGACATCATCAATGGCAAACTTACATATTGTGAGGAGTGCAAGGACTATTATCTTACAAAATCTTTCTTTTCAGAGGAAGAAACTATTCCTACAAAGATTTGTGTGTATGAAGATCCGATTAATTCAGGTGGCAACGATTATGTAGATGGATATGCTGATATTTTATATAGTGTTTGTCCTAAAGGTCATAAGCATGTAGTTGATAGAAAAGAGCGAAGAAAATAAGAGAATATATAATTGGAGGTGAGAAATATAATTCAGGTAATTGAGACAAAATTGAGTATTGATAAAGATAATATCATAAGAGATCATCAGTCACGAATTGTTGAAGTTAAAGACTGGGATACATATTGCAAAGCATTTGAAGAATATAATGGTGAAGCTGTTTATTTTAAGTCAAAGTCTATGCGTGGTTACAGTATCTTATCGAATTGCACAATGACAGATTTGATATATGATGACATTCATTTATCTTGTATGATCTTACACCAATCGGGTTTTATTACGAAGAAACTTGCATATAGAATTGTTTTATAATCTATGATTCATTCGAGTCACAATTTCCAATAAAAATGAAATCGAATAGAGAATAAATATATATGGAGGGAAAATGGATAAAAGTTTTATACATGAATTTAACGAATTTGAAGTAAGAAATACTAAAAAATGTAGATGTAAAATTTGTGATAAAGAATTAAGTAATGAAAAGATCATATATCTAAAATCGTTCAGATTACAAAGTCAGCCATTCCATATATGTATTTCTTGTTGGAAAAAATTAAATATATTGGTTGAAGAAAGTTTATCTTAAATAAATTTATAAAACGGGAAAATAAGTAAGTGAAGCAGTCACAGTAATTCACTGTTTCATGTGAATTTTGAGGAGGTGAGAAAGTGACAGAATTTAGATTTAATGAAGACTTTGCAAATAATTGGAAGTCAGGGCAGACAGTTACTTGTGAAGAAAAAGAGGATGGTTACTTAGTTGATAAGGTGGCATTGATTGAAAAGGACGAACTTTTAAAACATGGTGAATTTATCACAATGAATGTTGAGATATTAGGACATATGCAATCAAATGGTGTAGATGATTTATTCATGTATGATAGAGATTTTCAACCAGGAGACACAGTACAACATTTCAAAGGTGGTTTCTATAAGATTATTGCCATTGGGATTAATACAGAAACAGAAGAAAAGATGGTTGTGTATCAGAGCTTAAAGGATCAGAGAGTATGGATTAGACCATATGATATGTTTATCAGTAAAGTGGATAGAGAGAAATGTCCAAACGCTTATCAGCCATACAGACTTATCAAAGTAAAGATTACTGCTTAGTAATTAGTCTTGAACGATTCAGTTCAAAAATTCCAAAAACAAAATATCACGAATAATATATAAAATCCGTGACAAAAAGAGAATAGATAAATGCGGAAAACATTTGTATGGGTGGAAGAACAGCATACCCTTGGGTTTATATACTCAAAAATCACTGTTGAAGATAGATTTTTACATAAATTTATTTTCTGTGTTCCAGTCGTAAGACTGTTCAAATATAGTTATCAAAAAATTTTATTACATATTATAAGGAGGACATTTTTTAAATGGCAGAGACAAAGAAAAAAGGAAGATTATTTGATTTACCTGAGACAAAGGGTGCATTCCAGTTAAAGGGAGTTGTATCTGGTATGGAAAAGGATACAGCATTTAAGGAGATTAAGACCAAGAGTGGCAAGCCTATGAGAATGCTTAACTTTGGTACAAGCTACCTTGATGGAGAGACATTATATGTTAATCTTCAGGGAATGGAGCAGGAGAATGTTTATTTCTCTAAGAGAGCTGAGAAGAAGGGCGAAAAGGCTGATACTGTAAAAGTACCTTGGGCTGATAGATTTTCTTATAACCGTGAAGGCTACCGTATGATTGGTAAGAATATTGGTGTAAAGAAGAAGGTTGATTCTGAGGGCAAGACAGTTAATGACAAGAAGGTTCTTACAGATTTTGATGCTTGCAAGGAAGTTAAGGAGAATCTGAAGGACGGTGCAAGTGTATTTATTCGTGGAAATCTTGATTATAGCAGCTTTACAGATGACAAGGGTAATAAGAGAACATCTACAAAGCTTGTTCCAAATCAGATTTCACTTTGTTCAGAGGTCAACTTTGATGATGAGAAGTTTGAGAAGCAGAACGATTTTAACCAGGTAATTATCTTCATGGGCATCGAGCAGGAAAAGGATGATAACGATAAGCCAACAGGTAGATTTATTGTCCTTGCAAAGATTGTTACATACAGCAATATTGAGGATGTTCAGTTTATCATTGAGGATAAGGCTCTCGCTAATAAGTTTAAGAAGTCACTTAATCCTTACAACGCAATTAAGGTAAGTGGACATATGGTTTCTTCTACTCAGACAGAGACAGTTGCAACAGATGATGATGACAACTGGGGTGAAGAGGACAGTATGGAGAAAGTATCTGCACCTACAAAGAGAGAGTTTATTATCACAGGAGCAAAGGGTTCTTCAATTGATAAGGAGCTTTACACAGAGGAGAATGTAACAGAAGCTATTGCAAAGATTAAGAATGCAAATAGGGCAGAGGAGAGTTTCGGTTCTGACTCTAATGATGATTGGGGAGATGGAACAGATCTCGATGATGGAGACGATGAAGCGTGGGATTAATTCTCACAACAGAGAATAACTAAATGGAACGTCAGAAATGGCGTTCCAACAAATCAATATTATAGAATTACGGAGGAAATATTTAATGGCAAAAGCAAGAAAAGCATCAGTAACAGAAAGTAAATTAGGAATGATTTTATATGGAAAACCATTTACAGGCAAGTCAACTATGGCAATGCAGCTTGCATATTTTAAACGTCCAGATGGAAAACCTTTCAGAGTTTTATATCTTGATCCTGAGTCTGGTTCAATTGATGATTACCTTGGCGACTTAGAAACAAATGGTGTAAATCTTGAAAATATTTATATTGTTTATACTCAGTCACTTGGAGAAGTTAGACAGTATATTGCAAAAGTAAAGAATAATGAAGATTTTTATGAGTTAGATGATGATGGTAATGAGACAGATGATGTTGTTGTAGATGCAGATGGTGAACCATTTAGAGCAGATGCAATTGTTGTTGATGGTACTACAATTCTTAACTTAACTACAAAACAGGGTTTAGTTGAGTTTTCAAAAAAGAGAAATAAAGTTAAGGCTGATAAGGATGGACTTGTAGGAGATGCCAGACTTGTAAAAATTGAAGGGGCTGGAATGGAGTTAAAGGATTATCAGACTGTCAATTTCAAAGGGCAGGATTTAATTCTTGATTTAATGTCATCTGGTGTTCATTATATTGTAACTGCAAGAGAAACAGATGAGAAGGAAACAATTAAGTTACCTGATGGAACAACTCAGAGTGTGGTTACTGGAAGAAAGATTCCAGATGGATTTAAAGGAATGGATCACAATGTTAAGACTGAGATTCGTATGTTTAGAAATGAAGACGGAACAGTTTGTGCATGGATTGAAAAGGATAGAACCCATGTACATGATGATTATGTAACTATTGAAGATCCAACATTGGTTGACTGGCAGGCAGTTATTGATAAAACAGCAGGAAAATCAAAATTCGTTCTCAAGAATGATTTAACAAAAGCAGTTGATATTGAACAGGATATTTATAGAAAGGAAATTCTTGGTCAGGTTGGCGAACCAACTGAAGAGGATACTACATCTAATGATGGACATGCAGATATTGAAGCAATTAAGAAAGAAATCATTGCTAAAAGAAATGCACTTCCACCGATTGAGAAGAAAGCCATGAAGGAAAAACTTGAAGCAGCAGGACTTCCTACAGCATACAAGAATGTAACTGATGTTGAGATTCTTAATAAAGTATTAGCAATGTTTGATTAAATTTGGATTATGTAAAGGTAGGATTATGGCAAGATACGTAAAAAAGAAGGAGTCATGTCTTACAAGGATTTGCGGATGTTGTAACAAAGAGTTGTACATCGGTAAGGATAATATTGATGAAGCAATTTACTATGATAAAAAAACATATCATAGTAAATGCTTTATTGATATGAAAATACAAATACATGCCCCAAAACCGATAAAAGAAGTTAAAACATTACCAAAACAGAATGATCTTTATAAGTATGGCATTGATATTCGTAATTATAAAAATGGTAATAGATATTTAAAAAATGGAAAAGAAAAATTACTTGAAGATTATAATGCTAAACGAATAGAAGAATACAATAATAAATTAAATTTGTTTCAACAAGAAAGTGATGAATTTAGAAAGGAATTTGTAAAAAGTCATGAATTCTTCGAAATAAAAGAAAATTCATACAAGCATTTTTCAAACTCAATTGATAAACATTTAGTTTTTGAATTTATTATAAATACATATGATTTGACAATTATTCCTACTACAATTTGGCAAAAATTAGATGATATTTATAGCGGTACATTCAGAGGAATGACTGTTGGAATTCCACCATCTGATTTACTTGATATGTGGAAACGAAAAATAGATATGTTAAATGATTTAGCAAAAAAAAATGAGACAAATGGAGTCCCTATGCAACCAGAACATCGGTTAACATATGATTTATCTGTCTTAATTAATAAATATGACAGTTATTTAAGGTGGAAAGAAAAACAGAAAATACTTGAAGCCGAGAAAGAAACAGAAAAATCACAGAATATTGTCAGTCAATCAATTGGTTATACTAACGTGTCCAAAGATAGTAAGGCTGATACAGATGATATTTCAGGCTTGGTGGATGATATTTTTGGATAGGAGATAATATTGGATAGTGAACATGAATTAAAAGACTGTAATGTGCAAGCAGAAATCCTATTTGTTGGTTCTATAGCAAAGGATTTAGACTTGATTGTAAATTACAGCACATTTATGAGAAGTAAGTATGATTTCTCTGATCCTGCGACAAAGTTCTTTTATGATAATCTTGAAACGTATTTTCTTACATTTTCACAAACATTAGATGAAACAAAAATGAATGTGTTTATGAGTCAGAATGAAGAACGACTTAAATTATATAAGCAGTATAAAGGTTGGAAAACACTTCAAAGGTTTATGACCTTGGCAGATGAAAATGATGTGAAAAATTATTTTGATACTGTTAAGAAATATTCATTAGTAAGAGAGTATGGAAGAAATGGATTTCCAGTTGAGAAAATATTATCTCATAGGAATTTTGATAAAATGTCGCCAAATGACATTTACAGAATTATTCGTACAAAAGCAGATAAGATAAATACAGTAATTAATGCTGGCGAAGAAGCTGTTGAGCTTACTGATAAAAACTCATCTCAAATCGACAAATATCTTGAAAAGCCAAATTTCGGCTTACCTTTCCCTTGGTATATGTATAACGAATTTTTTCTTGGTCTTAGAGAGACAAAGGTTCTCTTTGAGGGATTTCTTTCTAATGAGGGTAAAACAAGAAAGCTTGTACTTTTAGCAGCTTATGTAGCACTTGTACAAAATGAGAACTTTTTTCTTATGAGTAATGAGATGGACGAAGAAGATCTTCGCAGTTGTCTTATTACGACTGTTATTAACAACAAAGAGTTTCAAGAGTTGCATGGCGTACATATTACAAAGCCTGAGAAAGAGATTGTATTAGGTGTTTACCATGATAAAAATGGTGACATTATCAGAAGAAAAATTGATGATAATGGTGTTTATCTTGAAAGTAATGAAGATTACATAAAGAGAATAAAAGATACGTCAGAGGAATATTGGAATGTAAAAAAAGTTACAGATTGGATTGATAGTAGTGATCGTAAGGGCAAAGTTATGTTTAAAGATGTTGGAGATGATTATAGCCCTGAGAGAATTGAATTTGAATTGCGTAAAGCAAAGATGGTTCAGAATATTAAATATTATGGTTATGACACATTAAAAGGTTATAACACTGATGATTGGTCACAGATTAAACAATTTGCAACTAAATTGAAAGAATTAACAAAAGAACTTCGTATGAGTGGATATGCAGTATTCCAGTTAAGTGATGATACGGTGTTTACTGATATTTTTAGTTTGAGTAGTAATAACATTGCCAATGCAAAGCAGATAAAGCATGTAGCTGATATTCTGAATATTGGTAAAAAGTTAAATAAGGAAGAATACCATAAATATCAAGTTGTTTTAGAATGTGATTCTTGGGGTGAGCCAGTGACGGAAGATTTGGATTTAAGTAAACAATATTTTTGTATCAAACCAGATAAAAACAGAGCAGGTAGCAAGGACAAGATTATGTTATTTGAGATTGATTTGAACTTAAATATTTGGAAAAATATAGGTTATATCATTAAAAAACCAAAAAATAGTGACTAATTGGAGGGTGGCAGCTTGGATGTAAAAGAGTTGAAGAATTATATATATGAAAATAATTATTGTGAACAGATATTAGAATCCGTTGGTTGCCACCATATCAAATATCATTCAGTTGGAGCATATTGGACTGCTGGTAATCCTGATGGAGATAATAAAGGAGCAATTATTTTATACAACAATGAGTCCCTTATCTGCTTGAATAAAACTCGACAAATGATAAAGGGTAACAGACAAACAGATATTATTGATCTTGTGTGTTATGTTAAAGACCTTACATTTCCAGAAGGATTAAAAGAAATATGCTCAGAAATAGGAATGTCTTATTATCACGATTTTGAAGAGGATATTCCAGATAGTTTTAAAATACTGAAAATGTTAGAAGATATGGATTCTAATATATCAGAAGAGAAAGAAAAACCATTACAACCTATTTCGGAAAAAATACTTTCGTATTATAAGCCTTATGTAAATGATTTATTCTACGAAGACCATATAGATTATGAAACACAAAGAGAGTTTGAGATAGGTTTTGATGAAGAAACAAACCGATACACAATTCCTATTCGTTCTGAATTAGGAGATTTAGTCGGTGTAAAAGCAAGATATTTTGATAGAAAAGTACCTGATGGAATGAATAAATATATTTATTTAGAACCATGTGCAAAATCAAAAATTATATATGGATTGTATAAAACTCTTCCTTACATAAAAAGAACAGGAAGGATTTATGTTGGTGAATCTGAAAAGTTTGTTGAACAAGCATGGAGTTATGGTTATCAAAACACTGGTGGTACAGGTGGGAAGGAACTTTCACAATATCAAATTGATATGCTAGTTAGACTTGGTGTTGATATAGTTTTATGTTTGGACAAAGATGTAAAAAAAGAAGAATTAGAGGAATTAGCGGAAAGATTTCCTGATGGTGTTCCGCTTTATTATATGTTTGATGAAGATAATATTCTTGATGAAAAAGAATCCCCAACAGATGATCCTATTAAATGGAAGCACTTAGTAGAGAATAATATATACAGATTAAGATAGGAAGGTGTGTATTTGAAGTATAAATTATATGAAAATAGCGACAATAATACTTCCAATGTATTAGAGGAGGTTTTAAGAAATAGAGGAGTTGATGATTATGAAAAATATCTCAACTTAAATGAAGATGTTTTAATTCCATACGAAAATTTGGATAACATGAATAAAGCAGTAGAGTTATTTATGAAAAATTAGTTGATTGTCTTGAAAAATGCTTGATTTACGGGCAT
>ULWD01051956.1_pt1 | contig 167443 bp, 155 predicted proteins | sample 1960011 | NCBI WGS metagenome assembly ULWD01 (sample SAMEA4835803, study PRJEB28245) | human gut metagenome | biome: gut microbiome; material: fecal sample | place: Denmark | collected 2008 | reverse complement strand
CCTATACATTTTTTCGTAACTTACATATCTGTCATCACCAAGATACCCATCATAGTTAACAGGATACCTGTTACTAAGAGCCTCCTCCTCAGATACATTGACCGGAACAAAGCCATCTCCCCAGTCAACTGCAATAACCTCTGACTTAAGAAGCAGTCCATCCTCTATAAGCGTATCAAGGTCTACAAAATATGGATTACCCGCAAATGCTGAATATGGCTGATATGGACTATCTCCATATGTTGTTGGCCCAACTGGCAGAACCTGCCAATACTTATGATTAGTATCTCTTACAAAATCAATGAATTCATAGGCTTCTTTTCCAAGTGTTCCTATTCCATATGGTGATGGAAGAGAACTTATAGCCATAAGTATTCCTGCATTTCTTTTAAAAACATTGCCCCTTCTCATACAATCTCCATTCCGGGTGCATATAACTGCACTCAATGTGTTATTAGTTATTCTTCATCTGCTCAGTGAATTCCTTAATACCCTGTGCTTCTTCTTCTGATAATATTTTGTTAATATCAAGCAGAATAACAAGTTTATTATCTATACTTGCAACTCTGTCAAGATATTCTGTATTCTCTGTTTTTGCCAGCTTTGGCATAAGTGATATCTTATCTGGCTGAAGTTCACCTATCTCTATGACCTCATCAACCTCAAGTGCGATCTTCATATCTGGAAGATTCACTATCACTGTATTGTCACCTTTAGACTGATCCTCCATGTTGAACTTTTCCTTAAGACTCATAACTGGAATAACTTCACCCCTTAAATTCACTATACCACTTATATACTTCATTGAATTAGGAACCGGTACAACATTAACCTGCTTTTCTATTGACTGTACAAGATTGATATCTACTCCAAACTCCTGATCTCCAAGTCTAAATACAACTGGTCTGATATAATCTGCCATAATTGCTCCTTTCTGCTTATATATGTAAGTTATGCTTCTTCTCCTTCTTTCTTACCTGTTGATATCCAGTTAAGATATGCATTAATAAATGGATCTATATTGCCATCAAGAACGCTTGCAGCATTGCCAACATCCTTGTTCGTTCTATGATCTTTAACCATAGTATACGGCTGAAGTACATAACTTCGTATCTGATTACCAAAATTAATATCTTTAACATCACCTCTGATATCTGATGATTTCTGTGCATTTTCTTCCTGCTTCATCATGTAAAGCTTTGCCTTTAACATCTGCATGGCTTTGTCTTTGTTCTGATGCTGCGACCTTTCGTTCTGGCACTGGACAACAATACCTGTAGGAAGATGTGTGATTCTGATAGCAGAGGATGTCTTGTTGATATGCTGTCCACCAGCACCACTTGATCTGTATGTATCTATTCTTAAATCATCATCATTGATCTGGATATCTACGTCTTCATCTATATCTGGCATAACATCACACGAAACAAACGAGGTCTGTCTCTTACCAGCTGCGTTAAATGGCGAAATACGTACAAGTCTGTGAACACCATGCTCTGATTTTAAATGTCCATATGCATTTTCTCCTGATATCTCAACTGTTACAGACTTAACACCAGCTTCATCTCCTTCAAGATAATCTATTATCTGTGTTGTATACCCATGCTTTTCTGCCCATCTTGTATACATACGAAGAAGCATCTGACACCAGTCACAGCTTTCTGTTCCACCTGCTCCTGCATGTAATGTAAGTATTGCATCACAGCTGTCATATTCACCAGAAAGCAATGTTTCTATCCTGATTTCTTCCATCTTTTCCTCAAACGAAGTAACCTCTTGTTCTATCTCTGGAACTAGAGATTCATCGTCAGATTCATCAGCCATCTCTATAAGAACATTAATATCCTCAAGGCCTGACTTTAAAGAATCATAGCCTTCAAACGAATCCTTAAGTCCCTTAAGTTCCTTCATAGCCTTCTGCGACTTATCTGGATCATCCCAGAATCCGGGTGCCTCCATATCGGCTTCAAGCTCTTCTATACGCTTCTGCTTGTTATCAAGGTCAAGCGACTTTTTTATACCTTCCAGCTGCTTATCATAACCTGATATTCTATATCTGAACTGATCTAACTCTACCACAATACACTCCAATCTGTATATATCAACACTACATTATCTATACTTAATATTAGTTCTATATAATCTGCACTTTATTAGCCCGGAAGACACATAAAAAGAGGATATCCCTCTATGTATTCTTCCAATCAATGATACTATCATATCATATAATCGCAGAATTTCATAGTATGATATCCTCTGTCTTTTTAAATCTTTTAAATATATATTCTATGCCTTTCTTCCGCAGCAGTTCTTATACTTCTTGCCACTTCCACATGGGCAGAGATCGTTTGGATATATCTTCTTGTCTGTACGTTTAACAGGTCCCTTTACCGATGGTCCTTCATCCTTGTTTGTACCTGTAACCTTAGCTACCTGTTCTCTTTCTACCTTTTCTTCAACCTGGATATGCATAAGGAGTCTTACTGTATCCTCTGTGATAGCCTGTGTCATCTCATCGAACATATCATAGCCCATCATCTTGTACTGAACAACAGGATCCTTCTGTCCATATGCCTGAAGTCCGATACCCTGCTTAAGCTGATCCATATCATCGATATGATCCATCCACTTTCTATCTATAACCTTAAGAAGTACTACTCGCTCTATCTCTCTGATAGTTTCTGGCTCTGGGAACATAGCTTCCTTATCTTCGTATAACTTAACTGCCTTTTCCTTAAGCACATGAGTAAGTTCATTCTTATTCTTAACATTCTCATCATATACTACTGGTTCAACAGGGATAGTTGGAAGAAGAAGCTCGTTAATCTCATCATAGTTCCACTCATCAGCATTCTTATCATCACTTACGCAGCGATTAACAACACCTTCTACGAAATCTGTAATCATCTTCATGATAGAAGAACGCATGCTCTCTCCGTTAAGAACTCTTCTTCTCTCACCATACATGATCTCTCTCTGCTCATTCATAACCTGATCATACTCAAGAAGATGGCATCTGATACCATAGTTGTTAGTTTCTATCTTCTTCTGTGCTGTCTCTATAGCATTGCTTAACAGCTTGTGTTCTATCTGGTCATTCTCGCCTACACCAAGCTTGTTAAATGTATTCATAAGAGTTTCCTGTGCGAACAATCTCATAAGATTATCTTCAAGTGAGATATAGAATCTTGATTCGCCTGGATCACCCTGACGTCCTGCACGGCCTCGTAACTGGTTATCTATACGTCTTGACTCATGTCTTTCTGTACCGATAATCTTAAGTCCGCCTGCCGCTCTTGCTTCATCATCAAGCTTAATATCTGTACCACGGCCTGCCATGTTAGTAGCTATAGTAACTGCTCCATGCTTACCTGCCTCAGCAACTATCTGTGCTTCAAGCTCATGATACTTGGCATTAAGTACATTATGAGGTATCCCTCTCTTCTTAAGCATATCACTTAAAAGCTCAGATGTATCAATGTTTATAGTACCAACAAGTACTGGCTGTCCCTTCTCGTGGGATCTTACAACATCCTCAATAACCGCATTGAACTTACCCTTCATGGTCTTAAATACTGCATCATTGTGATCTATTCTGGCAACCGGCTTGTTAGTAGGAACTTCTACAACATCCATGTTATAAATCCCTCTGAATTCTTTCTCTTCTGTAAGGGCTGTACCAGTCATACCTGCCTTCTTATCAAACTTGTTAAAGAAGTTCTGGAATGTGATAGTAGCAAGAGTCTTGCTTTCTCTCTTAACCTTAACATGCTCCTTAGCCTCTATGGCCTGATGAAGACCATCTGAATAACGGCGTCCTGGCATGATACGTCCTGTAAACTCATCTACGATAAGTACTTCATCATCTTTAACAACATAATCCTTATCCCTGAACATAAGATAATGTGCTCTTAAAGCTAAAGTAACATTATGCTGTATCTCAAGGTTCTCTATATCAGCATAGTTATCTATGTGGAAGAACTGTTCAACCTTGTGGACACCTTCTTCAGTAAGGTTAACAACCTTATCCTTCTCATTAACGATAAAGTCTCCATCTTCCTCTATCTCTTCCTGCATCATAACCTGCATCTTAGTTCTTTCACCATGATATGTACCTTTAACAAGCTGTCTTGCAAGCACATCACACAGTTCATATAACTTAGTAGACTTTCCACTCTGTCCTGAAATAATAAGAGGTGTTCTTGCCTCATCAATAAGCACTGAATCGACCTCATCAATAATACAGTAATGAAGATCTCTAAGTACAAGCTGCTCCTTGTATATAGCCATATTATCACGAAGATAATCAAAACCAAGTTCATTATTAGTAACATATGTAATATCACATGCATATGCTGCTCTTCTTTCATCATCCTTCATATCGTGAAGAACAATACCTACTGAAAGACCAAGGAAGTTATGGATCTGTCCCATCCATTCAGCATCACGCTTTGCAAGATAATCATTAACTGTTACTACAAGTACACCTTTTTCTTCAAGTGCATTAAGATATGCTGGAAGTGTACATACCAAAGTCTTACCTTCACCTGTACGCATCTCTGCGATACGTCCCTGATGAAGAATAATACCACCAATAATCTGCACTCTGTAATGCTCCATACCAAGCACTCTCTTGCCAGCCTCTCTTACTGTTGCATATGCTTCAGGAAGTATATCATCAAGAGTCTCACCCTTAGCTAATCTTTCCTTGAATTCCTTAGTCTTAGCTTTAAGTTGCTCATCTGTTAATTTACCATATTCTTCTCTATAACTTTCTACTTTGTCAGCAATAGGAGCTATCCTTTTTAACTCATGCTGGCTGTGTGTTCCGAATATTTTATGAACTAAACCCATATTACTCTCCATTCCTGCCAGATTCTGGCATTTTCAATTTCTTTGTGCAAATCACAAAATAAGCTGAAATCTTTTAAATTGTATCACTATTTGTATATTTAGGCAATAACAGTTATGTAAGCAATGCCTAAATTTTATTAAAAACATATAAAAAAGATTGTCGCTTTAGCTATATTGTTAAACATAGTCAAAACGACAACCTTGATCAAATCACTTTATAAAATCTTTTATGTACTAGTCAAGCTCTGGTTCAATAAGTCCGTATGTATTGCCTTTTCTCTTGTAGACAACATTAACTTCCTCTGTTTCTGAGTTAAAGAATACATAGAAGTTATGTCCTAAAAGCTCCATCTGGACACATGCTTCCTCAGGGTCCATAGGCTTAATGCCAAATCTCTTTGTTCTGATAATCTTCACATCATCTGTTGGTTCATAATCATTATCTATAAACTCCTTTGCAAATGCTGCTTCATTCTGATGTTTATCGATTATCTTGTTCTTATACTTCTTAAGCTGTCTTTCGATAACTTCCTCAACAAGGTCGATAGATACATACATATCACTGCTGACCTGTTCGCTTCTTATAATGTTACCCTTTACAGGGATTGTAACCTCTATCTTCTGTCTCTCCTTCTCGACACTTAATGTTACATTCACTTCTGTTTCTGGAGCAAAGAATCTATCCAGCTTTCCTAACTTTTCCTCCACTGCTGATCTTAAACCTTCTGTTACATCAATATTTCTTCCTGTAATAATAAAACGCATGATGTCCAACTCCTTCTATCACTTTATTATCGTGTTGCTAACCTTTAAGGATTATATAAGGAATATAGCCAACTAAATGTGCCTCACGATTTTTGATACTGTTATTATAACACAATTTTACATTTAGACAAGTATGTTCACACAATTTACTCTAATTTTATAAAGTTATTTTACACTTCACAGTGATTTAATTTTGTCAAGTAAGATTATACATTTTTTTAATATTCCTTTTATTTTCAGTGCTTTTAACAAAACATGTATTCTGTTTAATCTTGTAAATCCACAGACTGTTTTATACACTTTTTTGTGGATATTGTGGATAACTTAGTGTATAAGTCAAAATGTGGTTAAAATCAAGGTGTTTTGATGTGGATAACTTCTTGATTTCTTGTCAATTTGTGTCGAATAACTTTTTAAGATTGTTTCTTTTATGTTTTCATTTGTAAATGATGCACAACATTTAAAAAGTCAAGGTTGTTTTATATATTTTTTTGATATAGAATCTAGGCAGATGTTAACTATATACTTTTTTGTTTTAAACATCTCATAATCAATACTTTAACAAAATATGTTTTGCTGATGATATATTTTATGTATATTATTTTCTCCTGCAATCCATATTTTATATATTAAAAAGACACGGAGGCAGCATGAATTCAAGCTTTTATAACAACAATAATACTATTAACAGATTAAACCTGATTAATTCTGACAATTTTAATTCTGACAATCCCAATTCTGAACGTACAACCATAATCGTTACAGGCGCATCCCGCGGAATAGGAAAGGCTATAGCTACAGCTCTTGCTTCACCTGCTGCTAATATAGTCATAAGCTGTTCTAAAAGCTCAGATGAGTTAAAAGAAACATATGATGCCGTAACAGCCAGGGGAGCTTTATGTACAGCCTATGTCGGCGATATGGGAAGCTTTTCAGATGTCCAGGAAATGTTTGACTTAACTCTTAGCCTCTATGGAAAAACTGATGTACTTATAAACAATGCTGGAATTGCATCTATAGGGCTTTTTCAGGATACGACACCAGATATGTGGAATAACATCATATCCGTAAACCTCAATTCGGTATATAACTGCTGCCACTTTGCAGTTAATGATATGCTTCGCCGTCACTGTGGCAGAATCATCAACATATCATCTGTCTGGGGACTGTATGGTGCAAGCTGTGAGGTTGCATACTCTGCTTCCAAGGGAGCTGTCAATTCATTTACAAAAGCTCTTGCCAAAGAACTGGCACCAAGTCATATACAGGTAAATGCCATAGCCTGTGGTGCTATTGACACATCTATGAACGGACATTTAAGCAAAGAAGAACTAGATGAACTTGCCTGTGAAATTCCTGCCGGAACACTGGGAAAACCAGAAGGGGTTGCAAGACTTGTCAAGCTGATGCTTGAGTCTGATGACTACCTCACAGGACAAGTTATACAATATGATGGTGGATGGATATAAAATAAAGGTATGTATAAAACAATATAACTTTGTTTTATACATACCTTAGTTTTATTATAGCTTTATTTTTATATGCGGCATGCTCCAAACACGCCATCAAACTCGTTGAAATAAGTTTCTTCCAGCTTCTTTAAAAATACTGATGCGTATTTATCACGATATGAAAGTGATACATAAAGATTACCGACTGCCGAATCAATTATCTGTATCTTTATAAGCAGATTGTTATCCGCCTTCCAGGCTCCTGAAGCAACGCATCTGAAATTGTATACAGGAAATACTGATTCTATATTGTATCCAAAGCCGAACTTTATACTGTGCTTTCCTGTATTGTTAGTATATGTGAGTATGCCATATCTGCTATCTTCATCAACAATCTCAACGCATATATCCTTCATATTACATTCGTTATCATCGCATCTATATGTAATACCATTTATTATATTCTCATATGATGATGTAATGTCTGTAGAAAGTGCAAAAATCTTCCTGCTTTCAAGATATTCCACGTACTGTTTCTTATCCTCCTGTGTTTCAGGCTGGACTTTTGTGCTATCGTCAAGCTTGTTATATATTTCTTCCCAGAATGCATCATATATACACTGTACACCACCCTGGCGTCCCTGTGTATCTGCTGTTGTCACCATATATATATCTTTATCCGGCACATATAACGCAAGCTGGCCTGCCATTCCGTAAAGGGCATAACCACCATTTCTTGTCATCCATATCTTATATCCATATCCTTGCATTTCCTCAATAGTGCCACTCTTGCCATATGGATCACTCTGCTTTGTATGTGCTTTTCTGACATAATCTGCTGGTATAAGCTGCTTTCCGTTCCATGCACCATCCTTTGATATAAGATATATTACTTTAAGCATATCTGATGGACGTGCACATAAACCAGCCCCCCCCATAGGTACTCCATATGGGTCATCTATTATAAATGCCTCCTTTGAAAATCCAATCTCATCAAGGAAGCTTTTTCTTAGATACTCTAACAGATTCATTCCTGAAAGCCTTTCTATAAGCGCTCCAAGAACATGTGTAGATGATGTATCATATGAAAACTGTGTACCTGGTGCATGAACTGGTTTTGTTGTAAAAAATGAACCAACCCAGTCAGTCACTCCCTCACCTTTATATGTTGTCTTGTCATGACACGTACGCATAGTAAGCATATCTCTTATGGTAAGCATACTTGTATATTCATATGCCCCTTCTTTTGGAAGCTTGTCCTTAAAGTAATCAACTATATGGTCATCTAAGGATAATTTTCCCTCTCCATACAGCTTTCCTATGCCAAGTGATACAAGTGTCTTTGTCATAGAGAACATACGATGCAAAGTATCTTTTTCATATGGTGCATAATAAGTTTCCATACATATCTTGTCACCTCTCATGATTGTAAGACTATGCATAGGTATATCCTGATTTTCCAGACGTTTTGCAAAGTTCATAAGATTGTGATAGTCTATGTTACATTCCGATGGTGCCACGTGCTTAAATAAATCACTCATAATTACTCTCCTATCCTGCGAAAAATATAATATTTACTATATCCTTTATACTACAGCTTCAATACGAAAGTATCTACTTAAAATTATATTCAATAATAATCTTATTACATATTTTTCACACTGTTTTTCTGTGGTTACGACATTTTACCAATTACATCTAATATATATTTTACCCTGTTTATGTAGCTGTGCTTCTTACTTACAAGTTCATGTCCTTTAGCAGCAATCTGCCTTCGTTTATCTTCGTGTAAAAGATAATACTCGGCTTTTTTACAGCAGTCATACATATCCTCATAATACACAATACTTTCTTCATTTTTAAAATAATCTGTAAGTTCTATCTGGTAATTAGTAAGAAGAAAACCTCCTGCACCAAGTATATCCCATACACGCAGTGGTATGCCAGTACGGATATTTCTTATCGTCATATTAAGGTTAATGGATGAATTATTAAACACCTTTGGCATATCATTCATGTAGTCAACCGACCCTTTAAAATCCACGTTTATAAGTGAAGTATCCTGCTCATCTGTATATAAAGCAACTTTGTTTTTCTTTGCCAGAAGGTTAAGCGTTCTTACACGTTCTATATTGGCAAGCTTAAAGCCAAGAAATGTAGACTCAAAAACCAGCCTTATATCAGAAAACGCCCTCTTATCCTGCCTGAAATCCACAAACTCTGATAACTGCTTTAATATATCCACTGTCAACAGCTCATCAATTATATTATCTCCGTATATATTAAGCTGTGCAAGCATAGCTGCATCAAAATAACCCCTTAAATATGGAGGAAGCTTATCTTTTATATCATCATATGAATTCTTATGATACATACTCCCTACAAATGATATATCAGCACTGAATCGGTCTTTTTCTTCCCTGGTCTGGCTGTTAAGCTGGCTGTTTAGCCTGTCTGTATTCACAGCCAGCGGAAGATAGTATATATTCTTAACTCCCAGCTGCTTTAATTCATAATAAAAAAACTTATCAAATATAAATATATTGTTGCAGCTGTTAAATACAGACTGATGATAAAGCGATATAAGCGGACTATCCACTGTCCATGCCACATATTTTCTTCCTGTCTGTTCACATATATCAGAAACGTGAGGAAAGTAATTAAGTGAAAATATCACATCATATTCCCTGAATACATCAGCAAGCATTACATAATCATGTTCTTTTATGCCAGTTATGCTGTCACTTGACAGCGGCTTTTCTTCATACATATCTACTGAATGTCCGAAATATTCAAAAGCCGACTTAACATCTGCCTGATTAAACACCTTCCACTTGTATATAAGAATATTCATAATAATCCCCAGTTCCTTAACCAATAAATAATATGAAGTCAAAGATGAATTTGAATTTAATCAAACAACTTTCCCTACTCTCTTGTTGCAGCTTCAAGTACCTCAAAATAATTCTCAAATGTTTTTGCACAGCACTCGTAATCATCTATTATGATGCCATCCACCTTAAGTCCAATAAGTGCAAATGCCATAGCCATTCTATGATCTGAATATGTCTTAACTACACCAGGCTTTACCTTTCCTGGTAAAATCTCGATTCTGTCCCTGCCCTTTTTGATATCTATGCAAAGACTGTTAAGCTCATTAGCAACAGCCTCGATTCTGTCAGATTCCTGAAATCTGATATGTTCGATATTTCTTATGATAGTCGGAGTCTTAGCAAATGGTGCAATAGCTGCCAGCGTCATGGTCTGATCAGAAAAATCATTCATATCAACATCCACGCCATCATATTCACCTTCTGCAGGTCCCGTAACACTTATACCTTCCCGCTCCTCTGTAACTGTACAGCCAAGCTGCTTTAATACATCAAGAAACTTCATATCTCCCTGCATAGATGTTCTTCTTACATTCTTTACAAGGCAATATCCACCTGTAAGAGCCGCTGCTGCATAAAAATAACATGCTGCTGATACATCCGGTTCTATCTGGTATGATCCTGCAACATAACTGTCATCTGCAGGTATCACATATTCAGCGCCTTCATGGTCTACTTCACAGCCAAACTGTCTCATCATATTGGATGTTATTCTTATATATGAGCCATCTGTCTTTTTACTTGTTATATTAATCTTCAAACCACTTTCAAGCATAGGCGCTGTCATCATAAGTGCACTTAAGAACTGTGTGCTTTCACTTATATCTATAGATACCTCCGCCTTTGGCTTTTTACCACCAAAAGCTGCTCCTGTTACTTCTACTGGAAGATGTCCCTTTTTTTCAAGGAACTTAAAATCAGCGCCCATATCTGTAAGTGCTTCAAACAACGGAAGCATAGGTCTTTTTTTCATCTGTTCAGATGCTTCTATTGTATATTTTCCATCTGATAGTCCTAGCATAGCTGTAAGAAATCTTGCTGCTGTTCCAGCACTTCCTACATTAATAGTGCCTTCCTTCCTTGGAAGATCTCCGCCATGACCTTCTATGATCACATATTTTTCAACTTCGTTCACCTGGATTATATATCCAAGCGATATAAGACTCGTAAGAAAATATCTTGAATCATCACTAAACAACACTCCGTTAAGCCTGCACTCTCCGTTAGATAATGCTGCCATAAGAAGCGCCCTGTTAGTGATACTTTTAGATCCTGGCACCTCTACAACGCAGTTAATTGGCTTATTTAACTTCCTTACCTTATACTGTGACATCTTGATTATTACCTCTGTTATTATCTTATTAGCAGCTTTATAAATGTTGCAATATATGTAATGATTCATACCTACAAGTATTGTACAAGGCAACACTTATACTGGCTGCTGCTTCTTTCTGCTATAGTATAACACCACTACTGTACAGCTTAACAATAAATATTGCTGTCATATAATTTTCTTATGTTGTAAATATCGATTCAATTATACTTAATATTTTTAAGTGTAATTGAACATTCGCTTATTATTATTAGTGTAACAAAAGTTGTACCACACTGAATATTTCCCTGATACAGCCCTGTTTTTACTATCTATCTTCCATCTTAGGATAGTCTCTGTGCCATCCAACATATTTGTAAGCTGGACGTATAATCTTACCAGCATTAACAAGCTCTTCAAGACGATGTGCACACCAGCCTGATATACGTGAAGTTGCAAACATAGGTGTGAACATTTCTTCTGGTATTCCAAGCATAGAATATACGAAACCACTATAGAAATCCACATTGGCACATACTGGCTTAAACATCTTTCTTTTCTCCATAATAAGCTGTCCAGCCTCTTTTTCTACTGTCTCATAAAGTGCATATTCCTTCTGCATGCCCTTCTCATCTGAAAGCTTCTTTGCGAAATTCTTAAGAATAACCTCTCTTGGATCTGAGTTTGTGTATACAGCATGTCCCATTCCATATATAAGTCCAGCATGGTCAAATGCTTCCTTATCAAGAATCTTGTTAAGATAGCTGCATATCTCTTCTTTGTTATTCCAGTCACTGCAATGTTCCTTAATATCAGCAAACATTTCCTGCACCTTTAAGTTAGCACCACCATGCTTAGGACCCTTAAGAGATGCAATAGAAGCTGCCATAGCTGAATATGTATCTGTACCAGATGATGTTACAACATGGTTAGTAAATGTTGAGTTGTTACCACCACCATGCTCAGCATGAAGCACAAGACATATATCAAGAACCTCTGCTTCAAGTTCTGTGAACTGTCCATCATCTCTTAACATATAAAGAATATTCTCAGCTGTTGAATAACCTTTCTTAGGATTCTTTATCATAAGAGTTCCATCCAGCTTAAAATGTCTGTATGACTGATAAGCATATACCGTAAGAAGCGGCATCTTGGCTATAAGCTGAAGTGACTGCCTGAGTACATTAGGAATAGATATATCATCTGGATTCTCATCATATGAATAAAGACTTAATATACTCTTCATAAGAGAGTTCATAAGGTTAGTACTTGTTGCCTTCATGATGACATCACGGATAAATGCCCCTGAAAGTTCCTGAAGATCTGCAAGTATTCTTAAAAAGCTTCCTAACTGCTTTTCTGTAGGAAGGTTACCAAATAAAAGCAGGTATGTAGTTTCCTCAAAACGGAATCTGTCCGTTGTACAGCCTTTTATTATATCCTCAACATTGTAGCCCTGAAAATATAAACGTCCATCTACAGGAATCTTTCTACCATTGACATTCTCGTTACCACAGACATCTGATATCTCTGTAAGACCTGTAAGGACACCATTACCATTACTATCTCTAAGACCTCTTTTAACATCGTATTCTATATATAAATTCTGATCAATAGAGCCAGATCTTTTACACTCCTTAACAAGCTCTTCAAACTCGCTCTTATCAACCGTTGTCAGTTCCATCATTTCCTGATTATTCATTGTAATCCTCCGTTTCTGCACATATATGTATGCCATGATGTATTAATATGCCTGTTGATAGTCATACCTTAACATTATTCTTAAGTATATACATGTACACATAGTATTTATATTCATATACAATAATCACATACTGCATATTTATGCATAGCGCATATTGATTATTATGCACTTTAATTATATCTCTTGTCAATTAATACTTATTTGTCCGTAAAACACTATATTACCCTGTATAAAAACATATCAGTGAAACACTACATTCGCATCTACAAAAGCATCTCCAAAAAAATCTCTGTATACAGTATCCGTTATCTTATCAAGCTGTGATTTATCCTCAATCTCATCGCCTGCATAAAATATCCTGTATTCATTTTCAAAGAAATAGCAGCTTGTGTCACTAAGATTCATTCCATTCTTTCTATAAAAACCTATTCTTTTTAACATATAGTCCCTTGCAGGTCCCTCATCAGCATAATCCGGATTCTCAACTTCAAGTATAAGTAACTTTCCATCATCTTTAGCAAGCTTTTTTAGCTGCTGTAAAAATCCTGAGCCAAGGTGCTTTGAACGCTTATCTTTTACGATTGCAAGATAGTCAAGAAGATATACATCCTGATTTCTGCATTTTATAAAGTATGCATATCCTGCAAGCTCATCATATTTTCTTCCACAGGAATCTTCTCTGTTTTCATACATGCCATAAACAAAATACTGGTCATTCTCTCTTTTTTCAAGCATCTGTTTTAGTGGCTTAACTTCTGATGCTGGAAAATCAGTCACTATATGCTCATTGTATATTTTTTTAATCTCTTCAATATCTAACAATCTTATATTATATTTTTGAGTATTATATGTATCGTTATCCGGAGTATTGTTTTTTATGTTATTTATATTATTATAGTTCATATTATCCTGCCCTTTCGTAATTAATCATCCGCTAAACTGCTTATTGTTCATCATCTTCGCCTCTTACGGCAAAAACCGCAGCTGCAAGCTCTTTCAGGTCTTTCGCAGTTCCTTCGGTAAAACCATCCTTATTTATAACAAGACAATTATGTGCTGAAACAAAAAGATATATATTATCTTTGTCCTCTGCCCACTTTATAACCTCATCCCACTTGAAGGTATCACTGTCATTCTCTTCATCTGTAACAATAATATCCTCTGAATCTATCTCATATGTGAATGTTATTCCTATCATTTTAGAATATGTATTGTGATATCTTCTTTTGTTACTTTTATCCATTCCTACCATACCTATATACAGGAATATGGCTGCTGCCAATCCATAGAACACAACCATGAACCAGTCAGCCTCTTCTCTTCCCAATACCTGGAATACAAGATATCTTACACATCCCATACCAAACAGCAATCCAAACATGTTATAAACTATCTTAAAAAACTTGTATTTGTTATCATCAAAATTAGCAGCATGCATAGCCGCCTCAACATATTCCTTCTGGAATAATGTTTTATTTTTTATCACCATGACTATCTCCATTCCTGTTACACTTTATAACCATATTGCCTGTTACACTTACAGCTATCCTGCTTTGACCACCGGCTTCATATATGATAATATGATATGATACCAGGGTCAAAAGGTCTAAACCCACATGAGCTTGCTCATAGGTGGGTGAACGACCTTGGGACCCGCCCCGATATGAGCATAAAAGTGGGATGATAATCCCACGATATGCGAATATTGGGGAGAATTGTGGGAGTGCGTAGCACGGAGCAATTCGTAGGTATCAAAGTCGGGGGCTTTTGACCCTGATATTTTATTATTATACTATAAATTCAAAGCATTGTAATGCACAAAATAATATTTTTAGTCTGTGTCCACGCGCATCAGACACGGCTTATTATAAAAATGTGCGCAGAAATGAGGATTAATATGAAAAAACGTACTGCATGTATAACTGGTGCCAGTTCTGGCATCGGATGTGAAATGGCTAAAAAACTCAGTGCACTTGGATATAATCTTATCCTTGTAGCCCGCAATACAAAGGCTTTAAAAAAGCTTGCTGCATCTCTTGACACTGATTGTGAAATATACACCTGTGACTTATCAGATGGAAAAAGCTGCATAAAGCTTGGAAGAAAACTGTCAAAAAGAAATGACATACACATATTTATAAACAATGCCGGATTTGGTGATATTGGTGATTTTGAAAAAACAAGTATGGCAAAAGATATTTCAATGATAAATGTTAATATACGGGCTATGCATATTCTTACAAAATATATGCTCCGTTCATTTAAGAAGCTGAACCGTGGTTACATCATGAATGTCGCATCAAGTGCCGGACTTCTTCCTGGTGGACCATATATGGCAACCTATTACGCTACAAAAAGCTATGTTACAAGTCTTACAACCTCATTAAATGGAGAACTTAAGGCTGCACATAGCAATGTTCATATATGTATGCTCTGCCCTGGACCTGTTGATACCAACTTTAACAACACAGCAGGTGTGGAATTTGCACTGCCAGGAATATCTGCTGAGTATTGTGCATCCTATGCGCTTTTACAGATGTTTAAAGGCAGGGTTACTATAGTACCTACATTTACAATGAAAGCTGCTGTAATAGCCTCAAAGCTGGCACCACGCGAGTTTGCGGCTGCCATTGCTGCAAAACAGCAGATGAAAAAAAGAAAGGATACACATAACCGATGAAAGTATATATGGCTCCCATGGAAGGATTAACTGATTATATGTTCAGAAATGCATATGATAAGTTCTTTGGTCATAATAAGATTGATAAATATTTTATACCCTTCATATCTCCTAATAAAAGTGAAAAATTTCTTGCAAAGGAAATGAGGGACATATCAAGAGATAATAATCATATTAACTCTATCCCTCAGGTTATGACTAACAATTCCTCAGATTTTATATGGACTGCCCACATGCTTTATGATGAATTCGGATATGATGAGATCAATCTCAATGCAGGATGCCCATCTGGAACTGTTGTTTCAAAGAACAAGGGAGCTGGCATGCTTATCTGCCTGGATTCTCTTGAACGCATATTATATGAAATACTGTCTGACAGATATATATGTGACAATCATATAAAGGTATCTGTAAAAACCCGTATTGGTGTCGAAACACCTGATACATGGCATGATATACTTGATATTTATAATAAGTTCCAGCTTGAGGAGCTTATCATACACCCACGAATACGTACTGACTATTACAGAGGTGATATAAACAAAGAGGCTTTCCTGTATGCTATGAAGGAAAGCCGTAATCCTGTATGCTATAATGGCGATATTTTTACAAGACGTGACTTTATTAATATCATACATGACTATAATCCAGACTGTATAATGGCAGGAAGAGGTCTTGTTGCTGATCCTGGACTTATCAATGTCCTTTTAAGTGACAACCCCGAAACATATGTAAGAAATCTTGAGGATGACAGGCTTAATATGAAGCATCTACATGATATGGTATATGAAGAACGTCTTAAAATCATGTCTGGTGATAAACATGCCATACACCGCATGAAAGAAATGTGGTGTTATATGGAATATTCATTTGCTGACTGTAAGAAAGAAGCCAAGGCTATCAAAAAATCCCAGAATATGAGTGCATATAAAGATGCTGTTAATGTATTCTTTACAAACTGCCGTCTTGAAGAGAAGCCATATATATCATTTTCAAAGAAATTCTGATAGCAATACGCATTGCAGTTGATGTGGCAGCAGCTTTAAATGCTCATATTAAAAAATTCCATCAATGCCTCTATCATATATGTAGTATCTTTAACTCCTGCTGTTTCATATGCCGAATGCATGGCAAGCTGTGCAAGCCCTATATCTATTGTATTGATAGATACATGTGAGTCAGATATGTTACCAAGTGTTGAACCACCTGCTATATCTGACCTGTTTGCATATGTCTGATATGGGACAGCAGCCTTTTTGCAGATGCTCTTAAACACTGCAGCTGAAACAGCATCTGTTGCGTACTTCTGGTTACCGTTATACTTAATAACAATTCCACCATTCATATATGGTCTGTTTGTTGGATCTGCCTTTTCCTGATGATTAGGATGTACTGCATGTGCATTATCTGCAGATATCATAAAAGATGATGCAAGTGCCATCATATATTCTTCCCTGTCCATATCTGATGCTATGCTTATACGTTCAAGTACATCTGATAAGAAAGTGGAATCTGCACCCTGTTGTGTTGTGCTTCCAACCTCCTCGTTGTTAAATATGCAGCAGACATTAACGCAGGAATCATTTTTTTCCTTTTTCTCTTTTCTGTTAATATAGGCTTCTGTAAATGCCTTTACTGATGAGTATGCACACTGTATATCATCAAGTCTTGGAGCTGAAATAAACTCATCGTTATACCCCCATATAGTACCCTTTTCCCTGTTATAAAGAAAAAGATCTGTTGATATATCATATGACTTGAGTTCTTTAATACCTATAAGCTTCTTAATGTATTCATCAAACTTCCCACTGGCAGCTTCATCACCAAACAAAGGAAGCATATCCTTCTGTGCATTAAAGCTGTATCCATCATTAATCTTTCTGTCCATATGAATAGCAAGATTCGGAATAACGACAAGATCCTTGTCTGCATTTACAAGATATTCCATTATATTTCTTCCATCTGCTGCTATAGCACGGCCAGCTATTGAAAGAGGACGGTCAAGCCATGTTGACATAATCATTCCTCCATATTTTTCCACATTAAGACTTACATAATGATTATCTCCTGGCATCTGTGGGTTTTCTTTTATCTTAAAGGATGGTGAATCACTATGACTTGCCACAATATTATATGCCTTATATTTATATTCCGGCATAGTAAAAGCAATTATTGATGAGGCTCCTCTTAAAACATAATAACCCTGTCCTGCTTTAAGCTTCCATTTATCCTTTTCACTTAACTCCTGCATGCCAATATCAGACAGCATACTTCTTATGTTGTCAATAACATGGTATGGACTTGGACTCTTCTCTATGAATTCAATAAGTTCATATGAATCCTTATAATAATCCCTCTTATATTTATCAGCTGCTATACTGCTGCCTTCATGCCCATTCATCATAATAATCTCCATTCTTCCTCTTTTAAAATTATTTTTTTCGTCTTATATATCGTGTTATAAAATAATATGCACTAATGGCAGCTATTGCAATCACTATTATGATAGCTGCCCTTGCTGCCTCACTGATTCCACTAAAAAGCACTCTTCTTCCAAACTTAAAACCAGGCTTTTCTTCCTGTCTGGCATTATCATTAACTCCTTCAATGAGTTCTCCAGACGATACACTGACTGGATTATTTTCCTTTGTTTCTGATATAGCAGAGGCTTCATTGCTCTCATATGGATTATCTACTGTATATAGCTTTCTTTCATAGTTTTCAGGCTTAAGCACCTGTGTATAATCATATATCTCATTTCTTGTAAAATTATCTGTGTTATCCCTTGATGTTGTATACACATTCATTCTTTCTCCTGCTAATGCCCTGCAATATGCCCTTCTGTCTGCATTATCTTCAAAGAATGTTATCATGCCATTAATTGTATTGCCTGCTATATCGGCAACATAGCTTCCTGATACAGGATATAATATATAAAGTCCTGCAATTCCGCCAGAGTGTACATAGCCTCTTTCTGATATATAACCATCTATGTTTACTGTACAGTCCTTAACATCTATATAACCGTCTGCATATATGCCACCCATAAACTGTTCGTCTCTGTCTGTAACATCCGGGTCTGCATCTGTACATACAAGCGTTACATCTGATGTCGTATTTTCTATAAGTCCATTTCCAAAGCCGGCTATGCCTGCTGTTCCCCACATTTTAGAAGCTGAGGTAAGAGCTGCATACGAAGCTTCCACCTTACAGTTACTTATAGTTGTATTGTTCATGTATCCTGCAAGTACAGCTGCAAATATACTTTTTTGTGTCTGTTCCTGCTGCCCTCCAAGCTCTATATATGCTCCTGTTATATTAAGGTTACTTATAACCGCTCCATCTGTTATTCCAAAAAAACCTGCAAAATATGTATCATATTCCTTAAGATTGCCATCATATGTCTTAGCTGTAATATCTGTAACAGTATGTATGTCCATATTGTATAAAGTATGTCCATTACCATCAAATGTACCATTAAAATTCCATGGTTTCCAGCCATCTGCTCCTGCCCTTGACATATCTATGTCAGACATAAGAATATAACTTCCATCTGTGTGCGTAGATGCTTCTAAAAGATCGTTATATGTCTTTATCTGTAATGCCTCACTGCTTTTGCCTGTAACATTTTCCTGTGCTGCATATGCCTTATTCACCATAGATACTGATACACCCGGTATTTTCCCTGATATTCCAGCATTGCATAATACAAATATAGCAGCGGCCACACATACTATTGTTTTCTTTATAAGACTGTCTGCCTTGTTCTTCATCTTTCTTTAATATCCTCCCATTATTCACTTTTGCTTTTCACTTTATAATTGTACTACTTTTCACAATTCTGTCACTACTTTTTGTTCTTTTAGCTTTGTCACTTTTAGCACTATCATTTTTAACTCTGTCTCTTTTAACTCTGTCATCATAAAAAATAATACGAAGAAATGCTTTGTATAAACCAAACACTCCTTCGTACTATTTATTATTCCTGTCCAAGCTTATATTTTTCTTCAAACTCATCTACTGGTATAGGTTTTGAGAAATAATATCCCTGAAACATCTTACATCCCATCATGCTAAGCATATCTAGCTGGCTTTTCTTTTCCACACCTTCTGTTATTACCTTCATTCCAAGCTTATTAGCCAGTTCTATTATACTTTCAAGTATATCCTGGCCCTTGACTTCATTCTCTGAGGCACGTAAAAAGCCCATATCAATCTTAAGTACATCTGCACTTATATCCTTCAACATATTAAGCGAAGAATAACCACTTCCAAAATCATCAATCTCTATATCAAATCCATAATCCTGAAGTTTTTTAATAATAAGGATATTCTTATCAAGATCTGACATAAGTGCTGTTTCTGTAATCTCAAGCTTAAGAAGTTTCGGACTTATATCATATTTTTCTACAAGGCTTGTAAATGTTTCATAAACATCTATAAGATAAAAATCTTTTGTAGATATATTAACTGAAATATGATACTTTTCAATACCACGCTTCTTCCATTCACTAAGCTGTTTAGCTGCCTTATTCCACATATATATGTCGAGTCTGTACACAAAGCCGTTTTTCTCTAATGCATCTATAAATATACCTGGCGAAAGTAACCCTCTCTTAGGATGCTGCCATCTTACAAGTGCCTCTGCTCCATATGGATATCCCTCATAGTCAACCTGTGGCTGCAAAAACATAACAAACTCTTCATTATCAAGTGCCCTGTCAAACTCTCCTATGATTTTTCTTTCCTCTAATGACTTTAACATAAGATGTTCTGTGTAGTATGCAACATTAATCTTATATTCATTTCTTATAGTTTCACCGGCAAGGTTTGCTTTATCGCACATAATACTCACACGTTCATTAACATCCTCTATATCATACACTCCTGAAAATATATGCATATGAAACAAACTATTTTTAAAAGCATCCTGTATTCCACTTATAGCCTTATCAATAAGTTTCTCATCAAATCTGACCTTTGGCATACACATGGCAAAACGGTCTCCACGAAGTCTTGCCGCAACAACTTCTTCATCTGCAAAGTCTTTTATGTACTCCGCTTGTTTTCTTAGTATTTCATTTCCTTTTTCCACACCAAACAATTCATTGACAAACTTAAAATCTTTTATGTTACTGCATATGATACAATACTTTGTATCTATGTGTTCCTTTATCATCTTAGCAGTTTCTATATAAAACTGTTCTTTGTTTAAAAGACCTGTCAGCATATCATGTGTTGCCCTGTACTTTTCATACTTAAGCAGTTCAACCTCTTCAGTCCTGTCATTAAAAAGAAAATAATCACATACCTGGCTTTTTTTATCATCGTACGTTCTTTTATAGGCTATCTCATAATACCGCTTACCACTATCGCTGTTAATAGAAGTCTCAAACTTCATACTGTCTTTTCTGTTGTCACCTATTTTCTCAAGCCATGCCATGTATTTATGCTCCATGTGTTCATAGTCATAGCCTATATTATACTGCTCTCTTAAAATATCATTACAATAGATACATTTGCCATGAATATCAAAGCATACAATACCACTATTCATATCTTTAATAATAAGCGATAATGTATTCTCTATAAGTTCATTAGGTATATAGCTTAATGTAAGATAATATATGATCATAGACATGAAGCCATATATCAGAGTCGATATATCATATATTGACTGTGACCTTACCGTTGCAAGATCAAGAATAAAACCGACAAATAATGTTATAAATATAACCTCATATCTGAAGCTGTAAAACTTTGATGCCTTTGCTATCATAAATATAAATGATATAAGGATAACTACTATAACAATATAATTATACAAAAAATGCGCACGATAGAAAAATCCATCTTTGACATATTCTATTATTATATCACTGTTAGTTATTTCTGATATCGTAAATACCTTGTGTGTCCATACGTTAGCAATCATAACAAAAGAATCTACTGCTGAAAATAATATCATTACTATCTTTACTGCACGGATTTCTTTAAACAATCCTGTATAATACTGCGTATAATACATAAGCAGAATCACAAGCCAGTCATAACATGCAAGCTCTGCTCCTTTGCAGAGTGTTGTCACCTTAATATCCGGATAAAAAGCATATAACCAGAAAAATATTCCGCATACAAAAGCAACTGTCTCATAATACAGAACAATTTCTGCAAGCTTTCCTTTCTTACCAAATGACTTAACCGCACATATTCCCATAAGAACAATCTCTATTATAATCAGAAGACTATACATAAATTTCATAATGTTCTTCTCCCATTTGTAAAAAATTAAACACGTTTTTTATAATAATTATTATACATATATATGGAAATTTTTGCAATTTTTATTCACTTTAAATTTAATAACGTATCAATTCATTAAATATCTCTATTGCATATCTGTCCGTCATACCAGATATATAATCTATAATTGCCTGGGCATATATAAGTTCTGTTTCAAACAATCCATATATTCTGCGGTTCTTATATTCCTCTTTTAGCCTTCCTTCCAAAGCTTCATCCTGACAGGTATCCGGATATAGCCTTGAATATACATCATTATATATCTCTGATGGAGTATCAGAATATATAAGAAGATGTTTCACAAAATTTTTAATAAGCTGTGGATATGATTTTTTTCTTTTTAAAAGCCTGTATATTGTGTTTACTCCGTCTGTTGAATCATAAGATTCCATAAGTGTATCATATATGCTTCTTATGATTAATGCTGCATAGTTACGATATACATTAAACTTTGGATTCATATATATAGTTTCATAGTTAAACTTCTTAATAGAATTGAGCATTTCGTTGTGTTCATCACTAAGTCTTATTCCTGATTCCGGTGTACTGTTAGCACATATGCTTGTTATAAAATTATGTATTATAACTGTTGTATTTATTGTTTTCACCCCATATGTTCTGGATATTTCCATAAGTTTTTTTATATCTGAATCCTCTATGAACTCCATACGGATGGCATCTTCTATATCCCTTCCCAGATAAGCTATCTTATCTGCTATTTTTACTACACATCCTTCCCATGTATAAGCCTGATATTGTCCTGATATTTTAAATGTATCAAGGTCTATTTTTTCTTTTCTTGGCTTGATTCCGTTTTCATCAACTTCACCACAGTGTGAGATTATTCCATCCCTTACCGCATATGTGAGATTAAGATTCTGGTAATTTTTATTATTATCCTGAAGCAGTTCTATCTTATCTATCATTCTTAAACTGTTTCTCTCGTGCCAGAAGGCATCTAGTCCAAGCTCGTTACGAATATTTGTAAGTTCAACTTCTCCCTCGTGTCCGAATGGAGCGTGTCCAAGATCATGTCCCATAGCAATAGCTCTTGTAAGATCAGTGTTTAAGCCAAGGAATTTTGAGATTGTACAGCTTACCGATTCAACATGTTGTACATGCTCCATACGTGTACATATATGATCATTATCTATATTAAAAAATACCTGTGTTTTATGCTTCAATCTGCGATATGCAAGCGAATGAAGTATACGTGTGTAATCACGCTCATATTCAGAACGTATATCATCCTTGCGCTTATATAATGGTGCCTGCCTTTCTATGTGTCTTTCCCAGTCTGCATTGTTTTCGTTGGATGCATAATCTTTAAATATATTTCTCTCCATACACACCTCCCAATGAACATATTCACTATTTTAAATTTCACGATTATAATGGATAATTTTATATTATGGCTATTCCAAAAATATGTCAAATACATTTTAACAATTAAAATTTATAGATTGTATATAAAATGTGCCAGAGATTAAATTTATAATCTAATCTCTGGCACATAAACTTAAAGTTTAAATATTTTTAATCAAAGCTGCTTTCATTATTCTCATAATTATTGCTTTCATTATCCCTCAATAGCAATTCTTTTTGTAGCTTCAACCTGCTTAGCTTCTTTCTTAGGAATAGAAAGTCTTAGTATACCACTTTCATACTTAGCCTTTATATCTTCCTGCGTAAGAGCATCACCAACATAGAAGCTTCTGCTCATAGCACCTGCATAACGCTCTTTTCTGATGTACTTACCTTCCTTATTCTTCTCTTCCTTATCAAGTCCCTTAGCAACACTTATTGAAAGATATCCGTTATCAAGCTGTACATTTATTTCATCCTTCTTAAATCCAGGTAAATCAATATCTACTTCATAACCTGAATCAGTTTCCTTAACATCTGTCTTCATCTCATGGCTCGCATGCTTACCATATAAAGCTTTGTCAACCTCTGGAAATCCAAAGTCCATCCAATCATCGTTAAATAAGTTTTCTCCAAAAATACTAGGCATTAACATAAGTCATCTCTCCTTTTTAATAAACTATCTGTTCGGCTGAACCTTTCGTTCATTCGGACCTGATATAACAACTCTGTATCAAATCCAAAGGATTACATATTCATCTGAACTATTACCTTGTTTTTTGGAACATCAGGTAAAGGATATTAACTATTCAATCTCTTAATTCTTTAACTCCTCTTCCTTTGTTCTGACTATGTTATAGTCTTTATTGTTAGCAATGTAAAGAGGTGAGTGCTAAAGTTTATAATTTGTTAATAATTAAGATGTCAGGGTCAAAATATGAGCATAAAAATGGGATGATAATCTAACAATATGCGAATATTGGCTAGGGGGATATGTACAGTAGTACATGTTTATACAAGCAGCTTTGTATATGTTAATTTATATACGGCTCTTTGTATATGCTGATTTATATACGGCAGTTCACATCAGCTGTATATTGTGGTATGCTTTTATCAAAATCGTGTTTTTTTGACCAAGACATATATTTCTATTCATCTAGGGATTTGATGCCTGTATGCTGTCAGCAAGCCAATGGCAACAGATTTCCACATATGGCAGATGGGGGACTTTAATTATGAAAAATATCAAACAAGTGAAAACAGTTATAATATCAATAATTATGGTTATTATAGCATATGGAATTATGCAATATATGGGAATAACCTGCCCTATAAAATATATAACAGGCATATCCTGTGCTGGCTGCGGTATGACACGGGCGTGGATTGCTTTACTTCATTTTGATATTAATACCGCATTTATGTACCATCCACTTTTTTTCCTTCCACCAGTTGCACTTATAATATTCCTGCTAAGAAAAAAGCTTAACAAAAAGCTGTATTATACGCTTTTGGCAATCATTCTTGCCGCATTTATAATTGTATACATATATAGACTATTTAACTGCCACGATGGTATTGTTGTATTCGAGCCACAGAATAACATAATACACCGCATATTTGATAAGATAGCAATTAAAAAGCAGCCAGCACTTTTTAACTAATTGATATGTACCCAAAATCCTGGACACATATTTATAAGTTAGGCGGACATCATGGATGCTTCTCTGTATTTTACTGGAGGCATCCATTCTGTTTTTACCTGAATCCTTTTGTTATTATAATAATCAATATATTCATCTATAGCAACTGCAAATTCTTCAAAGGATGCATAGTCTTTTTCGAATCCATAATACATTTCTGTTTTTATTCTTCCAAAGAATGTTTCCATGATGCAGTTACCGTAACAATTCCCTTTTCTAGACATAGATTGAATTATTCCGTGTTCCTGTAGCCGTTTTCGAAAATAAACATGTTGATATTGCCATCCTTGGTCTGAATGGAAAATCAAACCTTTTAGTTGATATCCTTTTTCTCTGAGTTCTTTGATAAGCGCTGCTTTTTCGCCTTGAGTAGTGCAGCTTCATAGTTCGACTGCCTTTCGTTTAAATTCGTAACTGTAACGCATAAAAATACCCCTTTCACTGGATGTCCAGTAAAAGGGGGACATATCAAAACAATGTCTATATAATATGTAGTCAAATGTTGCTACCATATGCTGCTTATTATATAGAGTCTGTTTAAGGCGGCGGTTTTTTTATTCTGATATACTCACATTTTCAAACTAAGCTCTGCGCTTCTTTCCTGCTGCAAATATAACTAATCCGCTGGCCAATAATAATCCTGCCATTATAGCTGCAACTCGCATCATAATATCACCTGTCTGAGGTGTGCTTACATTACTATTACTATTGCTATCGCTGTTAGTATTAGTATTTTCTGCTGCATCTGTTGCTGTTGTTGTATCCTCAGTGCTGTTGTTAGCTGAAGCCTTTACCATAACCTTAACTACTGTCTTGTTACCTGCTTCATCCTCTGCAACAACAACCTGCTGTCCATCACTTACTGTAAGAGTATACTTTCCATCTTCTGCTGTTAATGCCTCTCCGTTCACAGTTACGCTCTTAAGATTAGCATCTTCAACTGTAAATGTTACTGAGTCTGTGTACTCAGCACCATCTTCAATACCACTGATAACTGGCGCTTCCTTGTCTGCATTAAGTGAAATAGCGTCTAATGGAATTCTTGTATATTCTACATATTCCTTACTTGTTGCATATGAAATATAAAGATAATCGCCTATAACAACTGACTTAGGGTAATGGAAACCTAATCTCTTGGCTTTACCTGTATACTTTAACTCTGGGAACTCATCATGAGTACGAAGTACATATGCTGTATCAAATGTCTTGCCATCTGAGCTTAATGTGATTGTCAAAGGCCATCTGCCTTTATTATTAACTGAACATCCAACAAGGTAAGCTGTTCCATCTGGAAGATTACCTGCACTCTGCTTTGCACGGCAGTCCGGCATATTAGTACTTACTGTTTCGCTCCATGTTTCACCCTGGTCCGTACTTATTGCTGCAAGTCTTACAAAAGAGCTTTTCTGGTCTCTGAAAGTCATAACAATAGTTCCATCTTCATTGACAAATAAGCTTGGTTCCATCTCTCTTGAAGTTGTTGCACCTTCGCCCTGTTCCATGCAGGTATACTGTGCCTTAACCCAGCCTTTAGTACCTGATGGGTCATCTGTATATATTGGATATGCAAAAAGTCCTGGCTGGAAATGAGCTGCATTAACTATTCTTCCACTTGCAAGTACATGTGGGTCCTGTTCTATAATACCTTCCATAGGTGTTCCATCTTTCATTAATACCGGCTTCATCTCTGACCAGTGTTCACCATCTGTTGACTCTACATAATATGCAAAACCACCTCTTGGTGTGGTATCTGAATACCATACATTAATATATGATACAAGTGTATCACCACTTACAAACCATCCACCTGATGAACAATATCCATTATCTATTGTAGGAACAAGCACTTTAGGTTCGCTCCATGTAGCTCCATTATCATCACTTACGCTATATGCAACCCACGTATCTTCTGCATCTTCATCCTTTGCTGAACTCTGCCACTGTGTATACAGCTTTCCCTTGAATTCAGTCATAACAACACCATTGCAGTAATGGTCTGTATCATCTGTTGCTGTAAATACTGTAACAGTTTCTGCTCCTTCAATCTTAGAAAGTCCTAAATCTGACTCTGTCTTAGTCTGGTCAAATAAACCATCTGTAACAACAAATGGCTGTTCAGCAGTACCTGGGACTGTACTCTGCTCACCCGCAAATACAGAACCAATGCCTGTATTCATCGAAACAATAAGTGATAACGCACTTATTGCAGCTACTATTGACTTCTTTTTCATAATATTTCTCCTGTAGTTCAATTAATTAAACTAATCTTAAAGTTATAAATGTTAACTAGTTATTTATAAAAACTGTGCACACGTTCTTATCTGTATTGTACTTATTTCAATACATTCAGTTATTAGATATTAACTCTTTAGAGGCATAATGTCAACCATATTGCAATAAGTTTACTAAAAACATTTTATAAAAGTCCCATAGTGCGCCGGCTGCTTTTTATTACTTTTTTATATGTTGCAGATTAATCTACAAAATCTGTATGTCTTGTTATATATTTAAGAAGTCTTACCTGTCCCCATGATGAATATATACCACAGGTAATCAGGCTTAGAAGTGCTATAATTATATACTCTCCAAGGAAGCCTAATCCAGTACCACTAAACACAAGTCTTCTGTTATTAATATTCTGATGCTTAACGTCCCATCTCTGTATCATACATACTGCCCAAGGTGTTGCTATGCCACATGTTACACATGTAAGGATTCCCCCAAGAACAGCATAACCAAGATACTCAAAACTGTTACCATCAAAGTATGAACTGCTTTCATTAGGAACTACTGCCTCACCATCGATATATGTATGCTTCATCTCCCACTTTCTAAGAGCTACATACATAAAGAAGCTATATATACCACAAGTTACTAATGTCAAAAGCTCCCACACTATCCAATGTCCAAGAAGTGAAGCTCCAGTTCCATCGAAGGTTAATCTTCTGCCATTAATAACTGTATGACTAAGTTTCCAGCTATATATCTTACATATAATCCATGGTGCTGCTATACCACATGTCACTACACAGATTATAGTTCCTAATATAGTATATCCAAATAACTCTGCTCCGTTTCCATCAAAGTATGACATCTCAGGATTAATAACCTCTGTCTTTTCCAAGTCCTTTGTTGTTGGATTCTTAGCCTTATAATCCTCATAATATTTCTTATATACATCAAATGCTCCACCCGGATTAAATGGTGTATCCATTGGATTAGCTGCAATGGTAATTCTTGCAAGAAGCTCTACTCCTGCAACTACTGAAATAATTCCAAAGAGCCAGCCAAGTACACCTACATGAAATGCTATTCCGATACATGAAATCGCTGAGCATATAACTGCTGCTGGTGCTATCCAGGTATTCACCTTACTCGTGTCCTTTGTCTTAAGTGCAACATAAACAAGACCTGCTGCTGCACCGATAGAGCCAGCACAAAAAATAATTCTTAGTAACCCCACCAGGATGTTGCGTATAATATATCCTACTGCAAACCATCCAAAAAACATTGATAATACAACGCCTACAATGCTTGTTACAATAGACATTCCTATTGGAAAGAATGCTGCAACAGGCGCATATCTTTCAATATTGTCTAATGTCAGATACTTTTTCCAGTCAAACTTTTCATTCATCTTTTTCTCTCCCATTTAATTACTTTGTAAAACAATATGTATCATATCTGATATTATACACTTTATCTTTAGTATACTTTAATATTGTTATCCTTGTTATCCTTGTCTTTAGTATATTAGCTTCAGCTATATTTTCTTTGGTATATTAACTTTAAGTGCATTTTCTTTCGTATATTTAACTTTTAACATATTTTCTTTCGTATTTTTAATTATATGTGTATTTTTCTTTAGTGTATTAAATTAAAATCTCTTTATCTTTAGTGTATTTTTGTTTTACTTTCTAATAATATCAATATATTGAAGATAATGCAATGCTAAATATAAATTTTTTCTTAATTTTATAAACTTTTTTGTTCTTAAAATGCTATTTACATAGTGTATGCCGTGCACGGTGCAGGTAACATTTTGGAAGTAATAACATTTCCAATGTTCATATGTGCAATGGCAATAGTGAATTATAATAAAAATATTGTTAAATAATTGCAAAGTGATATAATAAATATAGTGTATTTGCGTGAAAATTTTATACAATTGAATACATAAGAAAGGGGTTTGTAACTATGAAGAAACAAAGGAAAATATCAATTAAAGCCAGGCTTTTAGGAAGCATAATGCCAGTTGTTATTGCTATCGTAGCAGTACTTGTGCTTATTGCTTATCAGGCATCAGCGGGTATAATTGAAGATTATTCACAGAATTTGCTGGAGTCATCGGTAAGTAACCAGTCATCTAAGATAGAAGCCTGGTTAAGTGAGAATCTTGCTTCTTTCCAGATGGCAAAGACCACAATAGAAAATCTTCACCCAGATGATACACAGTTAAAGGCTATTCTTGATGGATATTATAACTATAATGATAATTATCCAGATGGTTTATATGTATCTGACTCTAATGGTAATCTTATAAAGGCAGATAAGTCAACTAAGAAGGAGAGCAATCCTGTACAGAGCACATGGTATAAGGAAGGTCTTACAAGGGTTAATATGGCTGTTGGTTCGGCATATAAGAACGCTGAGGGGGTTAATGTAATTAGTGCTTCAGGTATTCTTAATGACGGAACTGATAATATAAGGATAATATCAGCAGATATGACACTTGACCGAATTACTATAATTGTAAATTCTTTCATTGATATGGATAATGCAGAGGCATTTCTTGTTGATAAGAATACAGGAGTTATACTTGCTGATAGAGAATCTTCATTAATATCACAGAAGCTTGGTGCTTCCGGACAGAGTGAATATTATCAGAAGGTAGCAGGCCAATTTAATTCAAATGATTATGATTCCGCAACTATTGATGGCAATATGACGGTATTTAAGGAGGTCGATGGTACTAATTGGGTATTAGTATCATATATTCCTAAGAGTATTGTACTTGCAAAACTTATACGTTTAAGAACTATTATGATAATTGTAGGAATTGTATGTATAATGGTTCTTTGTATTCTTGTTGAAAGAATGACTAATGTGGTAGTTAAGCCAGTAAAGAATATGACTAAAGCTATCACACAGATGGCTTCTGGTGATTTTACAGTATCAGTTAATGTTAAAGGCCATGATGAGATTGCAGTTATGGGACAGAGCATACAGAAGTTTATTCAGGCTATGCGCCAGATGATATCACAGATTGGTGATGTATCTGTACGATTAAAGGAGCAGGCAGTCTCAAGCAAGAATATATCAGGCGAGATGAATACTGCGGCAGATATACAGTCCAAGTCGATGCATGAACTTAACGATACAGTTGACCAGTTATCAGTGTCAGTTAATGAGATAGCAGAAAATGTTACACAGCTTGCAGGTGTTGCTGCAGAAACTAAGAACGATGGCGACTCAGTTGATATTAAAATGCGTGAGACAGTTGAAGTATCCGAAAAAGGACGAATGGATATGGAACACGTCAGCGAAGCACTTAACAATATTGAGTTATCAATAAGAAGTCTTGAGGAAGCTGTCAATAAAGTTGGTTCGGCTTCTAAGGAAATAGTCGATATTATTAATCTTATAGGTGATATAGCTGATGAAACTAACCTCTTATCACTTAATGCATCTATTGAAGCAGCAAGAGCAGGAGAAGCAGGAAGAGGCTTTGCAGTTGTTGCTTCTGAGATAGGTTCACTTGCAAAAAACAGTACAGAGTCTGTAGGACATATTACACAGCTTATTACAGAGATTAATAAGCTTGTTGAAGATGCTGTAAGTCAGGCGGGAGACAGTGTTGTAGAGATTGGTGACAGTGCAGTATTAATTCATACAGCAGTAGATACATTTAATACAATATTCAATAATATTAAGGCAACCAATCAACTTATGGCAAATGTTGTTGAGAAGATTGGACATGTTGATGAAGTTGCTACTAATGTTGCCGCTATATGTGAGGAACAGGCTGCAAGCTCAGATGAGATTATGGCAACATCTGAGTCAATGTTAGGACAGGCTGATAATATTTCTAAAAACAGTGGACAGGTGGAAATCTCAGCAGAAGAATTAGCAGCTTCGGCAGAACAGCTTTCTAATCAGGTACAGCAGTTTCATATATAGAGAAGATAAAATGTCCGGAAAAGAGGTTATAGAATGAAGAAAAGGTTATGTTTATTAATATGTCTGGTAATGCTTGTATTAGGTGTTGCCGGCTGTGGCACTGGTACTAATACATCTTCAACAGGCAGTAAGGGCAGTGTAAAGATGTTAATGACACTGGCACAGGCTGATGCTTTCAGAACACAGTTAGTTAATAAAGCAAAGGAAACAGCACAGGAGAATAATACACAGCTTGATATATTAGATGCCAATAATTCAATCGAAAAGCAGGTTGAACATATTAAGAAAGCCGTTTCAGAGAATTATGATGTAATTCTTTGTAATATGGTAGATAAGGATACTTCATTAGAGCTTGAAGCTCTCGCAGGAGATATTCCTATTGTATTCTTTAATGTATCACCAGATGAATCAAGACTTAAAGCTGGCAAATATATGTATGTTGGCTCAGATGAGTACACAGCAGGACAGTTTCAGGCAGAATATGTACTTGATAAGTTAAAATCATCATCAGAAATTAATGTTGCTATAATTAAAGGACCATCAAGCCATTCAGCAACTAAGGGAAGAACTAAAGCTGTTAAAGAGATACTTAACGCTTCTGGAAAGAAGATTAATTATGTATTTGAAGACCACGCTGACTGGGAACAGTCAAAAGCAGAGGAAATGTTTAATATATTCTTAAAGACTAACCAGAAATGTGATGTTGTTATATGTAACAATGATACTATGGCACTTGGTATAGTAGATGCGTGCCGTAAGGCAGGGAAGGGTAATATATTAATTCTTGGTATCGATGCGACAAGCGATGGCTGTAAGGCAATAGAAGCAGGAACAATGTCATTTACAGTATACCAGTCTGCTGATGGACAGGGAAAGAGGCTTATAGAAGCAGCTATAGCACTCGGAACAGGAAACAGTACGAGTGGCATTGAAGGAATATCAGATGACGGCTTATATGTATGGGTACCATTTGAGAAGGTAGATTCAACTAATGTATCAAAGTATAAGTAGTAAAAGTAATAAGTGATAAAAAATATAAGTGATAAACCGGTGGATTTGCTGGTTATAATTTATAGTTGATATAATAAAATGGGGCTGTCGCTTTAACGATGAAAATCGTTGAGGTACCAGCCTCTTTTTGAAATGTCAATTTTCTTAATATTATCTCTTTGAGAACATTTTGATAGCTTGAAAAGCCCATAAATAGGGGATTTATATCTGGTAGTGTTACATATCTGTTGTATGCGTAGCACTACCCACAGATTTCCAGAACTGCTCATTACTTTATTGAAGAAAGAATATTATTCCATCTCAATGCCAATGTTATTAAATGTGTCGACTTCTAAATCCGCAAGTATCATATTAACTCTAATATATCAACCATCCGCAACAAATGCTTACACCGCCGTAATACTAGCATTTTTAATTTTAGTCTCTGATAGGTTTTCATTCCACCTGACTGTACATTCTGTTTCATAATGATATTTTATAAAATCAATTTGAGCTTTGACCCGCACTTTTGCCCCTTCCTTATTAAGGCTTAGAATCTCAGATGATATCCATTTAAACTTTGCCTCTTCATCAGATGTCCACTCAACATTGAGAGGCGGTTCTTGTTTATAATTATTTTCTACTGCTGCTTGACTTTCTAATGGAAGACGATTGGACTTTTTAGTGGTGTGAGAACCGCTGGAAGTCCAATCGAAGAAAGTTAAATTTTTCCAATCACTCTCTAGTTGAAAACATAGCGTAAATAACTGGCAGAAATATAATTATGAGTTGTAATGGTGAATCTTTCATTATAATTCCATATGCAAATATAATAACCAGACAGGCAATACTTACATATATTCCAATCTTACTCTTGTATATGTACACAATCAATGAAACTGCTGACACAACAAGTAATAACACAAATACAATTCCATATAATGTAACACTTACTGAATGAGCATTTCTTTTAACAATCAGGCTTCTTATGGTCAACCCACTCATAGCCAGCGATAAAATCACAGCTATATAAGCACTTATCCTCGTGCTCAGCTTATATTTTTTCATCTGTTAAATCTCCCTTTATATTTCTACACTGTAAACGATACCCATGAATCCTGACAATACTTACTATAAGCAGTGCCAATACTACAATATAAATAATCAGGCTCATCATTACCGTGTCAGGAACTTTAAAATTAACAAATGCTATAATCAAGGCAAACACAATGTCGGCAGCAGCTATAAAATACCATTTATGTATATTCCGTTTATAATCTTTAATAAGTTCATTACTATTCATTCCCTTATCATTATAACCAGCATCAAGTTTATAAATGTTAATTGGCATTCTCTCATCATTCATTACTAATCCCTCCGCAAAAAAACAACTGCTTAGTTACATATGTATTATACATTATTAATTTGTCGCTTTCTTTATAAAAAATATCACTTTACAAATAGAATTTAAGATATTATGCTATTTTTATATTTAATATCATTAAAAGGAAGTAAAATGCATGCCAAGACCTATAAAAGATGGTAATAATTTTGAAATAAACAGAAGTATCGTTTATAACGGAAAAGATATTAATTTTCATATGCCATCAATGAGTGCATGTATAAAACATTATGAGATTGGTTTTCAGATATCTGGCAGTCATCATGTATACTCAACTGATGGAGAGTGGGATATTCTCAGAGGATATGTTGGAACAATGCCTCTTGGATTACATCACCAGATCTTTTATACCAGCAATGAAACGCATAACAGCATACTTATTAAATATTCATTTGATATAGCTGATTATATAAAGTCAGAAATATCTGCTGTTGCATTTAACAGATTCTACGCTGAAAAATACCACATTCTGAATCAGGAAGACCAGCAAGTTGTCCGAAATATTTTTGAAAAGATGCTGACTGAGTATAATATTAATTCACCATACTCAGATTCTAAATTAAAGGCATTGCTTACATACTTAATTATATTTATTATTGAGCATGAGTTATCTCATGATATAAACGGCAGCCAGGGCAAGAAAATAAACAAAAATATCAATGATGTTATGAGATATATAGACTCTAATTATATGACTGATATAAATGTGGATAATATTTGTAAATCATTTAGCTTTTCCAGCTCTCATTTTTCAAGGCTATTCAAACAAAATACAGGAGAAGCTTTTTCAAAATATTTATCTAAGGTAAGATTAGAACATGCTATAGTTTTACTGTCAAATACTGACAAACCAATAGATGAAATCGCTTACGAATGTGGATTTAAAAGTACAAGCTACTTTAGTTATGCATTTAAAAAGGAGTTTCTTGTTTCGCCACTTAAGTATAGGATGCAGATGAAGTGTTAATGTAATTAATGTCAAAAAACACCCCAGAACCGAAATTCCGGGGTGTAACATACTTTTCTGAAGCGCAATAAGACGCTTTGAATTGTAAATCCTATCTCTTTGAGAACTGAGGAGCACGACGAGCTGCCTTTAAACCGTACTTCTTTCTTTCCTTCATTCTTGGATCTCTTGTTAAGAAACCAGCCTTCTTAAGTGATGGACGATATTCGTCTGAATCAACCTGAAGAAGAGCTCTTGAGATACCGTGTCTGATAGCACCAGCCTGACCTGTGTATCCGCCACCGTGTACGTTAACGATTACATCATACTTATCAGCTGTTTCTGTAAGTACTAATGGCTGCTTAACTACAACCTTAAGTGTTTCAAGACCGAAATACTCATCAAGTGATCTCTTATTTATTGTAATATTACCATTACCTGGTACTAAATATACTCTAGCAATACTGCTTTTTCTTCTACCTGTTCCGTAGAACTTTCCGTTTGCTTTCTTAGCCACTGTTAATTCCTCCTTATGATATGTCCTTTAATTAAAACTTTAAAACTTCTGGCTTCTGAGCTGCCTGTTCATGATCTGGACCAGCATATACGTGAAGCTTTGTGTACATCTGTCTTCCTAAAGGTCCCTTTGGAAGCATACCCTTAACAGCAAGTTCGATAACTCTTTCAGGATGCTTTTCCATCATTTCCTTAAGAGTTGTTTCTTTCATACCACCAACATACTCTGAGTGATTGTAGTAAACCTTCTGGTCTAACTTCTTACCTGTAACCTTAACCTTAGAAGCGTTGATTACGATAACATTATCACCACAGTCAAGGAATGGTGTATAAGTAGGCTTGTTCTTACCTCTTAATACAGCAGCAACCTGTGATGCTAAACGACCTAATGTATAATCTGCAGCATCTACAACATACCATTTTCTTTCGATGTTAGATGCACTAGCCATATAAGTACTCATTAGTTTTCCTCCTAAATATTGCTTAAATGCATAATTAATTGTTCTGAATATAATTAATGTTAATATATATTAAATGCTTCTCCGGGGCATATGGTGAAACACCTAATTCGAATTAACCAAACAGGGCGCACTTATCACGCCACATTTAAGAATTATATAACACTGAACCGCGTGTGTCAATGATAAAATCTATTTTTATTGTATAATTTTAGCCTGTAATTTCAACTGGTTATCCACAGCCTATCTATTGGGGGGTTCTTTTATTCACACATAAGGTTATCGTATCCACATTAAATAACTATTTATTTCTGCTTCTAAACCATTTACTTTTTCTATATACTGATTACGTCTATTTTTCATTAAATCGCTTAATACATACTCCAACACTTTCTTTATTCTATATGCTAAATATGTCTCCTTATCAGCCTTCTTCATCCAGATAATCTATCTTCATAAGTGTCAAGCCCTGTGGTGGTGCCGTCTGGCCCGCCTGTGTCCTATCACAGGCGTTAAGCATATATTGGATATATTCTGGTTCGAACCTGCCCTTTCCAACCTGTATAAGCGTTCCAGCTATTATCCTGACCATATTATAAAGGAATCCATTACCGGTTATTGTTATATGTATTTCCTCATCCTTTTTGTCTACATCAAGTGAATATACCGTCCTTACTGTTGATTCTGCCTGCGTTCTGACACAGCAGAAGCTCTTAAAGTCATGCTCGCCTATAAGATAGCTTGCAGCCTTCTTCATTCTGTCTATATCTATATTACCCGCTACATTCCAGGTATAATTTCTTTTCTGTGGTATTCCGAATTCGGTATTTAATATCCTATAGCAATATGTTTTCTTTGTGTCACAATGTCTTGGATGAAAGTCTGCATTAACTTCATCAGATTCCTGCACAATAACATCATCAGGAAGATACCTGTTAAGTGCATACGTGAATCTGTCTGCCGGTATACTTGAAGCTGTATCAAACACCGCTACATTTCCCATAGCATGAACCCCGGCATCTGTACGGCTTGCACCTATTACATGTATATGTTCTCCTGTAAGCTGATGTATTGCGTCATCTAAGACCTTCTCTATAGTTATGGCAGATGGCTGTATCTGCCAGCCTGAATAATTCGTTCCGTCATATGCTACCCTCAGCCTTATTCTTCTCATTCTAATCCTCATTTCTGCTATAACCTTATATGAATGTCTAAAGCGATTTCCAGCACTTATTAATACACATCCTTAATTCCGTTGATATGCTGTTGAGGTTAATTCTAAGCGATTTCTAACATCTATTAATACATCCTGCTTGTATAAATGATAAAACAAACCATTAAACAAATATTTTAATAAGAATTAACACTCCAAGGTATACAAACATACACAGATATGCTATCTTATCCCTTTTAGCATACTTAAGCGGCTTCATTTTGGTCCTTCCCTCTGAACCATGGTAGCATCTTGCTTCCATCGCCATAGCAAGCTCATTTGCCCTTCTGAATGCTGAAACAAAAAGTGGAACAAGAATTGGAACCATAGCTTTAGCTCTTTTTATAATATTTCCATTTTCAAAATCTGCGCCTCTTGCCATCTGCGCTTTCATTATTTTATCTGTTTCTTCTACAAGAATAGGAATAAATCTTAATGCTATTGACATCATCATTGCTATCTCGTGTACTGGAACTTTTATATATTTAAGAAATCCTAAGCCCTTTTCAAGGCCGTCAGTCAGATTATTAGGTGTTGTTGTCAGGGTCATAAGTGATGTGCCTAATATAAGGTACACAAGACGTACGACCATAAATATAGCGGTCTTAAGACCTTCGTATGTTATAGTCAGCTTCCATATCTGGATAAGTGTTTCGCCTGGTGTTAAAAACAGGTTAAATACCGCACTGATTATAATTAGAATCACTATTGACTTAAGTCCTCTTACCATGAATTTAAGAGGTATCTTTGATATAGCTATAACCGCTGCAAGTGCAACTGTTACAAATGCATATATCCATATATTCATTCCTAAAAATAACGAAATTATAAAAACTAATGTACCCATAAGCTTTACTCTTGGGTCAAGTCTGTGAATAATTGATTCTGCCTGATAATATTGTCCTATTGTTATATCTTTAATCATATCTTTCCAATCCTGTTCCTGTGCACATTTTCTACATTTCACTCCTGTACATTATACAGGTTATGCTTGTATCTGTTTACCTGTTATTAATAACATTAAAATGCTTCAATATATTATCCCTTGCTTCTTCAACTGTAATCGCATCAGGATTAACATCTATCCCAGCCGCAATAAGGTCATTCATAATATAAGTAACCTGTGGAGCTGCAAGTCCTATATGTTCAAGCTCTTTATGATGTGCAAACACATTCCTTGGTGTATCATCATATTTAAGCACTCCATCATCCATAACCATGATTCTGCTTACATATCTTGCAACATCTTCCATACTATGCGAAACCAGAATTACTGTAATTCCAGTTTCCTCCCTCAGCTGCTTTATACATTCAAGAATGTCATCTCTGCCCTTTGGATCTAGTCCTGCCGTTGGTTCATCAAGTATAAGCACCTGTGGTTTCATGGCAAGTACGCCTGCTATTGCAACTCTTCTTTTCTGACCGCCTGATAAGTCAAATGGAGACTGATAATACAGATTTTCGTCCAATCCCACCTGTTTCAGGCTCTCGAAAGCCCTTATCTCATATTCCTGTCTGGATAAGCCCAGATTCTTAGGTCCAAAGCATACATCCTTAAATATATCTGTTTCGAATAACTGATGCTCTGGATACTGGAATACCAGCCCAACATTTTTTCTTAATTCACGCATATCATACCCTGCTTCATATATATCCTTACCATTGTAATATATATGTCCTGATGTAGCCTTTAAAAGGCCGTTCAGATGCTGAATCAATGTCGATTTACCTGAGCCGGTATGTCCTATAAGACCTATAAACTCTCCATCCTCTATTGCAAATGATACATTGTCCAGAGCTTTTCTTTCAAAGCCTGTTCCCGCCTCATATACATGGCTAATTTTATCAACTATTATTGACATTCTACTTCCTCATTTCTGTGTGTATGCTGTATATAATACAGTCACGCCACTTGAATTTATTATCTAACTAAATATGTTTAAATCTACCTAAAATCAAACCGTAATAATCACCAACCTATACTCGTCAGATGTTTCTTCACTTATCCGTCTTTAATAAATCGAGTCTTTTTATCTCTTCAACAAGCTCTTCGTTTCTTATAATACCATCTTTAACAGGAAGTCCCTCTTTTTTTAATTCATATGCAAGCTCAGTTACCTGTGGAACATCAAGTCTTAATTCCTTTAGTTTATCAACCTGCGAAAATATCTGTCTAGGTGTTCCTTCCATAACAACCTTTCCATTATCCATAACAAAAACATGGTCTGCATCTATAACCTCTTCCATATAATGTGTTATAAGAATTATGGTTACACCTTCTTTTTTATTGAGCTCGTGCAGAACATGTATTACTTCTTTTCTTCCAAGCGGATCAAGCATGGCTGTTGGCTCATCAAGCACTATGCACTTAGGTTTCATAGCAACGATTCCAGCTATAGCTACCCTCTGCTTCTGACCACCTGACAGCTTGTTAGGCGATGCATTCCTGAACTTATACATACCTACTGCTTTAAGGCTCTTTTCTACTCTTTCCCAGATTTCCTCTGTTGGAACACCTATATTTTCTGGACCGAAACCTACCTCTTCGTCTACAAGTGTACCTACTATCTGGTTGTCCGGATTCTGAAATACCATGCCAGCAGTCTGTCTGACCTTAAGTGTATTATCTGCATCCTTTGTATCCATTCCATCCACATATACAGTGCCCTCTGTTGGCATAACAAGTGCATTAAGATGCTTTGCAAATGTTGATTTACCAGAACCATTATGTCCTAATACTGCCACAAAATCTCCTGCTTTGATATCTATATTAACGTTGTCAACTGCTGTTGTAATGCCTTCAACGTTTCCTTCTTCATCACGTCTTATATATTCAAATGTTAAATCCTTAGCTTGTACTATTCCCACTATTTTCTCCAATTCCTGATTCATACATTCTGTTAATCCATACAATATCTTTATATAACAAAACAGCGGATAAGAATTACTTCTTATCCGCCTTAAAAGCACTTGATTAAACTAATTCAAGAAGTACTTCCATTGCTGCATCACCTTTTCTTAAGCCAATCTTAACGATTCTTGTATAGCCACCCTTACGGTCAGCATACTTTGGAGCGATTTCGTCGAATAACTTGTTTGTAAGGTCAACAGTCTTTGTGTTCTTCTTCTTTCCAGCAGCATCTGCAGGAACCTCAGTTACCTTGTAAAGAACCTTGTCCATCTGCTTTCTAGCATGAAGCTTTGAAGGAAGATCCTTCTTGATTTCCTTTTCTACTGTTTCATATACAGTAACCTTCTTGCCATCTACAACTTCCTTAACTCTCTTACCTTCAGCATCCTTCTTTGCAACCTTAGCAGATACTGTAACTGTTTCGTAGTTGTCCTTTTCCTTAACTGCAAGTGTGATAAGCTTTTCTGCCTGCTTACGAACTTCCTTAGCTCTTGCTTCTGTTGTAACAATCTTACCATTCTCGATTAAAGCTGTTACCTGGCTTCTTAATAAAGCCTTTCTCTGGCTTGATGTTCTACCAAGCTTTCTATACTTTGCCATTGATTTAACCTCCATTTGTAACGTTTATACATGCGCATATGGTCTTACTGTATAAATGTTTTTTCTACAAATTCTAATATTACGCTTTAATTGTTTCTATATATTAATCTTCGCTTGATCTAAGATGAAGATTTAACTGCTTAAGCTTTAAAAGAACCTCATCTAATGACTTCTTACCAAGATTTCTAACCTTTATCATATCATCTGGAGTCTTGTTGCAGAGTTCTTCAACAGTATTGATACCTGCTCTTCTAAGACAATTAGATGAACGAACTGATAATTCAAGGTCTTCAATGCTCATTGAAAGAGCCTTTGTTGATTCATCAACTGGCTGTTCTGCCATAATTTCTGCATTAGCAGCATTTTCTGAAAGATTGATGAATCCTTTAAGATGTTCACTAAGAACCTTAGCTGCAAGGCTTAAAGCCTCATCTGGAGCTGTTGTTCCGTTAGTGAATATATCAAGTGTAAGTTTGTCAAAATCTGTATCCTGACCAACTCGTGTATTCTGAACAGCCATATTTACTCTTTCTACAGGAGTGTAGATAGAATCTACTGCGATAACGCCAACTGGCTGGTCTTCCTTCTTATTCTTCTCTGAACTTACATAACCACGTCCGTTAGTAATTGTAAGTTCCATAACTAACTTGCTATCAGCACTGTTAAGATGTGCTATAACAAGATCTGGGTTAATAATTTCTATATCAGGATCAACCTGAATATCAGATGCTCTTACTACACCCTCGCCCACGAAATCGATATGTGCTTCCTTAGGCTCAACGGAATTACCATTGTTCTTGATTGATAACTGCTTGATGTTCATCACTATCTCAGTAACATCTTCCTTAACACCAGGAATTGAGCTGAATTCATGAAGTACACCATCAATCTTGATACTGCTTACTGCTGTACCAACTAATGATGAAAGCATAATTCTTCTCAAAGAATTACCAAGCGTAAGTCCATAACCTCTTTCGAGAGGTTCAACGACAAATCTTCCATACTTTCCATCTTCTGACTGTTCAGTCATCTCAATCTTTGGCATCTTGAAATTAAAATCTGCATCAACCATGTATAGCCCCTCCTTTTATGGGTTTTAATAAGTTTATTCCTTCTATCCATAAGACAACAGAACGCATATATACAGCATTCTGTTGTCTTAAACAAACGACTGTATTCACATACGACATGTAAAATGCAGCGTCCAAAAATCTTATTAATGGATTACTTAGAATATAACTCGACGATAAGCATCTCATTTACAGGAACATCAATTGCTTCTCTTGTAGGTAAAGACTTAACTGTACCCTTAAGAGCCTCTCTGTCTGACTCTAACCACTCTGGAACTAATCTTCCGTTAGTAGCTTCAAGTACTTCCTTATATCTTGCACAAGACTTTGACTTTTCTCTGATTTCAATAACATCTCCAGCCTTAACTAAGTATGAAGGGATGTTTACGCGCTTGCCGTTAACAAGTACATGCTTGTGATCTACGATCTGTCTTGCTTCTTTTCTTGTTCTTGCAAAACCTAATCTGAAGATAACATTATCAAGTCTGAGTTCAAGAGTAACCATAAGGTTTTCACCAGTCATACCCTTCTGCTTCTCAGCCTTCTTATAGTAATTAAGGAAAGGCTTCTCTAATACGCCGTAGATAAACTTAGCCTTCTGCTTTTCGCGAAGCTGCATACCATACTCGCTAATCTTTCTACCAGCATTCTTAGCCTTTCTGTTAGACTTTTTATCTATTCCTAAATATAAAGGATCTAAATCAAGAGATCTGCATCTCTTGAGCACAGGTGTTCTATTAACTGCCATTGTAATCTTACCTCCCTAAATTAAACTCTTCTACGCTTTGGTGGACGACAACCGTTATGTGGAACTGGTGTAACATCCTTGATACTTGTAACTTCGAGACCACAAGCTGAAAGTGCACGAATAGCTGCCTCTCTACCTGAACCTGGTCCCTTAACCATAACGTCTACAGACTTTAATCCGTGAATTAAAGCAGCCTTTGTAGCTGTTTCAGCTGCCATCTGTGCTGCATATGGAGTAGACTTCTTAGATCCTCTGAATCCGAGTCCACCTGCAGATGCCCATGATAAAGCATTACCTTCTGCATCTGTTAAAGTAACTATTGTATTATTGAAAGATGACTGAATATGTGCCTGTCCTCTTTCAACGTTCTTCTTAACACGCTTCTTTGTCACTTTTTTTGTAACTTTCTGAGCCATGATAAATAACCTCCTGTGAGTTTAACAATTATTTCTTCTTATTTGCTACTGTCTTCTTAGGTCCCTTGCAAGTTCTTGCATTAGTCTTAGTCTTCTGACCTCTAACTGGGAGACCCTTTCTATGACGGATTCCTCTGTAGCATCCGATTTCCTTTAATCTCTTGATGTTCATGGCAACTTCTCTTCTTAAGTCACCTTCTACTAAATGTTCTGGATCAGCATCTATAACCTTAGCGATCTTAGCAACTTCTTCATCTGTTAAGTCCTTAACACGTGTATCTGGATTAACACCAGCCTCTGCAAGGATCTTAGTTGCTCTAACTCGTCCAATACCATAAACATAAGTAAGTCCGATTTCGATACGTTTTTCTCTTGGTAAGTCTACACCTGAAATACGAGCCATGTGTTCTTTAACCTCCGTTAATCAAATATATATGTTATTAATCAATTCTGTGTAGCTGTATACATACGCAGCCCGCCAGTTTCCTGCCGTCTGAAATGTGTGCGCTGCCATAACTGCTACGATAATTTATAAAATAGCAATGACCACCTTACAACTTAGCCGGGTGATTCATCACTGCAGCCGCAAAACTACTTAATTTGTCTGTTATAGTGAGTAACAGTACAAACCTACAATATGTTATGACATCAACTAGTGATATTGACACCATAACGCACAAACATGAGAAGTATTCCTACTTCTCTCCAAAAGGATTAACCCTGTCTCTGCTTGTGCTTAGGGTTTTCACATATGATCATGATTCTACCCTTTCTCTTAATGACTTTGCATTTTTCACAAATTGGTTTAACTGATGATCTAACCTTCACTGCAAAAGCCTCCTTTCAGACAAGTTCGTTAGCTATTATATCATAGCCATATTTTTAAATGCAAGAAAAACTTTCAATTTTCTCTAAAAAATATTGCACAAAATTTACAATATTTTTTAGATACTTTTTAAAAGATTTTACTTATCTCTCCAGATAATTCTTCCTTTAGTAAGATCATATGGAGAAAGCTCTATAGTAACTTTATCTCCTGGAAGAATTCTAATGAAGTTCATTCTTAACTTTCCACTTATTGTTGCAAGAATCTGATGTCCATTCTCAAGTTCAACCTTAAAGAATGCATTTGGTAACTTCTCAACAACTTTTCCTTCGATTTCTATAACGTCTGCCTTTGACATTTAACTGCCTCCTTAATTAATCTCTGATTTACATTGTTATGTTATATGACAAATATTCATATCCAGCATAATTACTGAATATTTTTAATCGCATATTTAATATCTTCATTCGACAATGCAACATTATTATTAATCCTGCCTGTTATTGTATCGTCAGTTCTTTTAATTAACTGAACATGTTTTAGCTTTTTCTTTTTTGGATTATTTACTTTTCTTATTTTTCCATCCACAAGATATACATACTCATCATCTGCAGCAATAATAACATATATGTTATTATGATCATGTCCTGCTATAGATGTGGCAAAACATCCTATATATTTATTCAAGCTGTACCCTCCCTATAACCAGTATCCTGTAACAATTGTCATTTTATACATTGACTTGCTTTATCCTACGAGTCTGCTGTAATACATGCTTCTACTCTGCCAGTGATAATATCTCCGGTCCGTTTTTAGTTACTAACACTGTGTTTTCATAGTGGGCTGACAACGAATTATCTATAGTTGATGCAGTCCAGTCATCATCCATCCACTTCACTCTGTAGTCACCTGCACTAACCATAGGCTCTATGGCAAGCGTCATACCTTCATATAACTTCATGCCTCTTCGCTGTTGTCTGAAGTTAGGTATTTCTGGTTCTTCGTGAAGCTGTGTTCCGATACCATGACCTACAAGTTCTCTTATAACGCCATATCCGAATGACTCATTATAATCTGCAATTGCATTGGAGATTTCATATAAGTGACAGCCTTCTTTGGCAAACTTTATTCCTTCAAAGAAACTCTGCCTTGTCACTTCAATCAGTTTTGCTGCTTTATCACTTATATTGCCTACGCCATAAGTTCTTGCAGCATCTGAATGATACCCCTTATATATAACACCAGCATCAAGACTTACTATGTCTCCATCCTTAAGCACTCTTGCCTTTGATGGAATACCATGTACTATCTCTTCATTTACTGATACACATATAGAGGCTGGATATCCCTGATATCCATAAAATGATGGTATACATCCGTAGCTTTTTATCATCTCATCGCCGATTTTGTTAATGTGATATGTTGTCACACCTGGTTTACATTCCTTTTCAAGTTCCTTAAGAACTGTTCCAAGTATCCTGCCAGCTTCTCTCATTAATTCTATTTCGTGCTTTGACTTAACTGTTACAGACATAACCAGCCTACTTTCCTAAAACATTTACAATTGCATTGAATACATCATCCATTGCCTGTGTACCATCAACCTCTGCTAATACACCCTTCTTTGAATAGTAATCAATCAATGGCTGAGTCTGCTCATGATATACAGATAATCTGTTCTTAACAGTTTCTGGCTTATCATCATCTCTTAATATGAGCTTTTCTCCACATGTATCACATACACCTTCTACCTTAGGTGCATTAAACTGGATATGGTATGTAGCACCACAACCTACACATGCTCTTCTTCCAGACATTCTGTTAATAATATTTTCATCTGGAACTTCTACATTTATAGCGAAATCTACAGCTTCATTATTAGCAGCAAGTGCCTTATCAAGTGCCTCTGCCTGAGGAATTGTTCTTGGGAAACCATCTAATACATATCCATTAGCACAGTCAGCTTCCTTGAATCTGTCCATGATAAGATCTACAACTAATTCATCTGGTACAAGTTCTCCCTTATCCATATATGTCTTAGCTTTCTGACCAAGCTCTGTATTATTCTTAATATTAGCTCTGAAAATATCTCCTGTTGAGATGTGAGGAATTGAATACTTCTCAGCGATTTTCTTTGCCTGTGTTCCCTTACCAGCTCCTGGAGCTCCTAACATAATAATCTTCATATGTCTACCTCATTAACTTTCATTTGCTTTTTATACACAAATGACTCGCCCAACATTACTGTCAGGCAAGTCCTCTAAATACTAATAAGCTTATTCGCTTAAGAATCCTTTATAATAACGATTAACCATCTGAGATTCAATCTGCTTTAATGTTTCAAGTACTACACCAACGATGATGATGACAGATGTACCACCAAATGAAACGCTTGCATTAAAGAATCCTGTACACATAATTGGTATTAATGCAACGATGAGTAATCCAACTGCACCGACGAATACAATGTAGTTAAGTATATTATTAAGATAATCACTGGTTGACTTACCTGGTGTTATACCTGGGATAACTCCACCAGCTTTCTTAAGATTATCAGCAACCTCAATCGGATTGAATGTAATTGATGTATAGAAGTAAGCAAATATTATAAGTAATACTACATATAATATTAAACCTAATGAATACTTAGGTGCTGATACCCTGCACCAGTATGAAGAGCTTAAATATCTTGTCCATTCGTATGACTTTCCGAATAACTGTGCAATAATTACAGGGAACTGCATAAGTGATGATGCAAAAATAACTGGCATAACACCTGCTGTATTAACCTTTAAAGGAATGTTAGTAGACTGTCCGCCGAAAGACTTTCTACCACTAACCTTCTGTGAATATTGAACAGGAATTCTTCTCTCTCCATCCTGTAAAAAGCATACCAGAACAACCATTACTACAAGAATTGCAATAATAATTGCGGCTGCTAATACACCCTTTGCAATAGTTCTAGGTGCAACAAATGTGCTATACAATGTAGCAAAATCGCTTGGCATACCTGATATGATGTTAATAAGAAGAACGATTGAAATACCGTTACCAACACCATTCTCAGTAATTCTTTCACCAAGCCACATAAGCATTGCAGAACCTGCTGTAAGTGCTGCAACTACTACTATGATACTTACAATATAATGCAATGTACTAAAGCCCTGGTATCCCTTAATAAGACCAGATCTACCAAAACCAACAGACATTGCTATACTCTCGATAAGAGCAAGAGCTATGGTTACATATCTAGTAATTGCTGCAATCTTCTTTCTACCATCTTCGCCTTCCTTTTGCATTTCCTCTAACTTAGGAATCGCAATAGCAAGGAGCTGCATGATGATAGATGAAGTAATATATGGCGTTATACTTAACGCAAAGAGGGACATTCTTTCGAATGAACCTCCTGTAAATGCGCTAAGATAGCTCAAATCACCAGTATTAATTCCACTAAGTAAGCTACTGAAATACTCTGTATCTACTCCTGGAATAGGAAGTAAACTTCCCACTCTGACAATAACAAGAATCATAAGAGTATATAAGATCTTTTTTCTTATGTCTTTGTTTTTAAAAGCGCCTACAAGTGTCTTTAACATATTAGATCACCTCGCAAGAACCACCAAGAGCTTCGATCTTTTCCTGTGCTGAAGCACTAAATGCGTTAGCCTTAACATTGAGTTTCTTTGTGAGTTCGCCATTACCAAGAATCTTGATACCATCCTTAGGATTCTTAACGATACCTGATTCGATTAATGTATCAACTGTTACTTCTGCACCATTATCAAATCTTTCTAATGTGCTGATGTTGATAGCTACGAATTCTCTACGGTTTCTGTTTGTGAAACCTCTCTTAGGAATTCTTCTATATAATGGCATCTGACCACCTTCAAAACCTGGTCTTGGTGCTCCTGAACGAGCCTTCTGTCCCTTATGACCTTTACCAGCTGTCTTGCCATTTCCTGAACCATGTCCACGGCCTCTTCTGAAATTATCGCTCATTACTGAACCCTCTGCTGGGCTTAAATTAGATAAATCCATTATTGCACCTCCTTATCTGAATTATTAAATTAGATTTCTTCTACCTTTAACATATAACCAATCTGCTGAATCTGTCCTCTTGTTGCAGCATTATCTGGAAGTTCAACTGTCTTATGCATCTTTGTAAGACCCATAGCTTCAACAGTTCTTCTATGCTTAGGAACAGCACTGATTGGAGACTTAACTAAAGTTATTCTTAACTTCTTATCAGCCATTTTAACCTCCATCTGTCGATTAACGACTATATCAATGTTTATTTGTTAATTAGCCAAGGATCTCGCTAACAGACTTTCCACGAAGTCTTGCAACTTCTTCTGGAGTCTTCATAGACTTAAGACCTTCTATTGTTGCTAATACTGCATTCTGCTTGTTATTAGAACCAAGTGACTTTGTACGGATGTTCTTAATTCCTGCAAGTTCAAGTACTGAACGGGCTGGACCACCTGCGATAATACCTGTACCTTCTGGAGCTTTCTTAAGAAGAACTGTTGCTCCTCCGAACTTTCCTGTGAAGTCATGTGGAACTGAGCAGTTTGCATCCATAGGAACTTCTACTAAATGTTTCATAGCATCTTCTTTTCCCTTGCGGATAGCTTCAGGAACTTCAGCTGCCTTACCAACACCAGCGCCAACATGTCCGTTGCCATCACCAACAACAACTAAAGCTGCAAAACGCATGTTACGTCCACCCTTTACAACCTTTGTTACACGCTTGATTGATACTACATTATCTCTTAACTCTAAATTGCTAGCATCAATTATTGTACGTTTCATACTGTTTGTTTCTCCCTTCCGCTTAGAATTCAAGGCCAGCTTCTCTTGCTGCCTCTGCTAATGCCTTTACTTTTCCTTCATATACAAATCCGCCTCTATCATAAACGACAGTTGTAATACCTTTTTCTAATGCCTTCTTAGCAACTACTGTACCAACTACTGTAGCAGCTTCAACGTTATTAGTCTTTTCAAGTTCTGCCTTTACATCCTTATCAAGTGTTGAAGCAGAAACAAGTGTCTTACCAACTGTGTCGTCAATAATCTGAGCGTACATATGATTATTGCTTCTAAATACAGCTAAACGTGGTCTTTCTGCAGTACCGCTGAAACGATTACGTAATTTTCTGTGCTTATTTTCACGAACTACTGTTCTTGACTTCTTACTAACCATTTTGTATTCACTCCTTTAATTATTTCTTACCAGTCTTACCAACCTTACGTCTAATAACTTCATCAGAATACTTGATACCCTTGCCCTTATATGGCTCTGGAGCTCTCTTAGCTCTGATTTCAGCTGCGTACTGGCCAACTTTTTCTTTACTAATACCCTTTACGATGATAACGTTAGTTCCATCAACAACTGTTTCGATGCCTTCTGGATCTTCCATTTCAACTGGATGAGAGTAACCTAAAGCTAATACAAGCTTCTTACCCTGTTTCTGAGCTCTGTAACCAACACCGTTGATTTCAAGCTTCTTCTCATAACCATCTGTAACACCGATTATCATGTTATGGATTAATGTTCTTGTTAATCCGTGTAATGACTTCATCTTCTTTAAGTCGTTAGGTCTAGAAACAACGATTTCTGAACCTTCCATCTTAATGTCCATTTCTGCAGGTAAAACTCTTTCAAGTGTACCCTTAGGACCCTTTACAGTCACTTTGTTATTTTCTGCGATCTCAACAGTAACACCTGCTGGGACAGCGATAGGCATTCTTCCTATACGTGACATGCCGTGCACCTCCTAATTTTGATTAAGAAAACACTTTAAAATAGGAACATGTTTTCTTTGTGAGTGAGTATCTATTATAAATTACCAAACGAAGCAGAGAACTTCTCCACCAACGCCCAGCTTTCTAGCTTCCTTATCTGTTACAACACCTTTGTTTGTTGAGATAATAGCAACACCAAGACCACCGAGAACTCTTGGAAGTTCATCCTTGCTAGCATAAACTCTAAGACCTGGCTTAGATATTCTCTGGAGTCCTGAAATAATCTTTTCATTCTTATCAGCACCGTACTTTAATGTAACACGGATATCGTTGAAATTACCATTCTCAACAAGCTCATAAGACTTGATATAACCTTCATCTAAAAGAATCTTAGCTATAGAAAGCTTCATCTTTGAAGATGGGATATCAACTGTGTCGTGCTTTGCTGTGTTTGCGTTACGAATTCTTGTAAGCATATCTGCAATTGGATCTGTCATTTTAAATGTTCCTCCTTAAATAATTCACTGGTTTCCCTTATCGGGACTACGTCAATTGTTCCATGCATTTATAGCATACGGCAGAAAGCCGTATTACTATGTTATGCATTATATCAAGGTAATAGTGGCAAACCACTGTGATAAATCACTGATTTGTGATTATCTTTTTATCTTACCAAGATGCCTTCTTAACTCCTGGGATCTGACCCTTGTAAGCTAATTCACGGAAGCAAATTCTGCAGATTCCGTACTTTCTTAAAACAGAATGTGGACGACCACATATTGTACAACGTGTATAAGCTCTTGTAGAGAACTTAGGTGCTCTCTGCTGCTTAACCTTCATTGAAGTCTTAGCCATTAAAATTTACCTCCTTCTATTAATTCTTGAAAGGCATGTTGAACATTCTAAGTAATTCACGTGCCTCTTCATCTGTATGAGCTGTTGTTGCTATAATAACATCCATACCTCTAACCTTATCAATCTTATCGTACTCGATTTCAGGGAAGATAATCTGCTCCTTAATACCTAAAGCATAATTTCCTCTACCATCGAATGATTCAGCGCTTACGCCTCTGAAGTCACGAACTCTAGGTAATGCAAGATTAACAAGTCTGTCAAGGAATTCGTACATCTTCTCACCACGAAGTGTAACCTTGCATCCGATTGCCTGACCTTCTCTTAACTTGAAGTTAGCAATTGAATTCTTAGCTCTTGTAAGAACTACCTTCTGACCTGAAATAGTCTCGAGTTCTTTAACTGCTGCATCGAGAAGCTTTGAATTTTCCTTAGCTTCACCAACACCCATATTGATTACGATCTTGTCGATCTTTGGAACCATCATTGGGTTCTTGTAACCGAACTTATCTGTCATTTTTTTAGTGATTTCGTTTTCGTATAAATCTCTAAGTCTACTCAAAATTATTGCCTCCTTCCTTTATTAATCGATAACTTCGCCAGTTGCCTTAGCAACACGAACTTTCTTACCATCCTTGAAGTCATAACCAATCTTAGATGTCTTGTCACCCTTAACTACATAAGCGATGTTTGAGATATCGATTGGTGCTTCCTGGTGGAGAATTCCACCCTGCTGATTAGCTGCGCTTGGCTTAGCATGCTTTGTTACCATGTTAACACCCTCAACTAATGCTGTATGGTTCTTAGCGTTTACAGACATAACCTTGCCTGTCTTGCCCTTGTCTTTACCTGCGATTACCTTAACAGTATCACCCTTTTTAATTCTTACAGCTGACATTGTGGTACCTCCTATAATACTTCTGGAGCAAGAGATACGATCTTCATGAATTTCTTATCTCTTAACTCTCTTGCTACTGGTCCAAAGATACGAGTTCCCTTAGGAGTCTGATCATCCTTGATGATTACAGCAGCATTTTCATCAAATTTAATGTATGAGCCATCTTTACGACGTGCGCCCTTTACAGAACGAACAACAACGGCCTTAACAACATCGCCCTTTTTAACAACGCCGCCTGGTGTTGCTTCTTTAACAGTAGCGACAATCACATCACCGATATTTGCATATCTTCTTGTAGATCCACCCATAACTCTGATGCAGAGAATTTCTTTAGCACCTGTGTTATCGGCAACCTTAAGTCTGGTTTCCTGTTGTACCATAATACTACCCCTTTCAGTAATATCAATTCTATTAAAAAATTGTCAAAATTATTTAGCTCTGCTGATAATCTCAACTAATCTCCATCTCTTATCCTTAGATAAAGGTCTAGTTTCCATTACCTTAACAACATCACCGATTAAACATTCATTGTTTTCATCATGAGCCTTTAACTTGTATGTTCTCTTTACAATCTTGTTGTAAAGTGGATGCTTAACGTTATCTTCTACAGCAACAACGATTGTCTTATCCATCTTATTGCTGATAACCTTACCTGTACGAGTTTTTCTTAAATTTCTCTCTTCCACAGTTATACTCCTTTCTTAGGAAATACTTACAAACTATAATATAATTTAAGCATTCTTCTGAGCAATTACAGTCTGAATTCTAGCAATGTTCTTTCTAACTTCTTTGATTCTGCTAGTATTATCTAACTGATTTGTTGCGTTCTGAAATCTTAAATTGAAAAGTTCCTTCTTAGCAGCTACTAATTCTTCATTCAATTCTGCAGCTGATTTCGTTCTTAAATCTTCTACATACTTATTAATTTTCACTGTTATCACCGCCTTCTAAGTCTGCACGTGAAACGATCTTGCACTTGCAAGGAAGTTTATGAGTTGCAAGACGTAATGCTTCTCTTGCTGTTTCTTCAGGTACACCTGAAATCTCGAACATAACACGTCCAGGTTTAACTACTGCTACCCAGCACTCTAAGTTACCTTTACCTTTACCCATACGAACACCGATAGGCTTACCTGTTACCGGCTTATCTGGGAAAATCTTTATAAATACTTTACCGCCACGCTTAATGTATCTTGTCATAGCTACACGGGCTGCTTCTATCTGGTTTGACTTGATCCAGCATGGTTCTGTTGCAACGATACCATACTCACCATTAGTGATTCTGTTACCTCTTGTTGCCTTACCTGCCATAGAACCACGGAACTGTCTACGATGTTTAACTCTCTTAGGTAGTAACATTACTTATCGCTCCCTTCCTTGTTTGTCTTTGTTGGAAGTACCTCACCTTCATAGATCCATACCTTAACACCAACTTTACCATAAGTTGTGTTAGCTTCTGCAAAACCATAATCGATATCTGCACGAAGTGTCTGAAGAGGAATTGTACCTTCGCTATAGAACTCTGTACGAGCCATATCAGCACCGCCGAGACGACCTGAACAAGATGTCTTAATACCCTTAGCACCCTGCTTCATAGTTCTTCCCATGCAAGACTTCATAGCTCTTCTGAAAGAGATACGATTCTCTAACTGCTGTGCGATGTTCTCAGCTACTAACTGAGCATCCTTATCTGGTCTCTTAACTTCTTTAATATCAATGCTAAGTCTCTTAGCGCTTGTAAGCTTTTCAACCTGCTTCTTGAGTGCTTCGATTTCAGCACCACCCTTACCAATAACAACACCTGGCTTAGCTGTGTGAATGATAATCTTTAATCTATCTGAAGCTCTTTCTGTCTCTATCTTTGAAATTCCTGCAGCATATAACTTATTTTTAAGGAATTTTCTAATGTTATAATCTTCTACAAGGTTATCTGCAAAAGTTTCTTCTGCATACCACTTAGAGTCCCAGTCTTTGATAACGCCGACTCTTAAACCATGAGGATTAACTTTCTGTCCCATAAAATCTCCTTTCTATTCTTTAGGAAATGCAATTATCTTTCATTTAATATTACAGTGATATGGCTCATTCTCTTTTCGATTCTATAAGCTCTACCCTGTGCTCTTGGATGGACTCTCTTCATTGTTGGTCCCTTGTTAGCGTAGCATTCTTCTACATATAACTTGCTTGGGTCCATACCGTTATTGTTCTCTGCATTAGCTGCAGCTGACTTTAATAACTTCTCTATAAGTGATGAAGCATATCTTGGATTGTACATAACGATACCAAGTGCTTCTTCAAGGCTCTTGCCTCTAATAGCATCTAATACGAAACAAGCCTTCTGAACAGATACTCTTGCGTAAGATAACTTTGCGCTTGGTCTTGTGTCCTTAACAGCGTTTCTTTCACGTTTAATCTGGGATCTATGTCCTTTAGCCATCGATTAAACCTCCTTTCAAATAATACAAATTATCTACTCTTCTTTTCGTCTTTGCCGTGTCCTCTGTAAGTTCTTGTAGCAACGAACTCACCGAGCTTATGACCAACCATATCCTCTGTAACATATACAGGAACATGCTTTCTTCCGTCATGAACTGCAATTGTATGGCCTACGAATGAAGGGAAAATTGTTGAACGACGTGACCATGTCTTGATAACCTGCTTGTCGTTTGATGCGTTTAATGCATCTACCTTCTTAAGTAAGCTTTCGTCCGCGAATGGTCCTTTTTTAAGTGAACGAGCCATAGGTTGAAACCTCCTTATAATCTATCAAATCTTAGTCTAATATTTCTTGTAATACCGGAGGCTATTAATTACTTAATAGCCTTTCCATCTCTTCTTCTTACGATAAGCTTGTTAGAAGACTTCTTCTTCTTACGAGTCTTAAGTCCCATAGCAGGCTTGCCCCAAGGTGTCATTGGGCTTGGACGACCAACTGGTGCTCTACCTTCACCACCACCGTGTGGATGGTCGTTAGGGTTCATGACAGAACCACGAACTGTAGGTCTGATACCCATATGTCTCTTACGTCCAGCCTTACCAAGATTAATAAGGTTGTGATCTCCATTACCTACAACACCGATTGTTGCGCGGCAGATAATTGGTACCATTCTCATTTCGCCAGAAGGAAGTCTTAATGTTGCATACTTGCCTTCCTTAGCCATTAACTGAGCAGAGTTACCAGCAGAACGAACAAGCTGTCCACCCTTACCTGGATATAACTCAATGTTGTGTACCTGTGTACCTACAGGAATATCTGTAAGTGGTAAGCAGTTACCTACTCTTACTTCAGCACCAGCACCATTCTGTACTGTCATGCCATCTGTTAATCCCTGAGGAGCAAGGATATATGACTTTTCGCCATCTGCGTAGCAGATAAGTGCGATATTAGCTGTTCTGTTTGGATCGTATTCAATACCGATAACCTTAGCAGGAACGCCTTCTTTATTTCTCTTGAAATCTATTAATCTATATTTCTGTCTGTTTCCACCACCATGATGTCTAACAGTGATCTTACCCTGGTTGTTACGACCAGCAGTCTTACTCTTCTTAGCGAGTAATGACTTCTCAGGAGTTGTCTTTGTGATCTCTGAGAAATCTGATCCAGTCATGTTTCTTCTGGAAGGTGTATATGGGTTATAAGTCCTGATTCCCATTATATTCTCTCCTTTCGAGCCTGTGTAATATTGTTTTCTACACTTCTAAATGTTGCTAAATCTTAAAGTCCTTCAAAGATTTCGATATCTTTGCTATCTGCTGTTAACTGAACGATTGCCTTCTTAGTCTTAGCAGTTGTACCAACAGCTCTTCCTCTTCTCTTCTTCTTGCCAACACTGTTCATTGTGTTAACGCTAGCAACCTTTGTTCCTTCGAACATTTTTTCAACAGCTTCTTTAATCATAGTCTTGTTAGCTTCTGTATGAACTAAGAATGTATACTTCTTATCTGCCATATCTGCCATTGACTTTTCTGTTATAACTGGTTTGAGGATTACATCATAATACTGTACGTTTGCCATTATGCATACACCTCCTCTAATTTCTCTACAGCTGCCTTAGTAACAACTAATGTTGTATACTTAAGAACATCATATGTGTTGATTTCGTTAGTAGCTGTAACCTTAACTGAAGGAATGTTTCTTCCTGAAAGAACTACGTTCTTATTCTCACCTTCAAGAACTACTAATGCATTTTCAACCTTTAAGTTGTTCATAACTTCTACGAACTTCTTTGTCTTGATTTCATCTAACTTGAACTCGTCAAGTACAACGATCTTGCTTTCTGCAACCTTTGAAGATAAAGCAGAAAGAAGAGCGATTCTCTTTTCTTTCTTATTCATCTTGAATGAATAATCTCTTGGCTTTGGTGCGAATACGATACCGCCGCCTGTCCACTGTGGAGCTCTTGTAGAACCCTGTCTTGCATGACCAGTTCCCTTCTGTCTCCAAGGTTTTCTTCCGCCACCAGAAACTTCTGAACGTGTCTTAGCGCTCTGTGTTCCCTGACGATTATTTGCAAGCTGGTTAACTACTGCCATGTGTACAAGATGTTCATTAACTTCAACACCAAACACTGCATCGTTTAATTCGATTGAGCCAACTTCCTTGCCTTCAATATTGTAAACAGATACGTTTGCCATCTGTGTGGTCCTCCTTCCTTAGCAAAAACTACTTGCTAGCCTTTACTGTTTCTTTCAGTGTTACTAATGATTTCTTAGGTCCAGGTACAGCACCCTTAACTAAGATTACGTTGTTTTCAACATCAACTCTTACTACTTCAAGATTCTGGATTGTGATTCTCTTAGAACCCATATGTCCAGGCATTCCTTTTCCCTTGAATACTCTACCAGGTGTTGTTGCTGATCCGTTTGAACCCTGATGTCTGTGGAACTTAGAACCATGAGCCATAGGTCCTCTTGACTGGCCTAATCTCTTGATTGCGCCCTGGAAACCTTTACCCTTTGAAATAGCAGTTGCATCTACCTTATCGCCTGCTGCGAAGATATCAGCTTTGATTTCATCCTTTACTGAGTATTCTGAAGCGTTTTCAAACTTGAATTCTCTTAAGAATCTCTTGTAAGGAACCTCTGCCTTATCAAAATGTCCTTTAACAGGCTTGTTTACTAACTTTTCTCTAATGTCAGCAAAACCAACCTGAACTGCATCGTAACCGTCGTTTTCTACTGTCTTAACTTGTGTAACAACACAAGGACCAGCCTGAAGAACAGTTACAGGTGTTAAAACACCGTCTTCGTTGAAGATTTGAGTCATTCCGACTTTTGTAGCTAAAATTGCCTTCTTCATTGATATTCCTCCTGTTTAATCTACAGCGGACAAGATGATTATGCCGTTTCCGGCGCAATCATCTGGAAGCAAAATCCTGACGGATTTTCTTCCGGTTTCAGCCCGGAATTTTCTATATTTATAAAATCATACGTCATAAGCGCATCCTGTCATCCTAGAACAGCTAATATAAGTGGAACCTGCACCACTGTGCTACACTTTTGTGTACGTTACTTCTATATTAAACCCTTAGGATTATTGCTCTTAAATAATAATGAAAAATTGTGTAATGATTAGTTCATTACCTTAAGGTTGATGAATACACCAGCTGGCATCTCTAACTTAGATAATGCATCTACAGTCTTCTGTGATGGTGATAATACATCGATGAGTCTCTTGTGAGTTCTCTGTTCAAACTGTTCTCTTGAATCCTTATACTTGTGAACAGCTCTAAGGATTGTAACTACTTCCTTCTTTGTTGGAAGAGGTACTGGACCACTCACATTTGCTCCTGTCTTCTTAGCAGTTTCGATGATTTTCTTAGCTGACTGATCGATTAACTGATGATCATAAGCTTTCAGTGTAATTCTTATTACCTGATTTGCCATAAAAAAAGTCGCCTCCTTCGCACTTTATTGTTTAAGTACGACAAGCGGTGACTGTACACACTCCCACGTGTATCGAGAATCACCTGTTGGATTATCCCGATTACCAACGTGTCATTTCTGCATCTTGCAGATGATATTAGGTACAGTGACTTGTCGCCAGATTCTTCGCCGGTCTCTTACCGGCCTTGACATTCGCTCCACGGAAAACCTGCTCTTATGAGCAGCAACCTCACGCTTCTACGCTATCAATGTCACAGCAAGTATTAATATACACTACACTTAATATAAAATCAACCAGAAAAATATTATTTTATTGTATTTTTTTAAGTACAATTCTGTAATATTTCTCTGGTTTAATTATTATCCATTTTTGTTGTTATTTATCCACAAATATGCATTATTTGATGAATATTTATAAACATTTCTGCTTTGTTTGCACACATCTTTACTGGTTTGCTATTCTTTCCGCAAGGTCGTTAAGATATACCCACCTGTCCATCTTTTCCTCAAGCTGTTTTTCTTTTTCAGCCTTTTCCTTAGACAGGTCATTTAACTTACCATAGTCAGTTGCACACTTAGCCATTTCACTGTCTATTCTTTCTATATCGCTTTCTAATGCAGCTATATCATCATCAATACTCTCATATTCTTTCTGTTCCTTGTAAGTAAACTTAAGGCGCTCACTTCTTGATTTATTATATTCCTTACTTGTAAGTGTCTTATTGCCCGCTGTAACCTTCTGTGTACCATCTGCTGATTTATCACCGTTACTTCCTGCTGCCACACCGCTGCCTGATACCAGACCATTACCTGATAATGCTGTACCTTTAGATATTCCATTTCCTGGCACATTATATATAGAAGAAACGCATTTTTCTTTGTAGTCTGAATAGCCTCCTTCATACTGGGTAAGGTGACCCCCCGCCTCAAATGCAAATATTCTGTCAACCGTTCTGTCAAGAAAGTATCTGTCATGTGAAACTGTTATGATAATCCCTGCAAATCCATCCAGATAATCCTCAAGTACTTCAAGCGTTTCAATATCAAGATCATTGGTAGGCTCATCAAGTATAAGTACATTAGGCGCACTCATAAGCACACTTAAAAGATACAGTCTTCTCTTTTCTCCTCCGGACAGCTTTCTTATTGGTGTCCACTGCTGTTTTGGTGAAAAGAGAAACTTTTCACACATCTGGCTTGCTGTTGCCTTGCCATCTACTGTCTGCACATACTCGCCTATGCTTCTTACAAACTCAAGCACTGTCTGATTCTCATCCAGCGGTTCATTTTCCTGCATAAAATAACCTATATGTACAGTGTCACCTATCTCAACGCTTCCACTATCCGGCTGTATCTGTCCTGTTATTATCTTCATAAGTGTTGACTTACCACATCCATTGCTTCCTATTATACCTATACGGTCATCTCTTAGAAAAATGTATGAAAAATCATTGATATAAGTATGACCGTCATATGCTTTGGTTATGTTGTTAAGCTCTATCGTCTTTTTGCCTAATCTTGTGCTTACAGAGCTCATATCCATAAGGCTCTTGTCAAATTTAGCCCTTGCCTCACGGGAAGCTTCCTTCATATCCTCAAAACGGTCTATTCTTGCCTGCTGTTTTGTTGAACGTGCCTGGCATCCTCTTCTTATCCACTCAAGTTCTCTTCTTAATGTGTTCTGTCTTTTAGCCTCTGTAGCTCTTTCCATCTGCTCTCTTTCAGTCTTTAATTCAAGAAAGCCGGAATAGTTGGAATCATAACTATAAAGCGCAGCATGGTCTATCTCAACTATCTTGTTAGTTACATTGTCCAGGAAATACCTGTCATGCGTTACCATAAGAAGTTCGCCCTTGAAAGCCTTTATATACTGCTCAAGCCACACAACCATATCATTATCAAGATGGTTAGTCGGCTCATCAAGTATAAGCACCTCTGTAGGTTCAACCAATGCCTTTGCAAGCGCCACTCTTTTCTTCTGTCCTCCTGAAAGCATATCCATAGAAGCATCAAATACTCCTATCCCAAGCTTGTTAAGAATCTCCTTTGCCTTGGCCTCACTAGCATTAGCTTTTCCTCTCAGCACATAGGAAAGAACCGTCTCATCCTTCGCATGGTCAGGTGACTGTGCAAGGTATGTTACTGTAACATTCCTTCCCTTTATAACATTTCCTTCATCAGGCTCTTCAATACCAGCTATTATCTTAAGCAATGTTGACTTTCCAGTACCATTTACACCTATGACACCCACCTTATCACCCTTGTTTATTCCAAGTGTAACCTTATCAAGTAGTACCTTCTCGCCAAATGTTTTACTCACTTTTTCTACATTTAATATATTCACAACAATTACCTTTCTTTAACACTACTGTAATCACCCGCAATATCATCCAGCTTATACAGCTTCTTCATCTTGGCAGCCAGCTCCGGATTTTCCTTCTCAAGTTTACTTATATGCTCCATTCTGCGTTCCATCATATGCTTATATGCCTCAGGATTATTCTCCTTAAAATGCAGCATAACCTCTCTTCTGTGCTGTCTTAGGTGTGCAAGTGCATCCGGATTAAGCTTTGCAATCTTTGCCTCAAGTCTTAATCTTCGCTCTTCGATTCTTTCTTCTAACGCTTCTGCATTGCTGTTGTTTTGTGTAAGCTCTGATAAATGCATCTCAACTCTCTCAAGAAGCTCATCCTCATCAAACAGACCAATACGTCCCCATGTATTCTTACTTTCAGCCTCTGCAAGTACATTATCCGGAATATGCTCATTATTTTCATCCATATGTGTGATATCATCTGTCATCTGCACTGCAAACTTATCAAGCCATTCCGATGCATCCTCGCCAAATGCCCACTCTATCTCTGCAAGTCTTTCATTGTCCTCTATAAAATCATTATGTGCCTCTGTCTGTTCTAGTGTACCTGCAAGTGGATAAGGTCTGTCAACGCCAGCATCTCTTAACGCAAGTGATATAGTTCTTCGTGTGACACCCTCTTCCACAAGACATCCAGCACCTAGCTTTCTTAGCTGATCGTTAACATTACCAACATGCTCTGTTATATAAAAACGTAGACCTTTATCTTTAAGAATCTTATTAAATGAAACAAGTCTGTCGGCTGCGGTTATGTCTATGCTTCCTATACCACTTGCATCAACTATAACAACTCTTGTATCATCTTTTATCGCATTTTCTATATCCTGTAAAAATGTAGACACATTTGCAAAGAAAAGATTGCCACTGAATCTGTACATCACAACATGTTGTATCTCAAGCGCATTCCTGTTACGGTTAAGATTATAGAAGCCTTCATGACCTGGTATACATCCAAGAAGTGATCTTGGTGGAACAACCGCTCTTATAATCACTGCTATAAATGAAAGAATAACACCTATTATTACACCATATATTGTTCCGAATAAAAGCACTCCGAACATAGCAGCAAGAAAAATGAAAAACTCAGCTCTGTTAACCTTTCTTAACTTATCTGCCAGCTTGTACTCTACTATACCTATAAGTGCTGCCACAACGATACCAGTAAGTATTGGTACAGGAAGATATTCAAGAAGCGGTGTTGCAAACAAAACAACAACAAGCATGGTTACTGCTGCTGTCACTGACATAAGCTGTGTCTTACATCCAAACTGGTCTGCAATGCCTGTTCTTGACACACTTCCATTCAGTGGACAGCTTCCTGATACTGCCGATGCCACATTTGCAAGAGAATATGCAAGAACTTCTCTGTTATTATCAACCTTATAACCATATCTGTTTGCATAATTGTTCGTTGCCAGCAAAGTCTGTGCCATAATAACAAGTGCACATGTAAGTCCTAAAACAACTATCTCTGATGTATTATCGCGAAGTAATGTAACATCCGGAATAGAAAGCCTAGGAAATCCAGCATCTACATGTGGAAGATGTTTTACACCGAATCTGTCTATATGTAAAAATGCTGTTGCCATAGCTCCAAGTACCATAAGTACAACCGACATTGGAAACTTCGGCATATATTTTTTACAGACAAGAATAATCACAACTGTTCCGAATCCCAGAACTGCCGACAATACATTAAAATATTTCAACTGGTCGGTTATATGCAGAATGAGCTCTATAAGCTCGCCTGTACCTGCCGTGCCTCCAAACAGCTTAGGCACCTGCATAAGTATAATAGTAATTCCTATCCCACTTATGAAACCGCCCATGACCGGAGTGGATATGTAGTTCACTATTCTGCCAGCTTTTATAAGGCTGAATATTAAAAGCCATGCTGCAACTACAAGCGTTATAGCTGGTACAAGCCGCATCGCTTCATCTGAACCTGTTATTACTCCAAGTGCTGCAAGTGTCCCTCCAACCAGCACTGCAGGAGTGGCATCTACACCAAACACAAACTGTGGTGAACTTGTTGTAAATGCATACACAAGTACAGGAAGTAATGAACCATATAATCCATACGCCGCCGGCAATCCTGCTATCTGTGCATACCCCATAGATATAGGAATAGATACAAGTGCCACAATAATACCTGCTATAATATCGTTCTTTGCTGTTTTAAAAGATATATTTTTCAAATGTGCATTTTCCTTTCCTTATATACATAATGTAATTATCAATAGTTACTTTTAACACTAATACCATATCACAATTTATATTTTTTATCTGTTATATGTTACAGTAAAAATATGGATTTTTCAATAAAATTTATCTTAACAATATGTCACTGTAAAGAACTATTTACAGCATTTTGGCAACTGACTCTGAAAATAACAATGTGTACATAAAAATGCCTGCATACCTCTAACAAAAACATTTCCTTGCCCTTATCATATGGATTGTTATATACTTATATAAGTATGATGTCGGGGGCAAAAGCCACCAACTTTGATATCTATGGATTGTTCTGTGCTACGCACTCCAACGTCTACGCTACGCTTCGGTCCGTGCTAAACATGTGTCACTGGCACATAGCACCCTACCTAATATTAGCATATCGTAGGATTATCATCCCACTTTTATGCTCATATCACATATAACAAAGAAAGGATTACACAATATATGTTTATTGCAGATAACTGGAAAGACTATGAAGTTATAGATACATCATGTGGTGAAAAACTTGAACGATGGGGAGATTATATCCTTGTACGTCCAGACCCACAGGTCATATGGGATACCCCTAAAAACGATAAAAGATGGAAACACATGAATGGTCATTATCACAGAAGCTCAAAAGGCGGCGGTGAATGGGAGTTCTTTGATCTTCCACAGAGCTGGACTATTAACTATCAGAGTCCTTCTCTTGATGTGCCTCTTACTTTTAACTTAAAACCTTTCAGCTTCAAGCATACAGGTATATTTCCAGAGCAGGCTGCTAACTGGGACTGGTTTTCAGGCATAATAAAGAAAGCTAAGGAAAAGGATGCCAATAGACAGATAAAGGTTCTTAATCTTTTTGCATATACCGGTGGTGCAACTCTTGCATGTGCTGCAGCCGGGGCACATGTAACACACGTTGATGCATCTAAAGGTATCATTGCATGGGCTAAGGAAAATGCCACATCTTCCGGTCTTATTGACAAACCTATCCGCTGGATAGTTGATGATTGTGTTAAGTTCGTTGAGAGAGAAATAAGACGTGGCAATCACTACGATGCCATCATTATGGACCCTCCTTCATATGGAAGAGGACCTAAAGGCGAAATATGGAAAATAGAAGAAGCCATACATCCACTTGTAAAGTTATGTGCACAGCTTCTTTCTGAGGAACCATTATTCTTCCTCATTAACTCATATACAACAGGGCTTCAGCCAGCGGTTCTTACATATATGTTAAGCACAGAGCTTAAAAACTTTGACGGTTACTGCAGCTCAAACGAAGTAGGACTTCCTGTATCATCCAACGGACTCGTTCTTCCTTGTGGCGCTTCTGGAAGATGGTGCAGTTCTGAATATTAATCACCAATTAAAATGCTGCCATTTTATGTGGCAGCATTTTATACTATATTTTTATTTTGTTATTTTTATTTTATTGTTTTTCTTGTATTTTTTTCTTGCATTATTTTTTTACGTTCTTTTCCTTCATAATCAATTCTTCCATAAGTCTGCTATAATCCTCTGAAGCAACCGGAAGCTTAACCTGAATACCATTACATGCTGAATAATAAGCTCCTGCGCACAACATCAGTGAATTAAGCCCTTCCTCGCCTTTCGCTACAAGATATGTATCATCATGTTCTAATGAAGCTCTGGCAAATCTTTCAAGCAGTTCTATATATGGCTCTGGTGTCTTTGGGAACTCAATTGTTTCCTTAGTATATTGCATGTTTTCCCTTGAATTAACCATTTCAGTTTTTATATATTCTTCTACATCCTGATGTCTTGTTATAGTAAGCGTATTATCTTCAAGCAGCAGCTTTGCTTTTGTTCCTATTATTTCAAGTCTTTCTTCATGACACGCTTCTCCCGTTGTCAGTACAAATGAAGCTGTCATGCCATCATCATAATCCATAATAATAGTATCTTCATCATCTACTGCAAAATCATTATATTTGCCAAAAGGTATAAGTGCAAACATTCTCTGCGGCATGCCAAAAAGATACTGGAACATATCAAGTATATGCTGTCCCTGGTTAATAAGTGCACCGCCGCCTTCACCAGCAAAGCTGCTTCTCCAGGCGCCAGAATGATGATAATATGATGTCCTTAAGTATCTTGAATTAATAAGATTCACCCTTCTTAGCTTACCCAGCTCACCTGCATCAATCATACTCTTAATCTTCATATACTTAGGATATAATCTTTGATGAAATACCATACCATATATTCTTTCGCTCTTTTTAGCTGCCTCATTCATAGTAAGTGCTTCCCCTATATCTGATGCTGCCGGTTTATCGCACAAAACATCCTTTCCCAGTGAAAATGCCTGTACCGCAAGCTTAGCATGTGTTTTATGCGGAGTTGCTATAATAACTGCATCAAATAATGTATCTACATCTTCTGCTTTAAACATATCATCTGCACTTCTAAATATTCTTACATGCCCACCATCAACATTTACAAGTGCTTCACCCCACTCCATAAGTTCATCTCTTCGTATAACTACTGCCGTCAGCTTCATGTTGGCAACTTCACCTGATACAATCATCTGTGCATATTTCTTTCCCATATTTCCAACACCTATAAGAGCTACTCTTAATATTTTGTTCTGCATATTATTCATGGTTCCTTTCTTATTTATTTTGCATTCTATTCTATAATTAAATTTCTATATTTATTTTGCATTCTACTATTATTGTAGAGAATGTATGAAATACCTATTCATTACCTATTATTTTCAATACAACTACTAATTTTATTACCTGTCCTTACTGCCTCATCAAGCAATATTGCCGCATATGCATCTGCAAATGCATCTTCCATGCTATATGGTGATTCTGCCTCACCTCTGCTATACTTTGCTGTTCCTATCATAAGAGCCGCTATTGCTGTTTCATCCTCTGACAAGCCACGCAGCCCTAATTCCGGTTCATACAGTACATTTTCACCGCACATTATTTTCTCTATTTCACGAACGGTAGACAGGTTAGGATTAGTATCTTTAGTGTGTGTTACATTCACATCTGTCACAATCTTTTGATACTGTCCTTCATTTTTATCATCAAGATAATACAGCTCATCGTTAATAAGCTCTCCTCTGACACCCTGCACCTTTATCATATTCTTTCTTATAGGTGAGCGGTACTGCTCAGAGTCAAAATCATACCATGCAACCTTTCCACTCTCAAACTCAAATGCTGCTACACATCTTTTTTTAGGCGCTGTTCTGCCATCTGTAAATTTGTCATATCTCGTAAGTGTCTGAGTTGTCGGAAATTCATATATTTTACCTGACACTGTGTAGTTTTCATCAGGTTTTATACCAAGATATGCTCTTATAAGACTGAAACCGTGATATTCGTGTGCAAGGGATATATTCAGACAACTGATATCGCCAAGTACACCACTATTAACAAGCTTAATCCGTGCTTTATTATATGGATATTCCCTGTATTGTTCAGCAACAACCTGCTTCTTATCTGTTTTATCATCTGACATATGATATCTGTATAACTTTTTAAGCGAATCCATATCCAATGCTGCTGGTGTCTCAGAAAGAACAGTTATTCCTCTATCCATCCATTCTATTGATACATCACATATACTTGTTTTATTCACTGCTACAACAGCAAAATCCGGTTTATAACCTACGCACTCTTCTATAGAGGTTGTAGTGTGTATACCGAATTCTTCTGCCATCTTATCTGCTTTTTCCTGTGTACGGCAGTACATTGCATCTAGACATAATATATCCGGCATTGCTTTTGCTATTCTGACATAATAAAGCGAACGCCAGCCTGAACCTATTATTATAAAATGATACTTACCCATATAAGCTTCATACCTCCTGAAAATAAATAATATCAATTAATTTACAAAACATTTTCTTTTTTCAGTTTTCTACAAACATCTATAATAATACTATGATCCTGTTCATGATTAAAACCAGAGCATGTTATTGTGCCTATTGCTGTCTGGCAATTCTCTAGTCTTATTGGAAATGCACCTCCCACCTGTGCATACTCTGATGGTTCTAATGCCCACTTTTCTTTAATATTCATACCACAATCCTCAAGCATATAGTGCGCCCACAATGAACTATGTCCGGTATGCATCGCCGTATTTTTCTTACGCTCGATCATAATATCATTACTTACAGCATTACCATCACTGGAATAATGGAACAATCTTCTTCCAGCTATTGCAATATCTATACATATTTTATTGTTACGGTTTTTCGCTTCTTCTATAAGCGCCATTCCTATAGCAAGTGCTGTTTCTGATGAAAACTCCCTGAATTTCAATTCTTTCTCTTCAGCTTCACATTGTTTCATAAGTTCTTTAGCAGTCATACCTTTTAACTCCTTTAATCAATTATTTCATTTGGTATTCTATCTACCATTCTGTTACCATCCTATTTTACAGTTGCTTCATTTTCTTTTGCGCTCATTATATCATAATTTACTCTTTCTTAACCCGTACACTCACGAACCCGCGCTTCGCGCTATCCCGCCCTGCTTTGCATGGCTGTTCGTTCGTTAATGGCGCAAGAAAAGTAAATGTCTGCTTCGCAGCCGCTTCCTTTTCTTTTGCGCTCATTATATCATTTATATAATCTTATAAACTTTGAAAAAATATTCAATAATTTTACTTCCACTTATTTATTATGATAATTTAACACACATTCTTAACGTACGGACGACAGCCTATATAAAAAATGCACTTGAAGTTTGATTGTGATAGTTCTTAGTCTTTCCCTTAGTCTACCAGCTAGCTTCGTACATGGATGTACGAAGCGGCAAAGCCGCGCCAGTCGCCAAGGTCATATCAGGAATATGACTTTGGCTCGTTGCTCGCATAAATCAAAGCTTCTGGCATTAAACATGGTGTGCAGAACTGCCTGTAGCTTATATTTGTCGTCCATTCGTCACCAACTAATATCCAATTAAATCAAGGGGACGAAAAAAAGGCTTCCGAGGAATCTCGGAAACCCTTAAAATTACTGTATTAAATAACAATTATTCAATGATTGTAGCAACAGCACCAGAACCAACTGTTCTACCACCCTCAGGCTATATGAATAGCGTTTTTTGATATATTTTCTATGCTTTTTATGGCTAAAATCTGCATATTTTCTTTAGTTTTAGCCGTCTTATTTTTATTTGCATGATTTCTTGGCACCGTTTTGGCACCGGAATACATCTCTTAACCAAACTGAAAGTTTCACTTTCTCCACATAACTAAAAATCATTTGTCAATTTCCTTATCATACACCTTTTTCGAATATATAACTGCTACAACCGTTGCTAATAATAAATAAATCAACATAAATATTGTCCCAGTCATTCCACTTGTATATATAGATGTAATGATAGTCAATAGACCGGTAACAATAATACATATTGCACCAAAGCGATTACTCTTTCTCCACGTATCGTCATTATGCATACTCCAAACGGTTCGAAGTCCTACTACCGCATTTCGTTTTGCTTTTGTCATAAAATTTCCTAATACAATAAACAGAATGCCACATAAAATACAGGAAACTTTTGCAATATCAATAGTAGCCTGAGAACTACCCGTATTTGCTTGTATCCATGAAGAGTAAAGAATAAAACAGTGCATAATACCGAACATTATAGCCTGCGAAAGTCCTACAACACACAATACTTTTGCAGAAGATTTTGCTTCCATTTGTTCCTTTTCAGTTTTTGCTGTTATTGATTTTTTTTCAAATACATTGATTAGCAACTGCCAAAATAGTGTAATAAACAAAATTATTATCGGAAAAATAAGACTTTCTGTTTTACTTCCCCATCTGTCAGTATTTCCCTCCAAATCATGATGCATAGGTATAACATCCGGCATAAACTGTAGTACCACACTTGTGACTACAACTGGAATCATTGCTACTATCCACATTATTTTTTTCATCTCTTTTTTCCTCCAAACTGATTAACCCATATAATTAATTCATCAAAAACTGTAGTATTGATTTCGTAATAAACAAAGTTTTTTTCTTTATATTCAGATACTAAATCAGCACTCTTTAATAGTTTCAAATGATAAGAAAGTGCCGCTGGTGTAATTTGCAATTCTTCCGCAATCTCTCCGGCATTTAATCGTCCATTCTTTAGCATCGTAAGAATATCTCTTCTTTGACTGTCTGCTAACACTTTAAAAATATTTGTTTCTCCCATATCTCTTACCTATTTAAAATTTTCTTTAAATAAACATTAACACACCTTTCTTTAATTTACAAGCGGTATTTAAAAATATTTTTAAATAGTAAAACACGCTGAAAAACCAACGTGTCTATTCTATCGATATAAAAAAATAACTAACCAGCAGTAAACTTCAAAGTTTTCTCTTAGTCCAAAATGAGTATATCATACCAGAAGTTATTTTACACCAAGAATTCATGAATGCGGAGCATTACGCTCCGCACCCACACTACACATATATCAGCTCTTTTAATACATTTTCCTCTGCCGAACTTCTCACATTATTCATCAGCCCTACCCAATTCATTTGATCGGAAGTTTTCAATTCTTCTGTAATTCCTGCTTCTGCTTTTGTCTGCTCCATAAGAAGCTCCATTCTCTCATAACACTCCCCGTCTACCTTCATTTCTAATTTTGTTATAATTTTTGCATTTTTATATTGTACGAATTTCGTACATTTATATTAACACCATATATCTCATATGTCAGCACTTCGTAAATTCATCTTTATGTTTTTCGTAATTTTTCTTTGTATTAATATAGGAGGTCATATATAGGCGATGGAAAGAAATTGAAAGAAATACTTGATAGTAAATGCACAAATGTACGCTAAATTGCAAAAGCAACCAGAATCAACACCACAGCACTCTATTCTATTATTCAAAAGAATTCTAATATTAGATTTGATTTTGCACTTCGATTGGCAAATGAATTAGAAATTAACATGAATGATCCATGGTACGAGACAAATGCCTATTCTTCCAGTGCTACTTTACAATCAAAAATGAATACTATTTCATCTGCCTATTCTGAATTAAGCAAAAGCAGATCAGAATATGTACAGTTTTATATGAAAAATCATGAGCAGATTCCAACATGGATTATGATAAAGGTTGTGAATTTCTCTACTTTTATTGATGTTCTTCATAACAGTAAGACAAATGTAACCCACGCTATTTGCAAACTATATTCTATGTATGATGACAATAATTTACCAAATGTTAAACTATTGATTGGTAGTTTGCATTGGTTGCGAAGAGTACGGAATTCTTGTGCACATAATGAGCGTGTTTATTGCATTCACCAAACGCAAGCACGTAACAATTCTGCAAGTGGTCGTATATTAGACCCTTATTATACACAGCTTCCCACATCATACAGTAGATGTACCGAAAAAACATTTTCGATATTCTTGTATACTTTAAATATTTTCCTCCCACAGAAGAATTTACACCAATGATTATAGAATTAAAAAATATGTTAATAGAATTGCAAAACACTTTGCAGACAAATGCATTTGACAATGTCAGAGGTCAGATGGGAATAAAAAATTTGAATGTTCTCGATGCATTAATTACCTTACCAAAATCCAAAATTGAGTACAACAAATTCGATACTTTATAACTTATTTCCCAAGAAAATCATATAAACTCTTGTCATAAATTTGTAAATGTGGTAATATACCAACACAGAGAGAGCCATATTGATTATGGCTGAAAAACACTCATGCACTTATGTGTATGGGTGTTTTTTACTTTACCACAATTTATTTATTTCAAAAATTTTCGGCACTGTTTTGACACCATTCACACCCCTTTTCACTTATTTCGGGACAAAAAAGGGCTTCCGAGGAATCTCGGAAACCCTTAAAATTACTGTATTAAATAACAATTATTCAATGATTGTAGCAACAGCACCAGAACCAACTGTTCTACCACCCTCACGGATAGCGAAACGAAGACCCTGCTCCATAGCTACGTTATGGATAAGTTCAACTGTCATTTCTACGTTATCACCAGGCATGCACATTTCTGTACCAGCTGGAAGTTCGCAAACACCAGTAACATCAGTTGTTCTGAAGTAGAACTGTGGTCTGTAGTTGTTGAAGAATGGAGTATGACGTCCACCTTCGTCCTTTGTTAATACGTAAACCTGAGCTGTAAACTTGTGGTGTGGTGTGATTGAACCTGGCTTACAAAGAACCTGTCCTCTCTGGATCTCATCTCTCTGAACACCTCTAAGAAGAGCACCAATGTTATCACCTGGTTCTGCTTCATCAAGGAGCTTTCTGAACATTTCGATACCAGTTACAACAACCTTACGGATGTCTTCGTGGATACCAACGATTTCAACTTCCTCGTTAACCTTAAGAACACCTCTTTCTACTCTACCAGTAGCAACTGTACCACGACCTGTGATAGAGAAGATATCTTCGATAGGCATAAGGAATGGCTTATCTGTATCTCTCTGTGGATCTGGAACATACTCATCGATTGTGTGCATAAGTTCAAGAATCTTGTCACCCCATTCGCCGCTTGGATCTTCAAGAGCCTTAAGAGCTGAACCCTGGATGATTGGTGTATCATCGCCTGGGAAATCATATTCGTTAAGAAGTTCTCTGATTTCCATATCAACTAATTCAAGAAGTTCTGGATCATCAACCATATCACACTTGTTCATGAATACTACTACGTAAGGAACGCCAACCTGACGAGCAAGAAGGATATGCTCTCTTGTCTGAGCCATAACACCATCAGTAGCAGCAACAACGAGGATAGCAGCATCCATCTGAGCAGCACCAGTGATCATGTTCTTTACATAATCGGCATGGCCTGGACAGTCAACGTGTGCGTAATGTCTCTTCTCTGTTTCGTACTCAACGTGAGCTGAAGAAATTGTGATACCTCTTTCTCTTTCTTCTGGAGCCTTATCGATATTTTCGAATGCAACAGCTTCACCTGTACCAAGTCTCTCGTGAAGAGTCTTTGTGATAGCAGCTGTAAGAGTTGTCTTACCGTGATCTACGTGTCCAATTGTACCAATGTTGCAATGTGGTTTTGTTCTTTCAAATTTAGCCTTTGCCATTGTTTAAAATCCTCCTAATTTAAATAGAATAATCGTCTGCAATGCAGACTTCTCATAGCTGAAATCTATTATATTATTTTTTCAAGAATATTTCAACCATATTTTATATAAAAGCATTGTAAACTAATACTTTTATATGAATTAAGTGATATATTTACATATTCTAACCAGCTTAAACCAGATATAGACATAAATACATCATATATTTATTACTGCGAAATACATTATACTATATTTCGCAGTAATTAAATTATCGTTTAATTATACTAAGATAGATTATTTTGCTCTTGAAGCAATAACCTTATCCTGAACTGACTTAGGAGCCTGTTCATACTTATCGAAGAACATAGAGTAGTTACCACGACCCTGTGTCTTAGAACGAAGGTCTGTAGCATATCCGAACATCTCTGAAAGTGGAACGAATGCTTTAATCATCTTACCACCACTGATGTCTTCCATACCTTCAATACGTCCTCTACGAGCGTTGATATCACCAATAACATCACCCATATATTCTTCTGGCATAGTAACTTCAACCTTCATGATAGGCTCAAGAAGAGCTGGAGCTGCCTTAGCCATAGCATCCTTGAATGCCATAGAACCGGCAATGTGGAATGCCATTTCTGATGAATCGACTTCATGGTAAGATCCATCATAAATATCTGCTCTAAGTCCGAGAACTGGGAATCCAGCTAAGATACCTGAGTTAGCTGCTTCTCTGATACCATCAGCAACTGAAGGAATGTATTCCTTAGGAATAGCACCACCAACTACTGAAGACTCACAGAAGAGAACTGGAGGCTCATTAATTAATACTGTATTCTTTGTCTCAACATCAAACTTATCAACGTTAGCTTCAAGTGGAGTGAAACGTACTTTACAGTGACCATACTGACCACGACCACCTGACTGCTTAGCATACTTGCTATCAACATCAACGGCCTTAGTAAAGCACTCTCTGTAAGCAACCTGAGGTGCACCTACGTTAGCTTCAACCTTGAATTCACGAAGAAGTCTGTCAACGATGATATCAAGGTGAAGTTCACCCATACCAGCGATGATTGTCTGACCTGTTTCCTGATCTGTATGAGCACGGAATGTAGGATCTTCTTCAGCAAGCTTTGCTAAAGCTTCACCCATCTTACCCTGGTCATTCTTAGTCTTTGGCTCAATAGCAAGCTCGATAACTGGCTCTGGGAATTCCATAGACTCTAAGATAACTGGATGTGCTTCATCACAGATAGTATCACCTGTAACTGTAATCTTAAGACCTACTGCAGCAGCGATATCTCCTGAGTAAACCTTATCAATTTCTTTTCTCTGGTTGGCATGCATCTGAAGGATACGTCCAACTCTTTCTTTCTTATTCTTATTAGCATTAAGTACATAAGAACCTGCGTTTAATGTACCAGAGTAAACTCTGAAGAATGCTAACTTACCAACGAATGGATCTGTCATAATCTTGAATGCAAGAGCTGAGAATGGCTCTTCATCAGATGACTTTCTTACTACTTCGTTACCGTCTTCATCAACACCTGTGATATCAGGAATATCAGTAGGAGCTGGCATGTACTCGATAACTGCATCAAGAAGCTTCTGAACACCCTTGTTCTTATAAGCTGTACCGCAAAGACAAGGAATAGCTGTACCTTCGATAGTACCTTTTCTTAAAGCTGCCTTTAATTCTGGAATTGTAAGTTCTTCATCGTTAAAGAACTTCTCCATAAGGTCTTCATCAAGTTCAGCACACTGCTCAACAAGCTTGTCATGATATTCCTGTGCCTGATCAGCTAAATCAGCAGGAATCTCACCAACCTGGATGTCATCACCCTTATCACCGTTGAAGATATAAGCCTTCATCTCGAATAAGTCGATAATTCCCTGGAAATCATCTTCCTTACCAATAGGAATCTGTACGAGTACTGGATTCTTACCAAGCTTTGTAATAAGCTGGTTGCATGATCCGAAGAAATCAGCGCCCATCTTATCCATCTTGTTCATGAATGCCATACGTGGTACGTTATACTTATCAGCCTGACGCCATACGTTTTCTGACTGTGGTTCAACACCGTTCTGTGCATCGAATACACCAACAGCACCATCAAGTACTCTAAGTGAACGCTCAACTTCTACTGTGAAGTCAACGTGTCCTGGAGTATCGATAATGTTAATACGATATTCTGGCTGTGTCTTATCTGGCTTACCTTCTTTTTCAGGTGTCCAGTGACATGTTGTAGCAGCTGAAGTAATTGTGATACCTCTTTCCTGCTCCTGGGCCATCCAGTCCATAGTAGCAGTACCTTCATGAGTATCACCAATCTTGTGATTAACACCAGTATAATAAAGGATACGCTCTGTTAATGTTGTTTTACCAGCATCAATATGAGCCATAATTCCGATATTTCTGGTTCTCTCCAATGGATATTCTCTTCCAGCCATGGATAAAACCTCCTATAATTATTATTAGAATCTGTAATGAGCAAAAGCCTTGTTTGCCTCTGCCATCTTGTGCATATCTTCTTTTCTCTTAACTGATGCACCTGTGTTATTAGCTGCATCAAGAATCTCGTTAGCGAGTCTTTCTTCCATAGTCTTCTCGCCTCTTGCTCTTGAGAATGCTGTCATCCAACGAAGAGCTAAAGCCTGTCTTCTATCTGGCTTAACTTCGATAGGTACCTGGTATGTTGCACCACCGATACGTCTTGCCTTTACTTCGAGAACTGGCATGATATTGTTCATAGCCTCTTCGAATACTTCTAAAGCAGGTCTTTCAGTCTTTGCTGCGACTCTGTCAAATGCTCCATATACAATCTTCTGAGCTACTCCTCTCTTACCATCAAGCATAATGTTGTTGATAAGCTTAGTAACCACCTTGTTATTGTAAATAGGATCTGCTAATACATCTCTTTTCTGAGTATGTCCTTTACGTGGCACGGTTCTTCCCTCCTTAACATTGTATTGTCGTTATCATTTCGCACTAATGAACGCCTAACAGCCTCATCAGCCTTCAACTAACGACGTTTCATTAATTCATAGGTACTCACAAATTAAATTGTGTTCGGGCCGTATATCTTAAACCTGCAACCTTCGGATTAATCTAACTCCGGCACTTTTAATTTAATTGTTCGTAAATTATTGTATGCAATAATCTGCAAATATTCTGATTCACCTTGTAAATCAATCACAGACTTATGATGCTTAATTCTTTATGAATTATTTAGCATCCTTAGGTCTCTTAGCACCGTACTTAGAACGTGCCTGTCTTCTCTTTGCTACACCTGCTGTATCAAGTGTACCTCTGATGATATGATATCTTGTACCTGGTAAATCCTTAACTCTACCACCTCTGATAAGAACAACGCTATGTTCCTGAAGATTGTGGCCTTCACCTGGAATATATGAAGTAACTTCGATTCCATTAGAAAGACGTACTCTGGCGATCTTTCTAAGAGCTGAGTTAGGCTTCTTAGGTGTTGCTGTCTTAACAGCTGTACAAACACCTCTCTTCTGTGGTGCAGATACATCTGTAGCCTTCTTCTGAAGTGAATTATATCCCTTCTGAAGAGCTGGAGCTGTAGACTTCTTAACTGTTGACTTTCTTCCCTGTCTTACTAACTGGTTAAATGTTGGCATTCCTTTTTCACCTCCCGGAATTAGAATAATGAATGGTTGCACTTAGTATAATAACTAAGAAATAAGTGTGAGCCAGCTTTATAAGCTGCCCAATCTATATTTACGTGCATAAAAAAGAGCTTGCTTTTTCGCACGCTTAATTAGTATATATTTTAATTTAAAATTCGTCAAGTATTTTACCAAAAAAAGAAAGCAAAAAATTTTGCTTAAAAATATATTAGTGATTTTAAAAAAGCAGGAGATTCTTCATCTCCTGCTTTCTGTTATATTTATGATGTAAAGCCTTTATCTGAATGATTACTCTTCTGTAACCTCATCTTCAGCTTCCTGTATATCAGCATCCTCAGTAAAATCAAGAGTTTCCTCTCCATCCTCTGTGAAGCTTAATATCTCATCTTCTTCAAGTTCATCATAAGCTGCAGCTGTATCAAGCTCTACGTTCTGATATCTCTTCATACCAGTACCAGCTGGAATAAGCTTACCTATGATAACATTTTCCTTAAGACCGATAAGTGGATCAATCTTTCCGTTAATAGCTGCATCTGTAAGAACCTTTGTAGTTTCCTGGAATGAAGCTGCTGACATGAATGATGTTGAAGCAAGTGAAGCCTTTGTTATACCAAGGATAATAGGAGTTCCTGTGGCCTTCATCTTACCCTCTTCCTCAAGCTTTTCATTAACCTCTGTGAATTCAAGAGTATCAACCTGTGAACCAGGTAAGAAATCTGAATCTCCAGCAGAATCAATAACTATCTTCTTAAGCATCTGTCTAACAATAAGCTCGATATGCTTATCATTGATATCAACACCCTGGATACGGTAAACTTTCTGAACCTCACGAAGCATGTAATCCTGAACAGCTCTTACACCAAGAATTCTTACGATATCATGTGGATTCTCAGAACCTTCTGTGATTTCCTCACCAGTTGCAACAACCTGTCCTTCCTGAACCTTAACACGTGTATCTCTTGATACAGGATAAGACTTTGAATTACCTTCGTCATCTGTAATAACGATATCTGTCTTCTTATCTGTCTTAGCAAAGCTTACTGTTCCACCAAACTCAGCAAGAACCGCAAGACTCTTTGGCTTTCTTGCCTCGAAAAGTTCTTCTACTCTAGGAAGACCCTGTGTAATGTTATCACCAGCAACACCACCAGTATGGAATGTTCTCATAGTAAGCTGTGTACCAGGTTCACCGATAGACTGGGCAGCGATGATACCAACTGCTTCACCAATCTGTACTGTCTGACCTGTTGCAAGGTTAGAACCATAACATTTAGCACAAACACCGATATGTGAACGGCATGTAAGGATTGTTCTTATCTTAACCTGGTTTACACCAGTCTTAATAATAGCTTCTGCTCTCTTAGGAGTTACAAGGTGGTTAGCTGCAACAACTATCTCGCCTGTAGCTGGATCCTTGATATCTTCTGCAAGATATCTTCCTGTAATACGCTCCTGTAATGGCTCAAGAATATCTTCTTTTGCATCACTTGAGTTAGTAGCTCTGTCATTGACAAATGAATATACATACATACCAGGTATAACTTTACCAACGCTGCAATCTGTCTCTCTGACAATAAGATCCTGTGAAACATCAACAAGTCGTCTTGTAAGATAACCTGAATCGGCTGTTCTAAGCGCTGTATCTGAAAGACCCTTACGAGCACCATGGGCTGAAATGAAGTATTCCAATACATCCAGACCTTCACGGAAGTTAGACTTGATTGGAAGTTCAATAGTGTGACCTGATGTATCTGCCATAAGACCACGCATACCTGCAAGCTGCTTAATCTGCTGGTTAGAACCACGGGCACCTGAATCGGCCATCATGAAGATGTTATTGTACTTATCAAGACCATCAAGAAGTGCCTTAAGCAATGTCTTATCTGTTTCCTGCCATACTCTGATTACATTCTTATATCTTTCTTCATCAGTTGAACGACCTCTGTTGTAATTCATGTTGATTCTTTCAACCTTCTGTTCAGCATCAGCAATAAGCTGTTTCTTAACAGGTGGCACTGTCATCTCTGATATAGAAACTGTCATGGCAGCTCTTGTTGAGTACTTATAACCCATTGCCTTTATATCATCAAGAACTTCAGCAGTTGTTGTTGTACCATGAGTATTAATAACGTGCTGTAAGATATCCTTTAACTGTTTCTTACCTACATGGAAGTCAACCTCAAGCTTTAAGAAGTTTTCTTCCTTGCTTCTATCTACATATCCAAGATCCTGAGGAAGAATTTCATTGAATATGAAACGTCCAAGTGTAGACTCAACTATACCTGACACTTCTTCTCCCGATGCATTTGTCTTAGACACTCTAACCTTAATCTTTGAATGAAGAGTAATAATACTATTCTCATAAGCAAGAAGCGCTTCATTAACACTCTTAAATATCTTACCTTCACCCTTAACGCCAGGTCTTTCCTGTGTAAGATAGTAGATACCAAGAACCATATCCTGTGAAGGAACGGCAACCGGACCACCATCTGAAGGCTTAAGTAAGTTGTTAGGTGAAAGAAGCATGAATCTACACTCAGCCTGTGCTTCTACAGACAATGGAAGATGCACGGCCATCTGGTCACCATCGAAATCGGCATTGAACGCTGTACAAACAAGTGGATGAAGCTTAATAGCCTTACCTTCTACAAGGATAGGCTCGAATGCCTGAATACCAAGTCTGTGAAGTGTAGGAGCACGGTTAAGCATAACTGGATGCTCTTTGATAACATCTTCAAGCACATCCCATACTTCTGTTTCAAGATGTTCAACACTCTTCTTAGCTTTCTTAATATTCTCAGCAAGACCACGTCTTACTAACTCTCTCATAACGAATGGTTTGAATAACTCAATAGCCATTTCCTTAGGAAGACCACACTGATATATCTTAAGCTCTGGTCCTACTACGATAACAGAACGTCCTGAATAGTCAACTCGCTTACCAAGAAGATTCTGTCTGAAACGTCCCTGCTTACCCTTTAATAAGTCTGATAAAGACTTAAGAGCCCTGTTACCAGGTCCTGTTACAGGACGACCGTTTCTACGGCCATTATCTATAAGTGCATCAACAGCTTCCTGAAGCATTCTCTTTTCGTTACGGACAATGATTTCAGGAGCGCCAAGTTCCATAAGTCTTGCAAGACGGTTATTTCTGTTTATGATTCTTCTATAAAGATCATTAAGATCTGATGTTGCGAATCTACCACCCTCTAACTGTACCATTGGTCTTAAGTCTGGAGGAATAACTGGAATTTCAGTAAGGATCATCCACTCTGGCTTAGTACCAGCAGCGATAAATGCATCCATAACTTCGATTCTCTTAATAAGTCTTGCAGCCTTCTGTGAAGTAGTAGTAGCAAGCTCTTCCTTAAGCTTTGCCACTTCTTCTTCAAGGTTAACACTTCTAAGAAGCTCTAAAATAGCCTCAGCACCCATTCCAACTCTGAAAGTGTTACCATACTGGTCATAAAGATCTCTATACTCTGTTTCAGTAAGAATCTTCTTGAATGGAATATCTGTTTCACCTGGATCAATCACGATATAAGAAGCAAAGTAAAGAACCTTTTCAAGATTCTTAGGTCCTATATCAAGGATAAGGTCCATACGGCTAGGGATTCCCTTAAAATACCAGATATGTGAAACTGGAGCAGCAAGGTGAATATGTCCCATACGATCTCTACGGACACTTGCCTTAGTAACCTCAACACCACACTTATCACATATGATGCCTTTATCCTTAATTTTCTTATACTTACCGCAATGACACTCCCAGTCTTTGCTAGGTCCGAATATTCTTTCACAGAACAGACCATCTCTTTCTGGCTTTAAAGTTCTGTAGTTAATAGTCTCAGGCTTAGTTACCTCGCCATGAGACCACTCTAAAATACTCTCAGGAGAAGCAAGCTTTATCTGAATTTTATCAAATTTCATTGATTTATTTGACTTAATCTCTTCTGCCATTATAGTGCTCCCTTCTATTATTCTTCTCTATTTCCGTCACCGTAATCATCAAAATCATCATCAAAGCCGTCAAGATCGAAATCGTCATCATCATCTGATCCGAGTTCTTCCATAGTAGCTTCACCATCATCACCCTGCTTTTCTGCATGGTAACCGGCATTCTTTAATTCATTTTCCTCATCACGGCTGTTTCTCTTATAACCACCATCATCAAGAACCTTCTTGAAGTCTGTAACCTCATACTCTGAACTTTCAAGAAGCTGGACTTCGTTGTTATCCTGATCAAGAACTCTTACATCAAGTGCAAGAGACTGAAGTTCCTTAAGAAGAACCTTGAATGATTCAGGAATACCTGGTTCAGGGATATTCTCACCTTTAATAATAGCTTCATATGTCTTAACACGGCCAACAACATCATCAGACTTAACTGTAAGGATTTCCTGAAGTGTATATGATGCACCATACGCCTCAAGAGCCCAAACTTCCATCTCACCGAATCTCTGTCCACCGAACTGTGCTTTACCACCAAGTGGCTGCTGTGTTACAAGTGAGTAAGGACCAGTTGAACGTGCATGGATCTTATCATCAACAAGGTGATGGAGCTTTAAGTAGTGCATGAATCCAATAGTAACTGGACTATCAAAGTACTCACCAGTTCTACCATCACGAAGTCTTACCTTACCATCTCTTCCGATAGGAACACCCTTCCACTCTGCTCTGTGAGCTCTGTTATCTGAAAGGAACTCAAATACATCATCTCTTAAAAGATCCTTATATTCAGCTGTAAATGTAGTCATATCTGCTGGATACTCTTCACCTGCAGCCTCTGCTTCAGCCTTTTCCTTTGCAAGCTCATCATCATCAAAAGGATGGTTAGCATAAGAATTAGCCATATCAAGTGTATCCATAATATCATTTTCGTTAGCACCATCAAAGATAGGTGTTGCTACGTTAAAGCCTAATACCTTTGCTGCAAGACTTAAATGAATCTCAAGGACCTGTCCGATATTCATACGTGAAGGCACACCCAGTGGGTTAAGTACTATATCAAGTGGACGTCCGTTTGGAAGGAATGGCATATCTTCTACTGGAAGTACTCTTGAAACGACACCCTTGTTACCATGACGTCCGGCCATCTTATCACCAACAGAAATCTTTCTCTTCTGTGCAATGTAGATACGGACATTCTTGTTAACACCAGGAGCCAATTCATCTCCATTCTCTCTTGTAAATACCTTAACGCCTACTACGATACCATAAGCACCATGAGGAACCTTAAGTGAAGTATCTCTTACCTCTCTTGCTTTCTCACCGAAGATAGCTCTAAGGAGTCTTTCTTCAGCTGTAAGCTCTGTTTCTCCCTTTGGAGTAACCTTACCAACAAGGATATCACCGGCTCTTACCTCGGCACCTATACGGATAATACCATCTTCATCAAGATTCTTGACAGCATCAGAACCTGTTGAAGGAAGATCTCTTGTGATTTCTTCTGGCCCTAACTTAGTATCTCTTGCTTCTGTATCATATTCTTCTATATGGATAGATGTATATACATCATCTCTTACTAATCTTTCACTAAGAAGAACAGCATCCTCGTAGTTGTAACCTTCCCATGTCATGAAACCGATAAGAGGGTTCTTACCAAGTGCTATTTCTCCGTTAGATGTTGATGGACCATCAGCGATAACATCTCCTGCCTTAACCTCATCACCCTTGAAAACAATAGGTCTCTGGTTATAACAGTTACTCTGGTTACTTCTTGAGAACTTAGTAAGCTTGTACTCATGAACCTTACCGCTTGTCTCTCTTACAAGAATCCTGTTAGATTCAGAAGAAAGAACAACACCATCTTCTTCTGCAACAACACACACACCTGAGTCGCATGCTGTCTTGTTTTCAATACCTGTACCTATTACTGGAGCCTCTGTCATAAGAAGAGGCACTGCCTGACGCTGCATGTTAGAACCCATCAGGGCACGTGTACAGTCATCATTCTGAAGGAAAGGTATCATAGATGTAGCTACTGAGAATACCATCTTAGGAGATACATCCATAAGATCAATCATGCTCTTATCAAACTCAGATGTTTCTTCTCTGTAACGTCCAGATACTGAATTCTTAACGAAATATCCATTTTCATCAATCTCAGCATTAGCCTGTGCTACATGGTAATCATCTTCCTCATCAGCTGTAAAGTAACGTACATCATCAGTTACTCTTGGATTCTTAGGATCTGACTTATCTATTATACGATAAGGAGCTTCTACGAAACCATATTCATTGATTCTTGCATATGATGCAAGAGAGTTGATAAGTCCGATGTTAGGACCTTCTGGTGTCTCGATAGGACACATTCTTCCATAATGTGTATAATGTACATCTCGAACCTCGAAACCTGCTCGATCTCTTGAAAGACCACCAGGACCAAGTGCTGAAAGACGTCTCTTATGTGTAATCTCAGATAATGGATTGTTCTGATCCATGAACTGAGAAAGCTGCGAACTACCAAAGAACTCCTTGATAGCTGCTGTTACAGGCTTGATATTTATAAGTGACTGTGGAGATATACCACTTAAATCCTGAGTTGACATTCTTTCACGTACAACTCTTTCCATTCTTGAAATACCGATTCTGAACTGATTCTGTAAAAGTTCACCTACGGCTCTTATACGTCTGTTACCAAGGTGATCGATATCATCCTTAGTTCCAATACCATATTCAAGATGCATATTGTAGTTGATAGATGCAAGTATATCTTCAACTGTAATATGCTTTGGAATAAGATCTGCCACATTCTTTTCTATAGCATCCCTGATATCCTCAGGTGATTCATTATCTGCTAATATCTGTGAAAGAACTGGATAATAAACATACTCGTTAACACCAAGTTCCTTAGCTTCTTCCTCTGTAATATCTACCCATTTAGTAATATCTACTGCAAGGTTAGATAATATCTTAACTACTCTTTCACGTACTGAACCATCAGCTGCCTTTAACTCTGCCTTTAAGAACACAGCAGGTACAGCAGCATTCTGAATCTGTTCTGCAGTTTCTCTTGTAAGCTTATCGCCTGCATTAGCAATAATCTCACCGTTGCCATCAACTACATCTTCTGCAAGAACATGTCCAGCAATCCTGTTTCTGAAAGAAAGCTTCTTATTAAACTTATAACGGCCTACTCTTGCAAGGTCATATCTTCTAGGATCAAAGAACATGCCTGAGATAAGTGCTTCAGCACTATCTACTGACAAAGGTTCCCCTGGTCTTAACTTCTTATAAAGTTCAAGCACACCTTCCTGATAGTTAGTAGAAGTATCCTTCTCCATAGTTGCAAGAAGCTTAGGCTCCTCACCAAATATGTCAATAATCTCTGCATTAGTTCCAAAACCAAGTGCTCTTATAAGAACTGTTATAGGAACCTTCTTGTTACGGTCAACCTTAACATAGAACACATCGTTAGCATCTGTTTCATACTCTAACCATGCACCTCTGTTAGGAATAACAGTAGAACTATACAGGAATATCTTTCCATACTTATCTTTCTGTATATCATAGTAAATACCAGGTGAACGTACCAGCTGGCTGACTATAACTCGTTCTGCACCGTTAATTACAAATGTACCGGTCTTAGTCATCAAAGGAAGGTCACCCATGAAGATTTCATGCTCGCTGATATCTTCATTCTCTTTGTTATGAAGTCTTACACGTACCTTGAGTGGAGCTGCATATGTAGCATCTCTTTCCTTACACTCTTCTATAGAGTACTTTCTCTCCTCTTCGCATAATGCAAAATCAACGAATTCAAGACTGAGCCTTCCGTTGTAATCTGCAATTGGAGAGATGTCGTTAAAGACCTCTTTTAAGCCTTCATTTAAAAACCACTGGTAAGAATCTTTTTGCACCTCAATAAGGTTAGGCATCTCAAGAACTTCCTTCTGTCTTGAGAAACTCATACGCATCGCTTTGCCTGACTTTACTGGACGTATTCTGTTTTTCTCCATTGACGTTTCACCCCTTAGTTTTCTTTACATTAATTTATTACATTATAGATATGTGTACAAAAACTATGCACACCATACCATAATAGTGCATTATCCATAATAGCAAAAAAAGTCCCAGCTGTCAATAAAACAACTGGAACTTTTTCACATTTATTATAATATACCAAATATAACTCAAAAAATCAAGTGTTTTTTCATCATATTGCCATATTAAAGTTGTAATCCTCTGGTTTTAAATTACTTAAGAGTAACCTTAGCGCCTTCAGCTTCAAGCTTCTTCTGGATTTCTTCAGCTTCTTCCTTAGAAGCAGCTTCCTTAATAACCTTAGGAGCGCCATCAACAACTTCCTTAGCTTCCTTTAAGCCAAGACCTGTGATTTCACGAACAGCCTTGATAACCTTAACCTTGTTAGCACCAGCTTCTGTAAGCTCAACGTCGAACTCTGTCTTTTCTTCAGCTGCAGCACCTGCACCTGCACCTGCTGCTACAACAACACCTGCTGCTGCAGAAACACCAAATTCTTCTTCACATGCTTTAACTAAATCGTTTAATTCTAATACTGATAAACCCTTAATAACTTCGATAATTTCCTGTGTAGTCATTATTATAATCTCCTTTTTATAGTCTTTAATTAAGTTTCGTAGTCTGTCTGATAAGTTTCAGGCAGCCTCGTCGATAATCGTTTTATGCTGCGATATTATGCAACCTCTTCGTTCTTCTCAGCGATCTGCTTAATAACGCGGGCAAAGTTTGTAATAGGTGACTGGATGCTTCCAAGGAACTTAGCAAGAAGTTCATCTCTTGAAGGAATGCTTGCGATAGCTGCGATTCCTGTAGCATCATAGTAAGTACCTTCAACAACACCACACTTAAGTTCAAGTGCTTCTGCTGTCTTAGCAAAGTTAGCTAAAACTCTTGCTGGAGCTGTAGCATCATCCTTGCAGATTGCAATAGCGTTAGGTCCTTCAAGAGCCTCTGTCATTGGTTCGAACTCTGTACCTGCGATTGCTCTCTTTACTAAAGTATTCTTATAAACCTTGTAAACGACACCAGCTTCTCTTAACTGCTTACGAAGCTGTGTATCCTGCTCAACAGTTAAGCCACGGTAGTCAACTACCACAACGCCCTGAGCGCCTTCTAAGCTTGCTTTGATTTCGTCTACAATAGGCTGCTTAAGTTCTACTTTTGCCATGAATATTTACCTCCTGTTAGATTAGTATCTGTTTCCAGATAATATTCTGCCCAGACGTACAATGTATCAGGCTATCAAAAAAGCCCTCCTGCCGCTATGACAGAAGGACTGAATAAACTGATAAATATATTCTAAAGTCTTATCATCAGTCTGTACTTCCAGACTGACACACTTTAAAATACAAGTCTGTCCTCGGTAGGCGTATTACCTTTAACCCTTTCGGGACCTGCTGTCTTAGGCAAAATGTGAAATATAGCTTTCACTTTGTATGCGAATAACCACACACAGCTGATAGTATACTATCATAATATATAGGTTGTCAACCATTTTTACAAAATATGTTTTAATAATATTGCAAAATCAATCTTTCGCATCAATATTCCTTGTTAACTACAAGAAACAACATATTAGCCAACATACTTAGCTGTGCTAACCTTAACACCAGGTCCCATAGTAGCTGTAAGAACAACACTCTTTAAATACTGACCCTTAAGTGAAGATGGCTTAGCCTTAACGATTGCATCCATAATAGCCTGGAAGTTGTCTGATAACTGCTCCTCTGTGAATGAAGCCTTACCAATTGGCACGTGAATGATATTAGTCTTATCAAGTCTGTATTCGATCTTACCAGCCTTAATATCATTAACAGCTTTTGTTACGTCCATAGTAACTGTACCAGCCTTAGGGTTTGGCATTAAGCCCTTAGGTCCGAGTACACGTCCGAGACGACCAACAACGCCCATCATATCAGGTGTAGCAACAACTACATCAAAATCAAACCAGTTGTCATTCTGGATCTTAGGAATAAGTTCCTCACCACCAACGAAATCTGCACCAGCTGCTTCAGCTTCATCAGCCTTAGCACCCTTAGCAAATACTAAAACCTTAACAGTCTTACCTGTTCCGTGTGGAAGAACAACAGCTCCTCTGATCTGCTGCTCAGCGTGACGTCCATCACAACCTGTTCTGATATGAGCTTCGATAGTCTCATCGAACTTTGCAACTGCACTCTTCTTTACTAAAGAAACTGCGTCAGCTGCTTCATATAATGTCTGGCGGTCAATATTCTTGGCTGCCTCTACGTATTTCTTTCCTCTTTTCATTATAAACCTCCTAGTGGTGTTATCGGAAGGATTCTATCTTTCCTCCCACATATTGAACAATCCCGGAAAAATTATAGGATTAATCTGTCCGCATGTTCTTCTATGAAATCTCTAATAATCAATTGAAAGTAATTAATCATTAATAATCAATTACAGTAGTTACAGATACATATAGAATTAGTCTTCTACAACGATACCCATACTCTTAGCAGTACCTTCGATCATAGATGTAGCTGCTTCGATAGTAGCTGCATTAAGATCTGGCATCTTAAGTTCAGCGATCTTCTGAACTTCAGCTCTCTTGATTGTAGCAACCTTAGTCTTGTTAGGAACACCTGAACCTGACTTAATGTTGCAAGCCTTCTTAAGAAGAACTGCAGCAGGTGGAGTCTTTGTGATGAAGCTGAAGCTTCTATCAGCATAAACTGTAATAACTACAGGGATGATTAAGTCACCCTGATCTGCTGTCTTTGCATTAAACTGCTTTGTAAATTCTACAATGTTAACACCGTGCTGACCAAGTGCTGGACCAACTGGTGGAGCTGGTGTAGCCTTGCCGGCAGGAATCTGTAATTTAATATAACCTGTTACTTTCTTTGCCATTGTGGCACCTCCTAATTATAAATGTGGTTTATGGCGGCTATTAAGCCTCCCACAGGCAGTCAAAACAACTGATGTCAGGCCTTTATATGCAGCCCGTACAGTTTTTGATCACCTTGATTACAGTACCTTCACGTCTGTGAAGTCAACTTCGACCGGTGTTTCACGACCGAACATTTCAACATTAATAGTGACACACTGCTTGCCCTCATTAATGCTTGTGATCTGACCAACTGTATTCTCCCAGGCACCTGAAAGAATCTGAATCTGATCACCCACTTTACCAGCGAACTCAACCACTGGCTTAGATTCTTCAACTGAACCATTCTCATCATCGATTCCGAATGATTTAACTTCAGCTGGAGATAATGGCACTGGCTTAGATCCAGGACCAACAAACCCCGTTACACCTCTGGTATTTCTGACAACATACCAGCTGTCATCATTCATAACCATCTTAACAAATACATAGCCAGGGAATATCTTTCTCTCAACTGTCTTTGGCTTGCCGTTGTTTACTTCAACTACTGTTTCAACCGGCACAAGCACATCAAAGATCTGATCCTGAAGATTTCTGTTCTCAACTGTCTTTAAGATATTAACTCTTACATTATTCTCATAGCCAGAATACGTATGAGCCACATACCATTTTGCTTCGTCCATCTGATCACCTTTTCCTTACTTTACAATGAATTCAATTCCAAAGCGAACAATCAAGTCCACAACTGAAATAATTACACCTAATAATACGGATACAACCAATACAGCGATGGTTTCCTTTGTAAGTGACTTCTGGTCTGGCCAAATGATCTTAGAGAACTCTGCCTTAAGTCCCTTGAACCAGCTCTTTTTCTGTTTCTTTGTCTTAACAGCTTCACTCATCTTAATACCTCACTGATACTAATTACTTTGTTTCCTTGTGTAATGTGTGTGACTTACAGAACTTGCAATACTTTTTAGTTTCCATTCTGTCTGGATGGGCTTTCTTTTCCTTAGTCATGTTGTAATTGCGCTGTTTACACTCTGTACATGCCAATGTTATCTTTACTCGCACAACTTCCACCTCCAATTATTTATTTTGCAGGTGTTATTAACACCAATTGGTTTTTTCTTATATCCTGTACCGTTGGGTCAGTTCAGGGCATAAAAAAAAGACCGCTTCCATAGCCAGCCTAATATATCACATTATTTATCAATCCGTCAACCCATTTGTTATTAATTTTATAACTTTTATTTCTTTTATTATATTTATCTATTATATTTATCTACATTGTATTTGTTTGCATTATATTAAAATTATGTTTTCATTGTTATATTCATTCATACTTATATTGTAACAATCATAGTGATGTCAATGCCTTATAAATCAAAAATTTCATCTACAAAATTTTCTTATCAAAATATTACTATAAAATGATTGCAAAATCAACATTATGCTTATAAAATAAGAATATGGCAACATTGTGCATTATTATAAACAACGTTATAATGTGTGTGTTAAAAGCAAGTTTACCACCCAGCAATGTATCAATGTATCCAGTCGATATTTTTTATGGAAATGGATTTCCTGATAATTATATATTTGTTATACGTACCGATACATATTAATATAGCACTGTTTCTATAATCTTTTTTAACAGTGCTGCCCACTACAAATATAATACAGATTGATTATACAGACAAGGAGGTGACTGTTATGATCAGTAGTGTATATAGCTACTACCTGTCCCAGTACGGACATAGGATGAATTCCAAGTATGATACCCATACAAGATCCCAGCTTAAAAACACATACAGCAAGGTTGTAAAGATTAACAGCCAGACCCCTGTATACAAGCTTGACTTATCGAGTGCTGCCCAGAAATATGCAATAGACCTTAAGGAAAACGCACGTGCTCTTGAGAATATAACCCAGGACTTATCAGACAGCTCAAACGGTGAGATGACATTTAAAAAATCTGCTGTGTCAAGCAATTCTGATGCTGTATCAGCACAGTACATCGGAGATTCGAGCCTTGCCTCAGATGATGAATCATTTGACATAAATGTAAAGCAGCTTGCAGCATCCCAGATTAATACCGGCAACTATCTGCATCCTCGCTCTAGACTTGTAAAAGAATGTGATTATTCCTTTGATCTGTCTATTAATAATGTAACTTATGAATTCCAGTTTAGTGTGGAGAGCAGTGAAACCTTAAACAACATACAGAATAAGCTTGCAAGGCTTATAAACAGATCAAACATCGGACTTACTGCAACTATCAAGGAAGACAGTCTTGGCAACACAGCCATAAACATAGAGTCCGAAGCAACCGGAATCAGCGGTTCCTCACCTGTTATATTCAAGATTGAACCAAGCCAGAACAGCGATAAGACTGATGTATCTGCCAACGCTGCATTGATAAGCACTCTTGGACTTGACCGTGTTGCACAATATCCTTCAAACGCAATATTTAACATAAACGATGAAGAACGTTCTTCCATGAATAACCTTGTAACAATCAACAAGTCATATGCACTTGAACTTTCAGAGGTTACAGATAATCCAGTAACTATCAGTCTCAAAGCTGATGCTGATTCAATAGCAGAAAGTATTAATGAACTGGTATCAGGATATAACAATCTTATATCTGCTGCCAACGACAAAGCCAACAATCAGTTCCAGGGTACAGAACGCCTTCACAAAGAAATAACTGCTATAGCACGTTCACACAAAAAGCAGCTTGAAAGCAACGGACTTACTCTTAACAAGGATGGTACAATAAGTACTAACAAAGAAGTTCTAAGCAAGGCTGCTGATGACAACCAGTTAAGCAAAGTTTTTGAAAGTCTTAACTCATTCAAAGACTCTATTAAAACAAAGGCTGAAAATATAGCACTTAATCCTATGGACTATGTCAACAATAAGATTATTGCTTATAAAAACCCCACCCGTACATACAATGATCCGTATAACCTTTCAGCTTATACTGGCATGATGTTTAACGGATACATATAAATATAGTGTTTAGCACAGTTGATTCATATTATTTATTTTGATGTATTTATATTGACGAACGGACGCTATAAGGCTTGTGAGGTATTTTAAGAATAATTCTACAGTCACCAGAAAGCTGATTGGATATTTCTAAGATATTCCATGTAGGTATTGTTTACGGACACAACCGCTCATATGAAACATCCATGTTTCGTTTTCGCTCGATTATACATCCATGTATAATCGTTGCTGGATATTGAGGGAATATCTAAGAACTATCACAATCAGCTTTCAAGTGTTCCTTGCGCATTATTCTTAAAATACCTCACTAGCCTTATGGCTGTCTTTGACATAATATAGTATTAAAATTCAACTATGTTGATACAGTGAAAAGCCAGAAAAAGGTGGGATTGAGTACCTCGTGCTCAATCCCACCTATGTATTTTATATTGAAATGGTGAAAATTTGACTCTATTTGCAAAATTGACAATTCAAGTCATATTCGTTGCAAGAAAAGGAAGAAAAATGTATCTATGCTTCTGTAATATTCTTTGCTGCCTCACCATAAGCCCTTATGAAGTCCTTTATGTCTTCAAGTGCTGCTGCCTTATCTTTATCAACACTGCCCTTAAGTGCAGCTCCAAGCTTCCCAACCGCTTTATTTACCTCTGTTTCATCTATATCTGAGTGTTCCTTTACAAGCGTGCGTGTTGCGTTATACATCTCTAATGTGTTGTTAACCGCATCTACTGTCATTCTAAGATACTCATCTGTATCATCCTTCTTAGCACCTTTAAGCTCAGGAATAACAGTATCTATACTGTGAAGCACCTTTCCGCAATAATCCTTAGCTTCTCCTAACACCTCTAACTGCTTACTTCTTATATCCTCCATGATATACTACCTCTCATCCTAATAATATTATTATTATACCATCATGTTTACTATCGATTCATAATACACGATAAATATATCGGCACACGCCAGTCATTCTTAACCCCGGCATACCAGATATCACCCTTTATACGTGCGCTGTCTATCCAACATCTGTCAGATCAACCATTAAATCATCAACAGCATCCTGATCTATATCTCCATTATCAAGTCTTGGCAACGGCTCCTTTATAAGCTTAACCTTCTGTATCTCCCAGCGGAAGCCCTTTCTTTCATTATATCTGTTGATAAGCCTTACAAAACGGTCTATCCTTGCTTCCTTATCTATAGGTACTATTAATGCTGTGAGTTTATCATTATACAAGGTTACATAACTTTCTGAAACACCATCAAGTGCTGTGATTTCCCTTATTGTAACAGTACGGCTTATCTTCTCACCTGTTGGAAGAAGAATAATCTCAGGGTTACGCTTAAGAAGCACAAGACGTCCCTTCTCGTTAATCCTTCCAAGATCGCCTGTATGATACACACCATCCTTTAGTACACGTGCTGTATAAGCTTCATCCTTATCATAACCCTTCATGACACAATCTCCGCTGACAAGAATCTCACCATCAGCTGCGATTGTAACCTGCGTTTCGCCAAACAGCTTATAAGTACCGTCCATTGTATCATTTATTCCTATACAGCCAGATGTTTCTGTCATGCCATATACATTATATACCTTTAAGTCCCTGTCACTTAAAGCCTCAAAAAGCCTGAACGGACAGCTGGCACCACCGATAATGACCGTCCTTAAATCGTTGTTAAATGCTTTGATTCTCTTTAAATAATCTATCATAGATGGTGAACCAGGAAGAATTGTAGGATTATAATAATATGTGTCCGCATCTATATGCCTTAAGCCTCTTCCTATGCACACACACGCACCATTATGCAACGGCCATATAAGACTATATATATAACCAAATATATGATGAAGTGATATCTGTGCCAGAACCTTATCATTCTCTTCGCATAAGCAGAACTCATTAATCTCATTGATAGTATTAAAAATATTAGATACAGTAAGGACTACTGCTTTATCACACTCCTGTGGAACAGCCGTAAGCATAAGTATATTGCCCTCCACAGCCGAATCCTCATCATACACAAAGCCTTCCACATCATCCTTTTCGGCATCCGGTATCATAATTGCGTTACTATCTGCAAGAATATACTGATTCGTAGATGTAAGTACATAGTCAACCCCGACCTTTTTAAGTATATCGTTGCGGGTATTCTGTGGCAGAAAGAAATCAACAAGCATAACATCCTTACCAGCAAGTATTATACCAAACATATTAACAATCCACCTGTATGATGAAGGACCATATAGTGCAATACGGTTTCCTGTAAATCTCTTAAGGTGAAGTGCTTTCTTACATACATCCTCAAAAAGCTTGCTATATGAAATAGTCATAGTATCATATATTATAGCTTCCTTATTAGGATATTTCTCTGCATTATTTTTAAGCATTTTATAAAATGAATTAAGCTTTTCCATAATCTGTACAACCTGCCTCTTATAATCTTTCTCAATATGCATTACTAAATTCTCATAATCTGGCTTTATGATATTACTTATATGCCTTTATTGTAAGTTAATCAATGATTTTATACAAGCATAATTATAACATTCCTGACAAAATTTTATTCATTCTTTTTTCAAATGTACATTCACTCTTTACCTTTTCATATCCATTGCACGCTATCCTTCGGCGCTCATCATCATGTGACAGATAATAATCCACCTTTGCAATAAGATCAGGAATATCCTCATATATTACAAGTTCCCTCCCATCCTCAAAGTTCTCTGATATCTCCTGCTGGTAATTCGTTATAAGAAAGCCTCCACAGCCCAAAACATCAAACACTCTTAACGGAATCCCTGACTGTATAATCTTTAAAGATATATTTAGGTTAATCTTTGCCTGATTAAAAGCAAGCGGCATCTGATTATAATAATCCACCGGACCACACTGGTTAAGTCCTGACAGCCTGTCATCCTTATCAGTTGAATAAAGATTAACCCTGCACCTGTTCTGCAGCAGCGCAAGTGCCTTATAACGCTCTCTCCCCGTAACCTCAGTTGCAAGCGCATAAGTAACCTCCGGCTTAATAACAGAATAAGTTCCACCTGATACTTTCGCAAAGTTATCATTGATACATTTCATAATATTATCATTCACACAATCATCTATAACATATCCCCCATATATCTTCTCCTGTGTAGATACTATACCTTCAAGATAGCCCCTTGTATACTCATCCTGATACTTGCTTATATACTGATAATCCGACCTGTAAAGCTTGCCTACAAATGCAACATCACTAATACAAGAATTTCCAACATTGCTTGCAACATTGTCTACAACATTACCAAATGCATTATTAATAGCCTCAGCAAAGATATCAGTATCAACAGCAAGTGGCATATGTCCAGCACCTCTTACTCCTTGCTTTGCATAGCTTTCAGCCTGGATTCTGTCAAAAAAATATATGATATTGCAGTCATTCTTTAACGCAGCTGTCCTTCTTATATTGACAGGGCAGTCATATACCCATGATATGTACTTAAGCTTCCTGTATCTATCTGTATTAAACTCAGACACTAATCTGCTGCATACATCCGATACCATAGGAATAAAATTCACTGAAAACACAGCATCATATGTAACATTACTATTCTTAAGATAGTCAGACAGCTTTCTCTCAAGCTCATCATCATTATCCCAGTCTTTCATGTCATAGTAAAACACATCATAGCTTACATTCATCTTCTTTAATGCATTCTCTATGCCCTTCTGCATAAATGCGAACCATTGGAAAAATAATATATTCATGTTCCTCTCACCCTCTTTGCTTCTATTGTATACCATCATATAGTATTGTACATTTTTCATCTGGCATCTGTCTATGACACCTGTTACATTCTTATTACATACTTATGATGTTCTCATAATATTATTATGATATTCTCGTAACATTCTTAAGGTATTCTTATAACATTCTTATCATATTCTCATAACATTCTAATGGCAGAACCTTACTGAATTATAATACAATGGAATACCAGTTACGTAAACAATCACTATGAATCCAACGCACAAAATCTTTACTCTATTACTATGAATTAACCCACTCATCTAAACAACCACTATTGCTTTCTTACGAAAATACATTTATATTAAAGATATAAGGCTTGTATGAATATTAAAGAGGAAGCTTATCACTTATAGATGCCAGAATAAAGAGTTACTTTGACAGCACAGTTATATTTAATTTAAGCCTTTAGAAATGAGGTTTTTCATGAAAATATATATATACAGATACGGCAGCATATGCGAGCCTGACATAATAGATTCTTTCAAAAGACTTGGACTTGACGTTCATGAAGAATGCATGGAAATATTTAATAAAAATCTTACTCCGTCTGAATGTATAAAGCGGACAGCTTCTGATATAGTTGACGGCGGCTACAGTTTTGTGTTCACCATTAACTTTTTCCCATGGCTTTCCGAGGTATGCAATATAGCAAATATTGTATACATAAGTCTTATCGTTGACAGTCCCGTGCTTGAGCTGTACTCAGAATCTCTATCCAACCCTTGCAACCGTATATTTCTTTTTGACCGCATGCTTTATAAGGAATTCGCACCTTATAATCCAGGTCATGTATTTCATATACCACTTGCGACCAATGTAGCAAGAACTGATAAGGTCATACAAAATGCCAGCATAAGTGAGCTTAAGCACTTTTCAAGTGACATATCCTTTATAGGTTCTACATATCAGGAAAAATGCGACTACAACAAGATAAAACTTAACGAATACGATACCGGATATGTTGATGGGTTAATAGAGGCACAGCTAAAAATATATGGATATAACTTTATTGAAGATGTCATATCTGAGGAATTCGCAGAAAGATTCATAAAAAGCAACTTAGGAACTTATGAATTTCCTGAGAACTCCCGCTGTAACTACAAAGCACTTGTAGCACAGCACTACATAAGTGTCAAGGTTGCAGAGCAGGAAAGACTCCGTGCCCTGCGTATGTTATCAGATTCCTTCAATGTAGACATGTATACAGGCAGTGACACATCATCCATGCCGCATATCAACAACAGAGGCTTCGCCAAGTCACTTGAGGAAATGCCGCTTATATTTAACAACAGCAAAATCAACCTTAACATAACCGCCAAATCCATACGCTCCGGACTTTCGCTACGTGTATTCGACGTGCTTGGCTGCGGTGGCTTCCTTATAACCAACTACCAGGCTGAATTGCCCGAATTCTTTGAAATTGGCAAAGACCTTGTTGCATACGAAAGCATGGAAGATCTTAAAGCAAAATGTGATTACTACCTTAAGAATGAGGATGAACGTATGGAAATCGCCAATCACGGATATGAAACAGTTAAGAAGCTGCATACATATGATACAAGACTTATACAGATGATAGATATGGCATTCCCAGCAAAATGACGAATATAGAAACCGGCTTTGCAGAATCAACTCATGATTAAGAAAATTTTTAAATCTGTCATATATACATGTACATAAACACGTATTTTTAAAATAAAAATTCAAAATAAAAAGAAAGGAATGTCAGCTTGTATACACTTTACCCCTTACAGCAGCCATCTATAATAGTGAAAACAACTGATATACAACAAACAAAACATTATGCGTATTCTTGAGTTTGAACATAAACACTTCGGTGTTGAAGATATGAAAGAAATACTTCCTGCCATGGGACATGAACTTACAGTTATATCCACTCCTCTTATACTAGAACGGAGAAGTGAAGAGTTTGATAAGCTGTTTGATAGTCTCATTATAGGAAATAATGATAGCCACAGTAGTAATAGCTATTGTAATACTGACAAGTACTGCAAATATGATGCTGTATTTACATTTAACTACAGCGTTGTCGTATCCAACTGCTGTAACCGCCACAACATCCCTTATATAGCATGGATATATGACAGCCCTCTGCTTACAATATACTCATACACTATAACCAACCCATGCAACCACATATTCCTTTTCGACAGCGCACAGTATATTGAGCTTAAGAATGGTGGAATCAATACAGTATACTATATGCCACTTGCTGCCAACACAGACAGACTGGATAAGCTCACACTGAATGAACATATTCATGAGGTGTTTGACAGTGACATATCTTTTGTAGGCTCCATGTACAACGAAAAAGGAAACTTCTACGACAGAATATATGACAAACTGAATCCTTGGGCGAGAGGCTATCTTGATGCTATCATATCCGCCCAACAGAATGTATATGGAATGAACTTCCTTGAAGATATGCTGTCTGGAACACCAGAAACTAACAAAATACTTGCAGATCTTATGCGTGTGGAGCCCTATACGCCTAACCACGATGGCATAGAAACTCCTGCATACACATATGCCAACTACTTTCTTGCAAGAAAAGTCGCACAGAACGAACGTAAAGCCCTCCTTACTGCTGTATCAGAGCATTTTAAAACAAAGCTGTATACACATAACCAGACACCTGATATGCCGCATGTTATCAATCAAGGACCTATAGACTTCTACGACAACATGCCTTATGTGTTCAAATGCAGCAAAATCAACTTAAATATAACACTCCGAAGCATAAAAAACGGAATTCCGCTCAGATGTATGGATATCATGGGTGCCGGTGGCTTTCTTATGACGAACTTCCAGGCCGACCTGCTTAATCACTTCGTGCCTGATGTTGATTTCGTATACTTTGAATCAAAGGATGACCTCATAAGAAAATGTGATTACTATCTAAAACATGAGGATGAACGTATAAAAATCGCCGCTAACGGGCATAAAAAAGTCCTGCAGCTGCATAACTACAGGACAAGACTTAATGAAATATTTAGTGTATGCGGGCTTTTGTAATGCCCGCATATACTAAATAAATCCAGCTTTTAAGGCTTTTGCTATGATATATTATGTTATAACGTCAAAACATCTTAAGATATATCCCCGTTGCTTTAACCTCTACATATCATATTTCACATCTATTACTATAAAGCTTTACTTTGCTACAAGCATTTATTCTGTTATTACCACTTTTTATTTACCACTTATTATACAATATGTTGATAAAATATAAAATCCTACAACTATTTTTTCACAATACCAAATATCTTCTCCCACGCATTTTTATAATCATACATTTCCATTACTTTTCTATGTCCATTGGCAGCTATTTCACATCTTTCTTTATCGTGGTTCAGATAATATTCATCTTGTTAAGCATATCTTCATCATTATAGAACAGCACCATATCTTCTCCATCAACAAACAAATCATCTAGCTCCTGCTGGTAATCAGACAGTAGAAAGCCGCCTGCGCCCATTATATCCAACGCTCTTAGTGGAATTCCTTTTCGTATACATCTAAGTGTCAGATTAATATTAATCTTAGAATTATGAAAAACAACTGGCATTTTATGTAAATATTCAAGAGCTCCTTTATTGCATACGTTATGTATAGCCTGTATAGCCGATGTTGTATACAATGTTAATTTATATTTTTCTGCCAACTTCTTAACAATCCTCATCCTATCGTTGCCTGATATTTTCCTGCTTAAAATATTCTTAACAACTTCAGAATCACCTATATGATATTCATCTATATGTGTAAACGATATTATTTTATTTATCTCTTTCATTAAATCTTCATTAACAAGTTCATCCAATAAATCCATTCCAGTAAATAAATTGTTAACGCCTAATATCGCATCAAATCTTCCCTTTAAATAAGCATCCAATCTACCATACAGATCATCATAATCACTTATAGAGTTATACATGCTGCCCATAAATGTAATACCATTATCGTAACACATGCCATTATTAATTTTATAATTCATATGATTTAATTCTGACATTTCACATATTTTGTCTTCATTACTTCCTTTACTTATAAGCTCATTAACACGACTGCAATTCACTGCTAGAGGCATGTGATAAGCATGTTCAACACCTGATTTCTTCAGACGTTCTGCTTCAAAACCATCAAAATGAAATATATAATTATAAGGATTGTAAATCATATCCGAATATAATGTCATGCAAGGACTATCATAACACCATGATACATATTTTATTTTCTTTCTCCATGCGACCTTTGATAACACTGGTAGAAAATTGCAGCTTAAAATACAGTCATATTTTTCTCCATCGTATCCATTGTCCAGCATATTCTCTATGTACTTTATAAACTCTGAATCCGAGATATTATTTTTCAACTTATACTGAAGCTTTGTTACATTAAAGCCAAAGCTGACAAGCGTACTAAAAATATCATCGCTAATAATTTCCTGCCATGTATAATATAAAATATTCATTAGTTAAACCTTATTTAAAATAAATGTAAACTTATTTACATCATCTTTAACAATTCATTTATATGTCCACTCTGTAATAATGGAATTGCATCATATATCTTCTCATAATCCCAATCCCACCATTTTATCTCTAATAATTTTTTAATAGTCAATTCATCAAATCTACGTTTAATAAAATGTGCTGGAACCCCACCTACAACTGTATATGGGGCAACATCGTCTGTCACTGTTGCATTTGCCGCGATAACTGAGCCATCACCTATAGTAACACCCGAAAGAATCGTAGCTCCTGTACCTATCCATACGTCATTTCCTATAGTAATATTCCCTTTGCTACAGGGATGTCCCTTTATTGTTGCATATTCACTAATAAATATATTAAACGGATACGTTGATATCCAATCCACTCTATGATTCCCACCACAAACTATTTTCACATTTTTTGCTATAGAACAAAATCTGCCTATAGTTAATGTCGTTTCATCGCCTTCATATGTTACTATATCTGGTAAACCATAAGTAAACTCTCCAACAGTAGTATGTTCATTATTATATAGTTTTGGACTATCCATTAAAGCTCTTTTTTTCATCAATTCCATACGCTGTTTCTTGTTTAAAAATCCCTCTATATCACTAAATCTTTTTACCTTTTCTACACCAAAATAAATTTTTAATGTCTGCTCAAATTCATAATCATAAGTTAAGCAATTAAAAACATAATGTACTTCTGAAGGATTCACTTCATTTAAAGCAGATAATTTCAATACTTCTAAACCATGAAAATCATCTGTTTTTTCACTCACATCATAGATTCCGCTTATATCAAATGAATAGTCAGAAATTTCTATTCCATAGAAAAGTAACTCTGCATAATACCCTTTTCCAAGTATAATTATTTTTTTAATATCATTCATTATATTATCCCAGCTTTCTTCTATCACCAGTCCTGTCAATTATTCCGATGCTGATTCAACAGCAGCTTTAATCACATATTGATACGCATTAAACTGAACCTTATCCGCAGCATCCGGAATTTTTTCCAGTGCATTAAAAAATTTATTTTTTTCAATATCAGGTATATTACTACTTTCGACTTCATTTATAATAGCTGCATATTCTTCTGGTATATAGTCACAGGAATTTAACAATTCTGCTATTGATTTCAATGTAAAAAACTTAACATGTGTTTCATCTAAAATTCCTGACTCCTTATATTGGAACTCGCCCTTTAACAAAGGAATCAAAACCGATATATGCATAATATTAGGAATGCTTATTAATAACTTTGCCGTGTTTTTTAAATATTGCTTAATATTCATTAAAACTTTAGCTGGTTCCAATAAATGTTCTAACACATCCCCCATTATTACATAATCAAAATATTTCTCAGGATAATTCATATTCATATTTTCTATATTTCCCTGAACAATATGTAAATTATTTGCACCTATTTTTGCAATACTATCTACTATTTCTATCCCCTCAACCTTAGAATCAGGCCATAGATATTTTATCTTTGATAATGTTGCACCACAACCACAGCCTATCTCTAATACTCTTATAGGTATATCTTTACTATCAGTAATTAAAGATATTATATCTTCTCTGGCATAAGAATAATACTGTATATCAAAATTCCACTTTTCTTTAAATATCATTCTATTTGTCTGCATAAGCTCCTGCTGTCTTTTCTTATTCTCACCAAATGACTTAGAATCCCAATGGAATATAAAACTATTATGACACAATACACATTGATATCCTGCATATTGTAGTCGCACACATATATCAACATCCTCGTAATATCCCATTCCATATCTTAAATCCAAAATTCCGATATCATCTAAAGCTCTCCTTTTAAACATAAGAGCAAAACCTGATAACCATACTCTTTTTTCATAAGGATTCTTTGATGGAATATTATTAGATATCCCATATTTTATATATTCCTCTAAAGATTTGTATTTTTCCTCAATCGTCTGACCAGCTGCACAATTAGACTCACATCCAACTGCTCCAACCTTAGAATTTTCATACAATCCCATTCTCATCCAAAATATAGCATTAGGTGTTACTAGAGTATCATTATTAAGTAAAAATATATCATAGTCTGACGAAGCTGCCTTTATACCCTGATTGCATGCAGCTCCAAATCCTTTATTATCATTATTTTTTATCAAAATAATATTATCCCGTTTTTCCAACCACTCTCTTATACCATCACTGGAATCATTATCAACAACAATAATCTGATTATCAATTATATTACTATTATTTTTTATACTATCTATACATATTTTCATAGCATCTGATGAATTATATGAAACTATTATTACAGAATATGGATTTACTTCAACACCCTGATTCTTAACTTCATTAATAACATTGCATATATATTCTTTATCCTTTTCATCTTCGCAATAAAAAAGTGCATTTTCGTAACATAAATAAGCCTGGTTGATATTCCTGGTTAGATAATATTCTCCCAATGCAAAATAAAGTTCGTAATCTTTATAATTCTGTTTTAATCCTTTGATAATCTCTTCATAACATTCCTCATACATTTCATTTCTTAAAAGATCTGATATATACTGATAATCAATCATTATTATAGTCTCCTATATGTTTAATCTTAATATTGGTTATAATCATCCCCTACAAAATTCGCTAAAATGATTATAAACACCAGTCCATTTTATCTACTGGTTCCTTTGATAATCCCCATTTAAACGACTCATCCTCTCCACAATACTTACATGATTCCATTGGCTGAATAAGTCTGTCCTTTATTTTCCAACCATCAATTCCCGGTTCGTAAATATCTATACAATCGTGAGAATCCAATTCTGGTAAATGTTCATCATATTTTTCATTAAAGTATTTATTAACAAATGGCGTACAACATGCTGCCATCATTCCCTTTGATAAAAAGGTACAATTTCTTCTATAACATTGGTTAAATATTTTTTTCTTGTCTGAATCCCCTTTAATATTAACATGCTTAGCAAAACTATCCTTTTCAATCCTCAATTCTGCATTCAACATGTTATCTTTAACATATTGAATAATCTTGTTATTATTAAGGCACTCATAATCTGATATTGATATCATAACATTATTTTCCTTAATAATTCTTATCAAATCATCAGACATTGATAATAATAATATACCATTAGTAACCACTGTTATATTCGCAGTGTCAAAAGCATCTCTTGCTGTTTCTATAAATTTTCCTATATCTTTATTTAGAAGTGGTTCTCCCCCCAGCAGATATATTGTTTTTATATTTGAAAATAGCTCTGATAACCTATGTATATCTTTATCAAACTGTTCATAATCAGCATATACCGGATGACTTACAATATTAGAATAATGAGCACAACCACGACAATTAAGATTGCAATGATCAGCAATATGGAATTCTATCTGATTAATTACCGGACCTACTGCTGAATATTCTTTAATAGCTTCATTATTGTCTACTTTGTCAGGAATTATATATATTTTATCTATTCCGATTTCTCTTAATATGTTAGTATAATAAGTATTTTCTGGTTCTGACTGCAGTACTCCATCTATATCCCCATTCTTATATAATTGCAACATATCACTTAGTGAATATGTTACATCTGATTCTGCATAATTACCAAGATTTACATCGGATAAACCGACTATAGCATCTGATACACCATATCTTTCAGCAGTCTGAAGTGCATCATTCCAGCTTTCAGCCTGTCCAAATATTATTAACCTCATATTAATTTCCTACTTTCCATAAAATATTAAAAACTATTTAAATTATAACTTTTTTATAATTGTTACGCAATTAATTATTCAGGTAATTGAACACTCATAATCAATCTGATAAACTATTGGTATGATTATAAATTGTTATTTTTAGGTTAAATAATACATGGGGGGAGAGATGAATAACTATGAACTCTACTAAGGAATTACTTATAAAAATAAAAGATGCTGCACTTCATAATGCAATAGCTGCTAAAGATATACCTATTAGAGATATAAAAGATGCTACACTTGCTGAATATTATTCTATAATAAATGACACAGAAAAACATCAGAATGAATTATTATCTCTGTATAATGATATTGAAGCTATATCTGATAATGAAACAAATCTTGATATTATCATGCATTTTCTTGACAAAATGATCAATCACCTAATATATCTTGATTACCTAAATGTACATCATATACCTGAAATTCTTCCTGATGATATATCACCAGAAAATCAATACATACATTATCTGGAATTAGCTGATTACTACGCTGATATAAACCCATATCAGACTTATCTCTGTATGGAAAATGCTTATTTTCATTGCAAAAATGAATCCATTCGCAATAATATATTAAATAATATGAATATTTATAAAAAAGATAATAATATTAATATCAACAAAACAAGTATTGTTATCGTATCTTATAACAATCTTTATCTTATGCAGCAGTGTATATATAGCATTAGAAAACACTGTTTTAAAGGAACATATGAAATAGTTGTCGTTGATAATGCATCTACAGATGGTGTAACAGAATGGTTAGAAACTCAAAAAGATATAATACTAATTAAAAATTCAACTAATTACGGTTTCCCTAAAGGTTGTAACATTGGGATATCTCATTGCAATAAAAATAATGATATATTTCTCCTTAATAATGACACCCGCCTTACGCCTAATTCATTATTCTGGCTTAGAATGGGACTGTATGATTCTAATGATACAGGTGCTACTGGTGCAGTTAATAACTATAATGGAACAATCGAATATATTAATCTACCATATAATTCTGTTGAAGATTATGAACGATTTGGATATGTTAATAATCAATTCAAAGAAAAGCCTTTCGAAAACTGCACTTTTTTATGCGGATTTGCTATGTTAATCAAAAGACAGGCTCTAATGCAAACCAATCTCATGGATGAAAAGCTTTCTCCTGGATATTATGATGATGATGATATATCATTTCAATTAATTAACAAAGGATACCTATTAAAAGTCTGCCATAACAGTTTTATATATCATGCTGGGAGTCAGAGCTTCAAGAAAATGGATCTTAATAAAGTGCATAACATATATGCTAAAAACAGAAAATATCTTACACAAAAATGGGGATTTTCGCCAGAAGATGTCCGTGTAAATATGGATTTAGAATCACATATTAAACAATTATCTGATGATTCTCTCCATATTCTTGAAATAAATGCTCACAATGGTGCCAACTATGAACACCTTAAGTATATATATCCTGATATGAAATACTTAGGAATGGAACAGAATTCACATTACCTTAACTGTGCTGCAAAAAATGCACCTATAATATGTTGTGATTATATGCAATATGATTATACTCCTTACTATAAAACAATGGATTATATCATTGTAAATGATTTTAATCTGTTTACAGATATGCAAAAGGAATCACTACAACGCATATTAACACCTGTTATTAAGTCAACCGGACAAATATTATTTATAAATAAAATCATATCTAAGCAAATATGATACTTCAAAAGCCAATCCCAATTCATACATATAACATAGGGATTGGCTTTCATATGTTTTTCTTACCTTAATCCATATTATAATATCATTACTATTTTAATAATATTTCCAACATTTTAACTATATTATCAGTTACATTTAATATTTCCGCGTCTCTAAGTATTATTTCCAATCTGTGGTTAAATGTATCCGTTTCCAAATAATCTTTTTTATATTTTCCTAACATATAACAGCTCGATACAAGATAATTCGTACTATTTGATGAAACCCCACCTAAAGACATACTGGCATCAACTAATATGTCATCAATAAAAAGTGCTTTATATTCTTTAGCAAGTCTTAGGACATAGTCATAATCTTCCAAGGCTGTAAACTGATCATCATAGCCACCTATCTTATCATAACATTCTTTTTTCATAATCAGGCATGGACATGCTACAAGATTATCATACAACAACTTGCCAAATATATTTCCTGACATACTATTAACTTCAACATCATATTGTGGTAATACTATTCTACTATTACTATCTAACATATATTGCATTCTGCTGTAACAAAAACCAACAGAATCATCGTTTTCCATAGCTTTTATCTGCTTTTCCAGTTTATCTTTATGCCATATATCATCTGAGTCCTGAAATGCTATATAATTACCACTTGCTATTTTCATTCCATAATTTCTAGCATATACAACACCCTTATTGGGCTTATATGAATAATACTTTATTCTGATATCTTTATATGAACTTATCAGTTCTTTTGTTTCATCTGTTGAGCCGTCATCCACTATTATTAACTCCAAATCATCATATGTCTGGCTTAACACACTATCTATAGATTTTTTAATAATGCCAGCACGATTATATGTTGGAATAATTACACTTACCATAAAATCACCTTTACTTTAACCTATTCATTTTTGTTCCATCAAATATTTCCTACCATCTTTAAAGAAACTACAAACTATCAAAATCATAACTATTCCTAGCGGAAATGCTGCTATTATACTTACTGATTGTAAGTTATTCATAGAGCTGTCGGAAAACACAAGTGCAACAGGTAAGATTATAAGCAGTATACACCATAATAACTGTATAAGCTTATATGGATTTTCTTTTTCTTCTAACTTTTTATAACTGTAGCAGGATGCAGTATATGCTATTGAATCAAATGAAGTCGCATAAAAAGCTATCATCGTTAATAATACCCATATAAGAACTATTTGAGCTAGCGGTAACGTCTGAATTATGTTAATAATTACCTGGTATGCATCACAATTTAATCCATATTGTGAAATAAAATCATACTCCCCAGAAGTCTGAAGTCCCATACCATAATTTCCAAGGACTATAAAGCTAGTCAGCGTAGAACCTGCGCCAAAAATATATCCACCAAGAACTGTCTGCTTTATAGTTCTTCCCCTTGATATGTTACCTATAAAAAATGGGGCTGCTACACACCATACCATCCAGTATGCCCAGTAATATATAGTCCAGTCCTGTGCAAAACCAGTACTTCTTAACGGATCTGTATATGTCGATAATACAATAAAATTCTGGACCATTCTCCCAAGTGATTCTATACCTGTTTCAATAATATATCTTCCATGTCCACCTGCTAGTAATACAAATAAAATCAATCCAAAAAACATATATATACACACCTTAGCAAGAACGCTTATTCCTTTAAAGCCATGTAATAACGAATATGTATACACAATACATGTTATAAATATAATAAATATTGTGATTATAGTTCTATCTATCGTAACATGAAAAACATTCTCTATAATAGCTGCCATTAAAGGAGTAGCTACCGAAAATGTAGTCGCTGTTCCCGCAAGTAACGCAAACACAGCTAGCAAATCTATTAATCTTCCAATAATTCCATCTGTATGTTTTCCCAGTATAGGCCGACAGGCTTCAGAAAACCGCTGACGTTTTCTTTTTCTTACATGCAGCATGAATCCAAACGCAATTGCCAACACAAGATAAAACGCCCATGGTATAAAACTCCAGTGAAACAAAGGAAATACTCCCGCCCATTCCTGCATAGACCCCAGCTCTTTAATATGTGGATTATCAGCATACATTACCCATTCTGAAAAGGAATAAAATAAGATATCCGCCGCAAGTCCACACGTAAACATCATCGAACCCCATGTTAAAAAAGAATATTTAGGCTTTTCATCAGACTCTCCTAATACTATACTGCCATATTTTGACGTGCATAAATAAATAGATACAATAAATATTCCTAAACCTATTACAATATAATATGTGCCAAATGTATCCCCAAAGAAAAAACGTATTTGTCCCAATATATCATTTGACTGTTCAGGAAAAATAAAAAACAAAAAACTGATTCCCACTATAATAAACATAGGTATTAAGGTAATAAACCAATCTACTTTCTTTCTATTTAACATTTCCTATCTCCTCAAGCTTGTGTGTATTATAAAAATATTTATATTTTTTTCTGTCTACGTTAAATATAAAACCTGCTGCAGTATTATCTATATCCTTAAATGCTTTTATATGTGTAATCTTATCTTCACCCAATCCTAATTCATTAGAAATATATTTTATAATATCAGAACGTGTGTTATATATATATGTATTATCAAATAATCTTAATTCATCCAATGTATCAAATTCAAAAATAAAACCCGGTTTATATTTTCTTATTCTCATTGGTAGTTCATTAATATGCTCTATATATATTGACTCCCATAGCTTATCCTTTGTTTTTTCTTCATCTAAAATGCTTATAAATTTTTCACTAAACATTTTTGTCCAAAAACATGTCCAAACATTACCCATGAGTCAGCACCACCTACTGTAACTTTTTTTATCCAGCCATTTTCATCTGTGATACACCATTCATTAGTTTTTCCTTGTGCATACACAGCCGCATAATAACTTTCAGACACCTCTTTCTCAAAAGGATTATCTACAAAATAATTATCTGATGAACATATATAACTATTTTTCAAATAGCTTTTTGCAGCATATATTGAAGAATTGTTATTTCTTGTTAGATAATATGGATTATAAATAAGCTTAACATCCTATTTACTTTTTAGATACTCAAACTGTTCTGCTTTATATCCAGTAACAACCACTATTTTCTTTATCCCAGCTTCATGAAGCTGTCTTATCTGTCTTTCTATAAGCACTTCCCCGCGCACCTCTATAAGTGCTTTAGGATGTTCATATGATAATGGAGCGAATCTGCTTGCCGTTCCAGCAGCCATTATAATTGCATTATCGACTTTCATTCGATAATTCCTCCATGACTATTTTATAATATTCCTTTGCATAACTATATTGGCGCAATGAATATTCACCAAACTCTGCACCTAACTTTTTCTTGTACTCGCACCAGTTACTCCATAACAAGCCGCAAACCGCAATATAGCAGTATATTTTAATCCTTGTACTTTTATCACACTTTCCATCAAAATATATATCTATCAGATTGTCTACATGCCTCTGGTCATATAAAGAATAAATACAGAACATCGCAATATCTACATGAGGATCCTGCATACCTGCATACTCCCAATCGGTCAACTGCACACCTTCATTACAAAACAAGAAATTATCAGGCACAGCATCTATATGTGTCAGGCACCATTTATTTCTATGCTCCTCTATATATGATTTTAAATGCATCACATTTTCCTTAGTTTCTTCATAATCACTGTAAATAGAAGGAGTTCCTTCCCATAACTCCTCATAATATTGAAGCTGCCCAAAAATATCAAATACATGATTAGCTTTTAAATTCATATTATGAAACTCTTTGAGTTTTTTCATACATACTATCAGGTCATCCTGATTCATACTATCACATACTCTTACATTCTCAATATATCTTGTAATCTTAAAACCATCCTTGGGATTAATATATACTGAATCATCACATATACCTTTCCCCTTAATCGTATGATATACCCTTGCTTCATTTGCTCTATTTATCAGCTGATTAGTACCTTCACCTGGAATACGTATTATATATTTTTCACTCTTGCATATGAATAAAAATGACCTATTTGTCATACCCTTTTTTAATATCTGAATATCTGATATTTCATTTTCACTTACATTGAGTACTTTTGCTATTGTATATATTGAAGTACTATCAATAAAAGTTTGATTTACTTTTTCCGTTCCCTGTGCATTCATAAATTTATCATTTAAATTCTGTTAACATATGCATAAATTTCTCACTATATTCTAATAAATCTGAATATATTTAGTTCTATCCAGTATAAATTCAATAAAACTTTTCTTTAATTTTTCATCATTTATTTCATTTCCTGCTGAATCATATAAATATGCCTTATACTTTGACATGTCAACCTTTCCATAATCTGTAACATTACTTAAAGACTCCATATTAAAAATATATTTTTCACTATGTATTGCAACCATATATGGATCACCTGGATGTATAGTCTCTGTAATAGCATATTTGCTTTCATCTTTTCCTCCATATATCTTAGGCAATTTTCCATCACTAGCTATATACACATCATCAATGCCTGCAAGTTTTGTTATTATATTAGTATAATCAACAATATTTATATACTCATCAGTTACTCCTGATATATTACCACCCCTTGTCATAAATCCTACATTAGATATTCCCCTTGATAAGTGAAATTCATCAGGCTTAACAATATATCCCTGTCCATGATCACCAAATAAAGTTAAGACAAATTCATCCTCGTTGTAATTTTCCTCGATATAATCATATAAAACTTTCAATTTTGAATCTACATGAGTTGCAACCTTTGCATATGTATTAATTTTAGCAGGATTATATTTTTGCTTTACTGAAGTTTTAGATTTTTCACCTATATCGAAATCTGAAAGTAACATTTTTGACTGAACAGCCGTTGGTAAGTTAACTTCATCTGCTACATCATGTAAATCTCCCGTTCCAATCCATATATATTGATCTGTATCTTTAAATGTTTCCATATGATCTATAGCATTAACTATAACATCTTCTGTTCTAAAACCACCATTTTGATGCTTTGCAATATATCTATCAACACCTCTGATAGAATCATATGTAGCAGATGTTGATCGCCAATCCCCACTAATAATAGATGTTTAATATCCTGCTTCTTTAAAATATTCGAACAATATCTTTTGTTTTGATGGATATTTTATATTAATATCTGGACTTATCATCATATGATTTGGCACAGACAACCCAGATATTACACTTGATAAACTTGGTAATGTCCAATCCGATGATGTAAATGCATTACGACACATCATTCCCTTGCCAAAAAATTTATATGTATTTGGCATTATATTCTCTAATCCATATTCATTAATTACTTTCTGTGATATGCCATCTACAAACAAACTTATTACTAGTTTTTTATTGTGCTTATGATGAATCAGCTCTACTGGATTAGCAATAACTAATTCTTTATTTGATTGTATTTTTACATTTCCCTTTTTTAGTCTGTAGTAATTAAAATGCATTCCATAATATATAGGAATATGAACTTTTTTGTCATCATTTTCAATTAATAATGCTGTATTATTTTCTTTTGCCAGAATTGGAACTAATGATTCCGTCTCTAATACAAAACTTATTTCTGTTCCACATGCTAACTGCTTCAACAACTCAGCTTTAAATAACTTTAAATTTTTGCTTTCTTTTACTTCGTATAAAGAAATATCAAAAGGATCATACAGACCAAAGAAACGGATATCATCTAATCCATTTGAAAAGTAATGACCTATAATATCATCCGATGTTCTAATAATATCTTTAAATAACCAGAAGTAATCACCAAATTCCTTTTTATAACCATTAAGTATTTGATTTTTTTTATCTATTGATAAATCCGATGAACCTTCAACATTATCTATTATATTTTTTATTATATCAAGACACATCTCCTGATTATACAAGTTCCAATTAACATCATTATAAAAAACATTCAAATATAAAGACATACCCATACATATCAAAGCATCATAATACCTATTCTCTTCATTGTATGCTTGCCCCAATAAAAACAATGCATCAACAGAAAACGGACACTTTTGCAATACAAATTCTAATTCTTCTATTCCATCTTCTATATTATCATCTATCAAGAGTAAATATGCCTTAATAATAATCATATCTGTATCTCCTGGATATTCTCTAAGATACAAATCCACTTTTTCATATGTCATATCATTTTGTTCATTTCTTTGAATTTCATTTAATATATTTTTTTTATCTACATTAATATTATTCATGTTTTGTCCTCTTTCCACATTAAAATATCTTTATATTTATTGGCATATAATTACTTTTCTTTATTATATATTTCAATTTCTTACGCCGATTATATAATATTTAAATTATAACTATTTTAAAATTATTATGCAATCTATATACCAGTATTAATTATTTAAAATTGAACAACCTTATACAATCTGATAAACTATCATTAATAAACCAAAAAAACTTTAATTTAATTATTATACAAATTAAATTAATTATAAAACTATTCAAATCAAATTTCAAAAGGAGAATGTCGATATGCTTGACCTAAAACAATATAATTACCATGGACCAACTCCCAAACCATTTTTCAATACAAATTACTATTCTGGTAATGATATGTACTGTGATGGAGAAATTGAGGATAATATAATCCGCATAATAGCCAACAATCCAACAACTGACTATGAACAAGATATAAGCGCCAACTATACATGGCCAACTTTCTATCACTTGACACATATACGTCAAAACATTCTCAGCTGGTATCCTTTTAATACTAATTCTGAGATTCTTGAAATTGGATGTGGAATGGGTGCTATAACAGAATTATTATGTCAAAAATGTAATTCTGTTACAGCTGTTGAATTATCTAAACGAAGGGCTACTGCAACTTATCTTAGATGCAGGGATTATGATAACCTGGAAATCATTGTGGGTAATCTTAATGACATAGAATTTTCAAAAAAGTATGATTACATTACACTAATAGGCGTACTTGAATATCAAATTCAATATACTCCGTCCAATAATCCATTTAAGGATTTTCTTAATAAGATAAGACAACTTCTTAAACCTGATGGAAAGCTCTTAATTGCTATCGAAAATAAATATGGACTAAAATATTGGTGCGGTATACCAGAAGATCATAGTGGAATTCCTTTCGATAGTATTAACAACTATAAATACAGTAATATTGCGAAAACTTTTTCCAGAAAAGAATTAGAAGATTTAATTAAATTATCTGATTTCAAAAATACTTTTTTTTATTACCCATTACCCGATTATAAATTTCCTCAGATTATCTATTCACAGGAATATTTACCTAAAACAGGTTCTATAGATAACTGGAAACCTTATTATTACCCTAATGATAACTCAACAATCGCCTGTGAAACAAATATATATTCTGATGTCATCGAGAATGACGTTTTTGAATTTTTTTCAAATTCTTTTCTTGTTGAGTGTTCAATGAATGATAGCGATTCACATGATAATATATTATTTGCTGCTGCAACGCCTTTCAGAAAAAAAGAATATCAGTTAACAACTGTATATTCAAAGAAAAATGGCTATTGTAAACTAGCTAACAAAAATAGCACTCCTTTTCTATATAATATTAAAAACAATCATGATTTATTAAAGGAAAGAGGATTAAACATTTCAGATGTTTCAATTTATAACGACCACCTAACATCTGAATATGTTAATGGAATATCATTAACACAACAACTACTAAATACTTACAAATCCAACAATATAAAAAAAATATATGATTTATGGGATAAAATTTATACAGAAATTAAAAGCAGTTCTGACACTTCACTTTTATTAAATGATATATTTAACTCTAATGAATCATTTTGTATATCAGATCTTGATGACAATGATAAAATACTCAAATTAGGTTTTATTGACATGGTACACAAAAATTGTTTCATAAATGATAACAAATTCATATGGATTGACCAAGAGTGGTGTCTGCATGACATTCCTGCAAGTTTCGTACTTTTTTATAATATATGTGAATTATACATATCAAATACATGGATTAACTCAATTATAAAATATAATGATATACTTAAACACTATAATATTGATAAAAATAAAGAATGTTATATAAACCTACGCACTACTTTTTTTAACACAGTATTAAACCCTTATACCATCAATAACTATAATTGTCTGTCTACGTTTAATGATAATAATATAAATGATAACATAAATTATCTTACTAATAAAATAAAAAAAGACAACAAAACAATATCAAACATAAAAAATGAAACAATTAATAATATCAATGGCATAATTCAAAATCAGAGTTTAAATGATATGATAATTTATGTTAATTCACTAACTAATAACACTATCATTAGTGATATTCCTGCTATGCCTGAATTCATTGTACTATATCTTAATTCCAGCGAGGCAGATAAAGAATATCTTAATACTAATATACGAAATTATGATGATATAATAGCTTTTATTAATAAACGCCATTAATTTCAAAACTAATAAGCCATTAATTTTAAAATATGAATATATCAAAACAATAATTAAAACATAACAATTCCGATAAATATATCATTGGAGGTACTATGACAATAAAAACTGAGTTAGAAAAAGAATTTCAAAGCTGTAATATAGATAAAATAAAAATTTTATTAAATCAATATCTTGCAGAATACAGTAACGATTATGATCGTTTTTCTTACCTGTGTAATTATAATATCCTAATTGGCAATTATAACGATGCCCTTATGTATGCTAAAACTGCGATAAAATTAAATCCACATTGTGTCGAGTCCAATTTTAATCTTGCGTACGTTTATGATTTAATGGAAGATTATCCAAACGCTTATCTATACTATCTCATATTAAAAACATTACAAGACAAACGTAATATCATATGCATACCGGATAATACAATAGTTGAGCGTCTTAATTATATAAGGCAGATTGCAGAAGAAAATGATTTTTTGAGAAACTATATACTATATGCTGAAAATTATATTCAATACAGTTCTAATGATCCTTTTCATATAATTACTGAACTTATTGGTTTTCCAATCATGCCTGATAATAATCTGTATATATGTGGACGCTATAATGATCTAATGAATCAATTCTTTATTGATTTGCCACCTAAAGATTCATATAGATGCAAAGTTGAATTATTAGAAACTACAGGAATACAGGCAAACAAATTAATAATTGACGAGAATACACCTTGCATTCTACCTGTTTTTTCTTCTGATGATAATAAACAGGAACTTACATTTACTCAAAATGATACTTCGTCCTTTTCTTATATATTAGGGGCTAAAAATACGTGGTATTATTTTAGAATTAATCAGAAAACCGAAATCACATCTAAATCATCATTTATAAATGGCACACCTATTTTATGTAAACATAAACCTGGAAATAAAAAATTAGTTTTAAATATATTTATAGACAGCTTTAGTTTTCGTGTCTTTCAATTATTTCCCGGCAATAGTGATTCTATTGAGTCATTCAAAAAGTTAATGCCTAACACCTATAATTTCTTCAGTAAAGGTATTATATGTACCAATGCATATGCTGATTCAGAATGGACAACGCCAAGTCTTTCTTCTTACTGGACTGGAAAATATAGTGATAAAACCATGAATCTAAATACAGACGTATGGTTTCCTTTTGACTCTGATACAAAACTATTGTCTGAATATTTTGATGAAAATGATTACTTTACTGCAATTATAAATAGCAATGATTCATGCACACCTTCAAAAGGTTATATGCGCGGAGTAAAAAGAGAGCTCTACAAAGCAAGAGGATATAATAAAGAAGAACTTATTGCAGATACACTTGAGCAACTACGAGCTTTTAGAGAGTGTGACCAGTTTGTCACCTTGGAAATCGAAGATCTTCATGATATAGCCGGCAGCTTTCCACGTTCTATATCTATTCAGACAACAACAGATATTAAGCATCTTGAAACCGATAATTATATGTTGTCAACCGTTAAGCAGACACGAAGTTTAAATAAACAAAAAATATATATGAATGAACTTTCGCAACTGGATTATTATCTAGGATTTATATTTGATTATATTGAAAGCAACTATAATCCTGATGATTACGTTGTTTCATTATTTTCTGATCACGGAACAGCTTTTATGGTTGATGATTCCGAATTAACCATATGTAAACAACGTATGAATGTACCATTTATGTTCCGCGATAACATACATCAAGGAATTACATCCGAATTTATACAAAATGTTGATTTTCCAGCAATATTATGTAACATGTGTGGTATAGACTACAACTTCAACCATACCGATTCCAACCTTCCTGAATTTCTAGGTGGAGATAAAAGAGAATTTGCATTTGCACAAACTATATTTCCTGGTGATTGTTATCAGGCTGCGATTATGACACATCAGTACACTTACTATTTTCTTAGCAAAGCAAAAGTCAATTCCGAATTCAGAATTGATATTTCTGATTCATCATATGATGTTATATATGATAATGAATCCAATTCACTCTGTACAAAACCAGAACCTGACATGAATCATCTTACTAATATCGTATTAAAACATATACAACATCTTATAATACAATAATTTTAAATATCCTTGCTACTAATTATATTCCTAATTAGAACAGTTATATATTATCCTTAACTGTTCTAATTAGCCTTTTTATCATTTGTATTTCATTTGCAATGTTACTTTATTTCTATTACAATTAACACATACATCATACATTTCTAATTTACACCAGAAATCCTACTCTCAATCGCCTTCTTCAATTTAGTAGAGCTTGTACTCTGCGTATAAGGGAAGAATACCATCGTTGAGCCATTCTCTTCAAGAAATTTCTTTTCTTCAAGCCAATATGTATTATGTTCATAATCACTTCCTGAGAACTGTACATCAAAATGATATACCTTAAACATATCTCTTTTTCCAGCAAAGTCAAGTGGAAGCTTAACAGCTTCATCCACATACCTACATGAACGAACCATTTCTATACGTTCTTCAAATGGTACGAAAGGTTCTGCCTGCTTATTCAGTCTGACTCCCTCGTCTGATACAACACCTACTATAAGTTAGTTACACATCTCCTTGGCACGCTTGAACATATTTAAGTGACCTATATGAAATAAATCGAATACGCCTGCTATATAACCTATATTATATGGTTTTGATACCACTGTTGCCTCTGACTTAACAATTTGTTCTAAATCCTTAGACATATCTGATTGTCCTGAAAACCTTGGTGATTTATTATCCAATATGCTTATTCCAGCTAAGGATTGCCTATTTTCATCACCCACATGTATATCATTCTGATATCGCTTGTTAAGTCTTGCAAGTATATTCTCCCTTCTCTTATTAGGATAATCCCTGCCTGGATCATATATATGATACTCTTCCACACCTAACTTTCTTAGCTGATTAACAACACCATAATACTTTTTAATACATATTATAAGATATAAATCGTCAACTCCTATGCTTTTTATAATATCTGGTGAATTAATCGGTATTCCCTCAAGCTTTGTTCCCCACTTTGATTCATTATTATCTATGATAGAATATACTTCGTACTGCCCTGCAAACTGAGCAAGAAAACGCTTTGTATAATTTCCTGAGCCAAACAACAGCACCTTCTTTTTATTTCCATTAGTAGACAGCTTTTCTATTCCATCAAATATATTCACAAATATATCATTATATTCTTTATCGCTATAGTTAACCTTTTCTCTGTTTGTATAAACAACTGCTGGGTCAGTTCTTTTTTTATTATAAAAAGGAGTTAATTCTTCCTGGTTTCTTAACTCAGTAGTAAATCTTGAAGCCAGCCTACACCATATATCTTCACATTCTGTAAGTTGATATCTTTCCATCATTTTTCTTCTTGGAACAATCCTTTCGAACTGCTTATCTGTCTCGTCATATATTATCGATATTGAACGATACATTATTACATTGGCCGGGCAGTTCTCCCAGTAGAATTCCTGATCATAATATATAAACCTGTCTTTTTCATTCTTTGCAGCTTCATCATAAAAACAGTTTAAAGGAACCATGTCAATATATCCCTTTGATAGAATAACCCCCAGGTCTCTTCCGTTGGCACTATTCTTTTCTTTTTCAGATATTATATCCGTGTGTTCCGATGACGCTAATATAAGTTCATACATAGTGTCCATAGCCTGTATGAAAGCATTTTTATCTTTCTTCGCAATCTCTTTTAACTTAATCATAGCAACCGGCTTATCTATATATGGCATAATAAACTTGTCACCTTCTATATAGGAATTAACTACGTTTATTCCTCTGCTATGTAAATCATCAAGATTATCCTGCATAGCCTTTAACTTATGTATTCCATCAGGATATACTGGCTGTTTATATACTATTTTATAATTTGTTTCAGCATCTAATTTATTTTTGCTTTGATAATAGTTCTTATCACATATAACAGTTACCACTGCATTTTCTCTGCCACGATCCATAGATATTGTTGCATGTAATATATTATTGTTATTCGTATTTAAACTCTCATTGTTTAATGCAACAACCGTCTCACTATCATTATTATCATCAATTCTAATAATGTTGTAGTCACTTTTTAAATACTGTTCAGTCGAAGCTCTATTACTTATTACACTGCTCTCTATAATATAAGCGTTCGCAATCGTATGGAACAACCCATTCTTAATCAGATCCGTATATAGATACTGCTCATCAAGAAATACACTTTCAGGATGGTTATACAATGGAAAATATCTCATAGATAATTCTTCAACTGGAGTATAATCTTCTGAATAGACAAGCTGGGTTTCCTCTAATGATGGCATTACAGAATAAAACTTATTATTAAACCCTGCTGCTGATAACATATTATCAAGTTCTACTTTAGAATAGCATCTTCCTTTGATGTCATTCATATCTGCATCCGTAATTCTTCTATAATTTTCTATCCCATCAAAGCTGTGGTTCGTGTATGGATCCCTGTCTCCACATATATACTTTATTCCATATCGGTTTTCTGCCCCTATCAGCAGCTTTCCACCCTGCTTAAGGTGCTTATAACAGTATTCTAATAATTCACTTACGATTTCACATTCTTCTATAATGTCTATACCAACTATGTAGTCATACTTTTTATAATCTGATTCATTATCACTGTCAAGCTTATATTTATATGATAATATAGAGCATATTTCCACTTTCCCTTTGTCTTTTAATAATTCAATAATAGCAGAATTCTTAGTTTCTGAATACAAATACAGTATTTCACAATCCTGTCTAAAGTCATACCACACTAATGCACCCTTTGAGAAATCTTTTGTTATTAAATCACACTTAGATATATCATCCGTACACTGCATTATTATAATTCCTCCATGAATTAAAAAGCCTTTAGATGTATTATACTCTAAAGGCTTTATGAATAGCAAATTTAATTGTCATATTTAATTCTGATATTAATCCCTGCCAGTCACTTCCCACAAGCACCAGTCTTTTACCCTTCCACAGCCTTAAGGCTGACTGGCATAACTCAACTGAAAACTCATTACCCCCCATGAAGGAATATACCATCATGTGCTTTCTATATGATTATATATATCTATAAGCCTTGTCCAATCGTAAAGGTTATCAAAAATCTTGATATTATCTTTCTTTATCCCCAATATTTCTAACTGTTTTTTTAATTCATCTGAATGATTTTTATTGGCTATAATATATATATCATCCCTATCATTATTGCATATATTATCTATCAGTTCTATTGTATATCCATTAAAAATTTTGCCAACTTTATCATCCGAATTATCATACACTGCAGCTGCTTCTATATTCATATACTGCATTAGTAATATGAGCCTGTTAGCATATGTACCTGCACTGACTATGCTATATCTGCGCCCTTCTTTCAATGTATCAATAAGAAGATGTGCCATATCTTCTTTTTCTTTATCAATTTCACTGGAATTTCTTATATCACTTATTAAATCATTTAAAATACATCGATTATAACTATCAAGCCAATAATAAAAAGCTTTATTATCCCTAAACTCTTTCATCTCTTCTAATACCTGATTTCGGAATAATTCACGAGATTCTATGCTTAATCTATTATAATTCCAACCATAGGCTTTTATTTTTTCTCTCTTTATTTCAAATTCAATAGTCTCCATCGTATCTTTATCAATATATTTATCGATATAAACAAATTCATCAATTATGCAATTAATTTTGCTATCGGACTTAACAGAAGAGCCTTCATTATCCATCCTATAACAATAAAATGCATCATTTGTATATATACAGCTATCAGCAAATAACCCAACAAGAATAGAAAAACTTGTATCCTGAAATGATGCTCCTTTAGTTTCATTAAACCTAATATTCTTACTAACAAGAAAGTCTTTTTTATATATTCCTGACCAGATATGTACTGTATCTATAAATCTTGCTTTAGTATTATTGTATAAGTCTAATTTTTTATTTATATATTCATCTGGTAACACCCTGGCATTTTCATAATTGATAACTTTTCTTGTTCCATTTGAAACAAATTGTTTATAACCGCTCTTCACAAAATCTACATCATACTTTTCAGCCAGAACATACAGACAGTAGAACATATTTTTATCAACAAAATCATCTGTTTCTACTATTCCTATATACTTACCACTCGCTGCCTGGATGCCCAGATTCATCTGATATCCATAGCTTTTAATATCAGATACAATAACTTTTATTCTATTATCTTTCTTTTCGTATTCTCTTAATATCTCTAATGTACCATCTGTTGAGCCGGCATCTACACATATTATCTCTATATCATGTAATTTCTGCAATATTACACTGTTAATACAAGTGTGTATATAATTTGCTACATTTAAAGATGGTAGAATTATACTTATCTTATACATAATTTTACTTTCATTTCCAAATCTGTACTTATAATTGCTACTTATAAAATATACTGTTATATTATTTTATGCTGCATTATAACAGTATTTATATTTTTAATTCGTCTATATAGGCTGTCATCAACATACGTGTATATTCACCATTACACCATATTGTGACATTTTTATGGCTAGGACAAAATTTATCTAAAATGTTTCGTATTGTCAAACTGGTGTATTTCTTGTCGAAATCCTCGTCTATATTAAATAACTTTATTAATTCCTTATATTTTTGTATTAACAAATCCATATTTCTTCACTTATCTAATAACTACCATATAGTACTAATAAATTCTACTTTATCAACTTCATATAATTATTATCTTTCTATATAAATCTTTTTATGCTGTTGCTTATATTTATTGATATAAAGTCTACATAAACTAATCTTTTACGTATTTATTTCATTTAATTCTGGAGGCAACCATATAATTTTATTTTTTTCTACATTTTTACTTATAAGTTCATTGTATATTTCTTTAACAATATTTTTATTTAAAACCGCAATAATTATAATATCAAATTTTTTATTTAATAATATGTTTATATTTTCCACTTTTATATACTCATAATTATATTTTTCTGGTTTCTTATCAACCCACGCGACTATATCGCTTGTCTTATATCTGCTTATTTGAGAATAATAACTTCTACCAACTGAACCAGCACCATAAATAATAACTTTTTTATTTTGTATAATCTCTGGTTCTGGAAATATATATTTTTGTATCTTAAATGGATTTATACTATCATTTTTCACTCCACACATCATATGTTTTTTTACAAATATGTAATAAGCTGATTCTTTTTTTTTAAACCAATCATGCTTAATCAAATTTCTTTTTACATTCTCACATAAAATATATTCTCTTTTAATAGCATTATTGTATTGTTGCGTAATTGAGTTTTCTCTTTTTCTATAATGATAAAATGCCTCTTCTATAACCAAGATCTTGCAATTATTCATAATTGCTGAAATCAAGCATATTAAATCTTCTCCATATGAAGATTCACTGTTTACTTCTGAATAACATTTTTTAAATAACTCTTTTTTAAACAATTTAAAACATATACTTGGTGGAATTTTTGTATTACACAATAACACAGCATCCAAAAAATTTTCATGTTCCAATTTGGTGTTAATAATACATTTGTCACAACCTATAATTTTTTTTTCACTTTTATATTCATTTCTGATGTATGCTGAATGAATAATGTCTGCTCTCTCTTCTAACATATATTTCAATAATTCTTCATACATATTATTCTCTATATAATCATCACCATCAACAAATCCTATATATTCTCCACTTGCAACATTCATACCTGCTTTTCTTGTCAATACCAAACCTTTATTTTCTTGATGAATAACTATAATCCTATCATCTATTTCTTTGTACTTATCGCATATCTGACTTGATCCATCTGTTGATCCATCATCTACCAATATAATTTCTATATTTTTATACGTCTGATTTATTATACTTTCAATACATTCGCTCAAATAATCCTTAACATTATAAATAGGCACAATAATGCTTACTAAATTGTTTTTTTTTGACATTTTAATCTCCTCATATTTGCACGATAATACACATTTTATCTTCAAATATCTTTAGCAGTAATCCTACAAATTATTTGCCTATAATATTCATCATCATCTATATCTATTATTTCCATTTCTGGCAATTGTGATACATACTTCTTACGGTTAGGAACTTTTACGCCTTGCCCTGCCAAATACCATTCATAATCCATATCTATTTGTCCTATATCAACAACCTGATATCCTTGATTAAACATGTCATATGCAAGGCATTTCCCTGCAGGTCCTAAAACTACTAATATCAACTTATCTTTATTTATTTTCAATGCCTCTTTTAATAATTGGTTATATACCACTGAAGCATTTTTTGTAGGTGCAAGTATTCGCTCTATTGATTTTGCACCTGCAAGCAAATCATTGCCCGCTCCTGTTCTTGTATACTCTCCCTCAACAATAACTATATCTCGACCTTTCCATATTTTTTTCATAATTGAAAATCTTTGTCCTGATAATTCCTTATTTTTATATGGCATGTAACCCTTAAACATATAAGCATCATAATACACTCTGTTTTTATTCAGTAACGTATAATGATAATCTCTAATTTCCTTTGTCATATATTTCCTAATTCCATTAGCTATCAATTCATCATATTGTTCTAAATTTCCATAATTGTTAGCTATTGCCAACAATAATTTGCTATTGTTTGAATTCAAAATTTCTTTTAATCTATATCCCATTTTTTCATCATACTTTTGGTAAACTAATCTCTCTTTCCCCCTCATCTGTTCAAATTCACCATCTCCAAATCTTATCATAGAACAGTTTTCATTTACTATTTTATCTATCGCTTCACTCGTATCCCCCATTTGAGGTATCCATACCTCACCTTTTTTTAAAGAGTCGAAAATTTCATATTTTATATTATTCATTTTATTATTAAAATTCTCGTCCATTGATTCAACTTTCAATTCTAGTATTGCTATTCTTCTTTTTTCATCGTTAAATATTTCACTTTTTTCATCTCCAAAAAACCAAATTATTTTATCTGCATTATACCCTTCACTATTTAACTGATAAACAATAGCCTGATAATTCATAGCAGATATTACAATATAATCAGCTATTTCAAATACGTCCTTAAACGAATATATCTTTTTATTTTCAAATAGTGTTCCTATTTTATTTATATTATTATCAATAAATCCTTTTACATCACATATGTTACTGTCTAACGATGCCACTACTTTTTTAGCAACCTTACCTGTTCCCCATATATATATATTAACCATAAAAACTCCTTTATTTCAAAATGGGCTTTAACCACAAAATTTTATCTGAATCCACAAACGATAATTCATCTTTTATAGATTCAGCCAAATTTTTCCTTAATACAGCAATTATAATATAATCGAATTCGTATTCAGACAATTCTGATTTATCTATTACATTAATTCCCTGCTTACGCAACAATTGTGCCTTTTTATCGCATATAGCAACTTGTTTACAGCATCCTGTCCTTTCAATAAATGAACAAAAACTTCTGCCGACATTACCCGCACCATATATTATAACTCTGCTGCCTGCATCTATCTGCTCTGTGTCAAATATATATTTTATATCATCATTAATACTTTTTTCTGTAAATGAAGGAGTTAGAAATGTATTTCCCATTTTTAAATAATTGATATTATTTTCACTATCCATCCCGACATAATCATTAAAATTAACAATCATCTTATCATATACATTTAAACATTTAACATCTATATCTGACATTTTAAGCAATTCCTGCCATGAATAGGGAATGTTATATGATGAATAAAAAAGATTCAGTACTCTATAAAATATAAAATCAACTGGAACGGGAAAATCATATACCCATTCATAGTCGATAACCTTAATCTGCCCTTTATCATTAAATATAATATTATCAGATGAACAGTCTATATTTGAAATCTTTGTCGAAGGTAATCCAAGCAAATCTTCATCATCAACTCCAAATATTTTTTTAAAATTTTCTGTGTAGCTAAATTTGATAAGATTATTTTCCCCTACAATTAATTTTTTCCAAATTTTCTGGTAGTTTTTATATTTTTCAACTTGTCCATTTAATAGGCATTGATACATTAACACACCTAGTGTTTTTCCTTCATGAAATTCTGTTATATATGCTCCTTCTTTATATGTTCCATATGTAATATTCTCATTCAAAAGAATTTTTTTTATTAACTTTTCATTATTGTATATGTTCTTTATATGTTCTATTCCTAATGGATACACGGCCTCTTTTACAACATGCTTTTCTCCATTATCTTGAATAATGCTTGTTTTTATCTGAAAAAATTTTTTACGATAAACAGAGCTTCGAAAATATATCTTTTCCATCCTGTACCTACTTTCTTATACATATTAAAAAGGAGTTCGAAAATATTTTAAATTCGTCTTTACCAACAAGACTATTTAAGAACTTATTTTCATCAAAATACCTGTCCCTTATGCCAGTATAATCACTAGCACATTCAAAATTTTCATATTCACCTGGTAAATATTTATCAGAATATACCACATGTGGAAATTTGTAATCAGGATAAGGATAATAAAACTCATAATTGTTTAGTTTTAGTTTTTTAAACATTCCAACAAGTTCATAATAAGAAAATGTTCTTGCTTTTATTGCTCCCGGATACCCTTCTATTCCGACAAATTCTTTTCCAACATGATCTTCTCTGCAACCGGAAAAATATTTCGCTCCAAGCCTGTTTTCTATTGCAATATATAATCTTCCATTTTCATTTAATTTCTCCATGCAGCTTATCAGCATACTTTCAAATGGATTATCATCCTGCATATAATAAAGAGAATATTCAAATACTCCTATCAAAGTTATTACATCAAATCTCTTATCCAATTTTATATCTTGATAATTTCCCACATATATTTTTACGTTATCATTATCTCTATTTTTATAAGCATTAATTAATGAACGCCTTTTTGACAAATCTATACAAGTAACTTCTTTTGCCTCTCTTGCCAACGCCCCTGTAATTGCTCCACATCCAGACCCTATCTCAAGCACACTATCATTTTTACTTATATCCATAACTTCTGTTATAAATTCCCTAGATTTTGACAAATGATAAAATATTGCAAAGTCATCTGATTTATCAATAATGTGATCATACCCAATATTATTTTTTACGATATCTAATAATACATCTTCCACTTTTCCATCCGAATACTCATCATCACCATTATAAAATGTATAATCTAAAATAAGGTTTCCAATTTTTTCTATATTATTCATCCTAATTTTGATTCTCCTATTGTAATAATTTACTAATATTGTATAATTTTTTTAATATATCTATATAATTTATAATTTTAATATTATATTTATTATTTATAATTTCATATTTTATTTCATTATAACTTCTCTTATTTGCAATAATAACTATACTGTTATCTTTTCTGTTATTTAAAATTGAAGAATTTTTTATTTCTTTCCCAAATATATATCCTTTTTTATATTTATCAATATAACTATAATTATCATGACCTATTTTATTTAATAACCACCCAATATCTTCACCATACATGCCAGCTCCCCAGATATATACAAATTCATTATCCATAATATATTCATCTATTATTTCTTTTGTCTTTTCTTTGGATAAAAAAAGATACTTGTAGTTATATATTTTTTCATTTACTTTATTTGAAATAGGTAAATTATATCCCCTTTTTTCTATTTTATCTTTCCAAAACAAATACTCTACTTTCCACCATGCATGACATCCCATTGGAAGTATACAATTATTTTGCAAATAATATTTTTCGGCACTTAATTCTAGTGAAAATAAGCTAGCCACCTCTACTGGGGCCACTTTAAATGTCTCACATTTTTGAATTGCCCAAAATACATCTTCAGGCATTCCCTTTCTTCTCCTATTTCCTTTTTTTAAAACTTCAATATGCTTTTTTATATTTCTGAGTGATAATCCACCATTACCAACATCTGGCACATGCACTTTTTTGTTATCATATACTCTTACCGTATATGGCCATGGAGCACCAATATAGTCATATTTCTTTTCACAAAAATACTTTAGCCTATCTTCAAATATAAATGTATCTATTTGTGCAATCAACATATAATCATAGTTATCAAATAGTTCATAAAATTCTTCCGTACAAAGCATTTCGCTATAATTATCTATACTACTCATATATTCATCTTTTACACTAATAATTTTTATATCTGGTTGAACTATATCATTTGATATTTCTAAACTATGTGGTATAACAAAATACATATCATAATTAGATAGTATTTTTATAGTTTGATGCAAACTTATTTTTTCAAAATAAGAAAATTGATTATAGTATACTGGAATTACAATAACAATATCGGAACACATAAATTACTCTCCATAATTAATTGTATAATTTATAAATTTCCAAAGTATCTTCTGCAGATTTTTTATATGAAAATTTTGATGCTTGAATTAACGCTTTCTTTTCTAGCTCTCGTCTGTAATTATCATTCAAAACAACTTTTTCTATTGCATTTTCAATGGATTCAATATCATATGGATTACAGTATTCAACAGCATCTCCACCAACCTCTGGTATTGAGGTTTGATCAGAGCAAATAACAGTTTTTCCATATGACAAAGATTCTAACACTGGAAGACCAAATCCTTCATAAAAAGAGACAAATCCAGTAGCTATAGAATTCTTATATAAATAAACCAGTTCATCATCTGTGACATATCCTGTAAAAATAATATCTCTACGTTCTCCACAAAAATTCATAATTTCTTTTATAACATCATTACTTTTATTATTGTTTCCCACAATTATTAAATTAATATCAGTATTTGCATTCAATTCTTTAAACAGACAAAATGCTTTTACAAGCCCTAACATATTTTTATATGCTCGTAATGTTGAAACAGTCATTATATATGGTTTTTCTACTATTTTTCTAATTCTGACACCTATTTCACCGCTATCTTTAACATCCAACTTAAACAACCCCGGATATACAACCTTAATAATATCAGGACTGACATTATATGAATTTATAATATCTGATTTAGTATATTCTGAATCCGCAATTATCGTATCCATCCAATGAACAGATTTTGACCAATTCTCACCAAAATACATTTTCATTCTTGGCATCAAATCATGTATAGTCAAAATTCTTGCACATGAAAACTTTGAATTAAAATAATATGAATAAAAATAAGAATGAATAATATTGTAATTGTTATTTATCATAAAAGCATTCAAATTAATAATATTCCACGAATCTGACATTACAATATTTTCTGGCAAATCTATCCCTAACCATTTACCATTACCTACATAAGAATAATTATTATTTTTATCAATATTTATTAATTCATCAAGTATTCCGTATGTCAATCTATTAATTCCATCTACGCGTTTTTCTCTTCTAAAAGGTAATATTCCTATATTCATAAAATTTCTGACACCTCATCTATATAATTATTCATTTTATTATATAAATACATTCCATCCATATAAATTTTTATATCTTTGTATTTATATATAGTGCCATCCATATCTGTACCATAAACGCTCAAATCACGGTTATCGTTATATAAACGTTTTGCAATCTCTAGCACATTTTCATTTCCAATTTCATTATAATTCTGTCCTCTAAAGAAAAATCCATCCACCTTTTTTGACTGAAGTACATGTTTTATTTTTATATAATCATTTTCAGAATATTTTTCATCTGTAATTATAGTTTTAATACGATGCAATTTTAAATTTATATTATGCAACATTGATTCTTTGGCAAGAATAATTATAGTGGCTTCAGTATTATTCTTTATTACTTGTTCTATAACTGCATTCATATAGTCATCTCTGTGAGTACCAATTAAAACCACACAATCCATATATGGTATTTGAGTCAAATCCTGCTTAATGCACAAAGCATCCATACTATTTATCAAAAAATCATACAAATTATTTTTATTATCAATATTCATATCCATTAATATTCCTATAATATACTATATCTCTGTAGCACTTGAACATCCTCTACAAAGAACATCTATACTTTCATCACCATTAATAGCATCTTTTATTTTATTAATTTCTTTACCATTCATTATTTCTTCATAGGATTGTTCCATAAGATTTCCAAGCACATGTTTCATTCCATAATCCATACAACAAAGTAAAACTCTTCCATCTGGAAGTAAAATGTTATGATTTAAGGCTTTTCCACATAAACTACATGATATTTTACCTTTTCTAATTTTTGTTGCTTTTATCAAATTATCATCATTAATATTTCCAGCTCTATCATGTAACTCATGTATTATTTCATATTTGCCAGCACATATCTGTTTCACTTTCTCATCCGGCTCAGCTTGAGCATTACACATATTGACAAATGCTGTTCCATCATCCTTTATATAATTAATAACTTTCTCAACCATTCTATAATATTGATCATCTTTTTTTATCTTTGCATAGCCATATTTATCAGCAACATGTAATGTAACAAATGATACTGGAAGCTTTAATAATTCATCGAGGTGCTTTTCATCAATTCCAACTAGTGTAGTATACAAATCCACTTTTCTTCCTGTTGAAATTGCATACTTCATCATCTCTATACAATCAGGGTTAAGTAGCGGTTCAGCCATTCCACAGAATAGAATATTGCATTTTGCTGGTATTTTATCAATACATTCAATAAACGTTTCCATACTCATCTGAATATTGTCCCGTGTTTCTTTGCTATAATTTGATATAAGATTTTTCTGAGGGCAATATCTGCAATTAACTTTGCATCCTATTCTTGTTGTTATTTCCAATGTTGGTGTATTCTCATCATAACCGCTTCTATTTCCACCATTATCAATATATTTGTATCCAAATATAATATTTTCCATATTAAAATGTTTATTTTTTAAAATATTCTGAACAAAACTACTATTAAGCCTGTTTAATCCTAACACTAAACAACAGTTTTTTTGTAAAATATTATCAACAGAATATATAGGTAGTCCAAACAATTCTGTTTTTTCAGGCTTTGTTTCTACAAAAGCATCAATTCTAATATCAAGTTCTTTTAGTATGTTATATATGTTACGTCCATACATACCTGTTCCATATATAAACAAACAATCTGTGTTAGCTATGATTCCCTCTATATCTTTTTTTAAATTCATCATGAATATTTTCCTCTTATATCCAGTTGTCTACGATATCTGCCACTCTTTGTGCTGCTTTTCCGTCTTCCAAAAGTTTCATTTTATTAAATATTTTTTCCAACTTATCTAGATATCTTTCTTGATTAAATATTTTTATATTATTTTCTAATTCATCATTATTTTTTGACATTAAAAATGGAATCTCGTCCATATTCCATGTCAATTTGCCTCTATCTGCTACATAATCATCAAGATCATCAACATAAAGAAAAACTGGAATTTTCATATATGATGCATCAAATGCAGCACTTGAATAATCAGAAACAAAAGCATCTGTCGCTGCAAGCAATTCATACATATCATCAACATCCGTAACATCAATTACTCCATCTTTAGTATTGTTATAAGAAATTCCTCTTAATGCTAATTGTGGATGCAATCTGACAAAAACAACCCATGTACCACCAAATCTTTTTTCAAGTGCACACTTCAGCCTTCCAAAATCTATTGTTCCTATATCAGCAAATACCTTACGCTCTTTACTTTGACTTCCACCTCTAAATGTCGGAGCGCACATTACAATTTTAATATCAGAAGATAGATTGTATTTTTTTCTAATTTCATTTCTTTTTTCTTTCCTAGCATTAAATAATACATCACACCTTGGAGAACCTGTCTTTTTTACTGGCTCATTCCAAAATGCATTTTTCCATATCTCAGAGCACCAATCTGAATTAGATAATAATATATCTACATTTTTCGCATCAGCAACACTTACTATTTCAGCTATTTTAGAAAACGACTTTCCTCTTAATCTACCAACTGGCTTAAACCCAACTGGTCCATGCCACGTAAGTATATAGTGTTGTTGTTTTCTTTTACGTGTTCCATAATTCTTCCTTGCATTATCAATCCATATCCCGGCAGTTGACAAGTGATAAGCTCTATTCCATAAATTATTTTTTATTTTTTTTATCTGTGGTGGAAACTCTTTAGATATATCATTAACTAGCCAATACATGTCATACATTGCAAAATTATTAGCTTTTTCCCCCCTATTAATCAGTTCTTCTGCAATATATTTAGGATTACAACAATATCCTCCGCCTTCAAATGCACTAAAAACTATTTTATTTTTTTTTACAGGCAATAATCCACATATATAATATGGAATTCTACATATCCCTGCTTTCAATTTTCGTTTTAATATATATGTATTTATTTCCATGTCACCACTTTCTTTTATTCCATAATAAAACTATTATATGTTCTTTTCAAACCATCCAATAATTGTATATTAGGCTTCCATCCCAGCTTTCTTATTTTAGTAGTATCCAATCCAACTCTTTTATATTTACAATATGCACTTGTATCATTATCTTGCCTATAAATAACTTTAATACTATCTTTTGATATATCTGCTAAAATTTTTGCAACCTTCCTTATTTTTAAAGGCTCATCTTCATTTGCAATATTATAACTATCACATTTGTCACCATTTAATAACACAATCATCATTGCTCTGACTGCATCTGTTATATAACAAAATGCCCTTTGTACATTTCCTGTGCTTTTCATTACAATATCAGTACCATCAACAGCATTGTTCATAAAATCAGCCATTACACGTCCATCATTTTTTAGATTCATACCTGGTCCATAAGCATGTGCCATTCTTACAACATTGTAATTAATTCCATACACATCGCTATATGCCTTAAACATTTGCTCACCCATTCGTTTGCTTTCTGGATAACATGATCTTGAATCTTGTGGGTCTAATATCCCCATATCACTCTCTTTTATCATTTCAATATCATCTGACATTTTTCCATATATTTCACGAGTTGAAACATACAAAATATTTTTTACATTTTTATCTTTTGCATATTCAAGAATATTCTTTACTCCTATAGTATTAGCATCAATAATTCCTATAGGATCTTTTTTTATACAATATGCACTACACGAACCTGCAGCATGAATTATATAATCAACTTTATAATCTATTTCAATTTTATTGCATATATCTTGATTTATTATCCTCAAATAATCTAATGCAATATACTCTCCAAAATCTTGTACTGCTTTTTCTAAATTTCTAACTAATACACATATTGTAATATTATAATTCATTTTTTCATTCATATATATAAGCAGATATGTGATATATTTAGCTAACATACCTGTCCCACCTGTTATTAATACAGAACTATCCTTTAACTTTTCCCAAGAAATATTTTTATCCTCTAACATTTCCTTTAAATCATTTTGTACAATTAAATTTTTGTATAACATATAATCACTCCAATCCATATATCTGAGAGTTTTCCTGAGCATCCAAAATTGCCCTCATTATATAAAAATCCTGCGGTGTCGTCACTTTAATATTTTCTATAGGTCCATCTATAAGATACATCTTTTTTCCATAATGACTCATCATAGTACACGAATCTATAAAATCTTTCTTTCCCTCTAATAAAGCTTTATTATGAACATCCAATATTTCATCAAGTAAAAAACTTTGTGGTGCTCTTGCCAGTCTTGAATGTGTTCTATCAGGTATATACTTTATGGACGCATCATCATTTACCTCCATTATTGTTTCTGTTACATTTACACTTGTAATAGCTGAACCATTTTTCATTACGGATGCAATATTTTTATTTATAACATCATCATTAATCAGCGGTCTAACTCCATCATGAATTAATACTATGGCATTTTTACCTTCTGCAATATCTTTAGCAGCGTTTAATCCTGCATAGATAGACATTTGTCCTGTTTCTCCACCTGGAACAATTCTTTTAACTTTTGATATATGATAATATTCTATTAACTGTGATAAATGATTTATCCATTGCTTTATACAAGCTATTACAATTGCATCAATATTTTCATTATTTTGAAACTTTTCTAATGTATGTATTATTATAGGTTTATCATGCATTTTAAGAAACTGTTTAGGCTTATCTTTACTATTCATTCTAGTCGCCGTTCCACCAGCAAATATAACAGCTATATTCATTCTAATCAGACTCCATTCTCAGTTTTTTATCACATACACAATTAAATATATGTATTATATTTCCAACTGTATCTCTTTACCACCCACAAAATCATTGTCAAAATAAAATCCTTTCAGTATATCCTTTGAAACATTACACATTCCGTTCAGCATATTGTAAAATAGATTATCCTCAAGGCTTTCTCTTCTATCTTGCATTAACTTTATGTACTCATTGTTGTTGACAGCCAACACAACTTTATAGATATTTATATAATCACTTATGAAATCAACCGCAGCACAATTTACTTTTTCTTTAATATGAAAATATTCCTGACTTTTTCCATCTGCTTCACATATGATTTGCCCTTGATTATCAATACATCTAATCATTCCACGTGGGGCTGTAATAAATGTTTCAATATACATGTTCTTTTTTCTTGCAATACTTTTTTCTGCAGTATAATCATCGCCATACTGAAAACATCCAGCCATAGATATATCACTTATATACACATTATCTTTTTCCAAACATGCATAAAAACAATATCCGTTTGTCTTAATACCAGTTAATCGTTGTAGGTAATATTGATTAGTGCCATAATATCCTAAATCAACAGTTCCATAAGTCAACTCTTTCTGCATATCACCATCAGCCTTAAGATATCTAAGATAATTTTCTCGTTCTCTCTTAGCTTCTTTGATTATTTCATCTTTATATGGCTGAATCCACTCTAATATATCCTGACTATCTCCCACTGCATTAATCTGTCTGTTATTATATTCAGATGTCGCACCTGTAACTATTACCCCAAATCTGGATTTCATATATTCAGCAAATATTCCTACATAAGGAAAAGCTACAACTCTCTTCAAATCATCTTCACTCTTCATAGTTGCCATATATATGAGTCTCCTTGATATTGGAAGATAGCACCAGTCCTGCTTATATCCATCATTTAATAATTCTGATACAATTTTATAATCTTTCTCAAGGAAATAGCCATCTCTTGCAAAGAATAATAGCTTATCTATTCCGTCTTTTCTTGAATTGTAATACAACCATATAAGAAACTTTTCAAGTAATGGGCCATAGACACAATATCCATAAATCTCACTGTCATCGTATGATACTTTACCATTCGTACTGCATAATGCAAATGGACTATTAAACAACTTAGCAGCTACTAATCCAAGACATATGCTATCTGATACTGTATTAACATATGATGCTAATTCTGATATAGATGAATTCGTAAGCATATCTTTAGCACTCATGATATAATATGAATCTATTCCATACTTTGCCGGATTCTGGACATCGCCTATTTTGTTATCACCTATATGCAGGCAGCTGGCATCTTTATTAGCCTCACAAACTACTTCTGAATAATGTTTCCATATCGAACCTGATATTTTATCCGATTTCTTCTCACATGATATCCATATATGTTCATCATCTGGCTGTGTCACTCCACATTTATCTAATATACGCTTAATATCCGACAATGTATAATACATATCACTTATAAGATACACTTCCTTGCCAGCAGATATACAGTATTCATACAGATCCACCATATCTCTTCTTGCAATGCATAAATCTATATCTGTATCTTTCTCCAATTGCATAATATCCATTATATTCTTATCTGTAAGATTAGTCGTTTTCTTTATCTGCTGATATATTTCACTTATAGTTGCATGTGGACAACATTGAGCTGCAGCTTGTGATCTTATACTATCGATTCCACAATCTATGTTCAATTCTGCTCTTACTTTTTCTCCCAATAATCTGAATACATCCTCTGGAGAAAATATTTTTCTCATTATCAATGTATCAAATATATCAAACGAAACAATATCGGCTTTATCCACCTTATCTTTTAACTCTTTGTATGAACTATTCCAATATTTATTTTGCTCATAGCTTGTATCTTTATCTGATAGGCAAGCTAATCTCCCATCTGCATAATAAACTGGAATTTTTACAATATCAGCTATTCTTTTATATATAATATCATAATTGGATGGATCTGAATTAATTATTATTATATCAGCCTTTTCTTCTATATGTTCTATTGATATGACATCAACTCCACACAATTCTTTCCCCAGACTACTTTCAGTTCTATCCAGAAGTCCTACAATATTAAAGTCAGTGATTCCTGGCAAAAGTGTTGCACTTCGTCTTCCCATACCATATATCACAATTCTCTTATTTTTCATATGTGAAAAAATATGCCTAAAAGTTTCAATTTCTATCTCATATTTAGACTTCTGTTCCATAATGTTTCTTTCCTTAATACTGTATTTGCATAACCTTGTTTTTATAGACAGCTTTATTTTCTACATCTGTTCTGCTGCTTTTACAAACTCTGTGTTGTCATTACCACAACCACCACATATTTTACATAATTTCACAAATCCTTTTTCTATGTTGCCATTACTATGCTCCAATATAGCTTCTTTTGCGCTGTCATCATCATTAAGTGTTCTTAAATCCACATAATCATCTGATACGTTTTTTAATAATTTTGCTTTATCCGCACTCCACGACACATGACAATAATAATATCTGCCGTCATTAAGCCCATGGAATATTGGTCCACATGAAAGCATATGTTCTCTTACTTTGTCAAAATCATACATTCGGTTATTAACAGGAAATCCAAAGTCACACCATCTTAACGAACGATTAACCTGATATCTAAGTCCTGCCTCTGATATCTTAGCAACTGATTCATCAAATCTGGTCTTATAGTCAACAACATCTGTATAATCACTAAAGTCATACTTTACATCATATTTTTTAGACACTTCTATAAGTCTGCCATCCGGTAATAAAGTTCCATTCGTTATAATGCCAATATTGCCTATTCTGTTACTATATTTATCACCAATCTGTTCTATCATATCAGCGAGTTCTTTATTGATAAGCGGTTCTCCACCAAGCAGCCTATATGACACTATATAATCCACATGCCTGAATAATAATTCTAAATCTTCCAATATGTCTTTAGCTGTATAATCTATGTGTTCTTTATAATATGGCATAAACATATTGCAATGCTTGCATTTCAATGTACATCTTGATGTTATTGTACTATGAACCTCCATAAGGCATACTTTTTTCTTATAATGCCAGAACCATTCTGTAAGAAACTGCTCCATAGAACAGTAATCTTTACCAGCCTGAAGTCCTAATTTATCTAAATCTTTTCCAACTGATGCAGCATTGCGATTTGCAGTCATTATTACTATTTTATATTTTCTTAATTCCTCTTTTGCTTTACTTATATGTTTTACTTCTATTCCCTTAAACTCAACTCCACATTTTTCAATATTACCATCTACTATGCACACAACATGAAAGTTATCTTTAAAAAAATGTAGATTATCATGTGCTACTTTTCCAAAACCATATATAACTAACTCTTTGACATTTTTCCAATCTTCTGTTAATCCGTATTTCATATCTATCTCCAAAACGAAAAGCCCTGCATACAAATGCAGGGCTTCATCTCATATCATATATCTATCGTTATTATAAAACAATATAATACATTATTAAGCGACTCCATTCGCACAGGCTTATATCTCTATCAAATAATATACGCCAATTATTATAAATCCTTTTATATAATTATTATATCGGTATATTAGGCATTTTCTTAACCCAACACAAATCACTTGGATATAATCTCTCTATATATTACAATAAATTTATCATTAAACTTTATTGTAATATAATATTTCACTTTTCATATACATATACTATATATATTATTCTCATTTTTGTAAAACAATTATATAGCATTGTCGTCTTGTCAATAAGACGATAATGCTATATAATTGTTTTAGATTGGAGGTGCAGCTATGAATAGAGATATTTTAAAACAGATAATAATAGACCAAAAAGATGTATATCTTAGTAATCCATTAGTCCCAAGGCAATATCCACTAGAAGACAATGTTAATTACTGCTTTGTTGGAATTAGAAGAACTGGTAAATCTTATATGATGTATCAGCAGATTAAAAATCTGCAGACCAAAGGAGTTCCTCTATCGCAAATTATCTATGTGAATTTTGAAGATGAACGACTTCTTGAGATTACTGTTGATGACTTGAATACCATATTGGAGATAGGTCTAGAATTAGCTGGTATAGATAACAAGCCATACTTATTTCTTGATGAAATACAGAATATCAACGGCTGGGAGAAGTTTGCGCGCAGGCTTGCTGATATGAAATACCATATTAATATCACTGGCAGCAACAGCAAAATGTTAAGCAACGAAATTGCTTCTACTCTTGGGGGCAGATTCATGATTATGAATATCTATCCATATTCTTTTACAGAATATCTGGTTGCCAAGGGTAAAGATAAAAGCTTTTGTGATGCAATCAGTACTAAAGACCGTGCCGATGTTATATCTCAATATAATGAATATGTAACATATGGTGCTTTTCCAGAATTGGTAGACATTAAAAACAAGCGCGATTATTTAAGCAGCATATATCAGACCGTATACCTTGGTGACATTATCACAAGAAACAAAGTAACTAATGATTTTGCTATTAAGCTTATTTTAAAAAAAATCGCAGAAACTATCACAAAACCACTATCTTATAACCGTCTTACCAATATAATAAAAAGCACTGGGATTTCTTTAGGAAAGCAGACTGTAATCAACTATTTGGGTTATATAACAGACTCTTATCTGTTATTCTCAATACCTAACTACGCTGCCAAGCTTGCTCTCAAAGAAACTTCTCCAAAATATTATTTCATGGATACTGGCTTTTTGGAACTTATGCTGCTTGACTGTAAGTCTGCACAGCTTGAGAATCTGGTTGCTATTGAACTAATCAGACGTTACGGAAAAGATGATGTTTTCTACTTTGAAAACAATGTGGAAATCGACTTTTATATTCCTTCTGAAGGTCTTGCTGTCCAGGTAAGTATGCAGGTGCTTGATAATATAGATACTAAAGAACGTGAAACAAGAGCCTTCATCAGACTTAACAATTTCATTCATCTTTCAAAATGTATTCTGATCACGAATGCAGAAGAAGCTATACTGGATTATGAAGGAATTACCATTAATGTTGTACCTATATGGAAATGGCTGTTACATGACTAAGATATAGGGGTTACCGCAATAAGAGAAAATGCACCTTTGATGCGACAGCCCCAATACTTAACATTTTCAGAATCTATTGCTCGTTTATATCTCAATACCCATCTGCCTATACACTTCCTTCTTCTGCTTCTTATAAAATGGATAGTCATGATCTGCCCTTACCATTCTCGGTGTCATATAGCTATCACCATATTTCTGTCTAAGTATAGGCTCATATCCCACAGGAACTGGTACCTCTATATACTCAAATGGCATATATATACTCTCACTATAATATTCCTTAGGATATACGTCTGCAGGACGCAGACATGCATGATCAGTCATTATAGCTACCTTATCGGAATCAGCATCTGTATACAACATTCGGAATCTTTCCGAAAGTTCAAATATCTGAGTCTTTATATTCCTGCTATCATCAAACTTCACATTATACTGCCGTTCTATTTCCTGTATGCTTTTCTGTACCTCTGGCATATTTCTATTTTCCTCATTAACCAGCTGTCCAAATATATCAAGCACCTTTAATATCTGGCACTGTATTTCATCCTCTTCTTTATCTGGCGCCACATAGTCAAGTGGGAATATATCAAGTCCTACTATATATGGACATCCATAGAACTCATCCTGTTCTTCTTTACTAAATCTTATTCTCTTTCCATTTACTATTCTTGATGTAAAGGCTTCCCAGCCTTCGTCTGTATGTATATTAACTATGTTGTAACCTGGCATCTCTTTCTCTGCTATACTACAGAACTTGTTATAATCTGGTCTTTTCATGGTAATATCCATATCATCATCCCATGGAACAAAACCATGATGTCGCACTGCACCAAGAAGTGTACCCCAGTCAGCAAAATACTGTATTCCATTCTTTTTACATACTCTGTCAACTTCCATAAGCACCTTCATCTGGGCTGCCCATGTTTTCTTCATCATACTTTCTATATAAAAGCCATCTCTTATCTCTCCTTCAAGATATCCTTCTGGTATCTGCATAACTTATCCTTTCTTCATTGGTTATTCTCCATTAACAACCTTGCATACACAACATCCATCATTTCATCAATATCAACTGAATGTTTCTTATCCATAATATACCCATATTCATTATCATTAAAGCTTGTTTCATTATTAATATCAATAATCCTATTGATGTATATGGCACCATTAACCCTATAATATTTTTTCATATCCTGTCTTCGAATTGTACTTGATAAATCTAACAGTTTTTCAAGCTTCATATCTTCATCTATCTGTCTTATCAGCACTGGCGAATCATTAACCTCACTTACAGATACAAGCGATTTCACTTTCTTATCACAGAATTCCTCTATTGCACCTTTGATATCATCTGTATTTCTAAGCGGTGAGGTTGGTTGAAGTAATATCAGAATATCATACTCACAACCTCTGCATTTCATCTCATTTATTGCATGTAACACAACATCAAGTGTTGTTGACCGGTCCTGTGCCAACTTATCTGGTCGTATAAAAGGTACATGTGCTCCATATTTTACCGCAACATCTGATATTGTTTTACTATCAGTCGATACAATTATATCATCTATATATCTGCATTCTCTTGCAGCATCTATTGTATGTGCTATAAGTGGCTTTCCACACAAATCTATTATATTCTTATTTTTTATTCCTTTACTTCCACCTCTGGCAGGAATAAGTGCCATAATTCTTTGATTATTATACATTGTCCTTTATCTCCAGGTCATAGAATTGTTTTTGCAAGTTCTTATCCCATATATCTGATGCAAGTATATTCATAAACTTTTCAGTACTTGTTCCATCTCCAAACTTAATGCTTGGTTTTCTATATTTTTCAATGATATCTATTGCCTTACATATATCTTTTTTATTTTCTGTAACCCATTGCACATTAGTAAGTTCTGCAAGACTATATCTGTTTTTCTGTCTTGTTCCTATATCTATAGCCGGAACACCATATAATCCGGTTTCCCGTATTCCTGCACTCGAATTTCCTATCATAAACTGTGCATTTCTAAGAAGACTTAGAAAATATTCAAATCTTATAGATGGATATACTTTTATATTAGGCATATTTTTAAATCTGCTATATTCGTTCAATATAATTTCTGTTCCATAGTCATTATTAGGATATATGACTATATAATTCTTTCCAGATTCAATCACTCCGTCTACAACTTCTCTGATATGCTGACCTATCTCATCATGCTCTGTTGTTACCGGATGATACATTAGAATACCATATTCTTTAAATGGTATCTGATAATACGCTCTTACATAATCTATATCTGGAAGCTTATTAGATAACATAAGATCTATATCTGGTGACCCTATTATATATATCGAATCAGGTTTCTCTCCAAGCTGTATAAGTCTGTTACGCGCCTCTTCATTGGATGCCATATGCACATGTGACAACTTAGTTATTGCATGACGCAGTGAATCATCTATCGTTCCACTAAGTTCTCCTCCTTCAATATGTGCTACCAGAATATTGTTCAAAGCACCTACTATAGCACCTGCCATAGCATCTATCCTGTCACCATGAACAACTATCATATCCGGCCTGTTTTTTGAATTAGATATATACCCTGTCATATCACATATAATATTGCCAAGATTATAGCTCATGCTTTTTGAATAATGCTGTCCAAATGCAATGTATGTATGTGAATATCCATCCTTTAGTACCTCATTGTATGTACTTCCATACTGTTCCAACAGATGCATCCCTGACACATATACATCTGCCTCATAATCATCACTTACATCAACTGCTTTAATAAGCGACTTAATCTTACCATAATCGGCACGTGTTCCTGTGATAAATAGAATTCTTTTCATATAATGTTACTCTTTCTTTTATTGAATATAAATTACATTTATTATATACTTAATGCAGCTTTTAAACAAGTAATTATATATATTGTGAGGTACGCTATGACAAGTAAATTCAACATTGGAAATATTGAAATCGGAGAAAACTGTAAGCCGCTTGTTATCCCTGAGATTGGAATTAATCATAATGGAAGCCTTAAGGTTGCCATGGAAATGGTTGATGCAGCTTACAGAGCAGGTGCAAGACTTATTAAACACCAGACACATATAGTTGAAGATGAAATGTGTAGTGCAGCAAAAAAAGTAATTCCTGGTAATTCTAATGATTCTATATATAAAATAATGCAGGATTGTGCTCTCTCAGAAGATGAAGAACTCGAATTAATGAAATATACTGAATCAAAGGGAATGGAATTCTTAAGCACTCCATTCTCTCGTGCTGCTGCTGTAAGACTTGAAAAATTCAATGTAAAGGCATTCAAAATAGGTTCTGGCGAATTAAACAATTATCCTCTTATAGAGCATATTGCTGAATATGGTAAACCTATGATTGTATCAACAGGCATGAATGATATTAAAAGCGTTGCAACAGCGGTTAATATTCTAGAAAAAAAAGGGGTTCCTTATGCGCTCATGCATACAACTAATATTTATCCAACCCCTGCACATCTTATAAGACTCGGTGCTATGCAGGAATTAATGAAAGAATTCAATGGTGTTCCAGTCGGATTATCAGATCACTCGCTTAATAACAATGCATGTATAGCTGCTATAGCACTCGGTGCTAAACTAGTAGAACGTCACTTCACTGACACCATGGACAGACAAGGACCTGACATTGTATGTTCTATGGATGAAGCCAATCTCAAGCTGCTTTTACAAGCTGCCAAAGAAGTTTCTTCTATGTTAGGTGGCAAAAAAGAAGCTGCCAAAGAAGAACAGGTAACTATTGATTTTGCTTTTGCATCATGTGTAACAATTAAAGACATAAAAGCTGGAGAGGCTTTCTCAATAGATAATATTTGGGTAAAACGCCCAGGTACTGGTGAGATACTTGCCAAAGACTTCGAGTCACTTATTGGGAAGCATGCTACTAAGGATATTCCTACTGATACTTTATTGTCTTGGGGTATGATTAATTAATATTTTGAATTTATTGACACTCATACCTTATTATAACTATATTAAACATATTTATTTTGTAATTTTTTTCGGAGGCGCTAACCATATGCTTACATTCCCACCAGAATATTTCCAATCAGAAACCCGCGATGGTTTTTATATAGATTCTAAAATGAAACATGCCTGGGCTGCACAGCTTGAAGTTCTTGAAGAAATTAAGCGTATATGTACACTTCATGATATACGCTTTTTTGCTGACTGGGGGTCTTTATTAGGAGCTGTAAGACATCATGGTTTTATTCCATGGGATGATGATCTAGATATAGGTATGTTAAGAGATGATTATATGCGTTTTCTAAATATTGCACCAGCAGAACTCTCTCAGTTCTTCGAACTTAAAAGCCTGTATAACGATCCATCTCACGATAATGTCAATTGTCGTGTCATAACTGGACGATTCATGAACTTTGATAAAGATTATCTTCTTAGATTCCACGAATGTCCATATGTCATTGGCATTGACATATTTCCTATCGATTATATACCAAGAGATAACACACGTATGAAGGAACAGACAGAGCTTATAGAACTAGTTATGAGCATAGCTGCCAGCATCCCACATGAGCCTCCTTATGGTGAAGAAGCTATAAACCTGATACATAACCTTGAACATTCTTTAGGAATAACTTTTAATTGGAATAATCGCATATTTCATGAACTAAAGAAGCTTGTAGATATACTATCATCTTCCTGTCCATCAAAGGACGCCGACGAGGTATGCTCTATGATTGATCTTGCTGGAGGATGGGATTATCATGCTCTTAAAGAATGGTACGCTACTTCTTCTGATATGCCTTTCGAGAATACTAGCATTCCTGTACCAGTTGGATATGATGGTATATTAAAAATAAAATACGGTGAGGACTATATGACACCTATACAGCGGTCAAGCTCTCATGATTATCCATTCTATAAAAAGCAGGAAACCGCTCTAAAGGATGTTATTGAACAGCAATTCAATATACATATCACCGATGATGAATTTCAGGAACTTCTAAAGCAGAAAATCTCAGAATCCCTGAATTCATGACATAATGTGCGAAAACCCGACAGTCCGGAAAAGCTACAGCTTTTTCGGACATGCACGGCGGAGTAAATAATATTTTAATACAACAAGCGCAAAAGAAAAGAAAGCGGCTGCTTAGCATTACGAAAGAGCAAAACTAATTAAGGTAGTTCTGTGGCAGATTCGTAAATATATCCGTCGCCCCAAAATATTTATACCCATCAAGTGCTGCTTCTTTTAACTCCCTGCCATCATTAAAAAACGGTTCATCTACATTCCATGCCCTGACAGGCATATCCTTCATATCCTCTGGCAGCTCATATACAAGTCCGCCTATATATGGATGAAGTGCCTCTGCACCAGTCTGCCTAGCCATAGTTATACACTCTTCCAGCGATACTGCTAAAACACCTGTCTTTGCATTACTATCCAGCTGCTTTATTATAGATACTGATTCTGCTAGAAATGATGACCACACTATATGACTTTCCATATCATGTTTTTTTACAAGCTCCATAGCTTTCTTTTCTATTCCTGCATATCTTACCACACTTGTCTTAAGCTCTATATTGATACGCTGTCCTTTATCTTTACAATAAGGCTTCATCATGGCAAGAACCTCTTCAAGTGCCGGTATCTTACATGTCTTTCCATCATTGGCCTGTATATCTATGGACTTAATCTCATCAAATGTACACTTGCATACTTCTTTATCTATACCTGTTACTCTCTTAAGATTCTCATCATGGAACACAATGATTTCGCCATCTGATGTAAGCTGTATATCAAGCTCTATTCCAGCAATTCCCGGAAGTACAGCTGCTGCCCTGAAAGCCTCCATTGTATTTTCAGGATATAATGTACAGCATCCTCTATGTGCCCATACAGCTGGCAGAGGCTTCCTATCTCCCTGTTTCATAAACAATGCTTGTTTTGTATCATATACCGGTCTGTTCCATGCCATCCATCTCTCCATAACATCTGCCATGGCGGTACTTATATAATCACTTGTATCATCTATCCGGCTACTTATCTTGCTATAGCTTTCAATTTTTACAAGAAATTCTCTTAACTCATACTGAAGTCCTGAGCCTTCATATGCATATCTATATTTTTCTATCTTATTAGGATCTTCATATCTTATCTCGAACTCTTTTGTAAGCCACCATGGAGACTTTGCAAGTATATATCCATTCGTTCCTGTTATTAACAGCTGTCCCTCCGTCTTTGCTCCAAGTCCTGTTTTAACAATCGCTGTTTTATCATTATAATCTATGAACGCCTTTGTATATGCATCTACTCCATTCTGTGCCCTCACGCACGTAAATGATATATTATCGTATGTATATCCCATAAGCTCAAGAACAGGAAGAAGGCCATAGCTTCCGAATTCCAGAAAGCTTCCATTATAAATATCATTCATATATTCTCTTGTGTTAAGCTTAGTTAATCTCGAAAATGCAGCCTCCACATCAACTATTCTTCCTATTTTTCCACTTTTAGCTGCATTGATAAGAGCCTTGTATCCAGGACAATACTTAGTCTTTAAAGCTTCCATACACACGAGACCATTTTTCTTAGCAAGTTCTATAAGCTCTTTTACATCACTCTTTTTTAGTGCCATAGGTTTTTCACACAACACATGCTTTCCTGCCTCTAGTGCTCTCCTGCTATACATATAATGAGTTTCGTGAGGTGATGCAATATATACTGCATCAACATTTTCTAAAAATATATCTAAGTCAGACGTATAAACAGGTATACTATGCTTTACTGCAAATTTTTCTGCACTTTCTATTCTCGGATTGTATACACAATATACTGATGAACTCTCTACTCCCTGCAGTGCTGTATCTACGAATCTCGATGCTATTCTGCCTGTTCCTATAATGCCTATATTCATATTTTTCTTTCCTCACAAGTTCTATAAATTACATTTATTTTTTATGTTATGATGTACTAGAGTTGCCACACCGCTATGCAATTCTCGCAATCTTTAAACACCATTTACGCATTATCTATACTCTCTGCCATATATTTACCTATATCGCATATAGTCTTTAACACAGCCCCTGTCATTGGCTTTGGAAAACTATTAACACATGGATATGTTTCAAAACTCAGTGTTCCATTGAACCCTGTATCTTTCAAACCTTTATATAATCTTTCCCAGATCTGTCCATCGTCTTTACTGTTTCCAAATGTATAAGGCATCTGATGAAGATCTCCTATAGCGTCATTTTCATGAATATGCAACACCTTAAGTCTGCTCCCCATTACTTTTATGAATTCATAAGGATCTCTTTTTACCAACTGCAAATGTCCAGTATCCAGACAGAATCCAAAAAGTTCTTCACCTGCCATCTCATTAAGTGTATCTATATACCATACTGCATCATATGGATCTGCACATACACCTTCCACTATTCTCTGCCCCATACCCTCGTAAAGGTTCTCGAAACACACTCCAACCTTACACTGCTTCAACATCGGTATAAGCATTTTAAAGTATGCTATATTCATCTTCTTTTCTATATCTTTATTATATTTATACTGCATTTTAAAAGGGTGTATAACAACCCATGGAACACCAAGAACACTTGCTATATATACACTTTTAGGTATAACTGTACCTTGCATATAATCGTTTTGTTTATCTCTTCCTTCTACCCTGACAGGATAAGGTGCATGCATCTGCGATGGACGTATTCCATATTTATTCATAGCTTCAACATACTGGCTAAAATATACACCTAACTCTTCGATTGATGCATCAAAAAACTGATTAACATTACCTGCATATAAATCAGAGTTCTTAAGAAATGTATCTATATTAATATCTACCCTTGTAAAACCAGCATCACTTATAAGCCTGAAGCCCTTATCTATATCCATTTCGGGTAATATTCCCTTGGTCTGTACACCTATATCTAACATACTTGTTTTCTCCATTCTATTCTGATGTCTGTTGTAAATATGCATTATATAAATTCACATAATCATCCAAGATATATTCTATTCCCATATATTAGAATTGTCCACTTATTGTATCATAATTCATATTTTATTCTATAAAACATAGCCTAAATCATTTCAATATATTTAGGGCAAATACCACTAATTTATGATATAATCCAATTGAGTTATATATTAACAGATTCTATATACAATATACAGGAGTTTCGTACAGGAATATGATTAACAATAATATCACTAACATCATAATAACTGCATCTACATACATGGACAATGAACAATATGATAAAGCCATTAAAGATATATCTTTAGGCATCTCTTATGATCCTGACAACTATGAACTTATATTCATGGAGGCTTTATGCAAAGAAAAACTTGGCTTTATAGAATACGCATACTATGACTATCGCCTTGCCATATATCTTGCAAAAAAAAGTCCAATTACTTCATCTAATAACGACTTAACTATAATACAGGAACAATTTAATAGAATGTGCTCATATTGTAGCGCAGATAGCTATAAGCTTGGTAAAGCCCTTGAAAATCTAATTATGGAAAGAATCCGCCTTAAAGAATATAATAACACTTTCGAATTTCTTAAATTATTCATATATGATACTAACTCATTTTCTGCTAATATAAACCTGACAGAAAAAAATATGCTTCTTTTTATGATGCTTGAAATTTATAACTGTGAACATTCCCATAGTAATGAACAGAATTTTCGTGATATTTTTCAAAGGTTTAATAATAGTTACGATGAATTTTACTCAATATACTACCCACTTAAATTTGCATTAAGACGTATATGGTTTGGCATTGATTATAATAAACAAATAGAACTTATAAAATATATACAACAATATAATATATCAGCTGATATGCTTGCTGTACTTACTAAATACTGTATAGAATCTCACTACTGGTATGATGCTTTCAATAAAATTACTCTTATGATTAAGCCTTACTTTCCAACACATTCTATACAGATGCATGAATATAGCCAATTACTTATTTCTACGAATTCCAATATTTCGGAACCATGCTTACAATGTGATGATTTTAATAATAATGCTGCTGTGCATTATCTTAATTACAGAAGTATATCTATTTCTACATCACAATATTCCAAAGTATTACCACGTACGCTTGACTCTTCTCGTATCAGTATAATTTTTTGTACTAATAGCGATATATATGCTAATGAATGTATTATGTATCTTAAACATTTACACATTCCAGATAATATGACCCTTGATATAATTCCTGTCATTAACGCACCTTCAATGACTTCTGGATACAATGCTGCTATGAATTATAGCGATGCCAAATATAAAATATATATACACCATGATACATTTATTATAGATCAATCAATCCTTTCTAAGCTTATAAAAATATTCAATAGTGATCAAAACATAGGCATGATTGGTAATATTGGCACAACACATATGTGTCCTTCCGGCAAATGGTATGAAAGCAATCTTTTATATAAAAGAGGAAACTTTTACAACGACGGCATACTCAATATACAGCTAGCAATGTCTACATATACCAAAGACAGCTATGAACATGCCGATGGCATAGACGGAATATTTATGTCCACTGATATAGATATCCCATGGAGAGATGATTTATTTGATGACTGGCATTTTTATGATATATCTCAAACCTACGAATTCAGAAAAGCTGGACTTGAAACAGTATTTCTAAACAACCCACATATGATTCTGTTACATGAGCCTAACACAACTAAAGATAACCTGACATTGTATAATTATTATGCAGATATATTCCTTAAAAATTATTCTGTTAATTAGAACAATCCTATCTATAATATTAAGTTTTAAATATAAAAGTGAAGCAACAGATTACTGTGCTCCACTTTTATATCTACTATACAAATACTCTATACTATATAATCCATATGATAGTGATCCCAATAGCATTTATATTGTATTCCCATATCTTCTAACTGTTTTCCTATTATTTCATAGTTAAGATTGCATATCCATACATTTCTTTCATCTGGAACGAGTGATAAGATTTCTTCTGGTGGTTTAATAGGAATTCCCATAAACCTCTGTCCCCATTTTTCTGCATTGTTGTCTACTATAAAATCCGGTCTATAAAGCTCCCCCCATGCTTCCATATAACTTTGTGCCATTCTCCCTGAACCAAACAATATAAGTTTTTTTCCTGATTGGTTAAGATATTCTCCTGTCCTGTAGCAATTCTCATTCCATTCCTCTGCAACTGATTTCAAAAGTCTAAGCGTATTATGCTGTAACTGCACAGGAATTCTCTTCCACAAACCTTTAGTATCAAAAATATAATATCCATCATACCCACACCTGCAAAGCATCCCTATGGCATGTACCCAGTCAGTTGATGGATATCCTCTACCAGTTGTGAATGTATAAGGCATCTGATGCATATCTTTTATTCCATCATTATCATTAACATGAACAAGTCCAATATATCCTTTACACGTCTTTATCATATCTCTTATATTAATTCCAAGAAGGTTCGAATGTCCAATATTCAAGCATATTTTCCAATCTATAGATGAACATAACAGCCTTATTCTTTTAACCAATGATACTAGTACTGTACTATCCGAATATTCATTATGATAAAATCTATTGTTACAATATGTATAGCCATTCTCTATATTTATCGCTATGTTAATATTACCAAGCCATCCAGAACTCTCATTTACAAGTTCTTCCAATACAGCTGCTTCATTAACACCTTCTGTTTCTACCACTATATATGAGGCATTACATTCTATGGCTTTATCTACTATATTTTTAAATTCTTCAGCTGCATTTTCCTTCAGAATGTCTTTGCTTACTTCTTTTTCATTTTTTTCTATTACCATGTTTCTTAAACGAAATACGACTCCTGATATTTCAACTCCTGCCGCTTTTATTTCATCTAATTTATCATAATTCTTTATACTAAGTTCAATTTCTCTGAATCCATTTTCACATATTTTCTCAACTGATAATCCATCTGCATATTGAATTCCTGCTTTCATCATCCGCTCCTTCTATTAAACATCTATACTATTAAGATATCTGTCATGTTCCATCTTAAACTTTTCAATAAATTCTGACATAAGTACTGACTCACCTGCTGTAAGCTTATAATCTTTCTTATCTGTACCATTTATTTTGGAAACAAAATCACTTATTTCGTATCTAAGACCATCCCCCTGAAATCTAGGTTCATAGTGTTCTATTCTAGAAGCATCCTCATATCTTACATCAAACTGTTTCATAAGCCACCATGGAGATTGTGCTATAATATATCCTTTTGTTCCAGACACAACAAGCTGCCCTTCTGTCTTAACTCCAACGCCTGTCCTGACAGTTGCAAATCCATTCTTATATCTTATATTAACTTTAGTATATATATCTACACCTTTATCATCATATATACTATCGTATGAAACTGCTTCATAATTCAAACCAAGCAGTTTTATAACAGGAACCAACACACTTGGACCAAATTCAAGAAAAGAACCACCAAATATGACATCTTGTCGTTCTCTTGATGCTGGATCTGCAAGCCTAGTAAACGATGCCTCTACATCTACTATCTCACCAATCGTACCCGACTTAGCAATATTAATAAGTTGTTGAAAACCTGGGCAATATGCAGCTTTAACTGCCTCCATAAGAACAACCTTGTTATTCTTTGCAAGCTTATATAACTCTTCACTTTCTCTCCTTGTAAAGGATAATGGTTTTTCAGAAAGAACATGTTTATGCAACCGTAAAGCCTTTTTGGCATATTCATAATGTGTCTGATTTGGGGAGGCTATATACACAGCATCTACATTATCAAGAAAATGTTTATAATCATGTGTATAGCATTTAACCCCCTCTTTGATACTGAATATATCTGCGCTTTCCTTCATTGGATTGTATGCACACTCTATATTCAGCCCACTAACATACTTAGATTCTGCTAGAAATCTCGGTGCCATACGCCCTGTACCAACTATACCTATTCTTACAATACTATGTTTATTACTTCTTAAAAATGTAGATGATATACCTGGTGTTCTATCAAGATATATAACTTTACAAAAAGCTTCTAGATAATCAAATGTTCCAACCCAGTCTGAGCCAACTGTGAATATATCAACATCATATTTTTGTATATCTTCTATCTTCTGTCCTTCATGATCCTCAACGATTATCATATCAGCAAAACCAGTCTTTCTTACATTGTCAATTCTTTCAATGATAGAATCAACAACATTCACCTTTCCTCTGGCCTCATCAAAATGTTCTGTTGTAACTCCAACTATAAGATAATCACCTAATTTTTTTGCTTTTTTTAGTAAGTTATAGTGGCCTTCATGGAATAAATCAAATGTTCCATATGTGATTACTTTTTTCATCTATCGATTTCCTTATCTACTGTCTACGATATCCAATATCTGCTTTATTCTATACACATAATTATATTTTTCTTTAACTTTTTTGTATCCATTTAATGCTATACTTTTTCTTTCATCTTCATGCTTAAGATAATATTCACATTTACTAATACAATCCTCAACGCTATCATACATTACCATGTCTTCTCCCGGAACAAAATCCTTAAGAAAATCACTTTGATAGTTAGTTAATAAAAATCCACCTGCTCCCATTATGTCTATTGCCCTTAATGGCATACCACTTCGTATACTCCTTAATGTTATATTAAGGTTTATCTTGCTATATCGAAATACAAGCGGCATTATATTATAATAATCAACGCTCCCCATATTATTAACATAAGGCAAATATGGCGTTTCGTTATGTGTATATATATTTGTTGTAAACCTTTGTGATACTTCTGATATTATCTTTTTTCTTTCAAGCTCTGCTATTTTCCTTGCTATAAAATAATTTGAATATATATATTTAGGCGTTTCTATTCCATCTTTATTTTTATGATAAGGGATTATTCTCTCTATATCCTTCATTATATCATCAGTTAACAATTCATCAATAAAATAATATCCATACACCTTCATCTGTGTTTCTATTATGGAATCAAGATATCCCTTCGTATATGGCGATACACCTTTCAGCCTATCATAATATGTATATTTTTCATCATACATTGAACCAAGAAAAGAAACATCGCATGTTAGTTTTTTCTGTGAATTTTCATCGCATTTCATATTATTCATTCTATCTACATTAGTAGCCAGCGGCATATAATATACAGTATCTATTCCTCCGCTTTTTAACTCATTATATAATATACTATCAAATATAAACACGTAATTATTCTTATTAATAAGTGAATAAGAATACAAAGATACTAAGGGGCTGTCATAGACAACTGATATATACTTTACATTATATCTTTTACAATTATTTGATATAATTGGATAATAATTAATGCTAAATACATAATCATAACCTTCTTTAATGAGATTATCAAAAAAATATCAAAAGAAACATTCTCTCTATCCATTATTGCATCTGTTTCTACCTTTTTCACAGTATAGCCTAATCTTTCGAAACTCTCTATAATATCTCTTCCACCATATACATTCCATTCAAATACCAATACACTTCTTTTCAATATTTTCAATTCCTTTATAAAAAACATTTTGAACTTTATCTATTGCTTCCAGATACGAATTGCTTACATTAATTCCCTTTTTAGCTATATCATTCCATAAAACATTTTTTTCATCATATAAATCACATAACTCTACCGTTTCAGTCTGCCTTGTATAACTTTCTATAAGATTAATTTCTGAATATTTATCAGCTTCATCAATTAGCTTATCAATATCATACATGCATTTTTCCTTTTCATCTTCATTTGAAGACTTACATAATAATTGGTAACACTCTATGCATTTTTCAAATATGTTTTTTAGATTTTTACAATTTGCTATATTTTCTTTAAGAAGATTAATGAGTTTTTCAGCCTCTGATTTCTCGAATAAGACCTCTGTATTCTGTATATACTGTCTAAAATTAAAATCTCTTTTACAATATTCATCTATAGCTTTTTTTAGACTCATATGCTTTGCTCCATGAATCAAAGCTCCTCCCTCGGTTGAATTTATCATATTTAACTCAGTATCATGAGAAATAAAATATTCATACCAGTCCCTATAGCTCTTAAAATTTATATAAGTTAATAATTCTTCCCCATTAGCTCCTTCTATTGTCGTATACTGACTTCCTTCAGCATCTGACACAGGTGTTTCTTCATATACAGTTGACGCATGTTTTTTGTTATCTGTAAAAGCAAGATCCTGACCTATAACAATTATGTTTTTGAAGCCTAGATATCTTGCTATTGAAAAAGCAGAACATGCAACAGAACCACCAACATCTATAGCATCATTATTCTTTCCAAGTGAATTCAGGCTATCATATATATACCTTGAATTATTATACAATATAAGCTTTGCTCTATTATTCTCTAATACATCATGCGTTGAACATTCATTATAAAAGAAAGGAATGTCATTAATCATATCATCTTCAAATAACACTCTTTCCTTATTAGGATCCAATGTAACAAATGCATCTGGTAATATATTATGCTTCAACATCATTCGTATTGAGGAATCCACTCCAAGTATGAATGCTTTTCCTTTTGCATATTTAAGTTCTTCTATATTCTTATCTAGTGATGGTCCTGCAGCTACTATAATAGCTGGTATATCGAATACATCATTTCCAAATTGTTTTTTTAATCTATATATATCTGTTCCTTCTACCATATACTCCATATTCAATATAGAATTATTTGTTGACAGATTGCTCCATTTTATTATTGAATTATCATTTAATCTTATATCTGTTAACGCATTTCTGCATAATTGTTCCATATTCTTTATCTGTGTTGCATATAGAACATCATATCCCGGAGAACAATATGACTCAATATTGCCTATATTGGTATAATTAATGTGTGCTTTAATCACATCTTTTATATAACTTGTATTCAACCCTTCTACTATATAATACAAATTATCCTTTGTTAGTAAATCTTCCATATCTGTATATATATAATTATATTTAAATATATTAACATCTGGCTCATACACCATTATAGGAATTTCTTTATCAATGCTCTTAACAAGTTGCCTTATATATGAATTATTTGCCATTCCATATATAACAACTAGATTGTAATATTTAACATCCTTAATCTGTTCAATCCAACTTGATTCTGCTATATTATTACGAAATACACTATTCAGATATACCAGACCATTAGCAGTATTCACTGCTATATTACTGTCAATATCTATTACTATATTATTATCTTCATTGATACTATCTTCACTAATATCAAAAAAGTTCTTATATATATTTCTTTTAATTTTAGGAATACATTCTTTATTACTTATACAAAACTCTGAATTAATATTTTTTTCATTAATATATTCAATATTCTTGCCCAATACCAGTTCACTTATTGTATCTGCTATACCTATGACACTTTGAGCATTGTAATTAACCGATATTCTTTCGATTAATTCATTCCAATTAATTTTTTCGAGTATTCCATTTTTTATTAAATTCTGAACTTGACCTGCCCATACAGGTATATACGAAAATGCTTTAGCATCATTCTTATATAAATTATTTCTATAATTAATTATTGATTTAAACACATTATCATTCATTATCGCCTCATATCTAAAAAAGCTGGCCATATAGACCAGCTTAATATCATATAATATTTACATTACTGAAGTAATGATACTACTCCTTGTGTCTGCTGATTAGCCTGTGCAAGCATAGACTGTCCTGCCTGTTGAAGAATATTATTCTTACTATATTCAACCATTTCTGATGCCATATCTGTATCACGGATACGTGACTCAGCCGATGATGTATTCTCACTTGTTGTATTAAGATTATTAATAGTATGTTCAAGTCTATTCTGAATAGCACCAAGCGCAGATCGCTGTGTTGATACCTTTGTAATAGCCACCTGAATTGCTGACATCGCCTTACCAGCTACTGAGAAATTACTCACCTTAACTGAGTTGACACCAAGACATGTAGCATTCATCTGACCAATACTAATGACAATATTCTGACCTGATAGCGAACCAACCTGAAGATTCATTCCTTTAAACGAACCATCCAACAGATTCATAGAATTAAACTGTGTTGTTGACTGAATTCTGTTTATCTCTGACGTTAACTGATCCATCTCCTTACCAATAGCTTCCCTATCTGTAGAAGTATTAGTATCATTGGCTGCCTGTGTTGCAAGTTCATTCATTCTCTGTAAAATGGAATGTGTCTCACCAAGAGCACCTTCTGCTACCTGAATAAGTGAAATGCCATCCTGTGCATTATTAGCTGCCTTGTCAAGACCTCTTATCTGACTTCTCATCTTCTCCGAGATTGAAAGTCCTGCTGCATCATCAGCTGCTCTGTTTATCTTATATCCTGACGATAACTTTTCTGTTGATTTAGACATAGAATCTGTGACGATTCCTAACTGTCTGTTTGTATTCATAGCTGAAAGGTTATGTTGTACTACCATTTATTTATCCTCCTTGATTCCTATCTATCTGCATCCTATGCATATATATTATACTATATCATGATGATTCAATAAACACCATTTTCATTATTTATATATTTTATCGTCAATATCCAGCTTTTCTTAACCCTATATTCATAAATTTTCAATAAAATTTGCAAATTTACAAATATATTGTGAGTTATTAAAAAAAGTAGCGGTCAAAAGACCGCTACTTTTTTTTACAGTAGTAACTATGATTAGCCGAGAAGTGAAAGAACACCCTGGTTAGCCTGATTAGCCTGTGCAAGCATAGACTGTCCTGCCTGCTGAAGGATGTTGTTCTTGCTATACTCAACCATCTCAGATGCCATATCTGTATCACGAATACGTGATTCAGCTGCTGATGTATTCTCACTTGTTGTGTTGAGGTTGTTAATAGTATGCTCAAGTCTGTTCTGAATAGCACCAAGTGCAGATCTCTGTGTTGATACCTTTGTAATGGCAGCCTGAATTGCTGACATTGCCTTACCAGCTACTGAGAAACTACTTACTTTGACACCATTAATACCAAGGCATGTAGCATTCATCTGACCGATACTAATTGAAATCTTCTGACCTGATAATGATCCAACCTGAAGGTTCTTTCCTGTAAATGTACCATCAAGAAGATTCTTAGTATTGAACTGAGTTGTTGACTGAATTCTGTCAATTTCTGATGTTAACTGATCCATCTCTTTGCTGATAGCATTTCTATCTGTAGATGTATTAGTATCGTTAGCAGCCTGTGTAGCAAGTTCGTTCATTCTCTGAAGGATAGAATGTGTTTCGTTAAGAGCACCTTCTGCAACCTGGATAAGTGAAATACCATCCTGTGCGTTAGTAGCTGCCTTGTTAAGACCTCTGATCTGGCTTCTCATCTTTTCTGAGATTGAAAGACCAGCTGCATCATCACCAGCTCTGTTAATCTTGTAACCTGATGATAACTTCTCTGTAGACTTCTGTAATGAGCTAGATACGATGCCCATCTGTCTGTTTGTGTTCATTGCTGAAAGATTGTGTTGTACTACCATAATAGTTTCCTCCTTGAATTCTTAGTGGCGTCCCTGCCACCCATTGATTTTGTTTCAGGATTATTTCCTGTTATTTATTATATCGGACATTAGTCTTTTTACTTTAGTCCGTATATAAACTTATTTTAAAAATTTCTCTACTTTTTACTGTCCATGAACTGTGGCTCTGAGCTTACACGGCTCATATTCTGATAATACTTGTTCGCCATGCTTACGCTCCGCTTGGCAGTCTTAGTTTCCTGCTTGAGTTCACGGAACTTTCTTTCTATCTGTAGCTTGTTCCTTGACTCTTGCGCCTGTATAGTTGCACTTAATGCTGATACTTCTTTTATAAGCTGCTGCAGCTTCTGTATATCTGCCTTATAGTTCTGCTTATACATCTCAACATCTGCTTTAACCCTGTCATATACTGACTGAAAGCCTTCATCAAGTGCATTGAGCATATCTATACACTCTGCTTTATTCTCCATGTTCTTCTGGAACTTATCACCATCAAACTCTCCCGATGTAACAATACGTTCCTGTTCAACATTGTAATCAACTATGTCCTGTAATATCTTTTTCTTCTTTTCAAGACTGCTTGTCATTATCTGAAGATAATTCTCTGTTTCCATAGTCATCCTCAACTTTATAATCTTAAACTACAATACATTGCTTCTTAAATAGTTGTGATATAATAGCTATTTTAAATCAATATATTATTTATTTCCTGCGCGCTTCATGACTTCTTTCCATGTATCGCGCATTCCTCTTAGTTCATCTGTTGCCTTTTCAAGAAGCTCAAGGTCTTTCTTCATATTAGCATCAACAAGTAATCCATATATATACTTATAAAGCTTATCGAAATCCTCTGCTACAGGATACTTATGATTAAGTGTAGCCTGAAACTCTTCTATAATCATCTCTGCCTTAACAATATTAGTATGAGCTTTCTCCATGTCCTTTTTTTCTATAGCAACTGCTGCTATATTACAAAACTTAATAGCTCCTTCATAAAGTAAAAGTGTAAGCTCTGCTGGTGATGCAGTTAACACCTTATTACGATTATACTGTTGAGCCATATTCTGATTATATATCATAGCTTATCCTCTCCCGATGTTCATACATCCTTGTATTTATCAATATCGTGTACATTACATATAATACATATGTTTATCACTTGTGATATGTTAAATTATATGCAATGCAACACAATGTAATATAAACAAATTATTCTAGATAATATTATACATTAATTACCAATAAATTCAATAATATTATTATATATTTACTTATATTTTCATATATATTTTTATATATGATATTAAGGTTCAAATATATTTGTCCCCAAAGCTTTTATCGATATTATCAGCTTCCAAAAAGTCCCGACATAGAAGATGACTGCGAATTAAGCTTAGCAAGTGCTGACTCCATAGCTGAGAACTTACTATAATAGTAATCTTCCCATGTTGATACCTTTGATTCAGCATCACTTATCTTTGTGTTGTATTCTGAATACTGTGTATTCATCTGCTTATCATTGTAAATCGTGTATGCACTGCTTACAGATGATGATGCCATCTTGTTACCAAGATCAGTATATAACTTGGTACATAACTGTGAGAAGAATGAAACTACTGTCTCAGGATCACTTGCAATAGCTGCCCTTAGCTTATCTTCATTTCCTGATGTAGTTGTATCATCCTTATCACCATCTATATGGTACACACCCTTTTCATTCTCGCCTGATGCGAAATATCCGAGTGTTGATATACCAAAGCTTGACAGAGCATAGCTCTTGCCATTAATAATAAATGATGATGCCATATCATTCTTTAATGTATTGGCAACACTGTTTAGTGTATCATCTTTTCTAAGAAGCGAATCCTTAATCTTTGTCTCCCACTTCTCAACCTCTTTATCAGACATAGCATCCTTTTCTTCGTCTGTTAAAGGTTCATATCCCTTAGAGCTGTCTGCGTTATAAGCCTCATCCATAGACTTGATAAGCTTGTTGTACTCTGTGAACATATCCTTGATAGACTTGTATATAGCATCTACATCTGTGTCCGTTGTTATAGTAACTGATTCATCGCCCTTTGTTTCTGCTGTAGCCTGGATAGTAAGGCCATTGATAGAGAATGTGCTTGTGTTGCTGGTGAACTCAGCACCATTAAGTTCTATCTTTGCATCCTGACCATTTATTCTTACTGCACCTACAGAATCTGAATATTCTCCTGCTTTAGCATTGCCATTAGCATCTACCATCTTAGAATACATCTCATAGCTATTCTTAGCTTTAGCCTGATACTGGCTTGTAAGTTTAGCTTTAGTCTCTGCATTTCTACTGTCAACTGTTGCCTGTATATCAGACACACCAGATGCTGAATCTGTCTCTTTCAAAGCTGTTACAGTTGTCTTACCATCTTTTTCTTCTATATTGACATACTGCTTGTTCTTATATTCGGTCATTGTGTCTTTAGCTTCAGTATAGTTCTTGATGTCACTTTCGTAACTGCTTATTGATGTCTTAAGATTGTCATATTTCTTCTTATCCTCTTCACTGAGTTTGGATACATCGAAATTGCCATCATCACCCTTATATGCAGCATTCTGTTCTATAGCCGACAGAGCATCTTTAGCATCTTTTAATAAAAGATTAGCCCTTTCTTCTGGTGTCTTATCTTTATATACTTCTGTATCAGCATCTGATGCAGTATATTTTTTTGTGAAAGAATCTACTATCGAACTAGCTTTAGAATATGTAGCAAGTCTCTCTTTCGCAACTGCATCAAAGTTAGTCTTAGCACTTTCATACGCTGTATTGATGATATCGTCTAACTCTGCTGTGTATGTATCTGTATCTGCATTATAATACTTAGCCCACTTAGCATACTCAGCCTGTGATGTCTTATCATTAGTGTATAATCCAAGATTACGCAGTGAATCCATTCCTGCACTATCGTTAGCTACTAATGCGAAATCTCCATCTTTACCAGATGTCTTGGAACTGATAAAGAATCTCTGGTTTTTCTCATCAAAGCTTGCCTGAACGCCTGCTTCTTTAAGCTTGACAACAAACTGATTAACTGTCATGTCTTCTGTTAATTCTATGTTGCTTGTATCTCCATTAACCGTTACTGATACACTTCCCTGTGATGTGCTTCCTGTTATGTCAGACAACTTAGATGAACCTGTAATATTAGCTTTGCCATCCTTCACTGTACCTCCAGTAAGATAACCTGATGATGCAAGCTGCTTTACCTTAAGCTTCTGTGTACCTGCAACCGCACTTGAGCTTGCTGTTACTGTAGCTACTGTTGAGTTAGATACTGTTGACTTCTTAAGGCTGTATGCGTTAGATAATCTTCCTGCTGACAGCTTTCCACTATAGAAGCTATATATACTTGTATTCATAGTCTTCCATTTTTCCTGTTTCCATGAAAGCTTTGTCTGTGCTTTGACAAGATTATCTTTTTTTAGCTTATATCCTGATACAAGTGCAGATACAAGTGTCTCTGTATCCATACCTGAAACCATACCCGATAATCTGATTGGCATATTATTCCTCCATTCTTATATATTTCTTCATAACATTATGTAATTCTTTATCTCTTCTCATCCACAAGTATACCAGCAAGCTCCCATGCCTTAGCAAGCATCTCAAGTGCCTTTTCTGATGGTATCTCCTTGATAACTTCATCTGTATCCTTATCCTTAATCTTAATCGTAATACGGTTAGTTGGCTCGTTGTATCCGAACTCTGCTACTGTATTATGATTGATAACCTTCTGGATATCTTTAAGCTTCTGCATAGAAGCTTCTTTCTGTTCTTCCTGCTGCTTAAAGCTTGATTGTGCACCACTGTTGCTATTGTTACTGCTGGTGCTGTCTGCATTAGCTTTCTGTGATGTACTCACCTGCATAACTGCAGCTATATGTGCTGCGTTGTTTACTGAATCCTGTGAATTATTAGTTTCTGCTGCTGGTGCTGCACTAACCTTGTTAACCTGTGCAGCCTGCGTTGCGTGGCTCTGATAAGCTGCCTGGCCACTTATCTTCTCAATTCCCATTATCTTTCACCTCCGTGTGCGTATACATATATGAGTGACAGCTTTTCCACATCACCCATACAATCGTCGTAAATATATCAAACCTTATGCCCTGCTAAGAAATCCTTTTCTTTGCATACTGGTCATTAGTTTCTATTTCTTATATCGGCAATACATGTAAAAATATAATACCTGCCTTTTTATTTATCCTGCTTCTTAAACAGGTTATTAAGTGCAGCCACATCTATCTTCTGTGAAGCAGCTTCTTTGTTGGCATCTTTTATCTGTACATATACTTCTTTACGATATATAGGAACGGACTTTGGAGCTGTGATGCCAAGCTTTACCTGATCGCCTTTTATCTCGATTACTGTTATCTCAATATCATCATTGATGATGATTGCTTCGTCCTTCTTTCTTGATAATGCCAGCATTCTACTCCCCCTTCCTTTCGTTAAGAATATCATAAATAGGGTATCTGACAGCATAATCCTCATTATCTGCTATAAGCTGAACTCCCTTCATAGTGTCAGCATTGATTATGATAGGAGCCTTTAAGTTAATAGTCATCTTTGCAAGATCCTCTGGTACTGTAAGTGTACAGAACACTGCCAGATTGGCTGACTGTATGTCCTCACCAAGTGTGTTAAGTATCTCATCCTCCACAACAGGATCATAACCTTTCATGATATACTCCGGCTTCATGACAGGAAGTGCCAATGCTGCCTCATCAAGCGACTGAAGCCACATGATAGCTGCTTCATCTCCCTTTTCTACATCATATATAAGTGTGAATTTCTTGCAATCCTCAAACCCTATTATTCCAAGGTCAAAAGTAACTATTTTATTATCATCAATATCTACAGTGCCAAACCACCTAGTATCAACCTGCATACATACCTCCTTGTTTTTGCGAAGCAAAAATCCGAGCTCCACGCGAGGAGAGGTATTTGCTCCCTTGTTTTTATATACTGAATTTTTCATTTATGGATTCAGCATATTTTTAGCCTATAAAATCCAGCAATGTCTGCTGTACAACCTTACTTGCTGCTGAAAGTGCTGCGTTGTATACAAGCTGTGCTGCTGTATAGTTTACTACCACTTCCTCAAGGTCTATATCTTCGTTCTGTGACTTAAGACTTGTAAAGTTAGTCTTCTGTTCTGTAAGTCTTGTCTTTGTAAGGTCAAGACGCTGGATTCTGTTACCTACATCTGCCTTTGCATTAGATATCTTCTCCTGATATCCCTGCATCTGTCCGATGCCCTTCTCGAAAGCCTTTGTCATCTGATCCTTTGCAAGATCCTTCTGCTTATTTAGTCCTTCAAGTATGTCATCAAGCTTCTTCTGGTCGTCAGTACCTGCATACTTTTCTTCCTTCTTCATGCTCTTGACTTTACTTATCTGATTCTCGATATCTATAGTATTCTGCACAGCTGCCATGATATCATCTACATTTCTGCCAAGATATATATCAAAACTTTCGTCTGCCTGTGTATTAACCTTAAGCTTCTGTGTAAAGTTTACGTTATATTCAATATCTTCGCTCTTCTTTACGTAGCTTATACCTGTAACATTGTCTACACATGTAAAATACATTGTCGGATTCACATCGCCCTTTTTGAAGTTGGACTTTTCATACTGTACTGAAAATGAGTTATTGGTGTATGTATTGTTGTATACATTCTCACCAAGAAGTACTTCTCCAAGCTGTGAGTTAATAGCTATTTCATCATCACCTGGTATATAGTTTGAATCTGCTGTAAATGTTATACTCACTGGATTGCCGCTTCCATCATCCAGAGAATCTATAGTCTCACCTTTGGCATTTACTATTCCTGTTACATTAGCCGTTCCATCAGCATTCTTAGTTACTGTAGCCACATTTCCACTGGCATCTGTAATCTTAAATGTTCCATCAGCATCTACCTCTGAGTAACCCAGCTGTATTCTATGAACTGTAGCCACATTAGGTGTCACTATCTTGCCGTCTGCATCCTTCTTGACATTCAGATTAATGATATCTTCGTTTGTATATGCATTGGTATATACCTTTTTTTCACTGATGCTCTCTCTGTCAAAGCTCTGTGTTATGGTATAATCTGCCTCAGCTGCTTTAACATCTGATGGATATGTGAGCGGTCTGTCTGTAGCAAAGCCTGTAAATACATATCTTCCGGCATAGTCTACATCACCCTGCACATAGTATGAGTTCTTCAGCTTGTCAAGTGTCTGTATGATTGTACTACGCTCATCTGATGAATAAGAATCTGAAGCACCCTGGTTGCAATATGAATACAGCTGGTAAGCTATATCATATCCCTGTGCAAGTGCATCCTGCGTAACCGAAAGCCATGATGAAGCATCAGGTATATTCTTATTTACATACTGTGTTACCTGGTCAAGGCTGCTTCTGAGTCTGAGTGCTCTTATAGCTATGATTGGGTCATCAGAAGGCTTGTTAATCTTCTTCTGTGTAGATAACTGTGTATCCATGGTATTTATCTGGTTCTTATTAGCCTGTATGTTAGCTATAGAACTGTTTATCATCATCTGATTCGTAACTCTCATATATTCCACCTCGTATCTATATTTATTTATGTGATATCTGCATTTTTAAAATCTTCTTTTTATGAATAATCTTCTTTTATAAATATTCTTTTGCACTTATCCTGTCTGTGCCTGCGTGCAAAGCATTTATATAAAAATGTTATTAAGTATATCCGGCATATTTCACATTTTATAAGCCTGTCTGGTTAATAAGCTTATCATATATCTGATTCATAACTGACATCATCTTTGAGTTAAGATTATAAGCCTGCTGGAACTTCATGATATCCATGGCTTCTTCATCTGTATCTACACCCATGACTGAAAGTCGCTGATTCTGTATAGTTGTCTTCATATTGTTGTAGTTTGTTAAAAATGTCTTGGCCTTGCTTGCATCTATAGACATATCACTGACTATAGTTTCAAGGAAGTATGAACCTGTACCACCATCAAAAAGTCTTTCCTTCTGTAATGCATTAAGCTTATCCATAATGCTTGCACTGCCTTCGCCTTCGCTTACTGTTGTCTTTGTTGCAAGCTTGTTGGCATCCTTAAGAAGCTCAGAATTAACTGATACTGTTGATGCTGTAAGTGTCTTTGAATTATCTCCAACTACAAACAACGCTATACCCTTGTTGGCAGCATCCTCTGTTTTAGCATCTGATACATATCCACTCTTAAATATGTTGTTGACTGCCTGTGAGAATGTCTGTATGAACTGGTTAAGCTGTGACTGATAGTAAGGAATACCCTTATAGTTAACATTTGATGAAGCCTGTGGATTCGTCTCTGTCACTCTGTTTCCATCATCATCAAGCTTATAGCTGCCATCTGCATCTGTTGCAACTGATTCTATCTCACCATTACAACCGTCCCTTATATCTACAAGTGCCTTAAGCTGACCTCCAAGTGAAGAACTATATATATCAAAAGGATTATCGTCACTCCACTGTATGTCATATAAGCCTTCTGCATCGCTTGCATTTCTTTTCTGCGTTCTTGCGACTACCTCAAGTGTCTTATAATCATAGTTGTTTACAAGCGACTGTCCATTAACTGTTATCTGGAAAGATGTAAGTCCGTTTGCTATCGGTGTCTCATTAGTTGATATATTGATATACTTTGACAGATCATCCACAAGTGCATTTCTCTGGTCTCTTAAGTCGTTAGCATCTCCATAGCAGGCTTCTATCTGGTTAATCTGCTTATTAAGTGATGTTATATTCTGTGCAAGAGTATTGATGTGGTCTACTGTATCTTTTATCTCATTATTAGCATCCGACTGCACATTTCTCAAGTTAGTTGAGAGTGTGTTGAAATAATCCGACATACTTTTTGCATTATTTATGAGCTGGTTCTTTGCAGATTCATCAGATGGCGTTATAGTCAGCTGGTTAACTGCTGAAAAGAAGTTGCTATATTCCTTAGAAAATCCGTTAAGTATGAACTCATTAAGATAGTCCTCTATCTGTGTCATGTAGTTGTTCTTTGATTCATACTGTCCATAGTTAGACATATTGTTTCTATACTTCTGGTCATAGTAGCTGTCTCTTGTCTGATTGATGCCGACAACATCAACACCGGCACCTATAGTTCCGTATGATGAAAATGTTCTTAACGAGTCAGCTGCCTTTAACTCTGCACTCTGCTTTGTATAGCCTTCTGTATTAATGTTTGACAGGTTGTGCGCTGATGTTGTTATGGATGTCTGCGCTGCCTGAAGTCCTTTATATGATATTGATAAACCAAAAAATGTAGATGCCATATTATTTCTCCATTCTTGTTGTTTCCTATAGTCTCTTTAACCAACTTACTGTTTCTAAGTCTGCTGATTGCTCTAAAATAAGCCAGCCATTATTATCAAATCATGATGTAAGTGGCAAAAGGTTCCTCTGTTATTCATCATGCATGTCCAAGTGATGTAACAAGATGTTCTATCATCTCACTTACTACGTTGATATATCTTGAAGCCGCATTATATGCGTGCTGATACTTAATCATCTTCTGAAGCTCTTCATCAGATGATACACCTGATGTCTGCAGTCTCTGGTTGTCATAACCATTGACCATGGTTGTCTGGTTGTTGACATACTTGGTAAGCACGCTTCCCATCGTAGCAAACTCACCTATATAATCATTGTAAAATGTGTTGAAATCTGCCTTTGCATAGTTCTCAGGGTTAAGTGATGCAAACTTTTTGCTGAATGTATCTATAAGCTCATTTACCTTTGAGAAATCCTCCTTGCCATGCTCTGTAGAAAGAGGGAGTGTACCTACATTCTGTGAAGCCTCAGGATTGACAATCAGATTACCAAGTGTATAGTCAGTTTCAAAGCCGGTAACATTCAGGTTGTTTCTTACATATATTGTACTGCCATCTGCACCTGTGATCTGCTTATATCTGTCTGTACCGTTTCTTTTAAAGAGTTCAACACCTCTTGTTTCATCGTCATCCATGCCATATCCAGCCTTGCTCATATCAAGTATCTTGTATGTCATGCTGTCTATATTCTCTGTTTCTTCCTGATTAGCATCAACATACAGCTTTTCAGATGCTTCATAACTGTATGTTCCATCACCATTTTCTTTTCCGGCAACTACGTTGCCATGGCTGTCATAAAGCACATCATGTGTCGATGCATTGTATACATACTTCTCTGCCTTTAATATATTGCCATCTGCATCTGTGAGCTCTTTTGTTGTATCCATGGTAGTTTCCGGACATAAAACATCATTCATGGCTGTTACTATTCCATTTACAAGCTTGTCAAAGCCTGCTATAGCACTAAGGATAGCTGATGGCTCTATATACTTGTTATAGTAATCCTGCTTCTGCTGATACGCATCCATGGCACTATTATATTCTGCCATACCCTGCTCTGTTGTAAGATCATAGTCTGCTCTTTCAGGCATTACTGGAATATCTGTGTAGTTTACCTCTATAACACCTCTTGCGATAAGCAGTCCTTTAAGCTTGCCTTTATCTGTGTCATTGGCATTGTTTGCCTGCTTGTCAAAGTTATATACATCCTGCTGATATCCCTCCCACTGAGGTATAAGCAGTCCATATGTTCCTTCTTCTCTTACGCTCATCTTTGCGATATCATTTTTTGTTATAAATGGGACATTCTCAGCACTAACTATTACTTCGCCATCCTTTGTCTCATAATAATCAATATCTATATACTTACTAAGCTCATCAAGTGCAAGATCTCTTGAATCTCTTAAATCGTTCGCACGCTCCACACCTTCCGCTTCGACCTTAACGATGCCTTTGTTAAGATTATATATCTTCTGTCCAAGTGAATTAATCTTTTCCACCATGTTGTTTACTTCGGTATTCAGCGTAACCTGATAATCCTTAAGTCCACTATATATAGCCTCTGAACGGTCTATGAATGCTGTAGCATTCTGTATAAGTGATGACCTGGCTATAGTACTTGTTGGATTCTTTGTAAGTTCGTTTACTGCATTGTAAAGGTTTGTGATATGCTGCTGATAAGTAACTCCCTGCATTTCACCAAACCAGTCTTCAACCTCGTATACCGCATTAGCCTGACTTTCATAGAATCCCAGTCTTGAACTTTCAGTTCTGTATGACCTGTCTATGAACTCATTCCTTATACGGCTTATCGCATCTATATCTACACCTAAGCCATACTTGCCTTTGTTAAGGCTCTTAGAAAACACGTTAGCATATGTTGAATCTGCAAATGTTATCTGCTGCCTTGTATACCCTTCTGTATTAACATTGGAAAGGTTATGTGCTGTTGTATTAAGTGCTGTCTGTGACGATCTTAAGCCTGTGGCTCCTACCATCAGCGACCCCATTCCGTTTGCCATAATTCCTCCATTAAAAAAATCACACTATCAAAAATAAAACTGGTTCTAATACCGCAGTACCATTAAACATCCCAATTCAATCCTTTGAAAATGTGATTCTTATATTATATCTGATATTATTCTATACTTATATGTAAGTCTAGTCTGCTTCAATCCTTTTCCACATACCAGACTTAATGTAATCTTTTACAATCTTTATCTGTTTTAATACTTTTCTTTAGTTTATATCACTGCTTTGCATCAAATCCTGTAGCACCTGTTATTTCCTGTTCTTCATAAGCTGTTCTTCCATAGTTGCCTGTCTGTGGCTTCAACACTGAGTTTCTTGCCAGATCAAGCTCAAACTGAATCATATCCATAGATTCTTTAAGCAGCAGCTTATTGTTCTCGTTAGCCGCTGTAAGCTGGCTAAGTGTTCTTTTAAGCTTAAGATATATGTTCTGAAGAGCATCATGCTCTTTAGCTTTCTTTTCAAGTATCTGTACTATGTGTTCAACCTTTATCTCTTCATATGGAAGTCTTAGCACATTACATATATCCTTCACATCTTCCTGTCTTTTTTTCTCATATACATCTACTTCTTCTATGAGCTTCTGCTCTCTTGTAAATATCTCCTGAAGCTTTTCGATATTGCCACTTACTATGGCAGATGTTTTTTCATTCGACAGACTAAGGAGCTTCTCATATCCATCATTCTCATTCGTAAGGTCTTCGATTAAACAATCTATCAGGCTTGCCATATATGCTCCTCCGTCTTAAGATTATCGTGTCAGCAAACTATAAAACTGTACAGCAATGCACAATCCCAATGCATCCTCTGACCATATGCATTCTTTTTCATCAGAATGTCAATGTAGATACACTGCCAAGCATCTTCTCGGCTACTGCCTCTGAACTTATATTATATGTTCCGGCTGCAATACGTGCCTTGATGTCGTTGACTTTATCAAGTCTTACATCAGAAGCTTCACTAACTGCTGCCTTAGCTGTATTATATAATCTGGCTGTATCTGATAATTCATACTTGTCTTTTTCAGTTTTCTTAACAGCCATGCTTTTTTCCCTGGCATAAGCACTTGTCTTGTATACCTGGCTGACAGCATTATAAGCATCTATACGCATACTAACCGCCTCTCTTTCTATTATAAACAAAAAACTTTTTTATTTCTTTATGATAAGTTTATCGGTTGTCTGGATGTTTTACTTAACCCCCATTTGCATTACAATACAAATGAATTTTTCACGATACTTTGATAGGAATTTTTTTAAGTAAAAATCAAAAAACGGAAAACCCACATTTACCTATGGATTTTCCGCTTAATTTAATCTGATTTAATCCGAACCAGCCTGAACTACTCTGAACCAGTCTAAATCTGCCTGAACTACTCTAAATCAGTCTGAACTACTCCGAATTAGCCTGAACTACTCTGAATTAACCCGAATCAATCTGAACAATCTGAAATATGTAATATATATTCTCCCAAATATTCGCATATCGTGGGATTATCATCCCACTTTTATGCTCATATCGGGGCGGGTCCCAAGGTCTTTCACCCACCTATGGGCAAGCTCATGTGGGTTTAGACCTTTCGACCCTGGTATCATATATTATTAGTATGCCTTGCCCCAGTAAACCATCTTCTTAGCTGGTCTGCCACAGCATACACACACGTCACTTAACTGTTCCTGTGCAAATGGCATACATCTTGAAGTACATGTTGTATCTTCTTTAATCTTATCTTCACATGCCTGGTCACCACACCACATAGCCTTGATAAATCCTGGCTTGTTAGCTGCTGTTTCCTTGAACTCATCATAGTTAACTGCAACATATGTATGTGCATCTCTATGTGCTCTTGCTCTTTCAAGCATATCCTTCTGGATAGTATCAAGTATCTCTGGAAGCTTAGCTGCAAGCTCGTCAATAGCTACTGTAATCTTCTCTCTTGTATCACGGCGTACAACGATAGCCTGGTTAGCTTCAATATCTCTTGGTCCCATCTCAACTCTTACAGGGATACCACGCATTTCCTGCTCTGAGAACTTCCAGCCTGGATTCTTATCAGAATCATCAACCTTAACTCTGAGACCCGCTGCCTTTATAGCATCTCTTACTTCGTAAGCCTTATCAAGCACGCCTTCCTTCTTCTGCATGATAGGTATGATGTCAACCTGAACTGGTGCAACCTTAGGTGGAAGTACAAGTCCTGAGTTATCACCGTGTGTCATGATAACAGCACCGATAAGTCTTGTTGTTGTTCCCCATGAAGTCTGATGAACATACTTAAGCTTGTTATCCTTATCTGTATACTGTATGCCAAACGCCTTAGCGAATCCATCTCCAAAGTTGTGGCTTGTTCCTGACTGGAGTGCCTTACCATCATGCATAAGTGCTTCTATAGTATAAGTAGCCTCTGCACCTGCAAACTTTTCCTTATCTGTCTTACGTCCCTTGATAACAGGTATAGCAAGCACCTCTTCACAAAACTGTGCATAAAGGTTAAGCATCTGCTGTGTACGTGCTTCTGCATCCTCTGCTGTTGCATGTGCTGTATGTCCTTCCTGCCATAAGAATTCTCTTGAACGAAGGAATGGTCTTGTTTCTTTTTCCCATCTTACTACTGAACACCACTGGTTATATACCTTTGGCAAATCTCTGTATGACTGTATCTCATCCTTGTAGAAATCGCAAAAAAGTGTTTCAGATGTTGGTCTTACACACATTCTTTCCTGAAGTGGATTAAGTCCTCCATAAGTAACCCACGCTACTTCTGGTGCAAACCCTTCTACATGATCCTTTTCCTTTTCAAGAAGACTTTCTGGAATAAACATAGGAAGGTATACATTCTCAACACCTGTTTCCTTAAATCTTCTGTCCATCTCGTTCTTTATATTCTCCCAGATTGCATATCCAGCCGGCTTAAATATCATACATCCCTTAACGCTTGAATATGACATAAGCTCTGCTTTCTTGCATACATCTGTGTACCACTGTGCAAAGTCTACATCCATGGAAGTAATCGCTTCTACTAACTTCTTATCCTCTGCCATAAATATACCTCATTCCTGCGCTATCTGCGCTATCTGTTAAATGTGTCACATAATCTGTATTAGTTTAACATCTGACCTGATTAATTTCAAGGCACTTTTCATATATTCCGTTTTTTCTTTTATTGTATTTTTCTTTTATTATATTTTTCTTTTATTATGTTTTTTAACCCACCATCACCCCAGAAGATCCTATTTTATCACATTTTTATTATGCATTTTCTTTTATTCCTTTTTCTATGCTTCATCCATCTTCATAACACATCTAAGCCTTAAAACCAGTGCTTTTATTATAACAAAGCTCACAGGACCGGTTATGAAGCCTGGAATACCATACACAAGCAGTCCGACAAATATAATGACAAGCATGGCAAAAGGCGATATTCCAAGCTTATCTCCCATACATTTTGACTCCATAATCTCACGTACAAAATAAGTTATTACATATGTCACAAGCACAACCACTGCCGATAAGAAATTCTTCATAATCAGGTTAAACAACATCCATGGTATAAGTATCGTACCTGTCCCAAATACCGGAAGTGCATCAACAACTCCAACTATTATTCCGAGCATGACTGCATATGGACTTTTTATTATAAAAAATGCTGCCATGCTTATAGCTGAATTAATAAACATGATTCTTAATTCAACTTTAAAATATACATTGATAAGTCTCTTTACCTCATGCCACAGCATCCTTATCTCTTCCACAAACACACTGTCACGTATCTGTGTCCTTATTTCATCCATATCTGTTGACAGATATATAACTGATATAAAGCCAACAACCAGACCTCCAGCCACTATAACTATATTTTTTATAACAGGTACAGATATATGAAATATCTTTTCAGGCATTATACCTGCCAGCCTGCGTCCACACATTATAAGCGTATCAAGACAACATCCACCATCAAGTCCAAGAAAATCATCCGCTTCAAGGCATATCCTGGCAGTCTGCTGCCTTATACCTATCGTATTGTAATCCCAGTTCTTTAAAAAATCACTTATCTCATTCGCTCCTGTTATAACTGCTGCAGCAAGCAATATTATTATAACAACAGATATTATTAACATTATAATTGTGGCTATTATGCTTTTTATGCGATGTTCTTTAATTCTTTGTGCATGTACTTTTCTTTTATCCAGCCTTATCCCTTTGCATATCCACATATATATACTGTTTACTGGCTTTTCAAGAAGCAGTGCAGCAAGCACGCCAAGCACAAATGGCCACACATATACAAGAAGATATTTAAAGCTCACATATACAGAAAATGTTATAACTACAATCCCGGCAAGGTATTTCAGTTTCCTGTTATATTCTTTATCTTGATATTCTTTTTGATACTCTTCTTTATTTTCTTTTACATTTCTTTCCTCTCTGCACATAAATAATCACCTCTGTAGAAGTATTCCACAGAGGTGATTATCTTATACCTATATCTAAAATCCTGGTTTCACTTCGTATAACTTGCCATCAAGCTTAAGACTAACCGCACATAACGCTATGCATCCACGCTTAATACGTATGCCTTTTATCCTTTCAGCTGCCTGGGCTGCCATATTTCCACCATACTTTCCATCACCAGCAACCGGCATGTTTCTTGAAGCAAGCTGGACACGTATCTGATGATGTCTGCCTGTTATAAGATGAATATCCAGCCTTGATATGTCCGCTTCTTCATCATAAGAAAGAAGCCTGTATTTAAGTCTTGCTTCCTTAGAACCCGCCGTTCCTTTTGAAACTACCGATGATTCATTATTCTTTGCATCTTTTATAAGATTATCCACAAGTTCGCCTTCATCAGAATCCGGTTTTCCACATACAAGTACCTGATAATGTTTACAGAGTGTTTCTTTTTGCATAAGCAAAGACAGTCTTGCTGCTTCCTTTTTATTCTTAGCCATAAGTACAAGCCCTGATACAGGACGGTCAAGTCTGTTTATTATAGCTGCGTAAGCTTCTTCACCCTTGCTTTTTCTATATGTAAGAACTTCACTTACAAGATCCATCTCAAACGACTTTCCGCTCTGCGACAGCTGTCCCGCTGGCTTGTTTAAAATAATCTTATCTTTATCTTCATATATTATATCCAACATAACTAAATAATTCCAATACTCTCAATCCACTTTGTAAAAAGCACTTTCCACTCTCCAGTCTGTGCAAAATCATCACCGCAGCCATAACCATGTCCACCTGTTCTGAATATATGAAGTTCCGCACTTACCCCGGCTTTTCTTGCTGCCATATAAAAGCCCACACTGTTCTCAGATAATGTTATTCTATCATCATCCGTTTCACATATAAATACTGGCGGCATATCCGGTCTTACAAGCTTATCCGGATTATACTTATGCAGTATCTTTGTCTCACTGTCGCTGATTCTCTCAAGCACCTGTTCCTCAGACATATATCTTTTACCTGCTTCAATACAATCGTCAATACTTATAACCGGATATGAACAAACAGCAAAATCTGGTCTTGCCGACAGTTTATCATATTCATCCTTATACTTATAATCCGCATACACATCGCTTTCATACGCTGTTGATAACAACGCTGCCATAAAGCCTCCTGCCGAAAAGCCCATAACGCCTATCTTAGCTTCATCTATACCGAATTCCTGCGCCCTTCCTCTTATAACTCTCATTGCGCGCATAGCATCTATAAGCGGAACATCCTCTGCATTATCATGTTCATCTGATGGAAGTCTGCATTCAAGAACAAATGCTGCTATTCCCATACTATTA